>Ga0265780_10011804_pt1 | contig 10300 bp, 9 predicted proteins | sample P1T30metagenome_FD_192432 | JGI IMG/M metagenome (GOLD analysis project Ga0265780, IMG submission 192432) | Plant litter microbial communities from East Loma Ridge, Irvine, California - P1 T30 | ecosystem: Environmental > Terrestrial > Plant litter > Unclassified | place: USA: California... | reverse complement strand
CCATGCAGGAATAAGAGGACCTTCAGGGGCTAACTCGGTAGGTTGGGGTTTGGCGCTCGGTCTACTTATCAACATAACAATTTGAGATGGTGAGGAACAGGGACGTACAGCATTTCAACAAATAACCCTTTCGCCTCTGTACCAGTCAAGAGGTCTTCTACTGCCCCGCCTGGATTGACTTTGAGAAACCACCTTAATCGCTGCCTAGTCCCTTCGGGGATTAAGGATGTCATTGGATATGCTGAGGTGATTTGCCAATCTTGGACCGAGAGGGATACTTCCAGCTTTCATCGATGTCAATGACGTTTCAAGCTTGTGGAGTCGTAGGAAGAATGCAATATGGGTGAGAGTGAAGGACCCACACTTCGTTCTTCAGGAAAGATGAGATCAATCTTAGGCCTCACAGACCTTGGTCGAAAGACGAGACGAGCCGTGTTCTTGTTATGAACGGCATCTATCCATCAGCTGAGTGTAGACTGTGCAGATATGAAGGGTTACATTTAGTCAGAACTTCATTGGGACCTAATTGACGCCCAGTGAAAGTCTGTTTGAATGATGTAGGTTCGATCTTGAGAGTTCCTAGGTATTCTGTCATCAGCTAATTGCTAGTTGTGTGACCCACCTCCTGCAGGAGGACCTTTGGCGAGATCGCTATGATCAGCTGGATATATCACATGTGCAGTATTAAGGATTTACCCAGAAACTGAAGCGGTCATTGCTACTGTTTTCCCCGCTGTAGTCTCGCATGATATGCTCTGAGCCGCTGATGTCCCTTTGGCTGAATCATCAATACCACTCCATGTCTATTTACTGACCAGGAGCAGCTGGAGCCGCTCCGCCATCCTTCTTTGCCCCTGCCCCACCCGCTCCTCCCGATGGTACCGCCGCTCCTCCTCCTCCTGCTCCTCCAGTACCCGCCAGGCCCGCCTACTCATCAGCTGAATTTTGGAGGATGATGATGTACTCACGGTCCCCAACGACCTAGACGGACTGCCAGAGACCAGGATGTAGACTTACGTTCTTATCCCATGCGTGTACGTCCAATCTGACAACATGTTTACCAGCGCAGGCGTAATGGTATGAATCATTATCCGTTCTTTCATCAGCCGCTTCCCTTGTGGAGTGAGGAAGGAAGGATCAACGACGGTGCTCATGAATCTCGATGATAGAGGTACGAGACGGATAGTGGGAGAGGAGGAGGCGTACATAAAGATATCCTGCGTCCCGGCATACCCCCCAATCCAAGGCATATCGGAAGCTTTACAGCTCAAGCGGGTAATGTGAGTATCTTTTGGAATCTGAAATTTCTCCTGCGCCGCAGCTAGGGCTTTCTACCACATTAGCTTCAATTCCTCCCCCTGCCCAGACTGATTTTAGGGGGAATGATAAACTTACATCGAATGTGACGGGCATGAGGACGAAGGCTTCTGTACCTCCACCACTTAGGAGGAGCATACGTGGAGGTGTAGCCATTTCTTCGGACTACCGTAGTTTGGTTGAGATCGATCCGATGGTCTAAATGATCCTGTCCGAATCGGTGGTAAGTACAGAACAGGTAAGAGTTGGAGATATGACACTGAGTGAGGAGAGAGGAGTAAGGAGTCAGTAGGAATGCTGCTTCGACGCTATTGTCATTAAATGCACGAGGTCAATGCGCCATGTGTGTGTATCAGAAGAAGAGAGGAACAGGAACAAAAAGAGGTCGATTCTTTCAAGGTGCAGACAAAGGTGCCGTAACTTAATTTGTACCTTGACCTGCTTCGGAGCGATATACATCCTGGTACCTCAATGTACCTCATTGCGACAATAATAGAAATTAGATATAGATAGCCCTGTTTTCGTTCGTTCCTTGCAAAAGATTCCAAGACTTTTATTGCATTCTTAGGATAATTTCTTAGACTCGACGTATATAGACAAAACACAATTACCAAACCCTTTTAACACGTCCACATGGATCCAGTCCAGTATCAAAGAATTGCCTCCTCATCTTTTCGTGTATAATTTCTACACCTCCTCCTCCATCAGCCCCCGTTCACAACTCTTAAGCCTCAGTCTTCGTCTCCTCTTTCGGGGTGGGCGCAGCGCTAGATTCGGCGGTATGTCCCTGATCCTGAGATGATGGGTGGTAAGGGTATGGCTGGGGAGGGTAGGTTGCTCCTTCCGAAGCAGATGGTAGAGGTGGGATACCAAGATCATCAAGTCCAGATCGAGGAGCTTGTCGTGGCGATCCCAGTAATGCCGAGATCGCCAATGAAGACCTTCGTTCGGAAGCGGGTGGTAGCCAGAGTGGGTCGGAGTTGTTGTTTCCGTTTCCATTTCCATTGCCATTCCCGGTTCCATTGGGCCCAGTCTCCCTAATGGCATCATTTAAGTTCTGAGGAACGGCCGAAGCGGGTCGTGGCATCTTTCTCGAATCTTCATTTTCATCTTCAGCTCGTCGCTTTCGGTCATAGTTCCCGTAGGGGTACTGCGATTGCTGGTCGGAGGCAGAGTACTGGAACGGCGAGTCCGAGGGATTACCTGGGTAAGGGTACTGGGCATATGGACCTTGGCCGGGAGCTTGGACAGGTGGGGCGCCAGCACCAGGAGCTCCTGGGGGGTAATATCCACTTGGGGGAGGTGGGTAGGCGTATGCTGCGCCGGATGATCCCGGGGGCGCGGTGTAGTGTGGAGCAGGGGTTTGATGCTCGTAATAGTTGTCCGCAGGAGGATGGGGTGGGTATGCACCCTCGTGGTGAGGATAGGCATTCGCGTGAGTAGGCGAGGAAGACCACTGTCCCTGGGGACCGGGAGGGTACATTGGTGATTGTGGTGGTGGACCGTGAGACGAGACTGGAGGCTCCGACTCGGCGTAGTGCTGAGGAACGGGAAGTTCTCGGCCACTCGCCGACATGGGTCGGTAAGGGTAAGGAACCGGTTGTCCAGCATCAGAAGGCGCACCAGCGGTAGGAGGTCGATTCTGGTCGTAATTACCGTATTGATATGGATAACCAGATGACGAAGGAGGTCGTCGAGATGGCCCACCATTATCGACACCGTGTTGATCGGGGTAAGGATAAGGCTGAGCGTATCCTGTTCGTGGACGTTCCTCCCATCCAGGTTGGAATTCACCGAATTCGTTGGCTTGTTGATTAGGTGGGGGATCACCACCCCTTCCACCTCGGTACTCGTTATGTCGAGGACGCTCGACTGCGTTCTTGGGTACTTCGACAATCTCTCCCCGCTTTCGCTGTTCACGGCCAGCCTTCATGCTCAGGTTGACATGAACAGTATTGAGCGAACTGAGCATCGCCTCGTTTAATGCCATATGATCGGCATGGACAGTAGCGGCATGCTGTCGAAGATTGTCCAGTCGAGAGAATGCTTTTCCACAATGACAAGGGAATGGTCGTTCTCCAGTGTGTTTTCTTATTTGTCAGTGGGAGACCACAGAAGAAGTAAATCAGGTAACTTACCGTACGTGCCTGGCAAGATGTTCTGATCTCGTAAAGACCTTGTCACAATCTCCAAATCCTTTACACCTAAACATTTTTCCACCGCTTACACCGACAGGTACGATAGGTGCACCTTCAGGAGTGAACGTGACACTATGTTCAACTTGTCGACCACCATGGCTAGAAGGAGGCGGTGATGGCATGTGATCGCTGGGGTTGGATGCGAGTCCGTAATATCCGCTTGAAGGAGGTGGAGGAGGGGGGTAGGTGTTACTAGTGACTGGAGTAATTGGGGCTTGGGCAGGGTAGCCGTGAGATGATCCTGGAGCGGGCATCTCGTTATATGGCGAATGAGGGTTCTTGGTGTATGATCCGTGAGACGAGTTTGATCGGTCAGGCCCTCCAGATGATCCGGGTGGGCGTGGGTATGTAGTATAGGGTTCTTCGTGTGTCTGATATGACATCGATTGTCTAACGATAGACCTGTAACTGTACTCAGAGGACCGAGAGCTGAAGCGAAGCCCTCTTTTGTACTAAAGATCGACGCAATTACTAGATGTATCAGCGCAATTCTTCCTAACTCGCATTCATGACAAAGAAAGGCGAGAGTAAAGAGAGACAGATAGTTTCTCGATCGACACATTGCAAGGGGATGACACAGGAATGGAGACCATGATACCCCTTTCCCCCTGACCTGACGACCGATGGGCCTGATTTCCTTTCAAGCACCTGGGAAGATGCCTTGCCTCCTTTGACGGTGGACCTAAGGCTGGGAGGGGAAGCAACGGTATCTGACAAGATGGTAGATGGACGTGGTGGGTGTGAACGAGGGTATTATCCTATCAATTTGTCTCGACAAAGATCGGAAAGAGGAGAGGTGGTGGATGTGACATGGTATGAGCGCCCCAGATAGCATTGCGACAATTTTCACAGGCAAGAACCCACGCGAGCCCATGCATCCCTCAAGCCATGGTCGATTTGCTCGAACTCCACACTCTTTCTAATCTTTCCATGCTTGATACGGAACTCGACGCTGGATGCAAGGAGGCACTCACGATATTACACGACTGTAGATCCTCGTTCCTAGACGATACGAGAAGCAGGCACCTGGTACTTTACGTAGATCGGGAGGTGGCGGGTGTTTCTTTTGTTGGATTGCCTTTCGAGTCGTAGTGATCCTAGCGAGTAGACAGGAGCTGTATGTCCCTGATAGAGTAGAGTAGTGTCGCTGTCAATAGTGATACTACTATGTACTGTACTGTAGAATACTTGTACTCTAGGTTGTATGTAAAGTAAGAAGGAGGGGTACCTTGTTGGTTCCTCGTACCTAGACTCAAAACACAAGAAAGGGTCCAGACAAACATTCAGGGTATAGAAAGAAGGATGGATTATTGCGTTAGGCGGAACACGCAAGGAAAAAGGGGAGCCCTGCTAAATCCTGACGGTCGCGAATGACCAATTAAGTTATCCGCCACATTCGGACACCGAACGGCGTTAGCTAGGCACGGTTCAATACTCCTTATCGCTTCTCCAGCCTATTCTGTCAAAAGATGTGTCCTACTGTTGTGATATCTCATGATATACCCCTTGTTTCATGTTGATCCCGTAGAAGAACGAGGGTGGTAGATGGTATCAAGTGGTCTGTCAGTCGAGCTGTTGGACCAAGAGTCATGTTTCATGTTGCGCCATTCACGTCATTGGGGTTGATCATGGTGACCCTCTCTTCACCCCGTATTTGGGTTTACTCATCCTCCAGGCTAATTCTGAGCAGTGAAGCAAGCAGAAGGAGAGGACCGGGTAGTAGCTGGTAAGAACAGCCGCCAATTGAGAGCGAGATCGAAAGCCGGCTGAAGGGTGATCCACGGCATATAACACAACTGTGCTTATTTTGTGACTTCTGCATCATCTAAGCTTGACGACACCGTCTACAAGAGTTCCACCTCTCTTTTCGACCCAGCCCTCTCCTTCCTTGCCCACCCACTTGGTAGCCCAATCCAATTGAATACTCATATAAGCCTTCTTCATGACTTCCCAAGCTCTATCCCTCACTCGATCCTGAGCCCAACCTAGGACAATTCGTTCGTAAGAACTCACAGATTCGTCGTTCAGTAATTGAAAGTACCTCATCGGGTTGAATCTGTCTATGGAAAGGGCTCGAGAGGCAGTGACTACGTAGGAGAGGGAGGATAGCGAAGTTAGAGGTCGATCACGACGACTCGTTGGTGGATCTGATATGAATTTAGAGTAAAGGCGCGTGGGAGAAGGGGAAGTGAGTTGAAGTAGAGTAGAGTGAAAGTTCGAGGTAGAGGGCTGAGACTGCACCAGCTGAAGAAGGAGTAGGATTGAAGCGAATTGGACTCGATGATCCTCTTTGAGGACCGAGAGGTGTTCCATGTCACCAGCAAGGTCGTCGACAGGCGTTGCTTTGCCTTTACCTTTCCTATCGTCCACAGCGTGATATAAGCCCGGCACCAGTCCACTGAGAGAACTATTGAGTTGTGGAATATGTTTGGCGAGTATAGCGATTCTAGCAGATGACTCGAATACTTTAGAGTCAGCGACTCCCCTAGCGCAAAGCATGAAGAAGAACTTACCTTCCATTGCGAAATCGTGAATCCTCCCAGAAGCTACTACTCCCTCTCTCAGTTTCCCTGTCCATTAGTGTTGTTCGCGCAGACTTGGGACGACATACGGAATAGCAGGACGATACTGGATAAGCTCTCCAATTCTTCCTGCCGACCCTGAGCCGGAGCTGTATGTCTAGCGGTCTTGAAGGTGGTGTAATGCTTGTCTATCTAGCTTATCAGCATGTACTCAAAGAGCATACAGCTAGTTATAGATATACCCGCTCATCAATGTAGATCCGATAACGATTCTGCATCTCAAAGTTCTTCAACCTGGAATTAGCTTCACCTCATGATATATTCTGGTAAACTCACGCATCGCCCTCTGCACCATCCCCTCCACTCCTCGATACAGACTGGATCAATTCCATCGGATCGAGCTTAACCTCTGCCAATCGTCCACTTGGTCTCGTACGGTCTGCTTGAGATGGATATATCCGAGAAGACGGGTTTGTAGGCCGAGTTTGCGAGCTATTCCCGTTTATCCTGCCAAGCTGCGCCGTATCGCGAGGCTGCGACTGAGACGGAGTCTGCTGACGGCCATCGAGTGAGGTTATAGGCTGAGCCTTAGCCCTCATGTGTGGTGGTCTGTATGCCATCTTACAAGTATAGATGAGAGTGGAGGTCAATTGACGCGTCTTTGATCGAATGCATCCGGCCCGGCGTTGCACCGACCTCATTGTCAGGTTCACGAATTTGGCCCAGAGACGATGCCTGTACTATGCTTCATACTAATTCAAATCCGGATCAAAAGGCATCCACCCTCTACAGTTCCTAGCTCCGCATAAACATCTCGTTAACCCTGCCCCGCCTTCTTCTGTGCCCATTGATTCCCCACCAATACCAGACGCATCCGCATAATCATATGTCAATTCCTCTCCTTCCGCCATATCCCTCTTGGCCTATCTGTCAGTATCGGTGCAAATATTGGGTCATGTAAGTGAATCAGACATACGAAGACAGCAGCTCTTGGCCAAACTGAGTCCCCGCCCCACCTTACCACCTGCACCACACAAGTCGGATCACAGGAATGATTGAAGAACCTCCCTACATTCCCCTTGTATCTCGGATCAATATGAATCCTCTGCCCAGGTAAACGGAGGGTAAGGATATAGTTCCCCTCCCCTCTCTTCTGGTGAATTTTTGACCATCTGTCATTGGCCTCTGAGGTCGAGAGGTATTCGCCTGCGTAGAGGCATATGAATGTCCCTTTCTCCAGTGTCTTGGATTCATCGTAGAATGCTCCTAAACCAATCTCGTTGCAAGGTTTGACATGAATCGGCGTCCTACAATTAGCATAGTCAGCTGTTTAACATACTTGAGTCCACGCTGTGTTACACGATTAGAACAGGATGAGCCGCATGGACAAGCGGGCCCGCATTCTACCAAGGGCATGTTCTGCGGTAAAGCATCGAGATTGAGTTGACCTGCTTCATCGCTGCTTCCTGGGTGGGTGTAGAAATTGCCTTGATCGTCAATACTAGGCGGTCATGGAGCGACGTACCGAAAGTAGAGACGCATTCGCATTCATCGCTATCACTCACTCCGCAGCCGGTTGTACAGTCGCAGTGCCATTCTTCGGCATCTTCATCGCTATCGCTGCCCGGCGTAGTCGGTTCAGTCACCGTGGTCGGGATAACAGAATCAATGATATACTGAGAGACATCAGAATCAACTCATCAGTATGCATGAATGAAACATGATGGAGGAGGAGGAAAGGACAACATGTATGGAGAGGAGAAGGAGGAGGACGGACAATCAAGTCATTCAACGAGGACAAAGAGCTGTTCGGGGTAACGCGTAATCTTGGCTCGATCTCCCATAATATTGTCGACGTCGTGGCTATTGGTTCCGATTCCCGTAATAAAGCTGTGCTTTGCGCATTTTCCATTACTCACTACTCTTTGTAATAAGCAGTACTTGGCATACATGTGCCGGAATCGTACCACTTGATCGGGGTATAATTACGACTTTTGTACTGCCACTTTACTGCTGCCAGATTAAGCACTGAGACAGAAAGAGCAAGAGCTCGACCTACCGGATGACTACGGAATGTACTCGTACTCTGTAGTAGAGACTTAGGGCTTCTTTAGGTGGACAGAGGCGTATAGAAGCTGGACCGAGTGGGGGTAAAAGACCCACACAAACTGTATTTCCGCATCTTTCCGCCTTGAACCCTCTGGCCTTGCCCTGATCAAACCCGGTATATACCCTTGATGGCTGTGCCTCTCTCTGTCATGTTCCCTGAAAATGTCACCCAATAAGACGATAGAGTACTCGGATCCTATAGCCAAGGATGACTACCGAGCACCGAGGACATGAGAGTATATATCCACTACACAGTCGTCATCCTCAATCTCATCTTCTCATTCCAATACATATCTAATTACATTCTCATTAAAAGGTAAGTTGACTATACAATAGCTGCAGAGCACACATCCTGTCAAGAACATCAAAGGCATGCTTTGCATTGTTGAATAAGAGGACAAGGAGATAAGGATCGCCACTGACATCACAGAGATAGTTGTTTACGAACACCCTACGCTTTCACGAATTGAATCTAAATAAACAAATCAAACGACAACAATGTTCTCCAAGACTCTATTTGCTCTCCTCGCTGCTCTAGCCATTAACGCCCAGACCATCTCTACTCCTGTACGTCGTGCCCATACCGGCGCCCGATGAAGATCAAGCTGACGAATTAGGCCGCTGTCATCCAATGTCGTATGTTGTCTGATCGAGTCGATGAGAGCGAAGACTGATTTGTAGAACCCGCACGATTCACCGTTAGCGGTGGAACTGCTCCTTACATCGTGTGAGTCTCATACCAGCTCCACCTCACTTTCTCATGGCATCGCCATGCAATCGATTGTCTTGGCACTCCGCCACTCCGCTTTGACCCGTCCGAGCACATGCTGATGAATAGCGATGTCATTCCAGGTGGACAAGTTAGCGGTTAGTAGCATCCCTCAATCATCCAGGAATGGACACTGATGATCAGCTGCTGCTATCGCTTTCATCGGAAACGATATCCAGGGTCCCGCTTTCACCTGGACTCCTAATCTCGCCGCTGGATCCAACATCACTTTCCGGTTAGTCACTCCCGCAGGCCTTGAGTGAATAATGTACTGATGATCAGAATCACCGATTCTACCGGTAGTGTCCAGTACTCCAGCCCAACTGTTGTCCAGGCTGGAAGCGACAACTCTTGTTTGAGCGCTTCCGCCTCATCTGTCGCTACTGGAGCCATCACCACCACTGGTGACTCTTCATCTACCGCTTCGTACGTTTCTTCTGATGCACGACATGGAACAAAATTGACAGAATAGTGACTTGCCATCCCAGACTGCTAGTTCAGGCTCTTCCCGATCCGCATCCATGACTTCTTCTGCCGCAGGCTCAAGCTCGTCCGGTGGTGTCGCTTCTTCCGCTTCCCAGTCTGCATCCAGCGTTCGATCCGCCGCCTCCTCCGCCGCATCTGGAGCTTCCAACAGCGTCAGCAGTGTCGCTTCAGCCGCTTCCAGCGCTGTTGCCTCTGCCACTGGAGCCGCTAACGGAGCTACCAAGATTGGTGTTGCCGGTGCTGGAGCTCTTGCCGCTGGTGTTGTCGGTGGTATCGCCATGCTCTTCTAGATCACTCCTACTCTGTTAGAGTGTTAAATAGAGATTAGCTTGCTTGAAGTGGTGGTCGTGGAATATCTTGATTTTCTCGTTATTTAATAATTATTTGTCGATATCTTTTATAAGTATAGTAGCTCTCTTTATAGATAGTGGATCGTCTGATTCGATGCATCTGTTCAGTGAGCACCCCATTCGTGCACAATAGTTACACCTGTCTGATACCCATACCCGGAAGCTATTGCTTGATGCGTCAGAGATCTGGATGACCCCCCATTCACCGTTCCTGAACATCCCAGTGAATCAATCATGTCGTCATAGCATCGTAGCAGTAGTCGACGTTTACTATATATCCCTCAACCATCGTCTCTTGGCTCTATATACTATCCTTCTCATCCCATCAACCCCAATCAACAACAACATTTATTACAATGAACGTCGCTCGAATCGCAACTAGATCATGCAGGGTCGCACCCATCGCCAAGGTATGCTTCCCTCTTCTATCTTATATGGGAAGTCCTGATGAAATAGAGGGCATACGCCGCTGGACCCCCTCCTCCTCCTCTCTCAGGAGCTGGTGTCCCACCTCCTCCCCCTCCCCCACCTCCTCCAAGTGCTGGACCC
>Ga0265780_10011803_pt1 | contig 10300 bp, 3 predicted proteins | sample P1T30metagenome_FD_192432 | JGI IMG/M metagenome (GOLD analysis project Ga0265780, IMG submission 192432) | Plant litter microbial communities from East Loma Ridge, Irvine, California - P1 T30 | ecosystem: Environmental > Terrestrial > Plant litter > Unclassified | place: USA: California... | reverse complement strand
GACGGGCTGCGCCAGGTGATGTACGGCGGCAGCACGGCCACCGCCTGGGGCGACGCGGGCGTGCTCGCCTGCTGGCTGTTCGGGGCGCTGCTCGTGTCGCTCGTCGCGACCGCGCGGATGACCCGGGGGCGGACGCTGCGCGACCTGCGGCCGTCGCTGATCGGCTAGGGCGCAGGAGCTGTTGCTCTCTCCTCGTTCAGGACCGCGCGTCCTGAGTTAGCACGGTTCAGGATCGCGCGTCCTGAGCCGTGCGCGACTCAGGACCCGCGCCGGGGCAGGTCCTGGATGCTGCGGGCACGCGCACAGACACGCGCGCCGACCCAGGCGAGGGCGCAGGAGGCGCGACCTGCGTCGTCAGCGTCGCGCCGCCTCCTCGGCCTCGATCGCCGGGCCCGCCGCGGGGTCGGCGTCGGCGAGGAACGTGCCGAGCCGCTCGACCTCGGCCGTCTCGCCGATGGCGGCGGCTCCGCGACGCAGGGCGAAGAGCGACCGCAGCACGCCGCGGTTCGGCTCGTGCGACCACGGCACGGGGCCCTGGCCGCGCCAGCCGGCCCCGCGCAGGGCGTCGAGCCCGCGGTGGTAGCCGACCCGCGCGTAGGCGTAGGCCTCGAGGTCGGCGCCGCGCGCGGCGGCCTCGTCGCTGAGCAGGGCCCAGGCGAGCGACGACGTCGGGTGGGCGACGACGACCTCGGCGAGCGGGAGCGTCTCGAGGTCGGCGGTCACGGCGGGGTCGGCGGGCAGCAGGGTCTCGGGCACGCCGAGCAGGTTCTGGGAGGGCATGCGCCCATCCTCTCGCGCTCGGCCCCGCTGCGGCACTCAGGAAGCCGGGTGCCCGGGTTCCTGAGGCGTGCACGGATCAGGACCCGCGCCTCCTGCATTCTGCGACTCAGGAGCCAGGTTCCTGAATGAGGAGAGAGAGAAGAGCGGGGGGCGGGCGGGGTCAGCCGCCGATGAGGCCGCGCTGCGTCGCGGCCTCGACGGCCTCGCGCCGGCCGGAGACGCCGAGCTTGCGGTACACGCTCCGCAGCTGCGTCTTGACGGTGTTGACCGAGACGTGCAGCTCGGCGGCGACCGACGGCAGGCTGCGCTCGGTCGCGAGGCTGCGCAGCACGACGGCCTCGCGCTCGGACAGCGAGCTGCCGATGGCGTCGGCGGGCAGGTCGCTCGCGGCCGGCAGGCCCTGCAGCAGCATGTCCGCCGCACGGGGGTCGCCGGCCTCGGCGGCCGCCTCGGCCAGCTGCTCGAGGTCCTCGCGCGGGGCGGTGAGCAGCACCGTGCGCATGCCCGTGTGGGCGAGCGCGTCGACGACGGCCGTGAACGTGGCCAGCGCCACCGCGTCGCGGCCCAGCCGCAGCTCGGCGACCGAGCGCAGCAGCAGCAGCTGCGCCCGCACCCGCTGGTCGGGGACCCCGGCGAGCAGGGCGCCCGAGACCGTGTCGGCGGCCCGGCGGGCGTCGGCGCGCAGCAGGTGCGCCGCCCCGCGCCGCAGCACGACCGCGGGGTCGCCGGCGGGCAGGTGCTCGAGCTCGGCCTCGGCCCGGCTGACGCGCCCCACCGCGAGCAGCAGCCGCACCCGGGTCATCACGAGCACCACGGCCGTCGCCCCCGTGGCGGGCGAGCGGAGGGTCCAGCGGGCGGCCTGCGCGTCGAGGTCGACGAGGTAGCCGGCGGCCGCGGTCTGGCCGAGCGAGATCATCGCGGAGGCGCGCAGGGCGAGCACGATCGGCCAGTGCTCGGACGAGCCCAGGCCGAGCAGGGGCTCGACGTCGGGCACGAGCCCGAGGGCCTCGTGCGGCCGGAAGTCCTCGAGGGCGAGCACGGCGCGGGCGAGCCCCGCGGGCCCCGTGCGGTCGTCGCCGACCTGCGCGAGCAGCGCGCGGCCGGTCGAGACCTCGCCGATGAGCAGGTGCACGAACGAACTGGACGCGAGGGACGACGCCTGCTGGGCGGCGTCCTCCGGGCCCGAGGCCGCGTCGAAGGCCTGGCCGAACGAGCGCAGGGCGGTCTCGGGCGAGCCGTCGAGCAGCGCGGTCACGCCGAGCTGCTGGTGGACGAAGGAGGCGACGGGCGCCATCGCGTCCCGCTCGGCCGGCGAGAGGGCCGCCATCACCTCGTCGGCGAGCACGGCGGCCTCGCGGGCGCGGGGCACGTCGCCGAGCATGCGCCGCGCCTGCGACTCGAGGGCGAGCAGGAACGCCTGGTCCGGCGGCGGGACCGAGCCGACCCGCGCCTCGACGGCGGACACGGTCGCCTGCAGCGCCTGGGCGACGCGGGCGTGGTGCATGCTCACCGCCGAGAACGCGATGGCGGTCATGGCGAGCACGACGGGGTGGCGGGCGGTGCGCCGCGCGGGCAGGGCGCCGAGCACCTCGACCAGCTCGGTCGGGTGCCGCAGCACGAACGACGGCCACGAGCGCTGCAGCACCCGCGACAGCAGCGGCATGTCGAGCAGGGCCGCCGCGGCCCGGGCCGCGATCATCGGCCTGTCGTCGTCGAGGGCCCACTCGACCGCCTCCTGCAGCAGGCCCCGCGCGTCGTCGGGCCGGCGGGCGTCGAGCTCGCTGCGGAGCGCCCCGCGCACGGCGTCGTACCAGGCGAACTCGCCGTGCACGCCCGTGCTCTGGGTGCGCCAGGCGCCGAGCCCCTGCTCGGCCGCCCCGTCGAGCAGCTCGGTCGCGGCGGCGGCGTCGGGCAGGCCGGTGAGGCGCACGGCGAGCGGGATCGGCAGCGAGCCGACGACGGAGGTGCGCAGCAGCAGCTCGGTGACGGCCCCGTCGTGCAGCTGGCGGGCCACGGAGGCCCGGACGTGGTCGAGGGCGCACTCGCCGAGCGCCTCCTCGAACGACCGGCCGCCCCGGTCGACGAGCAGGGTGCGGTCGGCCTCGACGAGCGCGGCGACCGCCCGGGCCGACGCGACGACGGCCCCGGCGTGCCCGCCGACGGCGGCGTCGAGCACCGCGGTGCGCGAGGCGTCGACCGGGCGCCGCAGCACGCCGGTGACGATGACGGCCGCCTCCTGGGGCGACAGCGCGAGCGCGTCCGGACCGACGACGACGGTGTCGAGGGCCGCCGCGACGTCGCCCCGCTCGAGCCAGCTGCGCGACCGGCCGGCCGCGACGAGCCGCACCCGGCCGCCCGAGGCGAGCACCGCCTCCAGGTCGGCCCGCGCCGCGTCGTCGTCGAGGTGGTCGAGGTCGTCGAGCACCAGCACGAGGGGCCGGTCGAGGGCGGCCGCCGCCTGCACGAGAGCCCACCGGGCGGGCGCCGCGACGAGGTCGTCGCCGAGGAGGCGCGCGAGGCTCGTCGAGGACCGCCCCGAGCTGCGCAGGGCCTGCCCCACGGCCGCCCAGAGGAGGTGCCGCTGGTCGCCGCCGCCGTCGGCGTCGCCGTCCCTGCCCCCGGCCCCCGCCGGCCGGTCGAGCACGTCCGCCAGCCCGAGCCAGAGCACGCGCTCGTCGTCGTGGCGGTGCCGGCGCACCCAGTCGGCCAGCAGCACGCTCTTGCCGCTGCCGGCCGGCCCGCGCAGCACGACGACGGGCGACCCCGTCGCCTCGTCGAGCACGCGCAGCAGCCGGGGACGGCTGACCGTCGCGGCCGGCAGTCGCGGCACGCCGGTCAGCAGACCGGCACGGTGGCCCGTGCCGTGCTGACGAGGCGCGTCGCCCGGGGCGGTCACGCGGCGAAGCGCTCCACGCGCAGCACGCAGCTGAGGTCGGGGGCGTCGACGGCGACCTGCGCCTGCCAGTCGGCGGTCTCGCCCGCGCCGACCGAGTCGAGGTCGACCTGGGTGAGGCCGAGCGTGGCCTGGTCGCCGTCGAGCAGCGAGACGTAGATGCGGTAGTGCTGGGCCGCGTCCGTCGGGTTGGCGGCGGTGCCGGTGACGTTCCAGGCGCCTCCGTCCTGCTCGCACGCGGTCTGCTGCACGTCCTGCAGGGCGCCGACGAAGTCGGGGGCCGTGCCCGGGTCGTCGGTGATGTCGGTGACGGCGGGCGCGGCGGCCGCGCTCGTCGTCGTGGGCGTCGGGCTGGCGTCGCCGTCGCCGTCGCCCCCGCCGGTGCAGCCGGCCAGGGTCGTCACCAGGGCCGCCGTGCCGAGCAGGGCGAGGGAGGAGCGGAGGAGGGAGGGTCGGGTGGTCATGAGTGTCCTCTCGTTCGGGCGGCGTGCCGGGGGCGGTCCCGGCGGCGGCCGGTGAGGGCCAGGCCGAGCCCGGCCACCAGCAGCACCAGGGCGAGGAGCGCCGACGTGGCCGCCTCGTCGCCGGTGAAGGCGAGCATCGGGTCGTGGGTGGTCACGACGACGGTGTCGTCGTCGCGGGTCGGGGTGGTCCCGGGCGGGACCGTCCCGTCGGGGTCGGTGCCCGTGCCGATCGCGGTCGCCGTGTTCGCCACCTCGCCGGCCGCCACGTCGGCTGCCGTCACGGTGTACGAGGCGGTGGCGGTGACGGACTCGCCGGGTGCGAGCACGCCCTCGGGGCCGGGCCACTCCCCGTACCGTACGTCGCCGAGGCCGGGCATCTCGTCCTCCACGCCGACGCCGGTCATGGTCACCGTGCCGGTGTTGACGACGACGAACGCGTAGTCGAGCCGCTCGCCGAGGCGGCCGGTGCTGCCCGGCGCGTAGGCCACGGTCTTGGTGAGCTCGAGGGCCGCCCGCGGCACCACCGTGACGACGGCGGTGTCCTGGTCGGCGCGCTGGGCGCCTCCCGGGGTCGTGCCGACGACCGAGGCGGTGTTGCGCACCAGCCCGGCGTCGACGTCGGCCTGGGTGAGCACGTAGTCGGCCGTCGCGGTGACGCCCTGCTGCGGGGCGAGCACGCCCGGGGCGCCGGGCCAGGCGCCGAAGACGACCTGGCCGAGGCCGGGCAGCTCGTCGGTCAGCGCGATGCCGGCCAGCGTCTCGTCGCCGGTGTTGACGACCTCGAAGCCGAAGCGGACGACCTCGCCGGCCGCTCCCTCGCCGACGAGCACGCCGGTCTTCGTCAGCGAGACGCTCGACGAGCCGGGCAGCACGACCGAGCCGTCGTCGACGTCGTCGACCTCGGCGCCGCCGGGGGCCGTGCCGGTGGCCGTGACCTCGCTGGCGACGAGGCCCGCGTCGACGTCGGCCTGGGTGAGCACGTACTCGGCGGTCGCCGTGACGCTCTGCCCGGGCTCGAGCACGCCGGGCTCGCCCGGCCAGGTGCCGAAGACGATGCGCGAGATGCCGGGCTGGCCGTCGACGAGCACGACGTCGCGCAGGGTGACGGTGCCGGTGTTCGTCACGACGTAGCCGAAGCGCACCACGTCGCCGGCCTTGCCGGTGGCGCCGTCGGCGAGCGTCTGCGTCTTCGTGACCCCGAGGGCCGCGGCGGCGGGGGCGGTGCGGACGGTCGCCTGGGCGGCCGCCGTCAGCTGCTCGCCGCCGGGCCGGGTCGAGGAGGCGGTGGCCGTGTTGGTCACCGCGCCCGCGTCGACGTCGGCCTGGGTCAGCCGCGACGTGGCGACGGCCGTGACGGCCTCGCCCGGGGCGAGCCGGCCCTCGGCGGTGGGCCAGGCGCCGAACCGCAGGGGGCTCAGGCCGGGCAGCGGGTCCGCGACCCGCACGTCGGACAGGGTGACCCTGCCCTCGTTGCGGACGGTGAGGGTCCACTCGACGAGGTCGCCGGCGACGCCCCGGCCCTGCACGGCCCCGGTCTTGACGAGGACGAGCGCGGCGTCGGCGGCGAGCGGCGTGCGGCCGTCGGCCGTGGCCGACACGTCGGCGGGGCCGCCGGGGCCGCGCACCGGGGTGCCGACCGCGGTGACGGTCGACGCGATCGCGCCGGCGTCGACGTCGGCCTGGGTCAGCACGTAGCCCGCGGTGGCGGTCACGCTCTGGCCGGGGGCCAGCGAGCCGACGGGGCCAGGCCAGGGGCCGAACACCACGGGGCCGAGGCCGGCCTGGCCGTCCGCGAGCCGCACGCCGGTCAGCGTGACCGAGCCCGTGTTCGTGACGGTGAAGGCGAACGGCACGGTGTCGCCCGCGACGCCGGCCGTGCCCGCGGGCAGCGCCTGCGTCTTGACGACGGCGATCCGCGGGGCGGCGGCGGCCGTGGGGACGGTCGCGGAGTCGCTCGCGACGGCCTCGGCTCCGGTGGGCGGCACGCCGGAGGCGGTGGCCCGGTTCACGACAGAGCCCGCGTCCACGTCGGCCTGCGTCACCGCGTACCGGGCCGTGGCCACGACGGTCTCGCCGGGGGCCAGCACGCCGGCATCGCCGGGCCAGGCCTCGTACGACACGGCCGAGAGCCCGGGCAGCGGGTCGCTGACGGCGACGCCGGTCAGCGTCACCGAGCCGGTGTTGAGCACGGAGACGCGGTACTCGACCACGTCGCCGACGCGGCCCGAGCCGCCGTCCGCCCAGCGCGCCGTCTTCGCGACCGCGAGGGCCGGCGAGGCGGGCAGCACGAGCGGCGCGGAGTCCGTCGCCTCGACCGGGGTCGCGGCGGCGTCGTCGCCGGTGCCGGTGGCCCGCGCCTGGGTGGCGAGCACCCCGGCGTCGACCTCGGCCTGGGTGAGCACGTGCCGCGCCGTGTAGGTGGCGGCGGTGCCGGGGGCGAGGACGCCGGCGTAGGCGCCGGTGCCCGTCCACGAGGCGAGCGTCGGCGTCGTGAGGCCGGGCTGGGCGTCGGTCACGGCCACGTCGCGCACGGTGACGTCGCCGGTCGAGGTGACGACCCAGGTGTAGACGACCTCGTCGCCGGCCCGGCCCGTCGCGCCGGGCGCCAGGGCGACCTGCTTGACGAGGCCGAGGCGCGGGCCGTCGGCCGTGAGCGGCACGGTGGTGCGGGCGTCGGCCAGCACGGCGGCGCCTGACGGGGCGGTGCCGGAGGCGGTGGCCGCGTTGACCACGGCGCCGCGGTCGACGTCGGCCTGGACGACCGCGTAGGTCGCCGTGCCGGTGACCACCTGGCGGGGCGCGAGCACGCCCGCCGCGCCCGGCCAGGGGCCGAGCTCGACGGCGGAGACGCCGTTCAGGCGGTCGTCGACCGCGATGCCCGAGACGGTGACCGCGCCCGTGTTCGTGATGGTGAAGGCGAACGAGACGCCGTCGCCGACGCGGCCGGTGGTGCCCGAGGGCCCGGCGGTCAGCGCGCCCGTCTTCGTCAGCGCGAGCGAGGCGGTGCCGGCGAGGGGCACCTCCTGCACCTCCGAGGCCCGGACTGCCGGGCCGCTCGGCGGCGTGCCGACGACGCTGCCGCGCGAGGCGACGACGCCGCGGTCGACGTCGGCCTGCGTCAGCACGTAGCTGGCCGTGGCCGAGACCGTCTGCCCGGGGGCGAGCACCCCGGTCGCGCCGGGCCACGCGCCGTACGAGACGGCGGAGGAGCGGGCCTGGTCGTCGGTCACGACGACCGACGAGAGGGTCGCGTCGCCCGTGTTCGTGACGAGGTACTCGAAGCGGACGACGTCGCCGGCCACGCCGGCGGCGCCGGGCTCGAGGGCCGCGGTCTTGACGATCGAGACGGCGGGCGCGGTCGCGGCCGTGGCGAGCGACGCACCGTCGCGCACGACGATCGGGTCGCCCGCGCCGGCCGGGCCGGCGGCGGTCAGCGTCGCGACGTTGACGAGGGCGCCGGCGTCGACGTCCGCCTGGGCGACGACCCGGTCGACGGTCGCGACGACGCGCTGGCCGGGGGCGAGCGTCCCCGGCGTGCCGGGCCAGCTCGCGGGCGTCACGACGCCGTCCGGGTCCGCGTCCGACGCGGCCATCGGGTCGGTGACCACGACGTCCGTGAGCGTGGTCGTGCCGGTGTTCGCGACCGAGATCGTGAAGCGGGCGACGTCGCCGACCCGGCCCGCGCCTCCTGCGGTCCAGGCCGCGGTCTTGACGAGCGCGGCCGAGGCCGTGCGCGAGACCTCGACGCCGGCGGTCGCGTCGGCGACGACGACCGAGCCCGAGGGCGTCGTGCCCGTCGTGCGCGCCGACGAGCTCACGCCGCCCGCGTCGACGTCGGCCTGCGTCAGCACGTAGCGCGCCGTCGCGGTGATGCTCTCGCCCGGCAGCAGCCGGTTCGTCGGGCTGGGCCAGGGGCCGAAGACCACCGGGGAGGCGCCGGTCAGCGCGTCCGTCAGGGTCACGCCCGTGAGGGTGGCCGTGCCGGTGTTCGTGACGACGTACGAGAACTCGACCGTGTCGCCGGCCACGCCGGCGGCTCCCGTCGCGAGGGCGGCGGTCTTCGAGATCCCGATCGCGGCGGCGGTGGGCGCGGTGGCGGCCGTCGCCGAGCTCGTGGCCGTGAGCGGCGAGCCGGTGGGCGGGCTCGCGACGACGCTGGCCGCGTTCACGACCGAGCCGGCGTCGGCGTCGGCCTGGGTGACCCGGTAGGTCGCCGTGCCCGTGACGGTCTGGCCGGGGGCGAGGCGCCCGGCGGTGCCGCTCGGCCACGACGCGACGACGACCGGCGAGAGGCCGACGAGGCGGTCGTCGAACACGACGCCGTCGAGGGTGACCGTGCCGGTGTTCGACGCGGTGAAGGTGTACGTCAGCGCGTCGCCGGGCGCCGTGCCCGTGGCGGGCGCGACGGTCTTGGCGAACTCCAGCGCGGGCTGGGGCGGCACCACGACGGTCTTCTCGTCGCTGGCGGTCACCGTCTGCGCGGGCGCCGACGAGCGGCCGGAGGTCGTCGCGACGGACGACACCGAGCCGCGGTCGACGTCGGCCTGCGTCAGCACGTACACGGCCGTCGCCTGGACGGACTCGCCCGGCGCGAGCGTGCCGGCCGTGCCGCCGGGCCAGGGGCCGGCCGTGATCGGGCCGAGGCCCGGCTGGGCGTCGGCCAGCACGACGCCGGTCAGCGTCGTGTTGCCCTGGTTGGTGACGACGAACGAGTACTCGACCCGGTCGCCGGCGCGACCGGTCGCGCCCTCGGCGAGCTGCGCCTCCTTGGCGAGGCCGACGACCGGCCCCTGGGGCGCCGCCTGCACGGTGGCCGACGCGGGCCGCCGAACGACGGTGCCGTCGGGCGCGGTCGCGAGGGCCGTGGCCGTGTTCGTGATCGCGCCGCCGGCGTCGACGTCGCTCTGGCGGATCGTGTACGAGGCGCGGCCCATGACGCGCTCGCCCGGGGCGAGCACGCCGACGGCGCCCGGCCAGCGGTCGAAGGTGACGTCGCTGAGGCCCGGCATGTCGTCGACGATGTCGAGCAGGCTCAGCGTGACCGTGCCGGTGTTGCGCACCTGGAACGTGTAGTCGACGCCCTGGCCCACCTGGCCGGTGGTGCCGGCGGCGAGGCGCCCCGCCTTGGTGAACGACATGGTCGAGACCTGGTCGACCGTGACGCCGGCCGTGGCGTCGGCGCGCACGGGGGTGCCGCCGGGGCCGGTGCCGGTCACGTGGGAGGCGCTGGTCACGCCCCCGGCGTCGACGTCGGCCTGGGTGAGCGTGTACGTCGTCGTCGCGGTGACGCTCTGGCCGGGCGCGAGGCGTCCGGCGGTGCCGCCGGGCCAGGCGCCGAATACGGGAGCGGTGGCCCCGACCTGGTCGTCGGCGAGCTGGATGCCCGAGACGGTCTGGTTGCCGGGGTTGGTGACGACCCAGCTGAGCTGGACCGTGTCGCCGGCGACGCCGCGCGCACCGGGCGCGAGCGCCTCGGTCTTCGTCAGCGCGAGGGCGGGGCGGCCCGAGGTCGTCGCGAGCGTCGCGGCGTCCGAGGCCCGGACGGTCTCGCCGCGGGCCGGCTGGGCCGAGGCCGTGGCGCGGTTCGCGACGGAGCCGGCGTCGACGTCCTGCTGCGTGACGGCGTAGGAGGCGGTGCCCGCGGCCGTCTCGCCCGGCGCGAGCACGCCCGCGGCGCCCGGCCACTGCCAGGCGATCGTGCCGAGGCCCGGCAGGGCGTCGGCCACGTCGACGCCCGAGAGCGTCACGGCGCCGGTGTTCACGACCGTGAACGAGTAGACGGCGGCGTCGCCCACGGCGCCGGAGCCGCCGGCGGCGTACGCGACGGACTTGTCGAGCGACACGGCCGCGGCCGCGGTGAGCGGCGTCGACGCGGAGGCCCGCGCGGCGACGGGGTCGCCCTGCGGCGGGGTGCCCGACGCGCTGACGGGCGACGACAGCACGCCGGCGTCGACGTCGGCCTGGGTCAGCACGTAGCGGGCGGTCGCCGAGACCGACTGGCCGGGCGCGAGCACTCCGTCCGTCGACGGCCAGCGACCGACGACGAGGTCGGACAGGCCCGGCTGGGCGTCGGACAGCGAGACGCCGGTCAGCGTCGCCGTGCCCGTGTTCGTCACGGTGAACGAGTAGGTGACGACGTCGCCGGCGACGCCGGCCGAGCCGG
>Ga0265780_10011802_pt1 | contig 10302 bp, 11 predicted proteins | sample P1T30metagenome_FD_192432 | JGI IMG/M metagenome (GOLD analysis project Ga0265780, IMG submission 192432) | Plant litter microbial communities from East Loma Ridge, Irvine, California - P1 T30 | ecosystem: Environmental > Terrestrial > Plant litter > Unclassified | place: USA: California... | reverse complement strand
TAGTCGCGAGGACGATAAATAGCATCGAGGTGGCATTGGGGAAGAAAAGGTAGGTGGCTTGATTACCTGGTACAGTCCTGAGAGCTGACCATCCTTGAGTTTCAGATGCCTTCTGTTGAGCTTCTGTGATCGCTTCGGTAGACATTGGAATCTGCTTGAATCGCTCGTTGGAGATAATGGTTACTGGTCCGGCGGTAATATGGGTCATCGTATTACTTCTACTGATTTGATTTGACTAGTCTCGAATGTTTGCTTGATATGTTTGACAGCTAGGGAGTTGTTCATTCAGACGGCCTATATCTATAAGAAGAGAACAAAGGTTAATCCTTTCCATTCATTTACGACCACGATCGTCCCCAGGGATATCAAGGGGGATCAGTACAAAGGACCACCTCACCCTCAAACATTTAGGTCCCCTTGGCACGCATATCACACACTCCTTCCGGAGAATGAGACATTCTACCCAGACGGATCCTTTGTCATTTCCCTTGCTTAGACCGTCTCGCAATGTCGATCATTAGGGATGAGGGATAAAACATGAGTTTGATCGTCACTAGAAGCCCGGAAGGTGTGTCAGCCCTGCTTAGGATATCCTGAGTACGAAATAGAGTCCGGCGCAGTGTCGTCGTCATACATCCCGTGTGTGTGCTATATGATCTATTGTAGGGATTTAAGGAATGACTATTCGGTTAGTTTCGCACCCTCTGGACCTAAGGAAGTAGCTCACCTGCTCTACCTTTGCAACCTCTGCCTTGAATAGCTCGACCTCCTTCCAGCAATCTAGTGGTCTGTCGCTCTTCTCACTAAAGCATCAGCCTTGGTCTACTTCGTTGCGGAGAGGGATTAATGACTTACCTATAACATTTTCTAACACCCTCCTGAGCACTCTGGACCCCCTTTCCAACTTGACCCATTCGATCCTTCTTCATCCTCTCAATCTTTTCCCTGATCTCCTCAATATCCCTTCCGAGGACTTCGCTGCTCATCCCAGGTTTCTCCTTGTCTAAATTCTCCTTCTCTAATGCAGAAGAGATATCCTTCAAAATCTCGGCTTCTTGCGTACGTAGATGCTCTGATTCAGCTGCTAGACGCCTTCTGATGATTTCGTCATTTGATTGAGGTTTTGAGTCGTCTGATTTGGATTTGGAAGAAGGGTTTGATAGGCGGTTGATCAGTGTTGGCGAGAACTGGGGATTAGTCGGGTACAAATAGCTCTAGGAATGGGATGGACATACCTGAACTGATGTGGATTGGTCTTGAGGTGGAGCGGAGATGACCTGCTCTTTTGGTGCTGCTTGTGTTGCTTCTGCTGATTGATTTGCGCCCATCTCGACTATATAAGTATAGGTCTAAGGTTATACAACTGAATATCGTCACTCGAGTACAAGAACGGGCAAAGGCGGAGTATGTTAAATGGGTGGATCAATTAATTTGCATGTATATCGTGTATTATATCTGCTTGCTCTAAGGTACTCTACTCTCTACGACTTGTGATAACTAGGAGGTTCGGCAACAGCACCATAAGATTGAGGCTGCTGCTGAGGATGAGTTCCAACATATGGATTCTGACTTCCGACAGGAGCCTGGTGACCATGCATCGGTGTATCCCATTCCTGACGACCTTGTCCACCAACAACAGGTGGTGGGCCATTACCCTGGAAACTCTGATTATGGCCAGCAACAGGAGGAGGTGGGTTGTTATGATGACCTTGTCCGGGGTGATTTTGGTAGTGAGCGGGAATGTTTACTGCTTCGTAGGTCTCGATATCGGGTGTGGAGGCGATAATGTAGAATGCGTGAATCACCGCTGGGATCTGGATATCAGTCATTTGTTGTTCAGAAAGAGGAGTAGCTTACCCAGATGATGATCCATAAGACGATATTTAGGCAGACTTGACCACCGCATCCTGTCGATCAGTATTTTCCGGAGACTGAGCTGCAAGTACTAACCCCTCTTCATAGCGCTACATTCGTCAGCAATAGTCTGACTCGGGAGGAGGGCTCACTTACACAGGTACAGGGGGTACGAAGACTGCCAAGACATATAGAAGTAAATCGTTAGTTGCTACTTGTCAATACAGAGTATTGCCGCCGGGAGCTCATGCCCGAGAGACCGACTTACTACTGCCTGCCATTTTGATTGTCTTATCTCTAGTGGTATTGATGGTTGATGTAATTGATCAAGGAGTAGGATGAGTCCACTGCGGTATTTATATGTAGAATATAAGTATGCACAGGAATAAGTATAGTATACAAACGAACGACACAGCACCACTTTATGAATGGAGACAAGAAGGGCTAAGGGGACATGACGAAATACATCGTACCTTTTACAAGATGTAACTCATCTTGAGGCTTGACTTGCCAAAAATCCATCTGAGAACGAGTACATCTCTGCTCTATCAACCATGAGGGGACCAAGAACAATCGCACTAAGGCGAAACCTTGCCGCACCACGCTCTCGACTACCCATCACATCTTTGTCAGTATCCAGGACGATATCGACCGCGATACCATCTCGATCGACCATACTTCCCGCGACCGGCGTATCGGGGAAGCCCCGATGGCATTCGACCCAAGCTGGACCATCTAGCCCTGTTCCCGAGATATCTCAGGAGAACACCTACGACATAGTCATCATAGGAGCTGCAAATGCTGGTCTAGCGCTTGCTTGCTCTCTGCGTGAGCTCTTTATCCCAGGTACATCGAGCTAGCTGATGAGAAGTGGACAAACCTAGTATCAGAGCCGGTAGCCGAATACTATTGCTTGAAGGTGGAAGCCTCGATAAAGTCAGGACATGGGATGGAGAGGGAGAATGGGAGAATCGAGTCAGTTCACTGACTGCGGAGAATGTCGCTTGGCTGGATAGTAGGTTCATTTGGTGTCTGCAGTGACTGACAATAGGCATCGGAGTATGGCGATATCTCAAGCATGACCGTTCATGTCCCGTCAACGAAATGATTGTACGTCCTTTGCTTTGTCGAAGGCAAGAACTGATGATAGGTATGGGCAAATCCCGATACAGAATCCACACCTACGATTCATTTCCCACCCCTCGCCCAACCAATGGCGCGAATGACGGAAAATATGAATCTCCAACAAGCGCTTTATAAACGTATAAAGTCGAGTGGAAAGGGGATTGTGGATATCAAAGAAGGTGGAAGGGTGTCGGAGATGAGGGAGGGAGGAGACGGTAGATGGGTAGGTTTGAGGATTGGGGATAATGACTGGGTCAGGGGTTCTTTGATTGTATGTCTGTCTTCGTTTGCGGTATCTGATAGTGCTGATGATAGATCGGAGCTGATGGACCCAACTCACCTGTTCGCCATTACTCCCAGATCGAGACTTATGGTCATGCCTACCCCACCCATGCAGTTGTCGCTACAATGCATCATCCCCCTTCACCAATCTACCCAAACAATACCGCTTTTCAACGATTCCTACCTACCGGTCCACTCGCTTTCCTACCTCTAAGTGAAGAGGCATCCACGATGGTCTGGTCCACTCGTCCCGAACTCGCCGCTGCACTAAAAAAGATTAGTCCAGAAGCATTGACGGTAATGGTAAATGCTGGATACTCTGTCCCAGAGTCGACATTAGCGATTCTGAATGAACGGCTCCTCGCCTGTCCTCCTGAGTCTTTCACTGTGGAGATGATCAACTCGATTATTCAATCTCAACCCGCTCTCGCTACTTCGATCGACCAGACTCTCCCTCCATCTATCACCTCCATCGCCGCGAAATCAATCGCTTCGTTCCCCCTCCGCCTCTCTCACGCAGATACATATACAGGCCACCGAACTGTCTTGGTCGGAGATGCAGCACATACGATTCACCCGCTTGCTGGTCAAGGTCTAAACATGGGTCTAGCAGACGTTCGATCCTTAGCCAACACTCTCGAAAAGGCTAAACAAACCGGAATGGATCTGGGATCAGATTTGGCAATTAGGGATTATCCAAAGGAACGATATACCGAAAATCATATAATGCTCTCTGCGACTGATCATCTGAACCAGATTTTCGGAGCTAGGAATGGAGTCATAAATTGGTTGCGGGGTACAGGGTTGGACGTGATTAATGAGGTGGGCTGGATCAAAAAGGTGTTCATGGCTGGTGCAGGGGCTGGGGTTAAGGTCACCGGTACTGGCGCCGGTGCAGGTCCAGGTGCAGGGAAAGAAGCAGGATTGGGCTGGCAGGGACTATTGGCTAATGCAGTCGAGGGTGCTGGACAATTGAGGGGTGTGGTGGGCGGAGTAGCATCCATGGCTGGGGATATGCTCAAGTCTAGCATGAGGCGGGGGCCACCGGGGAGGGGCATGTAGATGAAGGTAGCCTGTCACTCATCATGAGACTCAACGGGTCGAGGGCTTCCGTCGCAGCTGTGTGCTCGGATCAAATTCGAGACGAGGACTACCAGACAGACGATTGTAGGATATAGCAGACAGCATTCATTATGTGATTCTACGACTAGACAAAACCTCAAACCACTACAACCTCGCCCAAAAGTATTCCGATGCCTGTCCTTATTCCGGAATGCCTAAACTTCTCGCCCTGTACATTAGCCTATCACTCAACCACAGGTCCGCTGGACTCACATTGCATCCTCTTATTCTCATAGAGGGGAGTATCATTATCATCGGCAAATGGATCTCCGAAAGGATCATTAGGGTCCAATAAGCCCGATCGATGGACACTAGATGAATCATCCTCCAAAGAAGCCCATTCCCTATTCTGCTGCTGTTTCTGTTGTGGTGGTGGCGCAGCTTTCTGTCCGACCACAGACTGTCGCCTAGATCGAGCACGTTGCCATTCCTCATCGGATGAATCGTAATTGTCTGAATAATCCGATAAAGCACTTTTGAATTAGCTCTTCTCTTCTGCATAAGACTTGACGTACCCAGCTCCATAGTCGTCCTGAGCGGAATCAGGCCTCATGGGAGGAGGTAGATTCTGCTTTCGGCCAGATGGGATACTTTCAAAGTTCAGATCCTGTAAATCCGGGTGCGTATTTCCACTAGCACCAGTGGTAGATGCCTGCCTTTTGATCTGATGTCTCTGCTTCCTTGCCGATTCTCGTTTCTGGGCATCTTGGAGCTGTTGGATCTCACCAGTTCGATCAGCGGTGAGAGACTGGTCTCGAAGTCGTTTGTTGATAGCTTCAATCTGCTTGGCATCTTCAGACATGTGTTCACCCTCGGAATCAGAGTCGTGAGTTGCGGGTTTGGAGAGCTGAGATAAGCGATCGACTTTAGTGCAGAGGTAGAGACTTACTTTGTCGTAAAGCTGGATAGCCTCGACGACCTTCTCATTGGCGTCAAGCAAGGTACCGACATATCCTTCGTCCTGAACGAGTTGGATGTATCGAATGATAGCTCGTCGAGCAGCTTTGGCCTTGTCGAGATTGTCCTGAACCTTGGGGCTCTCGGTCAAACTCTCGTGCTCTCGATTGATATGCTATTTATGTCAGCTGTTGGACCTGGAAGGTAGCCCGGACGGTGAGAGAAGCTTACCCTGCAGGAGTTGACCAAGTTGTTGGCACACTGGATAGCATTGGCAACAGCGACCATGACCTTAGGCTTCTCCCTCTCGAAATCAAATTTAGGTCGTTTAGGTTGAGGAGTAGTATTCTTGCCGGCCAATTTCGCCTGCCTTCGCCTCTCGGCTTCTTCAGCAGCTTCCTTTTGTCGCCTAGCCTCAACATTCGCCATTTCAGTCTTTCGCCTTTGCTCCCTTTCTCTTCGCTCCAACTCAGCCTCACGCTGCTCGAGGGCAATTCGTCGCTCTCGTTCTGCCTTCCTTGAGTCGGCGTCGGCCCGGGCTGCAGCCAAGTCGGCATAGGTGTCTGCTCCTCGGTGAGATGGGGCCCAGTCGTGGGAGAAGAGATCATCGTCGAATGCGGCACGGCTGACTGGAGCTGCGGGAGTAGTCCTCGACGCGACTGCCTGACCTCCTGCTGGGACGGTTGAGGACTGAGTATTAGCTTGCATCTCTCTTAGTGGAGGATAGCATACCCGTCGGGAAGCAGGTCCTCCAGTGGAAGTTCGGTACAAGTTGGCAACAGCCGACATTCGCGGCTCATCCTACTCATCAGATTCTAGAACTCGCAGAAAGTAGTCGACTGACCTTGTATTGAATAGACCAAGCGTGGAAGACCAGCAACAGCCTCTTCCTGACCTTTGGATCAAGCAAGTTCTACCAATCAGCGACTACCAACCAACCACCGGCCGACTTACATCAGCAGCCATCTCCCTCAATCGTGCCATCAATCTCTCATCGGCCCAGTTCAACTTGAAACCCTTTCCGGCATTGTCGGTCAAAGCCCTCAAGATAACGAGAGCTCTCAATTGCCGATGAACATTCCCGTACTTCAATTTCTTTCTCAATGCTCTTGCTGCTTCCTACACATTAGTCCCATCACAATGAGTGAAGGGGAACGTACACCAGTACCACTGTGCCCTTGAATGTTTACACTCTCGACTAGCTCTGGGATTCCATCTAAACTGAGTTCCTCATATCGGTCCGAAGTGAGTACTTCGATCCAGTCGGTGATTGAAGTATGTGGTTTCTCCTGGTCCAGCATGGCTACTATGCCTAGTGCCTTCTTGATTGTTCCACCTGCGTGAGACATTGTTACTATAGAGTGGTGATAGTCAAGTAGAGAGTGAGAGAGATATAAGATGGACAGGCTAGAGGTAAGAGTAAGGGTAACCGGAGGATATCAAGGCACTTGCCCATTACAGTAGTGACGTATAGGCGTTCTATCGGTGCCTATCGAACCTGGCGTTGGCAAGAGATCAGTAGGCGTGTGTGGGGAATCAGCTGCTTGTGACTTTGAATCAACTTAACGACTATCTATAACAACTACAATGCCACCTAAAACACGTAAAGCAGACTTAAGAGCATGTCTCATCTGCTCAGTCATTCGACCACTATCAGAGTTCGTAGATGAAGGATGTCCAAACTGCGAGGATATCCTCGAAGTACGCCTTATTCTCCTCCCTATTTGGATGGAACTAATATCTAGATGAGAGGACAACCGGAACGAGTGGCTGAATGTACGAGTATAAATTTCGATGGGATGATTGCTATGATGGACCCTGACGGTTCATGGGTGGCCAAGTGGCAACGAATTAGTAAGCCATGCTGTCTTGGTCATCGACAAAGCTGATGAAACAGACAAAAAGGCAACGGGCCTGTATGCTGCTCGAGTGACTGGTAGACCGCCTATGGACGTTATTGAGGCTATTGAAGCTAAAGGAGGGACGTATCGACCTAGGGATGAGGTTGAGGAATAGGTGTCGCGATCATGTGCGGTCAACATGAAGACTGAACGCAAATCATGTATGTTGTATGTTTTCCCTAAATTCCTCACCCAGTGCGAGTGAGCCCTTTGAAGAATTCAGTGGCATTCTGACATTTGCTACATGGATGCTAGAGACCTGGTTGGCTACAATCATGCGAGTACAACTCGCGTCTAATGTAATTGAAATTTATACAGCATCACTCATGGGAGCCTGAGCGGTTCCACTTCCATATTTGTTGACTTTGTTGTTACCAGCTCCTTCATCGCCCTTGAAGTATTTGACCTCCTTCTGCGACATCAATCCAGCGACCATATCCGCCTGGATCTTCTTGAACTTGAAGCCGAAACCCTCGTGAGAGTAATCTTTCTCATTTGCTTGATCCTGCTTGTCAGTACCGTCTATAACAGGGAGGAGTGACATACCTTGTGGTAGAGGACCAAAGGGAAGTCAGAATCCTTGGTAGCGGGATCGAGGACGATCGAAACTAGGGCATTGATGGTTGCCTGCTTGGAAATCAGGTGGAAAGACCATCGCTATTGGTCAGTCTTGGCTCCAAAATGGAGTTAAAGGGTCGTACCTGCTTGTTCTTGAACTGGATGAGGGTATCGTCGTTCTTGACGACCTCGTAGCCGAGATTCTCGGACTTGGGGAAAAGCTTGGGCAACCCATACCACTGACCGGCCATCTTGTATCGATCTACGGATCAGCTTATATCGATTGACGGTAAAGGGGACATACCATTGGCGTAGACAAACTGATCGTCGTAGACACAAGCTGGAAATCAGCTACACGTCCGTCTATTAGTGGATTGACTTACCTGGGGCATACCTCGCAACTCTGTCGACGGTGATTTGACAACTGTACAACGCAATGATGTCCTCGACTAGCTTTTGTCGGTTTGGGGGTAAAGGTATACTGTTGGCTGGGTTTGGCTCCATATCCTCCGTAGGCAGGGTTTGACGGGGTTCAACTTGTTCACCTGGGATTCCTGAGGCGGCAGCCCTAGTCCTAGTGATGATCTCTGGAATTTGTTCAGACATTTCGTTTTGTGTGGTCAACAATCGTTTCTGCTGTTGTTGCTGTAATTGATGTTGCTGTAGATGAGCAATTAACGATCCGGTAGGTCGAGTGGGTGGTCTCAAGATCGATGTTGTAGGAGGAGGTGTATAGGAAGGGACAGGTGGTGTTGGCTCAAGTGGTGGGTAAGCTGTAGTTGATAGTGTTGAATGTGCGTAGTTTTGTGATGATGGATTACCTGGCGGTGTGGGAGATGTTGCTGGTATGAGAAGAGGTGGGAGTGCTAAGAAGGATATTTGTCGTTGATGTACTAAAGGTCTACGTGTCGATACAGATACCCCACTGGACGTCGTCATGGCGCGTGATGTCATGTTGATCTGTGGGTGATAAGATTACAGTAAGCAACTCGGTGATCGTGAACGCGTGTCTGATCGTAGTATTGATATTGATCGAGGGTGATAAGCGATCGAGATCGACGTCTTTTATTGCAGGAAAAAGGTGAGCCGGGTTGGAGAATACGAGGACCCAATGGCCCCTATAGATATAGCTTGAATCCTTTGAAAATCGATTTCGAGATAACAGATTTGTATCTCGATCGCCGGGAAAACCTTAATCTATTACGATCGACCGGTGTCCTGTACGAGTAGCGTGGAAAGTGGATGGGTTGATAGTACTACAACAGTGAGGTGATACGATGAGTGACGAATGATATGTATAACGAGAGGATGTTTGTTTGATCGCACAGATGATTGAACCAACTAGAAACTAAATGTTTCAAAGATTCATCAATGGGCGGTTATGGGAACCACTTTACAAGTAGTAACCAGTGTCTACGAATTCACATGACTCATCTTCATGCTTCCCACAGATTCCCATGATCGTATCATCGTATCATCGCATTGGAGTTGACCACGTTGCCATTCCATAGCCCGAGAGATCTCAAGGAATACAAAGATCAAAATTATCGTAACGACAAGGGTTATCTGCCAAGACATGAATTGTGGCGTTCCAAAACAGGGACCGATGCTTCCGAGGGGCTTGATATCGGAGTGGAGCCACGAGCTGCGCAAGAGTCTTTGCATCCGACAATGGTAACGGGTAACGATGACGACTATGCGTGCAGCTGGGATTCTAGGTGTGACAGGCTCATGATGTGGATCAAGACATGCACAACATTCATCATATAAATAATCGCTACATGGCGGTTTGGTTATAATACAGTCCAAAACAAGGAGATCTAGACCTAAGCATAGATCGCAGGCGATGAGAATGGTGTCCTAGGCCCTGTCATCCTCTCCTGCACCTCTCCATACCAGTTCCATCCATTCCCATTCAGCTCTAATCCAAGCATATTCCCCTTCTCTTTCTCTTTCTCCTCTGCGATAATCCCCAGCCCAGCATGTTCCACATGACATAAATCTGGACTTGGCTCGCTCGGTGATGATGTATTCGAAGAAGTGGAGATGTCGTCGACGATCGATTCAGGTGAATGAGCAGTATGAAGTGGAGATGGTTTCTTTGGTTTATGAGGTTGAGCTTGTACTCTGGCAATACCAGATGCTAATCGTGTATAGGTAGAATCAGCGGCACCATAGTGCTCGCGACGACCGAAGCTTGGTCGAGATGGTAGTCGTGGTTTGGTTTGGATGCGTGGGGGCGACATTGGTAGAGTAGTCTTTGAACTGGATGCGACCGCGTTCAAGGTTTGCAACGCGGTTGCGGATCGCTGGGCGGCGGGTAAAGATTTGACGGTAGTGGTGTGTCGAGGCATACTACCACTAGCTTCAGAGCTGGAAGTGTGAGGTAGTTGCTCAATCGTGATATTGATGATCTCCCGCATTGTGTGCTTTGGTCAAGTGAAAAGTAGGTGTGATGTGTTGAATCACTAGACAATGGTGAATGGTGACATATATGTATCCCTCAACACCGGCGAACGACCAAGATACCAAAAAAAGTCGACTCACCCCGCTCCGGTCCGGG
>Ga0265780_10011801_pt1 | contig 10302 bp, 10 predicted proteins | sample P1T30metagenome_FD_192432 | JGI IMG/M metagenome (GOLD analysis project Ga0265780, IMG submission 192432) | Plant litter microbial communities from East Loma Ridge, Irvine, California - P1 T30 | ecosystem: Environmental > Terrestrial > Plant litter > Unclassified | place: USA: California... | reverse complement strand
CGCGTTCGACGCGCACCGCGGCCAGGTCGCTGCGAATCCAGGCCTGCACCTGGCGCGCCTGTGCGCGCTGGCGCCGGTCTTGTGGATACAGGGCCTGGTATGCCGGCGCCGGATAGCAATCGTCGAGGTATTCCGTGATGGCGGTCGATTCGTTGAGTACGAATGCGCCATCCGCCAGCGCCGGCACGCGGCCAGTGACCGCGCGGCCGGCAAAGTCGTCGTGCAGTTGCTCACCCAGCGCCAGGTTTACCGTTTCCACGGTAAAGGGCAGGTCTTTTTCGGTCAGTGCAACAAAGGACGACATCGCCCAGGGCTGGCAAACAGGCTATGGACGTACAGGACCATTGGCATGAAAGCTCCATTTAGTGAGATTTATTCACATGTTATCGCTTGCCGCTTCCGGGGCATAACGCTATATTTTCGATGTTCTTGCTAATTTTATTCACAAAGTTATCCACAATATGAGCCACAACGCCGCCACAATACTGACTCGATGACAGCCAGCCGCCGCCCACCCAATTTCTCTGCCTTGCGCGCTTTCGAAGCGGCTGCCCGGCATGAGAACTTTTCGCGCGCGGCGGACGAGCTGAACCTGACTCACGGCGCCATCAGCCACCAGGTGAGGGCGCTTGAGCGGGAACTGGGACGGCCATTGTTCGTGCGCCACGGCCGCCAGGTGAAAGTCACCAGCGAAGCGCTGGCATTCGCGCGGTCGCTGGCCCGGTCGTTTGGCGAGATAGCGGCGGCCGCCGATGCGATGCGCGCCGATACGGCGCAGCAAAGGCTGACCGTGACGTCGATACCGTCGTTCGCGGCGCGCTGGCTGGCGCCGCGGCTGGGCCGCTTCATCGACTTGTACCCGGATATCGAAGTGGTGCTGCAGTCGAGCGGGCAGCTGCAGGACCTGGCCCGCGAAGGCGTCGACGTGGGCATCCGTTTTGGCCGCGGTCATTACCCGGGCATGCTGGTGGAGCGGCTGATGGGGGATGTGTACTATCCGGTGGCGAGCCCGCACTATCGCGACGGCGCGCTGCCGGCCACGCCGCAGCAGCTGGCGGAGCACGCCTTGCTGCGTTCAGTGGAGCCGTGGGCGCCGTGGCTGCGCGCCGCGGGGGTCGAGATGGCAGAGCCGTCTGGCGGCGTGCTGTTCGATGATTTGTCGCTGCTGGTGCGCTCGGCGGTCGACGGCAACGGCGTGGGGCTGGTACGCCACGTGGTGGCGATGCAGGAGATCGCCGCCGGAAAACTGGTGCGGCTGTTCGACATCGCGGCGCCGTCGCCGGACGATTATTATTTCGTGGCGCCGCTGGGCACTGCGGGCAAGCCGCAGGTGGTGGCGTTTCGCGACTGGCTGTTTGGCGAGATTGCCGCCTTCCAGCGTCAGGAAGACTTGTGAAGCAGCCTCACAGGACGATCTTGACCATCGGATGGCCGGACAGCGCCTCGTACAGCGCGTCGAGCTGCGCGCGGCTGGTGGCGCGCACGGTGACAGTCAGGCCGGTGTAATTGCCCTTGGCGGAAGGACGGCTTTCCAGGCGGCCGATGTGGAACGTCGGGTCGTGTTCGAGGACGACGTCGACAATGGTGGCCTCGAAATCGTCGTGCTTGGCGCCCATCACCTTGATGGGAAAGTCGCTCGGATATTCGATGAGGGAATCTTTGGGGTCCATGGCTGCTCCTGGCTAAAGACGTATTGTAGCCAAGACCGGGGCAGGGCGCGGCCGGCTCCGGATCTGGTGCTAGCGTTCCTGCTGTTGCCGGCCTTCCGGGCGGCCCTCGGGACGCGCCGCTGCTGGCGGCGCCGCATGCGGCGGCTGGGCTGGGGCGGCAGCGGCAGCAGCGGCAGCAGCGGGGGCAGCGGGGGCAGCCTGGCGCGCCGCATCGCGCGCGGCGCCGCGCATCATGCCTGCCATGCCGCCCTCGTTATGCTGGCCGCGGTCTTGCGGCGCCTGCACGGGCGGCGCGGGCCGCGCGATGGGCTGCACTGCGGGCTGGATTGCTGGCTGCGGCCGGGGCTGCATGATTGGCTGTGGCGCCTGGGCCGCCGGCTGCGCTTGGAACTGCGGCCGTCCGCGCCGCTCGTCGTTACGGCCGTCGTTGCGCCCGTCGAAACGACCATCGTTGCGTCCGTCGAAACGACCGTCATTGCGTCCGTCGAATCTGCCATCACCGCGGCCATCGCGGTCGCGCCGCTCTTCAAAGCGCGGCGGTGGCGCCGGCTGCTGGTTCAGGCCCGGAACGTTAGGGGTCGGCGTCAGGATCGTCACCGGCTGGCGCGGCTGCGGGATCACCGGCATCGCTGGCGGGCGAGGCGTATTGGTGCCGGGCAGGCGCGGTGGCGGCGTCGCGATCGTCACCGGTTCGCGCGCCTGCGCGGTGAACTGGCCAGGCTGGCCTGGCTGGCCGCGGTATTCCACACGGTTGACTCCACGATCGTCATCACGCCGGTTGCCCAGGTGTTGCGCTTGCGGCGGGCGTGGCGGCTGCATGGCCGCCAGCGCCGCGCCGCCCACCACACCGCCCAAGCCGTCGCGGCGGCGCGGCACCACCACCTGGCCGTGCTGGCCAAACTGATCTTGAGGCAGCACCGTCAGGCCGCGGTGCGGCTGGTCCCGCTGGTCATTACCACGCCGGTCGTTACCCCACCGTTGCGGCCCGAAATTCAGGCGCGCCACCTGGTCCTGCGACGCGCGGTAGCCCGGCACGAAACGATCGCGCGGCGACAGCGGATACCAGCCCTGCGACAGCCGTGGCCGGCCACCGAACGCCATTTCACCGCCAACCCAGCCGACCAGCGCCGGCGCCCACACGGGACGGCCCTCGCGGCGTCCTGGCGCCCACGCCCAGCGCTGGTTGACCTGCACCCAGCGGCCATAGTGGAACGGCGCATAGCCCCACGGCGCGTTGTCGACCCAGGTCCAGCCCCACGGGTCGAGCCAGGTCCAGCGGCCATCGCCATACGGCACCCAGCTGCTGTCGACTTGCGGCATCCACAAGGCACCGTATTCGCTGTCCTGGCTCCACGAACCGTAGCGATCGAGGTCTTCGTAGCCGGTCATGTCCGGCGTGACGTAGCGCGATGATGTGGAGCGGTCCTGGGACTGGTCGCGCGCGTACGCCCAGTCGTCGAAGCTGTCGCGCGACGCGACGCGGGTATCGATGTCGTCGCCCACCACGTCGGCGCGTTTCCCGGCGCGCACAGGCAGTGTGCCGCCAGCCGCGTCGATCAGGCCCAGGCCATCGAACACGGTGACGCTGGTGGTGTCGCGCTGGCGCTCCACATCGATGCGCATGCGGCCCGGTTCGCGCATGCGCAGCTGCGCCTGCGGGGTGGACAGCTCAAAACCGGCCAGCGCGTTGGCATCGACCAGGCGCACGCTCGCGCTGCCGTAATCGAGGCGCAGGCGCAGGCTGTCGTCGTCGAGTTCCTCGACCGACAGGGACGAGTCGCCGTCGAGCCGCACCGACGTCGACCCGATGCGCAGCTCGGTGCGCGCACCCTGGGCGGTGGTGATGGTGTTGTGCGATGTGACCGGCCAGTTCATCAGCGCCGCTTCCGACGCGGCGCCGACATCGCCCGCAATCGACACATTCCCCTGCGCCAGCGCGATGCGGCCCACGCGCGCTGGCACTTGGGCCAGCGCCAGCGTGGACAAGGCGGCGAGGGCGAGCGCCGTCATGGTGTGGGTCAGGCGATGGTTCATGGTGTCTCCGGCGGGATAAGGTATTTTACCGATTACAACGCAGGCATGCGACGCCGGCAAACGTCATTACAAATGCTCACAGTAAGAGGCTGGTCAGCCCGTGCTGCGCTTGACGAAAAAGAGCGCCAGGCCCATCAGCGCCAGCAGGGCGCCAAAAAACCGGTTCTGCTTCTTGACGGCGCGCGGATCGCGGAACCAGCGCTGCATCGACGACGCCAGGTAAGCATAACCGTGCATGACGGTGGTGTCGATCGCCACCATCGTCACGCCAAGAATTGCCAGTTGCGGCACCACGGGCAGCTGCTTCGAAATAAAACTCGGCAGCACCACCGCCATGAACAGGATGCCTTTGGGATTGGAGGCATTGGTCAGAAAACCGGTCAGCACGCGCTGGCGCAGCGTCGGGTGCGGCGGCAAGTCCGTACGCGCCACATCGGCCGTGTGCACTTTCGCGCGCCACTGGGCCACGCCGAGATAGATCAGGTACAGCGCGCCCACCGTTTTAACGATGGTAAACAGCAGCGCGGACGCCAGCACCAGCGAGCCGACACCGGCGCCGGCCACGACCAGCACCAGCACCAGGCCGCACTGCAGGCCCAGCACGGTGCCGCTGGCTTTCTTGAAACCGTATGCAAGCCCATGCGACATCGACAGCACGGCGCCGGAACCAGGGGAGAGGGCGATGATGATCGCGGAGACAACGAAGGAAAGCCAGGTGGAGAGATGCATTGCAGGAAAAGGTGGATGTGAATCGACTGGCGTGAATCACGTAAAAGCCCAATGCATCGCCAGGCAGCAGCCGGAATCATAACGAAAAATACCGGCGCTGCACCGGGAAGGTTTTGCTTACTTCTTTTTCTTGGGATTGACCGCGGCCTTGAGCGTGGCGCCAGCGGAAAAACGCGGCGTCTTCGATGCGCCGATCTTGATCACTTCGCCGGTGGACGGGTTGCGGCCCTTGCGTGCGGCACGCTTGGTGATCGAAAAGGTGCCAAAACCGGTGATGCCGACCGTGTCGCCTTTTTTCAGGCGCTCGGTGATGATCTCGATGATCGTGTTGACCGCACTGTTGGCGGCCACGCCGGACATCTCGGTGCGCTTTGCAAATTCGGCTATGAGTTCGCCTTTTTTCATATTTCCTCCAAGATAAATGAGCGGGAAGATTAGCATAATCACCCCGCTTCCTGGAGCCGCACTGCTCAGTCGCGAACCAGGGCCGGCACCTGCTGGCGCAGCACGGCGTTGATCAGCGTCTGGTAGCCGGTACCGCTCTGGGCCGACAGCGCGCGGAACTGTTCCAGGACGACGTCGTCGAGATAAATCGTGATGCGCGTCTTGCGCTTGACGGCGCGGCGGGCGGTAGAAGGATTAGTTTGCATGGCGAACTCCGTGAAGTGGTGTCGAAAATATACGGCGATGTACGCTGCACCACGACCGGCAAGCGACAAACTGCAGAAACCGCGGCATGAGCTGTATTTTGGCGCAATTGATGCGTGCGGCAATGTGTGCGGTAAATACAGTCCGGCACCGGTTAAGATGAGGTCACATCAATACACAGGAGCATGGCCCATGGCTGCAGGAAGTTTGCTGGCATTAATCGACGATATCGCCAGCATCCTCGACGATGTCGCGGTGATGGGGAAGGTCGCGGCCAAGAAAACTGCCGGCGTGCTGGGCGACGACCTCGCCCTGAACGCCCAGCAGGTGTCGGGCGTGAACGCCGACCGCGAATTGCCGGTCGTGTGGGCAGTGGCAAAAGGTTCGCTGCGCAACAAGGCGATCCTGGTGCCGGCCGCATTGGCCATCGGCGCCTTTGCGCCCTGGGCGGTGACGCCGCTGCTGATGCTGGGCGGCGCCTACCTCTGCTTCGAGGGCTTCGAGAAGCTGGCGCACAAATACCTGCACGATCCGGAGGAGGCTTCTCACGACGCCACGCCAGCTGCTTCAGCCAATGTCGATGTCGTGGCGCAGGAACAGGACAAGATCAAAGGCGCCATCACCACCGATTTCATCTTGTCGGCCGAGATTATTGTGATTGCGCTCGGCACCGTGGCCGATGCACCGTTCGTGCAGCAACTGACGGTGGTGGCCGGCATTGCGGTCATCATGACCGCAGGCGTGTACGGGCTGGTTGCCGGCATCGTCAAGCTGGACGACGCCGGCCTGTACCTGAGCCAGCGCGCCGGCGCTGTCAGCCGGGCCGTGGGCCGCATGCTGCTGGTCGGCGCGCCACTGCTGATGAAAACGTTGTCGGTGGTGGGCACTGCTGCCATGTTCATGGTGGGCGGCAGCATCATCGGCCATGGTGTGCCGGCGCTGCATCACTTCGTCGACAGCGCCGCGCTGGCAGCTGGCAGTATCTCTACCATCGGACCTGTCCTGAAGGCCATCACGCCGACGATCGTCGATGCGCTGATCGGCGTGATCACGGGTGCCGTGGTATTGCTCGGCGTTACTTTAGTGAAGAAAATTTTGCCCAAGAGTAAAAAAGCGCATTGATTCGCGGCTAAAACCGCTTCGGCACGACAATATTTGCTGAAACTGTTGTAATTACGCTCTTGGCAAGCTCTGCCGCGTTGACATCCGTTTGACCGCAATCCAGTATCAATTCAATACCTGTCGCCAGGGCAACTTCGCTGCCGGCAGGATCTTGTTGACCATACCGGAGAGCACCTCATGCCGCACCGTTTTGTCCCTCGCAAGCACGTCCTCGCCCTGTCCATCGCCGCACTCGCCGCCAGCGGCGCCTTCGCCCAGGCCACCACGGCCGACACCGAAACGACGGCCACGTCGACTGTCGTGGTCACCGGCACGCGGGTATCGAACCGCACCGTGCTCGACACGGCGTCGCCAGTGGACGTGATTTCGGCCGATACTTTGAGAAACTCCGGGACCACCGAAATCAACCAGGCGCTGTCGGTCGCGCTGCCATCGCTCAATTTCCCGCGCCCGTCGCTGGCCGACGGCACCGATACCATCCGCCCGGCTACGCTGCGCGGCATGTCACCGGACCAGACCCTGGTGCTGGTCAACTCGAAGCGTCGCCACAGTTCGTCGCTGGTCAACCTGAACGCCACCATCGGCCGCGGTTCCTCCGCCGTCGACCTGAATACGATCCCCACGGCGATTGTGAAAAATATCGAAGTGCTGCGTGACGGCGCGGCTGCCCAGTACGGCTCGGACGCCATCTCCGGGGTCATCAACCTGCGCCTGCGCACCGACCGCACCGGCGGCGAGGCGACTGTCAACTACGGCGCGCGCATCACCGAATACGACCTGCTGAACGCTCCTGGCCCGGCCGGCAGCACCTGGACCGCACCGAATTCCCGCAAGCGCACCGATGGCCAGAGCGCCGCGTTCAGTGCCTGGAAGGGCCTCGCCTGGGGAGACACAGGTTTCGTGACCATCGCCGTCGAATACAAGGATCAGTCGCACACCGAGCGCAGCGGCTACGACATGCGCCCGCAATACAACCTGGTCAACGGCGCCTACGATCCGCGCGAAAACACGATCAACCGGTTCAGCGCCTGGTATGGCGAGCCGGAACTCAAGCAAAGCACCATTTTCGTCAATGCCGGGAACGATCTCGGCGGCGGTGTAAAGCTGTATGGCTGGTCCAGTTATCAAAAGCGCGATGCCCGCTCCGGCGGCTATTTCCGCCTCCCCAACGACACGCGCAATATCGCGTCGATCTATCCGAACGGCTTCCTGCCGATCATCGCCCCGACTGTCGACGACTACAGCGCCACCGGCGGTGTCACGTGGTCGCTGGGCGAATGGGACATGGACGCGTCGCTGGGCTACGGCAAGAACAAGATGCAGTTCGAGATCGAAAACACGCTGAACCGTTCCATCGGCCCGACCAGCAAGACCGATTTCGACGCGGGCGGCTTCTCGTACGCCCAGACCGTGTTCAACCTGACCGGCGTGCGCAAGGTCGACCTGGGAGGCCTGGCCTCGCCGCTGAACATTGCGGTGGGCACCGAAATGCGCAATGGAGCCTACAAACTGTTTGCCGGCGAGCCGGACTCGTACCGCTACGGCGGCGTGGTGCTGGCCAACGGTACGCCGGCCGCTCCGGGCGCGCAGGTGTTCCCAGGATTTCGTCCGGCCAACGCGACCGACACCAGCCGCTCGTCGTTTGCCGCCTTCACCGACCTGGAAGCGAACCTGACGCCTGAGTTGCTCACCTCGATCGCCGTGCGCGGCGAGCATTACACCGACTTCGGCAACAGCCTGGCCGGCAAGTTTGCCAGCCGCTACGATTTCAACAAGCAGTTCGCGCTGCGCGGATCGGTCCAGAACGGCTTCCGCGCGCCGTCGCCCCAGCAGCAGAATTTCACGTCGACGTCGACCAACTTCATCGATGGCGTGCCGTATGAAATCACCACGTTCAAGCCGACCGATCCGGTGGCGGTGGCGCTGGGCGCCAAGCCGCTGAAGGCCGAGAAATCGGTCAACTTCTCGCTGGGCGCGGTGATGCGCGTGAACACGGTCAGCCTGACCGTTGACGCGTACCAGATCAATGTGCGCGACCGCATCGTGTTGTCGGAAAACCTGACCTCGGCTGCCGTGCGCAACTACATCACGTCGCAGGGTTTTATTGGCGTCGGCGGTGGCCGCTTCTTCATCAACGGTGTGGAAACGCGCACCAAGGGCGTCGATGTGGTGCTGGCGATGCCGTACAACGCCGGCGCACTGGGCAAATTCGACTTCACCCTGGCCGGCAACATCACCACCACCGATGTGAGGAAGGTACCGACCACCACCCAGCTCGCCGCGTTGAGCCCCGCGCCGGTATTGTTCGATCGCCTGAATGTGCTGACGCTCGAACGCGGCCAGCCGAAGAACAAGATCAACGCCAGCGCCGTGTGGAACCTGGGTCCGCTGGGGGCAACCCTGCGCGCGACGCGCTACGGCGAGGTGCTGGCGCCAGGCACCACGGAGGCGCTGGACTTCGTGCTGCATCCGCGCACCACGGTCGACCTGGAAGGCCGCTATGCAGTGACATCCAAACTGTCGCTGGCGCTGGGCGCGGAAAACCTGTTCGATCAATATCCGGAAACGCTGCCGCCGGCGCTGAACACGACGGGCAACACGCCATTCTCGAACTACGCACCGTTCGGCCGCGCGGGCCGCTACGTGTACGCGCGCGGAACTTACGCGTTCTGACGAAGATAAGCTCAGTCACCCGTACAATGCCGGTTTAACGATCACGAAAGCAGCACGATGAAAAAGACCGACATGGCCAAAGGCGCAGCGAAAAAACTGCTGGGCGGCGAACGCGGCGCGGGCGCCACTTTCGGCGGCAGCGCCGCAGCGCCGGTGGACCGCAAGGAACAGAGAAAACGCGACCAGGCGCTGGGCCTGGTGCCGTTTGCCGTCAAATTGAACGGCGACCTGGTGGCGCAGTTGCACGCGCAGGCCAAGGAACGCGATATCGAGATGAACGAACTGGTCGGTGAATTGCTGGCCAAGGCCCTCGCCTAAAGCTGGTTCAGCGGTTCTGCATCTTCACCAGTTCGATTTCAAACATCTTCGGCCACAGTTTGCCGGTGACAAATAAACGTTTGTGCTTCGCGTCGTAGGCGATGCCGTTCAGGACGGCATCGGCCGAATCGGTGCCGCGCTGTTTCACCGGCAGCAAGCCGGCCAGGTTGATCCAGCCCACCACATTGCCGTTGGTCGGGTCGATGCGGGCGATGATGTCGGTCCCCCAGACATTGGCAAACAATTCCCCATCTACCATTTCCAGCTCGTTCAGCTCGGCCACCGGCTTGCCGTTGGCGTTGACGTCGATGCGGCGCTGTTCCTTCAACGTTTTCGGGTCGAGGATGTGGATGGTGGGCGTGCCATCGCTCATGTAGACGTGGTCGACATCGTTGGCCAGGCCCCAGCCTTCGCTGTCGTACGTGAACTTGCGCTTTAACGTGAACGTTTTGGCGTCGAACACGAAGCCGTATTTGTTGGTCCATGTCAGGCTGACGATCTCGTCGCCCACCAGCGTCGAGCCTTCGCCAAAAATCTCTTTTGGCAGGTCTTTCTGCTGCAGCACCTTGCCTGAATTGAGATCGACCTTGCGCAGCCACGACTTGCCGTTCAGGCCGGTGCTCTCATACAAAAAACCGTCCTTGAAAAACAGTCCCTGCGTAAAAGCCTGCGGATCGTGCGGATAGGTGTGCTTGACCATGAAGCCGTAGACGGGAATGGCGGCTTGCGCCTGGCAGCAGGCGGCGAGGGCGGCAATGGCGGCAAAGGAAACAGCACGGCGGGCGAGGGCGAGTGGCGACAAGATGGTGTCCATGAGTTGGGCGATGGACAATCATGCCGCAGATTGCCGGACAGTGCCAGAATGCACCGAGTAACGAACTGTATCGTCCGTGCTGTTGACCCTGGATTTACTCGATGTCTTCGTGGAACTCGGCAGCGCCTTGCTTCCAGTACGCGGAAATGCGCATCGCCTCCTTGGGCAAGGCTTTTTCGCCCGCCAGCACATCGCGCACGCGCTTCATCATCGCCGCTTCACCGCCGCCCCAGGCGTACCCTTCGCCGGCAGGCAGCGCCAGCGCGCGCAGGGCTGTAATCACGCCATCGGCGT
>Ga0265780_10011800_pt1 | contig 10302 bp, 8 predicted proteins | sample P1T30metagenome_FD_192432 | JGI IMG/M metagenome (GOLD analysis project Ga0265780, IMG submission 192432) | Plant litter microbial communities from East Loma Ridge, Irvine, California - P1 T30 | ecosystem: Environmental > Terrestrial > Plant litter > Unclassified | place: USA: California... | reverse complement strand
GCGGTCGATGCGCGGGCTGGCGGCGGCCACCCAGTCGACAATGGCGGCGCCGTCGCGCAGGGCCGCCTCGATGTGGCGGGCGCCGACCACGATGGCGCTGTCGGGTAGCGCAAGAGTATTCAGGACCTTCGTCGCGTCCAGCGACATCAGGGTGTCCGACTGCACGGGGCCCAGGCGGCTGGACGCGATGCGGACGTCGTAGCCGGGCGCTTGCCCACGGCGCGCGCGGTGCAGGTTGGCGTATTCGAAGACCGACATCGGGCCGACCGCCTCCATTGCCTTGAAGCCCGGGTAGACCACGATATCGACGGTGCGGGTGCGCTCGGCGGCGCCGGGAAGGGGAGAGGCTGGCTTGCTGGTCATGCGCCATTGTCGCCGCCGCGATCGGCAAAATCCAGTCCTCGTACGGCAAAATCCTGCCATTCCCGGGTTGAAGCGGACATGGAGCGGCTGGCGTGGCCCATACTGGCCGCCATCTTAGTCATTCTTCATTCAAGGAACACCATGAAAACCAAAGCAGCCGTCGCCTGGCAGGCAGGCCAACCGCTCACGATCGAAGAAGTCGACCTGCAAGGTCCGCGCGAAGGCGAGGTGCTGGTCGAGCTGAAAGCCACCGGCATCTGCCACACCGATTACTACACGTTGTCGGGCGCCGATCCGGAAGGATTGTTTCCGGCGATCCTGGGCCATGAAGGCGCCGGCATTGTGGTCGACGTCGGCCCTGGCGTGACCACGCTGAAGAAAGACGACCACGTCATTCCGCTGTACACGCCAGAATGCCGCCAGTGCAAATTCTGCCTGTCGCAGAAGACGAATCTGTGCCAGGCGATCCGCTCGACGCAAGGACGCGGCCTGATGCCTGACGCTACCTCCCGTTTTTCGCTCGACGGCAAACCGCTGTTCCACTACATGGGCACATCGACCTTCTCGAACTACATCGTGGTGCCGGAAATCGCGCTGGCCAGGATTCGCGAAGACGCGCCGTTCGACAAGGTCTGCTATATCGGCTGCGGCGTGACGACTGGTGTGGGCGCGGTGCTGTTCTCGGCCAAGGTGGAGGCGGGTGCCAACGTGGTCGTGTTCGGCCTGGGCGGCATCGGGCTGAACGTGATCCAGGCGGCCAAGATGGTCGGCGCCGACAAGATCATCGGCGTGGACATCAACCCGGCGCGCGAAGCCATGGCGCGCAAGTTCGGCATGACCCATTTCATCAATCCGAACCACAGCGCGAACGTGGTCGACGATATCGTTCAGCTGACCGATGGCGGCGCCGACTACAGCTTCGAGTGCGTCGGCAACGTGACACTGATGCGCCAGGCGCTCGAGTGCACGCACAAGGGCTGGGGCCAGTCGTTCATCATCGGCGTCGCTGCAGCGGGGCAGGAGATCGCAACCCGGCCGTTCCAGCTGGTGACGGGCCGTGAATGGAAAGGGTCGGCCTTTGGTGGCGCGCGTGGCCGTACCGATGTCCCGAAGATCGTCGACTGGTATATGGAAGGCAAACTGAATATCGACGACCTGATTACGCACCGGCTGCCGCTGGAGCGGATCAACGAAGGCTTTGACCTGATGAAGTCGGGTGAGTCGATTCGTTCGGTGGTGCTGTACTAGAAGCGCAATGCCGCGCGGCTTTGATATCGCATGGCGACAAACGAAGCCACCTGATCGTCTTGGACCACTAATGGCAAGCTGACTTGCCCGTCATTCGAACGAAAGGTACATGTTGACCGAACAACATCTCAATGGCTGGGAACATATCGCTTCAGTGTTCGACGCTGCCCGTTCGGATATTGGCAGCGACGTTGTCCGGCAATGGGCCAGGCATCTGCCAACAGGTGGGAATGTGCTCGATCTCGGTTGCGGATCGGGCTTCCCGATATCCCTGGTGCTGGCGGACGAGGGTTTGACGGTCTTCGGCGTCGATGCATCCCCAACGCTCGTGTCGATGTTTCGCCGTAGGCTGGGCGGCGCTCATGCCGCTTGCGCGACAGTACAGGACAGTGACTTTTTCGGTCAGACCTTTGACGGGGTTGTTGCAATCGGGCTGATGTTCCTGCTTGTAGAAGCTGACCAACGAAAGCTGATCGATAAAGTCGGTAAAGCACTAAGATCAGGAGGACGTTTTTTATTCAGCGCCCCGCGTCAACCGTGTGTGTGGGCAGACATGCAGACAGGACAGCGTTCCGTGTCGCTTGGTGAGATCGAATACAGGCGCATACTCACTGGTGCAGGCATGCGGCTGATAGACACCTATATGGACGAAGGCGGCAGTCATTATTTCGATGCCGCGCTGTGTTCGGTTTAGCGTGAATGCGATAATGCTTCAGGCGAGGCTACGCTACGTCTTCGTCTGGAATGGATGCTGCTATCGTCGGCACGCTCGCATGACGATGTCCTATTTGGCCGGCAGCGCGAACACCTCGAGCTTGCGGCTCGCATCGATTGGGCCAACTTTCTCGCCGCCGCCCATCAAATAAATGCGATCGCCCATCGTGACGGCGCCGTGGCCATGCCGCGGCGTCGGCATCGGCGGCAGCGCCGACCACTGGTCCAGCGCAGGATCGTAGACCCACCCTTCGGCGAACACCTTGCGCTCCGGGACGAACTGTTCGCCGCCGAAGGCATACAGCTTGCCGCCGTGCGATGCCGCCGCCAGACCGCCCTGGGCCAAGGGGAGCGGCGCCCGGGTCTCCCACCGGTCGGTCGCCGGATCGTACACTTCCAGCGTCGCCACATTGACCGTCTGCTGGCTTCCATCCGGCTGCTTGCGTAACTGGCGGCCGCCCACGACATAAATCTTCTTGTCGATCACTGCAGCCGCCGCGCTGTTGCGGGCGCTCGGCGCGTCGGCAAGACGTTTCCATGTGCCGGAACGGACATCGAGCACGTCGCCCCGGCTGGTGTCCGCATGATCGCGGAAGTGCGCCGCATCGGGCCGCGACGGCGTGCGCCCGCCAATCACATAGATCTTGCCGTCGATCGCGGCCGATATGCCTTCGGCCCGCGCCTGCGGCATCGCTGGTCCCTTTGACCAGCGATCCAGCGTCGGATCATAGACAAATACCTCATCGTGGGCGCTCCAGTGCGGAATCTCCCCCGAAAACCCGCCGAGGCCGTAGATGCGGCCATCGACCGGCGCCAGCGCGATGTGGTGGCGGCCTTCAGGCAGCGGCGCCAGCGTCTTCCACGTATCCGACGCCACGTCATAGGCTTCGACAGCCGCGGTGAAGCCCGGCTTCTCGCTCAGCACCCCGCCTGCAATATAGATCTTGCCGTCCAGCGCGGTCGGGTAGATCTCCTGGCGCGCGACCGATGCATCGGCAGCGCGCGACCAGCGGCCCGTCGATGCTGCCGCAGCAGCGGGCTGGCCCAGCGCCTCTTCGATGACGCCCAAGACCTGCGGCCAGGCCGGCGAGGTCGCCGCCACTTCATCGTAATGACTGGCTTCAGGCAGGATCACGACCTCGGCGCGGTCGCCAGCCGCCTTCGCGCGCGCCGCATAGTCGTGCGCCACGCGCGGTGGCGAAATGGTGTCGAGCGCGCCGGTCACCAGCCAGGTGCGGCTGCCGTTGGGCATCAGGTCGGCCGCGTTCGTGTCGGCCAGCACATCCGGCCGCGTGCTGCTGGGCGAACCGGCCAGCTGCACCAGATCGCGGTCGCAGCTCGATTTGATCAGCGCCGCCTCATGGCGCAGATCGGCCAGCCCGCCCAGGCTGACGATGCGATCCACCTTCAGTGGATTGGCACGGTACAGCGGGCTGCTTGCCGGAATGCGCGATCGTCCCGCGATCCACTGCACCAGCTGCCCGCCCGCCGAATGCCCAACCGCGACGATACGTTCCAGGTCGAGGCCGTGCTTTGGCGCCTGGCTTGCCAGCAGATCGAGCGCCGCGTGCATGTCGAGGTACATGCCTGGATAGCCGCCGCCTTCCTCATCCACGCGCCGGTATTCCACATTCCACACCGCGATGCCGCGCGCAGCCAGCGCGCCGGCCATATTGCGGAACTGGATGATGCCGCCAAACTTGCTGGTCCAGCAGCCGCCGTGCACCAGCACCGCGACCGGGAATGGTCCCGCGCCTGGCGGCACGAACAGTTCGGCGTACTGCGAGGGGGCAGGGCCATAGGCCAGCTTGGCGGTCGGGGCCGGGCCGCGCAGGGCCAGGTAAGTGTCGAGTTTCATCGGGGCGGCGGAGGCGGTGAGGATGGCGCCGAGCAGGACGGCTGGAAGCAAGCTGGACAGGCGCATGGGCAGGATGACAAGACACGAAAAACGCCACTATAGCCGAGTTGCCCCACCCTGGGACACCGGGTGAGCGCCGCGCAATTGAAAATCCCGGCGGCGCGAACCATGCTAGGCTGGAGTCGACGTCATCCACTGATCCCGAGGTGAAATCATGAGCAATTCGAAATCGAGCGGTAGCCAGAACAAGCAGTCGGGCGAGCCAGGCAGCCTGTCCGAGCAAGACCAGGCCAAGCAGCGCGCCGGCACGCAGGACAAGAGCAGCCACAACGCCAAGTCCCGCATCAAGGCCGGTACCGGTGAAGGCGCCGGCGGCGGCGCCAAGCAGAAGGCGAAGCGCTGAAGCGCACACGGGGAGTGTGCCCGGCGGCAGTCGTCTTGCGGCGGCACCGCCGGTGCGGCGCCTGCCTGCGCGCCGCAGTCACAGGCAACGACGAACAACCATAGGCAACAGCGTTGCCTTCCATGTCCATGCGCGCTGCTCACTTGATGGCGCGCATTCAACCTGAGAGGCCAATATGAGTGAACTATTGTCATACGAATCCTGGCGCGCGCGCGTCGGCCAGCACCTGCATTCCACGCCCGATCCGGACGCTCCCGGTCAGCCACCATCGCCGCCGCCAGTGCCGGACGATGTCCCCGATCCGGTCAATGCACCGGTCGAGGAACCACGCCTGCCCGAACCACCGATCCGGGCACACTAGCCAGGCAGGTCAGACGCCGGGCGTCCCCTGGCGGTTGGCCTCCGGCTCGGCGCTGCCTTCATTGTCTTCCTTGGCGCCGTTTTGATGGCCTTCGTCGGCCTGCTGGTTCGATGGGGGCAGGGGTGGAATACCGCGAATCATTTCCTCGGTCTCGTGCTGTCCAGGGGAGCGCTCGCCGCTACCGATGTCCGCTTCGTCGTACATCGCGCGGCCTTTGTTCTTGGGGTCGAGATTGGGCGTCGGGTCATTCATGCTGTGCTCCGCTAAAGTTGTCAATGTCGTACGATCCTAACAGGCGCCCCACAGTTCCGGCGCGCGCCACGACGAAGCTCATCGTGTAACCGATCTGTTGTTTTGTCGTCGCTTTATGACGCGCGATGTGCTTGCTGTCACATAGCGGCAACAATGCGGTTTCTATAATGGGCGTGTGACAATAAAAACAGGAGGAGATGATGGGTTCGACCTTGTACAACAAGATTTACCTGGGCCGCAGTCCGATGCTAGGCTCGCGCCGCGCGCAATTGGCGCTGTTGCTGGGTGTGGTTGCCGGCGCCGGGATCGGCTGGTACGCGCTGCGTTCGATGCGTTGAAGGTTGCCGCCATTCGCCGGGGCGCGTACCATGCGCGCTTTGCTTAACAGAATGCGGTAATGAAAAACGAAAAGCTGACAACGGACGAATACGATGCGCTCGAACTGGTGCGCCAGGGCGGCAAGAACCTGGCGACTGCCTGCGTCGGTCGCAATACCAAGCGCCTGTGCGGCATCAAGCTGATGTCCTTCGGCCGCGACAAGCGGCTCACGCTGACCGAAAAGGGCGAGGAAGTCCTGTTCCTGCGCCGCTGCGTAACCGGTCTGCGCGCTGTCGCACAAGACCCGATGGCGGTGCTCGACGATGACGTGCTGCGCTTCCTGAGCCGCAAATCGCACCTGCTGCCGCTGGAAACGGGCGGTCACGCCCTGAGCGAGAAGGGCCGCGAATCGCTGGCCGATATCGAACAGCAGGAAGAACGAAAATAATAAAACGCCGCCAGTGCTGGCGGCGTCTCGCCAATCAGTGCGCGCGCCGGCGGTCCGGGTAGACCAGCACCCGCACCGCTACCTCAGCCGGCACATTCATCGTGGCCAGGAATTCGGCCGCGCGCTGCAGGCCAAGGGTCGGGATCGAGGCGATGGCCTGGTTCACCAGGTCGCTCGTGCGGCTGTCCACGCGCTGCCGGCGTGCTGCGGCATTGTTTTCTTGCGCCATGCCAGGCGTCTCAGTCATCATCATTTGTCCATACTCCGGGTATTGCCATAGCGGCACGACCATTGTACGGCCAATGATGTTTGATTTGCTATAAAAATGTTTTACGGTAAGCTTTGTTGCAACTCGCTTTGCCACAGTCATGGGCCGCCGCATCGTATCTCGATACCGCAAACGTGTTTCAGGCAGCAACCGCCTCTGGTGGCACGGTCTGTGGCGGCAGCGAGCGGCGCTGGCGCAGCAGCTGTTCGAATTCATTCGACGGCAGCGGCTTGCTGAAGTAATACCCCTGCATCTCGTCGCAGCCGCGGCTACGCAGATAGTCGAGCTGGGCCAGTGTTTCCACGCCCTCGGCGATCACCGCCAGTTTCAGGTTGTGCGCCAACGCGATGATGGATGTCACGATCGCGGCGTCGTTGGCGTCGTGCGTGATGTCGGCCACGAACGAGCGGTCGATCTTGAGCACGTCGATCGGGAAGCGCGACAGGTACGAGAAGCTCGAGTACCCCGTGCCGAAGTCGTCGATCGACAGGTTCACCCCCAGTGCCTTCATCCGGTGCAGCAACTCCACCGCCGGCGTCACGTCGCTCATGAACAGGCTTTCGGTCAGTTCGATTTCGAGGCAGGCCGGATCCAGGCCGGAGTCCGCCAGCGCCGCTTCCAGGGATGGCAGCAGGTCGCTGGCGCCGAACTGGCGCGCCGACAGGTTCACCGCCACCCGCAGGCGGCCGAAACCGGCATCCTGCCAGGCCTTGTTCTGGGCGCAGGCGGTGCGCATCACCCAGGCGCCGATCGGCACGATCAGGCCGGTCTCTTCGGCCACGCTGACGAAGCGTCCCGGCGCCACCATGCCCAGCTCCGGATGGTTCCAGCGGATCAGCGCTTCCATGCCGACGATCTCGCCGGTCTTGAGGTCGACCTGCGGCTGGTAGTGCAGCACGAATTCGTCGCGCTCGAGCGCTTTTCTCAGCGCCCCTTCGATGCGCACCCGTTCGACCGACTCCTCGTTCATGGCCGGCGTGTAGAACTGGAAGTTGTTGCGGCCCAGCTTCTTGGCGCGGTACATCGCGATGTCGGCGTGCTCGGTCAGGTTCTCGCTCGAGGTGCCCTCGCTCGGATACACCGCGACCCCGATCGAGCAGGTGACGAAGAACTCCTTGTTGCCCAATAAGACCGGCTGGGCCACGCTGTCCATCACCCGCTGCACGATGGCCGGGTTCAGGGGCTCTTCGCTGTGTTCGTTCAGGATCACCACGAATTCGTCGCCCGACAGGCGCGCCACGGTGTCCGAGTCGCGCAGCGACGCGCGCAGGCGCGCCGCCACCGTCACCAGCAGCACGTCGCCGGCCTTGTGGCCCATGCTGTCGTTGACGAATTTAAAGCGGTCCAGGTCGATCAGCATCACCCATGCCGGGCGGCCGCTGCGGTTGGCGAAAGCGATCGCCTGGCTCAGGCGGTCCTGCAGCAGCGAGCGGTTCGGCAGGCCGGTCAGCACGTCATGCTGGGCCACGTGGTGCACGCGCTGCTCGGTCAATTTGCGTTCGGTGATATCGCTGCCGGTGCCGCGGTAGCCTTGCAGGACGCGGTCGTCATCGAACACGGGTTGTCCATTCACGCAGAACCAGCGCGTGCCGCCATTGTCGTCGAGCACTTCGTATTCGAGATTGGCAAAGGCTTCGTGGGCCTGCACCCTGGCCAGGTGCGCGCGCCCGTCCTCGCTGTCGAGCAGGCCGGGCAGGTATTCCCAGCGCGTCTTGCCGAGCAGCCCCTCGACCGCCACGCCGGATTTTTCGGTGAAGCCGCCGGTGACCATCGTGAAGCGGAATTGCTCGTCCTGCTCCCAGTACCAGTCGGACGACATCGCGACCAATTGGCGGAAGCGCTGTTCGCTCTGCGTCAGCGCCTTTTCGGCGCGCTCGCGCGCAGCCATGTCTTCGATCAGGCGGCGGTTGCTGCGACGCAGATCGGAAGTGCGCTGGCGCACCAGCTGCTGGACTTTGCGCGCGCGTTCGCCGGCCGACTGCACGAAGGCGGTACCCAGCAGGGTCACCAGGATGCCGCCCACCAGCAGTGCGACCGACGCCATGTGGTCGGCCAGGAAAGGGCGCGGCGCGGCGGCGACATCGATTCGCCACGGGCGTCCGCCGGCCTGCAGGACGGTGACGTACACGCCGTGGTCCGGCCGCAGCCAGGCCGACAGCCCGCTCTGCGTCGCGGCGGTGCCGGTCGACAGCAGCAGGGCGTTGGCCTCGGCATGCTGGCCGGCATAGACCGAGACGACAATGTCCTGGCTGTCGAGCAGGCCGGCGCCGAGCAGCGACTGGCGCACCAGTTCCTTGCCGCGGATGACGACCGCGGTGCTGCCTTGCAGCCGGCCCTTCTTGTCCAGCACTGGCATCACCAGGTCGAAGCTGGGTTGTTTCGTCGTATCCTGGACCAGGGCGAGCAGGCTGCTCGCGGCCGGCAAGCCGGTATTGCGCGCCATCTCCAGCGCACCCATGACCGCCGGGTCCTGGCCCAGGTTCAGGCCCAGGGCGGCTTCGTTCCCGGCGATCGGCTCGACGAACTCGATTACGTGGTAGCGGCTGCGCAGCGGCGCAGGAACCGGGCCGGCAGGGGATTTTTCGGTCAGCACGGTGCCGGGCCGCACGCGCTGCAGCGCGGCCTCGATCGCCGCGCGCTCGCCGGCAGCGACGACCCGGTGGTAGTTGAATGCCTGGATGAAGCGATGGCGCTCGACCAGACTGGACGTGAAGTCGGCAAAGCGCTCGCGGTCGACCGGGGCGCCTTTCGAGAACAGCTGGTTGGTGACCGCCAGCACCTCGATCGCCTGGTCCATGCCCTGGCGCACCGCTGCCACGCGCTCCTCGGCGCGCTGGGCAAACGTCAGCGCCATATTGTCGTACTCGAGGTGGCTGACGCCGAGAAACAGGCCGAAGGACGCGGCCAGGCCGCCCCCCAGGGTGAGGGCTGCCGCGAGTGTCAGCGTACGGGTCAGTCGGCGCGGCATCGAATCGTGGTCCAGGATAATTGCTCTACTACGTTGAAAGAATTGTGCTTGCCGGTAGGCATCATCGCGCGCCAGTGTGTCATAAACGCGAAGTGGCCGCAAACAAATCGTATTGTCCGGATCAGGTGCGACAGGACAGCCAGATCACCAGCAGGCGGGCCAGCAGCCGGTTGCTCCAGCCCAGTCCGTAGCCGCCGCGGCCCCTGGTGGCATCGCCCCGTCCCAGTCGCAGCAGCAGCCGTTCGGCGCGGCCCGCGCTGGTGCCGGGAGCGTGCGGGCGCACCGCGAACAGGATGCGGTTATTGCCGGCGATGTGGTTGAACCATGCCAGGCGGCCATCGAATGCCGCATCCATCCGTTGTAGCGCGGTCACATAATCGGGATCGTAGGTAAAGATGTTGGCCACCAGCACGCCACCAGGGCGCAGGGCGCGCCGGCACGCGCCATAGAAATCGCGGCTGCGCAATGCAGGCGGCAGGCCACAGCTGTCGAAGCCGTCGACCAGCAGCACATCGGCGTCGCCCGGCGTGCGCGCCAGGTAGTCTGCTGCGTCGCAATGCAGTACCCGCAGGCGGGCGTCGTCCGGCGGCAGGCAGAAGTCTTCGCGCAAGGCGATCACGTCGGCGCGAATTTCGAGCACCGTGATCCGGGCGTCAGGAAAGTGGCGATAACAGAACTTGGCCAGCGAGCCGCCGCCCAGACCCGCCATCACGATGTGGCACGGGCGCGGTGCGAACAGCGCGAAGCACATCATCGCCCGGGTGTAGTCCAGCACCAGGGCGTCGGGGCGCGAGACCAGCATCTCGCTCTGGATATCGCCGGGCGTGAATTCCAGCGTGCGGCGGCCGCCCTCGGTGCGCACCAGCGGCGCGTTGGCATCGTCGTGGTGCGGGCGTTCGGCGGGTGCGGGCATGCGCCGAGTATATGCCAGCTTCTCGGCCCGATAGCAACAAGACAGCGTAGATGCACTATCATCATTGGCATTCATGTAAGCAAGATTTTGCCGATGCGTCTCCGCCCCCTGTCCACCCTGATACTGGTTTTCGCTGTCGTCGCCGGCCTTCCGCTGGCGCATGCGGCGCCGGCACGTCCGCTGCTTGA
>Ga0265780_10011799_pt1 | contig 10303 bp, 9 predicted proteins | sample P1T30metagenome_FD_192432 | JGI IMG/M metagenome (GOLD analysis project Ga0265780, IMG submission 192432) | Plant litter microbial communities from East Loma Ridge, Irvine, California - P1 T30 | ecosystem: Environmental > Terrestrial > Plant litter > Unclassified | place: USA: California... | reverse complement strand
CACCAGAACAGTCCGCTGATGCTGCGCCAGCCGAAAGGCCTGGTGGCGGTGACCGATTCGCCGATCACCAAGGAAGAGCTGGAAGAATTCTTCGACGTCATCGAGCCGAACTGGGCGGATAGGATCGCGGTGCGCGCCTTTGACCGCTCGATCGACCTGCACACGGCGCGCATCCGCGCCAACTGCTTCAGCTTCCAGGCCAAGAAGCGTCTCGGTTGCGTGATCCGGCGTTTTCCGAAAGAGCCGATCGCACTGAGAGACCTGGGCCTGTGGCCGGACGAGCAGGAGTTCGCGCGTTTATCCAGCGGCCTGGTGCTGATCATCGGCGACACCTGCCAGGGAAAGTCGACCACGATCGCCTCGATGATCGACGAGATCAACAAGCAGCGCTCGGGCCACATCATCACCATCGAAGACCCGGTCGAGACCCTGATTCCGCAGCGCAAATGCATCGTCACCCAGCGTGAAGTGGGCATCGATGGCGACGTCGAAAGCTACTACCTGGGTGCGCTGGATGCGCTGCGCGAGCGCCCGGACGTGATCGTGATCGGCGAGATCCGCGACGCCGAGACGGCGCAGGAAGCCCTGGCGCTGGCCGAATCGGGCCCGCTGGTGTTCGCCACCCTGCACGCGCGTTCGACCGAGCTGGGACTACAGAAGATGCTGCGCCTGCTGGGCAATTCGGAAGCCCAGGCCCAGGCGCTGGCGCATGCGCTACGCGGGGTGCTGTGCCAGGCGCTGCTGCCGTCGAGCGAAGGCAACCGCTACCACCTGGCCACCGAGTGTTTGGTGCCGAGCAGCGCGGTGATGCGGATGATCGAGAGTGGGGATGTGGGGGCGATCCGCGCCCACATGAACCTGGGGCGCGACCCCGGCTGCCATACGATGAACGCCGCGCTGGAAGGCCTGCTGGCCTCCCATAAAGTGCGGGTCGAGGACGCGCGCCACGCCACCACCGACCGCGTCGGGTTCGCCGACATGGTCTGAGGGGCGCACGCCCGCTTCAGGCGGCCAATGCGATGCGGGCGCCGGCGGCCTGGCGCTGCGGTGCGCGTGCGCCGGCGCGGCCCTTGGTGTCGTCGAGCTTGAAGGTCTGCACCAGGTCTTGCAGCGATGCCGCCTGGTCCTGCAGCGCCGCGGTGGCGGCGGCGGCTTCCTCGACCAGCGCCGCGTTCTGCTGCGTCACCTGGTCCATCTGCCCGACCGCTTCATTGATCTGCTGGATGCCGGCGCCTTGCTCGGCGCCCGCGGCCAGCACTTCGCTCATGATGTCGGTCATGCGGGTCACGCTGTCGACGATCTCGCCCATGGTCACGCCGGCCTTGCCGACCAGTTCCGCGCCGGCGTCGACGTTGGCCACCGAGGTGGTGATCAGGTCCTTGATTTCTTTTGCTGCCGCGGCCGAGCGCTGCGCCAGGTTGCGCACTTCACCGGCCACGACCGCGAAACCGCGGCCCTGTTCGCCGGCACGCGCCGCTTCCACCGCTGCATTCAGGGCCAGGATATTGGTCTGGAAGGCGATGCCGTCGATCACGGTGATGATGTCGACGATGCGCTTCGAGGAAGCGTCGATCGCGCCCATGGTCTCGACCACCTGCGACACGATCTGGCCGCCGCGGGTCGCCACTTCGGCGGCCGAATTCGCCATCTGGCTGGCCTGGCGCACATTGTCGACGTTGTGCTGCACGGTGGTGGTCAGCTCTTCCAGTGAGGAGGCGGTTTCTTCGATGCTGCCGGCCTGCTGTTCGGTGCGGGTCGACAGGTTCATGTTACCGGCGGCGATTTCTCCGCTGGCGTCGGCGATCAGGCTGCTGCTGTCGCGCACGCTGCGCACGGTGGTGGCCAGCTGGCGCTGCATGTCCGACAGGCCCTGCAGCAGCTTGCCCATCTCGTCCTGGCGGTCGACCACGACCGGTTGCGACAGGTCGCCGGCCGCCATGGCCTGGAACTGGCCCAGCGCCTGCTCGAGCGGACGCATGATGGCGCGCAGCAGCAGGACGGCCGACAGCGCCGCCAGCAGCACGCCCAGGATGATGGCGCCGGTGCTCAGGCCCATCAGGAAGGTGAAGCGCTGCTGGCTGGCCTCGTAGACCGCTTTCGCCGAGCTCAGCTGGTAGTCGTCGAGCGCGCGCGAAGCCTTGTCGAAGCTGCCGAACAGGCCGGTCAGCGTGGTCATCGACAGCGTTTCGATGCGTTCCGCATCGGCCTGCCGCACGGCGTCGCCCAGCGCCAGCAGGCCGTCCTTGATGTACTTGCTGCGCTCGGTGTCGAGCGCCTTCGCGAGCTGCTCTTCCTCGGCGGTGCGCGGCAGCGCCAGGTAGCGCTTCCATTCGGTGTTCGACTGGTCGACGAAGCCGATGGCGCGGTCGAGGGTCTTGCCGACGTCGGCCGCGTCGGGGTGGAACACGCCGCGGTCGAGCCCGAAGCGGGCACGGCTCAGCAGGTTCTTGGATTCATTGATCGCAATGGTCGAGGCGAGCTGGTTGGAATAGACCTGCTCCAGCCCCGCGTGTGTCGCGCGCATGCCATTCATGCCCAGCAGGCCAATCGCTGCAATCAGCACGCCCAGAAACAACATCGTACCGATCAGGCGGCCGCGCAATGTCAGGTTTTTCATCATCTCACCGAGTAGTTGCGTAGGAAGCTTCCTACAAAAGGTAAAACGATACCAAGCAATCGTGAATTATGCACGTTGCCTCGCGGCAATCTCCTACTTTCGGTAGAGTTTTGTTGTGGCCGAGCAACCACAACGCCATGCTTGGCCGGTCCAGCGTTATGATTTGCACATCACTTGAAAAGCCTGGCAACCGGGAGCGCATATATGAGCGAGCACCGTATCTTCACAACGCCCTTTTCGAGGGTGTACCCGATGTATGTGCAAAAGGCCGAGCGCAAGGGCCGCAGCCGGGACGAGGTCGACCGCGTCATCTTGTGGCTGACCGGCTACGATGCCGCCGGCCTGCAGCGCCAGCTCGACGCCCAGGCCGACTTTCGCGCCTTCTTCGACGATGCGCCGGCGATGCACCCGAACACCGCCCTGATCAAGGGACTGGTATGCGGCGTGCGGGTCGAAGAAGTCGCCGACCCGCTGATGCGCAATATCCGCTACCTGGACAAGCTGGTCGACGAACTGGCCAAGGGCAAGGCGCTGGACAAGATCCTGCGCCAATAACCGGGCTCACTTCACACTGCGCAGGGCCTCGTCCAGGCGCGGGTAGCGGAACACGAAGCCTTCACGCTCGAGCCGTGCAGGCGTCACGCGCTGGCCCTCTAACAGCAGGTCGGCCTGTTCCCCCAGCGCGAGGCGCATCGGCCAGCCAGGTGTCGTCACGATGCTGGGCCGGCGCCAGATGCGCGCCGCGGTCCGGCTGAACTGGGCCTGGGTGACGGTTTCGGGCGCCGTGAAGTTGCTGGCGCCACTTTGTGGATCCACCCGGGCCGCTGCGCGCTGCCAGCGGTGGGCCATGCCGCGCACCACGTCGTCCACGTGGATCCACGACAGCCACTGCCGTCCGCTGCCGAGCCGGCCACCGACCCCCAGCAGGATCGGCAGCATCATCATCGGCAGCGCGCCACCCATCCCCAATACCAGGCCGAAGCGCATGGTCTCGACCTGCGTCCCATGGCGCGCCGCGGCGCCGGCGGCGGCTTCCCATTCGCGGCACAGGTCCGACATGAACACCGGCTGGGGCGGGGCGGCTTCGTCTAGCAGCGTGTCGTCGCCGATGCGCTGGATGCCGTAGTAGCCGATCGCGGAAGCCGACAGCAGCAGGAAGGGTTTGCGCTCGAGCGTACCGATCCAGTCGGCCAGCGCCTGTGTCAGCGCGACGCGGCTGCGCCGCAGCGCCGCCTGGCGCCGTGCGCTCCAGCGCGGGCCCAGGATGCGGGCGCCGGCCAGGTTCACCACCACGTCGACCGCGGTGCCGGGCCCCAGTTCGCTCAGTGCGGCGACGCAGCGCACCCGGCCCGCGAACAGCCAGGCGGCCTGCCTGGGCTGGCGGCTCAGCGCGATCACCGCATGGCCATCAGCCAGCAGGGCGCGCACCAGGTGCTGGCCGACGAAGCCGGTGGCGCCGGTCACCAGCACGGTACGTGTGATCGTGTCGAAGCGGACCGGCGTCCCTGGTGCGTCCGCGCCGAGCCGGCCGAGGCGGCGCACCGCCAGCAGGTCGCGCAATCCGGACAGGGCGACGCCCGCGCCGCACAGCGCCAGGAAGATACTCAGCCAGCCATGCGGCTGCCAGGCGAAGGCGGTGGGCAGCGCCGCCCATGCCGGCAGCTGCAGCGCCAGCAGGGCGATGAAGGCGCCGCCGTTGATCGCCAGGATGGTGTGCGTCACCCGTTCGCTGGCCGGCAGCAGGCGCGTACGGTCTTCCACCACGAAGTCCCACAGCGTCAGCACGATCTCGAGCGCGAACGCCGCCGCCAGCACGCCGGCCCACAGGCCGTGCCACTCCCAAGCGGCCAGGCCGATGAAGAGCAGGCCGTAGATGGCGGCGCGTAGCGCATGGATACCCAGTTCGCGCCGCGCGCCGGGTCGCTGCGGCAGGGCTACGGTAAATTCGTGGTGGTACAGGGTGTCGAAGGCGCCGAGGCAGCCCTGCACCGCCATCAGCTGCAGCGCGAGCAGGTGGGTGTTCATGCGTGCGCGCCCAGGGCGCGGTCATGGCGCCACAGCCAGAACAGCGGCGGCAGCATGGCGGCGAGGGCCAGCAGGTCGATCCAGACGTGTGGCCAGTAGCCTGCGCGCAGCGACACCAGCATGTCCTGCGGCGCCCACAGCAGCAGCCCACCGGCCAGCCATAGCCAGATGCGGGCCTGGCGCAGGCGGTCGGCCAGGTGGATCAGGGCGATCATCCACAAGGCCATCAACAGTACCGTGGGCCCGAACAGCGACAGCCACCAGGCCTGCATGCCGCGCGCCTGGCTGGGCGCCTCGAGCGGCCAGAAGGCGCTCGTCACGCCGGCGTGGTAGAGGTCAAACAGTGCGCTGGAGGCGATCCAGGGCAGCAGGCCGCCGGCCAGCACGTGGATTGCCGCAATCGCGAGCAGCCAGCGGATCGCCCAGGTTCGCACCAGGCTTTGGTTCATCACGTTCTCCATGGGGTGAGTGCGTTCGGTAGTCATGCGCGTTCCTTCGCGCCTGGAATGAAGCGCGCCACCTTGCCGCCCATCTTGAGCATCTTCTGCAGGGTTTGCGGCGGCAGGCGCCGGTAGTCCTCGAAGGTGGCGCTGAACAGTTCCAGGAAGTCGAGCGTGGCCTGCATGCGGGCCAGGGTGTCGGTGTCCAGCTCCTTGTCCTGCTCGCCCTCGATCGCGCATTCGCGCAGCACGCTCAAGGTGGGATCGATCTCGCGCCGTTTGCGTTCTTCCAGGATGACGCGGAAGATTTCCCAGACGTCTTGCAGCGCCGTGAAGCGGTCGCGCCGGTCGCCCATTACGTGGCTGACCCGCACCAGCTTCCAGCTTTGCAGCTCCTTCAGGCTGTTGCTGACGTTGGAACGCGCCACGCCCAGGGTCTCGACGATGTCGTCGGCGCTGAGTGGCTCGCTCGCCAGGTAGAGCAAGGCGTGGATCTGCGCCACGGTGCGGTTCACGCCCCAGCGCGTGCCCATCTCGCCCCAGTGCAGGACGAATTTCTGTGCGGTCGGACTCAGGTTCATTATTTTCACTAATTTCTGTCAATGCAGAAATGATTGAATATATTGGATGAAAAGTCAACAACAGTTCGCGAGGGCCGCGGCGGTGACTATTGGAGAGTTTGCGGTATGGGTTCACTCCCTATACTCATCCATTTGCGGGTCCCTCCCATGCGCAAACACCTCTTCGCGATCGTGGTCCTGAGCCTTGGCCTGGCCAACGGCGCCAGCGCCGCCGAACCGATTGCTCCCCGTCCCGCGAACGCCGACCAGTGGCGCGCCGCTGCCCTGCGCGATATCCAGGCGGGCTATGAGGTCACGCTGGCCAACCATGCCGGCACGCGCGATCCGCACAATCCGGCTTTCCCCGGCAATCTCGAACGCGCGCGAACGCAAGCGCAGGCGCTGGCTGCCAGCGTCAAGGATGCCGTCGGCTACCACGCGGCGCTGCTGCGCTTCACCGCCCTGATCGGGGATGGCCATGCCGGGGTCTATCCGAGCTTCGACGTCGACGAGTTCAGGCCGACCCGCTGGCCCGGCTTCGTAGTCGCCTGGCGCGGCGACCTGTTCGTGCTGTCGGCTGAGGACAATGCGGCGCGCGCGGGCGAACGCATCGTGTCCTGCGACGGCACGCCGGCGCAGCGGCTGATGGAAGACAAGGTATTCGGCTACTTCGGGCGGCCGAAGGAAGAGGGACAGTGGTGGGGCCAGGCGCGCCAGCTGTTCTACGACAACGGCAACCCGTTCGCGCCGCGCCCCACGCGCTGCGTATTCGAGGCCGACGGCAAGCAGGTCGAGCGCACCCTCGACTGGCGCGATGCGCCCAAGGACCTGTACCAGCGCGGCCGCGAAGGCGTGATCGGCAAGCCGCTGCCACTTGGCCTGAGCGAGCCGCGCAAAGGGTTGTTCTGGGTCGCCATGCCGACTTTCGATCCGGGTGAGAACGAGCGCGCCGCCTACCGCGCACTCTACAAGCAGATTGGCGACGGTCGCCAGCGCTTTCTCGATGCCGATGCGGTGGTGGTCGACCTGCGCGGGAACAACGGCGGCAGCTCCTGGTGGAGCCGCGATTTCGCCGCCGCGCTGTGGGGCGAAGGCCGCCTGACACGCCGCGCCGCGGCTGCCACCGCGAAGCAGGAAACCTGGTACCGCGCTGCGCCGGACAACATCGCTTATTTCCGCCAGTTGGCCGAGGAACGCAGCGCGCAGGGCGAAGCCCAGACCGCGCAGTGGAGCAAGGCGATCGCCGACAACATGGACCAGGCGCGCGCGGCGGGCCAGGACTACTTCGTCAACAAGAGCACGAGCGCGCCCCTGGCTGCGGATCCGCAGGCGGACCTGCCGGGCGATCCGGCACCCTTCACCCGGCCGCTCTACGTCATCGTGCCGGGCAACTGCGCCAGCGCCTGCCTGGATGCGATCGACTACTTCAAGCTGTTCCCGAACACGAAGCTGGTCGGCGCGCCGAGTTCGGCCGACTCGACCTATATGGAGGTGCGCCTGGTGGCCCTGCCGGGTGGCCTGGGTCGGGTAGTCGTGCCGACCAAGCTGTATGTGAACCGCCCGCGCGGCAACGGCGTGTTCTACCGGGCGGACATCCCGGTCACCGCGCTGCAGTGGACCTTCGAGGCCTTCCGCGACGCGATCGAAGCCGACCTGGCGCGCAAGCCTTAATCGTGCGCCGTACGGCGCAGCATCGGCAGGAAGCCACCCGCGACCAGCCGGGCGCCGTCGAACACCATGGGGCCGTCGCCGAACTGCATGCGTGGGTCGGATGTGACCTGCTCCATGCCGACGTCGCGCGCCGCCTTGTCCGGCCATTCGACCCAGGACAGCACCACCGTCTCGTCGTCCTGCGCGCCGGCCGTCGCGACAAAGGTCCCGTAAAACTCGGCCTCTCGGCGCGCGTCGGCGCCGTGATAGGTCGCGGCATCCGGTCCGCCTTCGTCCAGCCAGCATTCGGTGACGGCGAGCGCGCCGTGGTCCTTCAGCACCTCCCACGAGATGCGCGCCAGCGCCTCGTAGGCGTCACGGTTGGCGCGCGGCACCGGCGCCAGGAAGCAGTCGATATACGCCATTGAGCTTGCTCCTGTTAAGTGATCAATCGAGCGGCACGCTGCGCCAGCGGTTGACGTCGGGCGCGGTGACCGGTGCGGCGGCATTGCCCCAGCTCGCGCGCACGTAGGTCAGTACGGCGGCGACCTGGGCGTCGTTCAGTTCGTGGCTGTAGGGCGGCATGCCGTAGGGGCGCGGGTTGCCGGCGGTGCCGGGCGGGAAGCCGCCGTTCAGGACCATGCGGATCGCGTTCACGGCCGGCGTCAGCGTCACCGCGCGGTTGCCGGCGAGCGGCGGGTAGGCGGGCGCCTTGCCCTTGCCGTCGGCGCCGTGGCAGTCCACGCAATGCGTTGTGTAGAGACGGCGGCCTTCGCTCAGCAGCTGTTCGCCTGCCGGCGTGAAGTCGGCAGGCGCCGGCGCCTCGCTGGCCGGCAGCGATTTCAGGTAGGACGCCATCGCGCCGACGTCGTTCACGCTCAGGTGCTGCAGGCTGCGCGCCACCACCTCGGCCATCGGGCCGGTGGCGCTGCCGCGCGGCGAGACGCCGGTGTGCAGCAGGGCCACGATGTGATCGCGGTTCCAGTCGCCCAGGCCCGCTTCGCCCTGCGCGGTGAGCGAGGGCGCGTACCAGCCGATGGTCGGGATCAGGCCGCCCGAGAGCGTGTCGCCAGTCGCGCCGAGACGGTTGCGGGTGCTGTGGCATGCGCTGCAGTGGCCGAGGCCCTCGACCAGGTAGGCGCCGCGGTTCCATTCGGCGCCGCGCGCCGGCTCCTGCGTGAACACGGCGGGCTTGAAGTACAGCAGGCGCCAGCCGGCCAGCAAGGCCTGCTGGTTGTAGGGGAATTCGAGCGCATGCGCTTGATTGGGGCGGCGTTGCGGCGGCAGGCTGCGCAGGTAGGCGTACAGCGCGTCCGAATCGGCACGCGCGACCTTGGTGTAGTTCGTGTAGGGAAAGGCCGGGTAGAGCAGGCGGCCGTCGATCGACTTCCCGTTGTGCAGGGCGTTCCAGAAATCGTCGGCGGTCCAGCGGCCGATACCGGTCTCGATGTCCGGCGTGAGGTTCGGGCCGTAGAGGCGGCCGAACGGGGTATCGAGGGCGCGGCCGCCGGCATATTCGGGGCCGCCGCGCGCGGTGTGGCAGGCGACGCAATCGCCGGCGCGTGCGAGGTAGGCGCCGCGTGCGATGTTTTCCGGCGTCGGGGCCCAGGCGGCGGGCGAGCTGGCCGGGACGAATTCCTCGCGCGGCCAGGCGATGGCGACGGCGGCGCAGGCGAGGGCCAGTACGGCGATCAGGAGCTTCTTCATGGCTGCCCCTCCGGCGCGCTGCCGCAGGCGAGGGGCAGGGGACGCGTGATGGCGGCGGCGGGACGCGGGTCGTTCGGCACCGGCTGGCTGGCCAGGTAGCTGGAGACGGCGTTCACTTCGTCCAGCGTGAGGCGGGCCGTGATGGTGGCCATGCAGTCGGGCGCGTGGGCGCGCCGGGCCCCGTTGCGCCAGGCGCCGAACTGGGCGTTCACGTAGTCGCGCGGCAGGCCGAGCAGGCCGGGGATCGCGGGCTCCACGCCGGTGAGTTTCTGGCCGTGGCAGGCGACGCAGGCCGGGATCTTGCGCGCGCTGTCGCCGTTCACCACCAGCTGGCGGCCGCGCTCGAGCACATCGGGCGTCGCGCCGCTGGCCTGCGCGGCATGCGCCGCCGGCGGCTGGGCCGCGAAATGGCCGGCGATTTCGTGCAGGTAGGCGTCGGGCATGTGATCGACCAGGTAGGTCATCAAGGGATACTGGCGCCGGCCTTCGCGGAAGTTCTGCAGCTGGTGGTAGAGGTAGCCGGCTGGCTTGCCGCTGATGCGCGGGAAGTAGCTGTCGTTGACTGGATTGCCCTGCGGGTCGACACGCGCGTGGCAGGAGGCGCAGGCGAGCAGGCGCTGGGCCAGGGTGTCGGGGACCGTGGGTGATGTGGCGACTTGGGCATTGGCCGCGCCGATGGTCAGGCACAGCGCGAGGGCAAGCGTGCGGAGATGCGGCATGGAGCGACCCGAAGATGGCGATGCCGGAATGATAACGCGGAAGCGCTCGCTAGTCTTGCTGCACTGCACTTGTAGGGTGGAAGGCTTTGCCGTCCGCGCGTTCAGACAGTGCGTGAACAGCGGATCAACATCCATTCACGAGGGAGTTGAACACGTGGGCGGAGGACCGCCCACCCTACGACGCTTTGCGGGGAGGCAAGGGTGTTTTATCTTCCACTGGCGGATTTGCGTTCCAATGGCGATACAGCTTGAGCGCCACGTGCGCATCGTCCGCCGCATACAGCACCTGCTTGTCGCTCAGCTGCGGCAGCGCCCAGTTGGTGGTGGTGATGCGGCGCGATTTCTGCAGATGCTGGCCGAAGAAGCGCGCCACGGCGGTCTTGGCGCCGAGGGTGTTGCGCTCGCCGCGGCGGCGCAGGGCGGTCGACAGGTCTAGCACGTTGCGGGTCTCGATGCCGAGCTTGGCGCGCAGGCGCTTGAGGTCGTCACCGAGGCCGAAGCCGACCTTCAGGATCGCCTCCGACTCCAGCACCGGCTTGAGCACGTCCAGCAGGTGCGGCGCCTCGGTGGCGAGGCCGGCCTTGG
>Ga0265780_10011797_pt1 | contig 10304 bp, 10 predicted proteins | sample P1T30metagenome_FD_192432 | JGI IMG/M metagenome (GOLD analysis project Ga0265780, IMG submission 192432) | Plant litter microbial communities from East Loma Ridge, Irvine, California - P1 T30 | ecosystem: Environmental > Terrestrial > Plant litter > Unclassified | place: USA: California... | reverse complement strand
TTGTTTGGCAGGTCAAGTAGTGCTCGTCGGTACTCATCGCTGTCACTGTTGATTTGTAAATGCAAGTGCAGAGAAGTGCTCAGTCGCACCGTCAATTCGGTGAGCTTGGGGAATCGAGTCTGCCAATCCTGCCCTCCTGCCTGCTGTGGCGCGTTGGGAGTAGCAGCTTTGTGGACAGGTCGGGGACGGAGAAGCACCAGCCAATCGTTCTCAAACGACGGCTCCAGGCACTGTGCCGCGTCGTCAATGCGATTGTACAACTCCAGCTGTATCACCAGTTTGCGAACGTGACTACCGAACACAAACGGAGGGAAACGCCACTTGTCGTCGGCGCCCGGGGTAACGTGCCCCCAAGACACGCCAGAGCGCCGAACGACAAAGGTGTTGCCACTGTAGTACACTTGTGCGGCAAGGGCATGCATGCGCTTGTTGACGAGTAGCAAAGTTGGTAAGTTTAAACCTTCCTCGATGGCTTTGTGGTTCCTTGCCATGATGAATTTGTTGGTGCTGAGGGCGTACGTGAGGATTTGGACCTTGAGCTCATCGGGAAGGGCGTCGAAGCCGACGCGAGTGCCGCCGGAGGGTATGTTCTGAGGCATTGTTAGCTTTGAAAGAGGGAGTTAGACAGATGAGGTAGCCGTAAGGTTCGGCGTCCGGTGTATTGTAGCAGAGAGAGGAGGAGCTGGCGATATGAGTTGTTGACGTGCCAACTAGTGCGCGCGCCATGACCGCGCACGCGACAGGTGAGAGTCAAAAGCTACGGTGACCAGGGATTAGGCAGCAACCTCTGCGTTTGCTCTACATGCTCAGCTCGCAAGATGACGGCACCCTTGATGAGAAAAGCGATGTCAGAGCGGGATGGGTGTGGCGATAGACTTGGTTCACCTCTCTTTTTGCCTGTTCGTATCACTCCAGACTTGGACTTAGTACGGACTAGAGCGATTAGCATCCCATTCATCACTCTTGAAGCGCCAGCTATGTCTCCTAAAATAACAATATTACCTTCTGCTCAGGACATATGGCTACTTAAGACCTCATGCGTCTTCGTTGTCGTTGCCAGTAGTTGCCAGCAGCTTCCAGTGTTCAATGATATCGGCTTGCTTATTGCAATAGACACGCGCAATGTCATTGTAGCATTCCATCGTCAAGTCAAGTTCCACCTCCTTTGCCTTGAACAACGTCTTTGTGTCAGCTAAGCACGCTCTCGTTTCCTCTATCAATTCAGGCGACATACAACAGTCTTCATCGCCTTCTGTTAGATTGTTCTCATCAAAGAAGTGGAAGCTGAGCTTCAGAGTATGCAGGTTCGTGAATCCAGTTTGCCAGGCATTGTCGTGGGGTGCCGTCATGAGCCATCTCGATCTCACGATTGGTAAAGGCAGGCCCAGTTCGTTCGATTGTAATAAGGGCCTTGTTGCCTGAAGCATAAAGGCCAAAGGTTGCGAATTGCACAGTAGTATATGTTCCAGTCGTGAAACATCCATGGTGTAAGCCTTAACGGTAACGCGTAAGTGCCGAATCATGCTTGCTATTTCTGCAGGAGGGTAACGAAAGGTGACTCGTTGAGACAAATGAGACGGTTTCTCCTCGATACAGATTTCGAAGACATTGTGGTTGTAGTAAGCGGTTCGGGCCAGCCGATACAGTTCCTTGTTCCGCACCTCATAGATAGGTTCCGTATGTTTGCGGAAGATGACTGTATAGTTACTGTCTGGCACGGGGCTTTCAGGAATGTCACCAACGATAAAGCATAAGACATAAATTTTCAGCTCCTCGGGAAGGTGTGCCCATTGCCTGAGCGATGGAGACACTGTTGCTGTTGTGATTTCGTCTTGATCTTGCTGGGTCATTGTCGGCATATGACAACTTTGGATCTGGTTGTGACTCAAGGTCAATGAGCATATCTTATACCATAGCTAGAAGTTTGCTCCTGTATGTCAGCATGGCATATAATCTGCGGAATGACTGCGACCAGTCCGCTCAGACTTCATGCTCAATGTCAGCGACCCTTGGCACCCTATGTAACCGCAAGCCACAGAAGCTGGCGACAAGCTCGATCTATGCCTGGTCAGTGCACGTTACGAGACGGAGGTTGACTGCTGTCTTACACATTGCTGGATTGTCTCCACGTCCTCCTTACTGACGCCGATGCGCCTTGTCCCGCGCAAATGCCAGGCTGTCTCTCTCGGCAGATTTTGTATCATGATGCCGCTGAGTACGGTGAGCTCGGTCTCGACGTCGTTGAGGATGCTGTGATCGGATAGATAGAGGCCGTAGGTGATTTGCTTGCTCGTCCAATCTATACTGCATTAGCTCAGGGTCAGGAAGCGGCCAGGGGCTACATGCCGAAATCCTTTTGTGATGCCAACACGTTGTCGATGCCCTCCTGGTTGTGCTGGTACAAGCGACCTTGCCATGCTGCACCACGTTTTGAGTTGGCTTCGTCACACTGCCATCCCTCTCTGCTTGTTGTCAGCTTCCGCAATCGCCTGCTGACGACGCACGACTTCATACCTAGAGAATGTATAATCCTTGTCCTCTGGCCTCGTGATGGCATCGATGTCAAAGATGGCTTCCAACGGCTTGCACACGCCCACAATGACGATGAGCTTGAAGAGTGTCTCTCGTATCCTCCGCATCAACGCCTGCCGCTGTTCGGGTGTTTGGCATTCGGGTCGCTTGATGAGTTCCTTGTAGAGCAGAGGCGCGAAGCCCGGCTGCCCGCCGCCTACCATCGCCGCGAGCTACAATGGCTTAGTCGTTGCTCTCATCTGTGTATGCAAGACATGCCATACCAGAAGAACATACCACTTGTCATCTCCAAGTGACTGCGATGGAAACTTCTCCTCTATAGCCTTGAACAAGGCAAGAGCTTCGTCATCGGTTGGGTCGCGGGGTATCGGGATAGTACTGGTTGACATGGTGTTGATTGTGCGCTCAGGGAGGAAGTCGAAGCAGCAGAAGGATATTGCGCCTTGCGGGATGTTTGCTGACTGTCGTCATTGGGTGTTCCGATAGTCGGGACGGACAAGTAGGACCGATCGCGACTGCGACGCGTCTTCGGAGGGGCGCGTCGCGCTAAAGCGGGGTAGACCTCCACCCATCACCACGCCCCATGGAGAAAGGCGTCTTTCCCCGGAGGGCAGCTTGTTCTCTCGAACCACCCACATACACGCGAAAACAAGGCTGGAATATGTGAAAACCAGAGTGGGTGGTATGCTAATTTTGGATCAAACATGGATACAAGCGCTTCGTGCTATCACCTTCTCAACAACAAGCCCAAGACTGTCATCATCACAGGCGGCGCAAACGGCATCGGCGCCAAAACAGCCCGTACCTATCATGGCCATGGCTGCAATGTCATCATAGCTGATCTTCCTTCCTCCAGTGACGCTGCCAATGCCCTCATCGCATCTCTCACAGAGCCATCACGGGCCCGGTATCACCCCACCAATGTCACTAGTTGGCACGATATACAAGCTCTCTTTCGAGAGACGAAAAAGACGTTCGGTCAAATCGATATCGTCGTTGCGAATGCAGGGACGATGGAGAGTAAGGGGTTCTTTGACTTCGAAGAGAACGAACATGGGGAATTGATGGAGGCGACTGAAGCTGGTAGGGTCATCGACATTAATCTGAAGGGCACTATGAACAGTGAGCTGCGTTGACTCACTAGTACTCTCCTGGTCTATCTCTGACATCATGTAGCTGTCAGGATGGCCATGTACTCCATGAAGTCAAACCCACCGGACTTGGACGGTGTACGAGGCTCTATTGTACTCATCGCCTCAACGTCCGGATACTTTGGCGGGACTGGAGTAGTTTCATACATTTCTTCTAAGCATGGCGTAGTGGGCTTATCACGAGCATCACAGTCCGTTGCCCGACAGCTAGGCGTCCGAGTCAATGTCGTTGCACCCTTCTTTACCCCTACGCATATTACCTCGGGTTACTCAGAGAAGTGGAAAGAGAGTGGTCTACCTGCGAACACAACCGAGGACGTCGCTAATGCCATCGTGTCTACAAGCGTGGATCCTGCAAGACAGGGTCATAGTATGATGGTAAGTTAAGATGACTCGACATGTAGCGAAGAAGTAGTGCTGATCCAGTCACAGGTTGCAGGCAGCTTGGTCAGAGAGATCGAAGAGCCAAGAACTACATCAACGAAAGATTGGTTAGGAAAAGAGATTTCTGACATTATGGCGAGAGGCGGCAAGTTTTTCAATGATCTGGGCGGTTACACACTGCCCCAGGCACGATCTTGAGAGCTCTTGCGGGCTTGTTCCACAAGCCAGTGTCCTACTTGATTGTCATTCGTAAAACGTGAGTGTACTTGAACAACTCGCAAGCCGGCTCATAAGGCCACACCGCGTCTTCGTCACCTTTCAGTATGGAGCCATCTTTGTTCCTATAGCAGCTATACCTCTCCGAAATATCCTCGGTTGTTCTTCCCTCGTTTAGGCCGATCTTGCTCAGTAGTCTGTTTGCGAATTCACCTAGTATGCTTGCTCGACCCGACAAATCTCTCCAGCTATCTCTGTAGCCTACGTTATCAGCATATGCGCAAGATACTGAGATGGTCTTGAAAGGGAATACGATAGACTCCATATTCTTTAAGACCACTGCGACATGCGGTACTAGAGGCTCGCTGGACCGACGTGTTAGGAGTGTAGGCTCCGTCAAGATGACTTTCATCCTTGCGGCCGTAAGTCTGATATCGATATCGACGAGCTTCTTGAACCCAAGCCTCCCCATCGCTAGCTGGTAGAAATCGTATACCATTCTCAGTCATGTGTATGCGCACGCATAGTCGCGGAATTAGCGCGTTTATCCACCCCGGAGGGTATGGTATGCCACCACGAGGAGAGGTCGTTATCAGGATCTTATTCTGTTTCAACAACACGTCGTAAACCAGATACTTCAGTTTTGGAATGGCCATCAAGAGTGGCAAGACTTGTTTCGCGAAATCGAAGGTATGAAGCTGGTGTCCCTCGAAATCCGGGCGAACAAAGAACTTGTTGTAAGGTAAATATTCGGACAGTACCATCAACTTGATCTCGTCCGGTAGAGCGAGGAGAGGGGGGCGTGAAGTGGTAGTTTTGGGCATTGCCTCGACCGGTAATGTGACGAGACTGGAGCACCGAATCTGCTGGGCTTTGATGTCTGCTTGCTCCATAGTATCGTCGTTTTGCTTATCCTTGTTCAGGAACTTGAGATTAGAGTTGATAGTTGGGTTGGTCATTTGTGAAGAAAACAAGCAACGCAATGGTGACCAGTCTCATACTAAGGGTGGTTGAGGAGCGTAAGAGTTGCAGTAATACTGAGGAGTACATTGACGGATACATTTGGCTGGTCGTAACTGCACGGTTGTTTAGGCTCCCGTATTGGCAACTACGTACTGGCTTATAGCACCTAAACAAGGACTAAGAAGGCACTGAGGCAGACGTTCATCCAAAGCGGTCCTAGCGTGGGAGTGAATGCGATGCGCGGCCAATACCGCTAGACCGTTGCTGCGAATGTCCATCACCCGTGAGGGTGCGATAATTTTACGGACGTGTGGTCGCCTTTGATGGTATCGGTTATGTCGCGGGATTTGCGCGTTGAATGACCGATGCTATTGGGTGATGTGTAGGAGTAATAGACTTCACGAGGCGATCACAGGGTTCATTTTCGTCTTAGTAATCCTCGAGCGAGCTTTGGCCCGGTGACGTTTTCTACGACCCTCGGCAACACCACCTTCTACAATCTGTCCAAAGACCAATTGAAGCCTCACGACAGACTCTCTGCACCATGGCGTCCTCAAGACTAGTTGCTCGCTCGTCGCGCGCTCTCTTCTCCCTCCCGCGCACCCAATGCCGCACATTCAGCATCTCCACCATCCGTAGCAATGAGTTTGAAGCTCTCAACAAGCGCACAAACGACACCTCCGAGACGTACCGCAAATACCAGATCGAGAGACCTCTGAACCCTCACCTGACCAACACCACATCTACCATTGCCAATGAGATGCCTTCGATTGGCAATGACGCAGCCCCGCCCGAGCTGATCACCAACGCCGACGCCAAATTCACACCCAAGGATTCTGTGCCCGAGAACACTGAGCGCATGACAGGCGGTACACAGGGCAGCAAGGACCAGGACGTCAGCGGAGCGAACAGCGAACTGGGTGTTGGCGAGATGGAGGGCGCCAAGTTCAAGGTCGAACCTATCCGCAGGACTGGCGAGGACGCGAACACCATGCGTGCGAGGTTATTATGTCCGTTCATACACTGCCCGTTCCATATTCCCCATGAATTACACGATTTGGTGACCGCGACGAAACATGACTAACGCACAATCAGATCAGAGCCGCAAGAGGGGAACCCTAGAAAGTGATCTCCTCCTCAGCACCTTCGCCGATGCCCACCTAAGCACCATGTCTCCCTCCCTGATGCAGCAATACGACACCTTCCTCGACGAGAACGACTGGGATATCTACTACTGGGCGACTCAAGAACCCACACCTACGTCTCACGAGACAGCTGAGGGTGGTGGCGCTGCTATGTCCAACCCCAATGCACAGGGCATGGACGCGACGGCACAGACGAAGCTGCCCGAGAAGGACGAGCGCAAGAGACAACCTGGAGAGGGCGAGTGGGCGCAGACTGTGGGCACTTTCAAGCCCGCGTACAGGCCTGTGCCTAGCAGGTGGAAGGGCAGCGAGATCCTCAGCCTGCTCCGGAAGCACGTCAACGAGCGCAAAGCGGGAGGCGTCATCGAAGGCGAAGGCACCACAAAACAGGAAGGAAAGGGTCTCGGCATGATGCCTGAGATCAAGAACTTCGACCAGTAAAGCAGAAATCGCGCCTTTGTCACCATATCCTGTAGATTTGCTGTATAAATAATGCCCACAACTGCCCCGATGCTTTCTCTCCTGCACGTCTTCAGTCTGTTTCACTCACAGACCATTTGCGCACTTCTTCCAGGATCCTTGTCACAGTCGTGCCACTTTCAATATGAACAAACTCACCCAGACAAAAACACCATTCCCAAAACCTTTGCCCAACACTACGAGCCTAGCAAGGCACTCATAAGCTACTTGTTCCGGAACTCGTTCCTCCGCCCGCTCCCACGTGTTCCGCGGCATCCTAGGCTAGATTCCCTCCGGGGCTTTTGTCATTACCCCGGCCAACTTCCCCACACGGCAAAGCTCGCTTCGGCAGTCCATATGTTTCGAAACTGCGCTTTGTATAGTGGCACCGGGTGTTATTGGAGGAAGTACTATTGTTCATGCATTTTGTTTAGTGTTCTGGTGTCACGTTCAGATGCGTGCAGCTAACGGTGCAAATTGGAGGAGGGGATGCGTTGCCACATGTAGAGGTTTGTCCGTACTTCTAAAACGCCGTTGATCAGTAACAGGTTACGGGATGTTCTCTGGTATATAGCTGCTGTATCCTTGGAAAGGTAAGGGGCATCTATCTCAGTATCGATCACTCTCACGATGCGGTTCACAGCCCTCCTCCTCCTCGCCAGCACGGCACTCGCAGCGCTCCCCTACAAAGGCGCAGACTGGTCCTCCCTCCTGATCGAAGAAGCGGCCGGTAAAAAGTACAAGAACGCCGCTGGTACCGTCCAGCCCCTCGAGACCATCCTAAAGAACAGCGGCGTAAACACCGTGCGCCAACGAATCTGGGTGAACCCATCCGACGGAAACTACAACCTCGACTACAACATTAAGCTCGCGAAGCGCGCCAAAGCAGCCGGCCTAGGCATCTACCTCGACTTCCACTACAGCGACAACTGGGTAAGTTCTGACTGTACGAAGTGCATGTGAAACAAATACTGACTTCGTGCCTCTACCTCTGCAGGCGGACCCAGGCAAACAAGTCGTGCCCGCAGCGTGGAAATCGCTAAACCGCGAAGCCCTCATCAAGCAAGTCTACGACTACACGAAGAACGTGCTCAACACCTTCGCTACCAACGGCATCGCCCTCAACCTCGTCAGTATTGGCAATGAAATCACACCCGGACTCCTTTTTCCCATCGGCCAGCTCTCCGGCACCGATGGACCGAAGAATGTCGCTGCCCTGCTCAAATCCGCATCCAAAGCCATCAAGGAATCGTCCATGAGCCCCAAGCCCAAGATCATGATTCATCTGGACAATGGCTGGAAATGGGATACGCAGCAGTGGTGGTACGACACCGTGTTGGGCTCGGGCGGCGGGCTATCGGCTGCAGACTACGATGTTCAGGGCGTGTCTTACTATCCGTTTTACAACAGCGCTGCTACGCTGTCTGCGCTCAGTACCAGTTTGAACAACATGGCGAAGAAGTATGGCAAGGAGGTTATGGTTGTGGAGACCAATTGGCCGAGTTACTGCCCAAACCCGTCAAATGCTTTCCCTGCGGATGTGAAGAGTATTCCGATTAGTGTGGATGGACAGACGCAGTGGATGAAAGAAGTTGCGAAGCGTGTGGCTGCTGTGCCTAATGGCAAGGGTACTGGGCTATTTTACTGGGAGCCGGCTTGGATCGCGAACCCTGGGCTGGGCAGCAGCTGTGGGTGGAATCTGATGGTTGGTGACGACGGTAAGGTCATGAGTAGCTTGGCTGTGTTCGCCAGCATATGAGCAATATCGCCGTTCTCCCGAACACTGTGGAGCCTACATCAAGATAAAAACATGCAAAGTAGGTGACCTAAAGTTAATGTAGGCTCTAGACTTATTCAGCTTTTTTCTTGTATGAGGTGCGAAGCTGTAAATGTTGCGTACGTTAGAATTCCAAAGACACCACGTGTGGGACATTGTGACAGCCCCCACATGCACGTTCTATGACATCAGCCCACCTTTGAATCAATATGAATGGGCAATACGTAAAGTCAGAAGATGTACTGGAGACAGCAGTGACGTCGATCAGAACATACTCATGGTCAGAGCCATCTTTGATGTTTGGGTGGTTTCATTTGAGTACATAGCAGTAAAGCAGTGCAGACTCCTTTCCCTCCCGTGTCAAAAAAGCAGCCCAGTCCATTCCGAATGTGCAAAGGAAGATGTGTCAGGGTTCGTCATGGCATCATATCCTTCCGCTAAATGCCTTTTCGTAACCTCATTGCGCCCGCAGCAAAGTATCAACCTACTGCTCCTCAGAGTAGCCCTCACCACCAGCTGGCTGGGCCTCGCCCTCGCCCTGCTCGGCCTGCCTGGCCTGCTCCGCTGCTTGCTGAGCAGCGATGGCCTTGGCACCGTAGTCTTGCGACATGGGCTGGACAACGGGCTGCTCCTCCTTGGGCTCGATGATGGTAACGGAGTCGGGGAGAGTCTTGGATGGGCCGGCCTTGCCTTCGGGGTCGGAGCCGCGCATGATCTTAACCTTGATACCGAGCACACCCTGGCGGAGCAGGACGTGGCGGGTGGCGTGGTCGATGAAGTCCTTGGCAGGCTGACCGGAGTGGATCATGAAACCGTCCTAGATAACGTCAGTATGTCATTGCGAAGCGTCCAACGTGTGTGTACGTACGGTGAACTTCATGCTCTTGGCACGGGCGGCCCTGAGCTTTCCGGAAACGACGACCTCGCAACCCTTGGCGCCAGACTCCATGATGAACCTCAGCACACCGTAGCAAGCCCTTCGGACGGCCAAACCATTGAGAAGCTTGTATCGGAGGGACTCGCACTGGGCGACGGCGGAGAGACCACGGTTCTGGACCTTGGCGGCGTACAGGGAAACGGAGTTCTCGGGGAACTTGAAGCGCTTCTGGATGAGCGAGGTGAGCTCACGGATGCGGCGACCCTGCTCTCCGAGAACCTCCTGGGTGTGTGTGGCGCGGATGATGATGTCGGTGACGGTGGGGGTGACGCGGACCTCGACGCCGGAGTAGCCCTCCTCGGCCAGCTCGCGCTGGAAGAACTCGTTCAGCTCGGCGTAGAAAACACCGTCTGTGAGGGGTCATGTTAGCGACCGTTCTGTGTGCGCAATGTCCCGCGATCCTCGCATTCGACGTCCTAGGCTTCGCAGGCTTTTTGCCATGCAGCAACACCAATGATCGCCGTCTCCTTCTATTCTCCGTCTACTGCGTGTGGGAAGGGTATATCGTACCAGCTACGAACTTTCTCCTCTTGGAGCTGCAGGCCGTCAGTACTCGTTCCCGATTGCGCGTCATAGAGGCGTCCGGATAAACTCACATGGTGGTTTGAGTGGTGGCCATTTTGTCGAACTTTGGAAGGGCGTATCTGAACTCCGGGCGTGGGTGTTCAGAAAGGTCGAGCCGTTGTTGAAGTCGTAGTTGATGGACTTGGGAATCACAATATTAAGCGAGTGGTGTGGAC
>Ga0265780_10011794_pt1 | contig 10308 bp, 14 predicted proteins | sample P1T30metagenome_FD_192432 | JGI IMG/M metagenome (GOLD analysis project Ga0265780, IMG submission 192432) | Plant litter microbial communities from East Loma Ridge, Irvine, California - P1 T30 | ecosystem: Environmental > Terrestrial > Plant litter > Unclassified | place: USA: California... | reverse complement strand
ACGTTTAAACCTTGCGTCAAATAGGCTTGATATATAATCATGAATTTCTCCGCCTGTAAACAAGGACTTGTAACGATACAAACGACGCTGTAGTGGTGTGAAAAGTGCTAGGTAGCCATCTAGATGCTCAAACGTATTGCGCAATTCATTATACACACCCTCTAAGTTATGGTTAAGGTCTGACCAGCTTTTTAGATGACGTAACCCTTTGCGAATATCTACTATAGTTGATTCAAATTCATGGCTAACGATTTCAACAGCCATTCCTACTTGACTCAATCTTATTTCCTCATCGCTGCGTTCTTCCAGTGTTAAAACCTGCTGCTCTAATATATCTAATTGCTCCAGTTGCAGTGGGGCATCATCTGTTATATTGAGGTTTTCTAGTTGTGTACGGATGGCTTGTAATACCTCCTGCTTCTGATTTTTTATATCAATAATCCTTCCTTCTAGTCTATCTCTGAGAGCAAAAACTTCCGACTCTTCCAAGGTAGTTAAATCAGTACTGTTAAATTCAATCAGCACATCTTTTACTTCATCGTTAATCTGTGCAACGCTTTCACGTATCTTGCTCTTAACAAGGCTATCAACCGAAACGAGCGTCTCGATAGTATCCCTTCGCTCTGCTTTACCTACCTTATCTGCCTCTGTAGCAAGCCCACGTAATGACTGCTCCAGGCGTACTCGCCGGTCAAGCTCTAATCGGGCATTCTGGGCAGCTTGCCTAATCTCAGATTCGACTACATCTCTTAGCTCCTTAAATGTCTCATCTTGAAGTCTCTTGTAGCGATAAAGGTAGTCATTGTAATTGCGTTCTAAAGCTGGTGTGAGGCCGAACCCACGAGGTTTTGCTACCCAGTACTTTTCCTCTATTTGGCGCAGTTCCTGACGAGCTCTATCCTCTATATCAAGAACTTTACTAGCAGCTAGATGGCTATCAGTTAATGATTCAGCATAGTGTAAATTCTGCCTCAAATCACCTATTAGCGTAATAACTTCCTTCTGAGGCTTACCGCTGTCTAAGTCGCGGTTGAACATGTCCAAAGCAGTGGTAAAGGCCTTGCGTTTCTGGGTACTTTGAGCTGCTTGGTTCTTACGGAATTCGAAAGCCCTCTCTAGCTGAATTCGACGCTCAAAAAACTCTTCACTATAAACACCGGATTCTCTAAAATATTCGGCTGCGAGACGTAAAAAAAGATTAGTTAAAATATCTTTAAACTCTCTAAACGCTTTATTTTCCCTAAAGCCTTCTCGGCCAGCTTTCTCACTAAGCTCCTTATTTGCAACTAGGTCAATCTCTACCGCACCAAACATACGTCGATGTGAGAAAAAATAAGTACTTGCTTTTTTGCTTCGTCTTTTTTCAATATCGAGCCAATCATAATTTGTATCACCATAGGGTAAAATTCTAATTCCGTTTTTATAAATATATAATCCGCCTAATCTATTTGTTTTTGTCTTTAAATTAATGAATTCACTTAGGGGCATATTAGTTTGGTCAAGCTCCCCTTGTATATAAGCTATCTTTATTTTGAACGGCCCGCATTGTGTCTTTAGCCCCTTTCCACCTTTCCACTCTACCTTGTATGAAGTCTCAGGCATTCCGTACACTGATACAGTGCCGGAAAATTGCCCGTATTCATCAAATTGACCATAAAAATGGTGGTCAGTACTGAGGAACTCCTCTGCGGTAAAGAAATCTCCAGGTGCTATCCTTTCTTCGTCGGTACCGTCTACTTTATGGTCTCGAAATGCAGTCTGAAGGACTGGTGTAGAGCCAGGTGTCATTGTATTTGTAAATCCGCGTAGAGCTTTCTCAAAGGGAGATGCCTCATCCTCGGTACTACTGTCCATATCAGCTTCTAATAGTGGAGAAGCTGGTAAAATAATAAAATGAGTACCATGTCCCTGATTAGTGAGACTCATGTAAGGTAAGTAACTATCAACTGCCTTGAGACTAATCTGGATTATACCAAAGTCAGCTTCAAATTTAGCTCGTTCTGAATTAGATAGGTAATCGACCTTATCTAGATTGCGAGCGAACTCGACTAGCATACCGCTTATCTCAACCTCGTCGGGTAGAGTACCATTAGGATAAGTGCGAATGGGAATCTCAATCTCGTCCAAGTCGATTCCCGGTTGCTCGAAGATGCCCCAATGAATGTAGGCCACTACCGTATCGTGCAACTTCTCGCCGCGTTTAGCGCGAGTCACAATCAGTACCTGCGAACCGATGGCAGCAATTGCTAACCGACCAATACCCTTCTCACCAAGCACAGGGCGGGGGTCTTTGCCAATTGCTTTGGGTGGTGGGGCAAGACCAGCTTGAGCATTAAGTTTACTTTCAGTACCTAACGTTAACCAACGGGTTTCGAAGTCCTCTCGTGTCATACCTAAACCATCATCTCGAAGGACGAACAGTCGGTCGGAGCGGTAGTAATCTACTTCGACTCGGTCGGCATAAGCATCGTGCGCATTTTTAAATAACTCGCTAATAGCCGTGGGAATGCCAGAAATCTGCTGCCGGCCGAGCATGTCTACGGCGAGTGCTCTTGTTTTAAACTGGGCCATTAGAAGGTTATCTGAAAGGGGTGTTACACTTCATTTTGCTCACGCAGGGCAGCAATAATTTGTCTAGCATGAGCCTCAATGAAAACGGGTGGCAGCGCGTTACCTATCATCTTTGCCACACCTGTTTTACCACGGTCTAAGCTAAAGTGATAATTTTCGGGAAACGTCTGGAAGAGCGAGGCTTCTCGTAAAGTAATCGCCCGGTCTTTATCTGGGTGCAAAAAACGGCCTTTTGAGGGGTTGTGGCATCCGCAGGTCATGGTGGGGGAGACTTCGTGCCAGCTCATGCGGCCATACACGTCCTTGAAGACCGTTCTGCCGCGGTGGCACTCGACCTGCATTTCCTCTGGAAGTTCGAGCCGGCTGCCCCCGTCGTGCGGCGTAGCGCGGATGCGTGCCATCATCGCTTCAGAGCGCCGCTCGGGCATATCATGTAAGACATCACCTGATTTACCCGCTGTCTCCTTTAAGTGGCCGATGGTCTGGTGGACGGTGCGCTGCTCAGCTAGTGGTTCGGCAAAGGGGATGGGTCCGGCTAGCGAGGTCATAAGAATGAGCCGGTGGCGGCGCTGCGGAACCCCATAGTTCGCGACGTTTAAGACCTGTACGATTTCATCGCGCTCAGCGTGGTAGCCAAAGCGGTGTAGGTCGTTGAGCAGACTATCCAAGCGGGCATCGGCAAACAAGCCAGGGACATTCTCCAGCATGATGGCTTTGGGACGTAATTCATCTACCAGGCGCACAAACTGGAAAAGAAGGTCGTTCTGCTTTTTGCGTTCTTCATCGGCCTCTCTGGCGCCGTTGAGTGTGGTAAGACGCGAAAACCCTTGGCAGGGTGGGCAGCCAGCTAATAAATCGAGTTCACCTACCTGCAGCTTGAGTTTCCGGCGAATTTTAGCACCGGTGAGCTTGCGGATATCCATCTCCCAAACCTGAACCTCCGGATGGTTGGTTTTATATGTTTTTACGGCTACTGGCTCATTGTCAATGGCCCCTACCACCTCGTACCCAGCATTTTTGAGGCCTACCGTTAAGCCTCCACAGCCGCAGAACAAGTCAATCGCTTTCACTATTTGTATTTTTTTTAGTATTTATGGATTATCCGATTGCGCAGTAATAGGCACTGGCAATAGATACTCATTTGTCGTGTCGTGTACAGTACAAATAAAGCATTACGCGGGGATAATAGCCCATGTTTGAAGTATAAGCCCGGCATTTTCTGGGTATAACCATCACAAATTCTGATAATCTTACCGCAGACCAATGCGGCGCGTCAGGGAGTAGAGTTGACTGGCAGCCTAGCTCGCGATGAGCAGTAGAGGTAAGCGCTGGAGGCAGTCGGTGGGTACTCATTGTGTGAGAGTGTGAACTGCGCCAGGCCGAACGCGGAGCGACGCTGCCCCGCCTCACTTGAGAGATAGTGGCAGGAGAGGAGGACGCGGCTACATTTGCTGAAGACGAACTACTTACGCAAGATGACTAGAAACCTATGGACCGACGCGGAATTGGAGGCAGCCGTCGTCGCCTACCTCGACCTGTACCGGCGTTTTACGGCTGGGGAAAGTATCAACCGGGAGGCGGCGTACCGAGCCTTAGGCGCGCAGTACGGGCGGTCGCGGGGCTCGTATTCATATCGTTTTCGCAACATTGCGCACGTGCTACAGGAGCTGGGCCTGCCTATACTGCCGGGCCTGGCACCGCAGTCGCACATCGGCCTGCATGAGCCGACGCTTCGCCGGCTGCTGGAGCAGCATGGGGCCTTGGCCGACTCGGCTATCGCTGCCCCCACCGCCGACCCCGAGCAGCTGGAGCGCCGTACCAAGGCCCTGCGCCGCCGTGGGGTGCCGTCCGCGCCACCGGCTGGTTCCACTCGGCCGCCGCGTACGGAGAGCACGGTAGTGCGTGTGGTGCGCGACCCGAAAGTGAAAGCCTGGGTGCTGGAGTACGCGGCCGGTCACTGCGAGTGCTGTGGCCAACCCGCTCCCTTCCTAATGGAGGATGGGACGCCCTACCTGGAGGTGCACCACGTAAAGTGGCTAGCTCAGGATGGTAGCGATACGGTGAGCAATGCCGTAGCGCTGTGCCCCAACTGTCACCGCCGCTTTCATCATGGAAAAGGAGTAGAACAATTAGTATCCGAACTTGTGAAGCGCGTGTGGCGGCTTGTTGCGGAGTGATTTATTACTAAGAGCCGACGAAGCTTTTCTGCGCTCTAAAAGTATATACTTGAGCTTCGAGCAATTCTTCTTTTCTAGATTCAGGTAGCATATCAGCTGGAAAACGCCGCCGGAAGAGCCATACTTGAATCTTGGCAATCATTTCTAGAATAATTTGCTCTGCTGCAGCGGCGCTTTTAGGAATCGTAGGTGTGAGGTCTACTTCCTCATCTTCTTCTAGTAGGCTAATTTTATTGGAGCCTTTTTCCTTATAAAAAATCTTGCTGACTTTAACGTGCTCATTAGAATAGGCAGGTAAGTAATTGGCTGATAGATATGCATTATCGAACAATGTTTTTCCCGCTCCGGCTTCAAGGTCGAAAGTGAGCTGTTTTGATACTACTACCTGGTAGATTTCCATCGCACCGTTAGCATATGGAAATCCAACTACCGGATAAACTGGCTTGCCAGTACCGATATGAGTGTTGAACATCTGATGTAGTCCCTGTCCCTCTATCCCAGAAAGTTGGCCGTAGGCGAAGCCTAGGCTTTTAGCCGTGAGAAAGTCTGCGGAGATATTGAGGAATAATTTACTGTTTATTATAAGCGCAAAACAGCCTGGTATTTGATTGAAAACAGGCGAGTTGACGCCACTGATTCCTAGCTCTTTCCGGGTAGTGTCTTTGAGGTCGTAAATGAAAAGTGCGCGGTCTTTCTGTTTTTGCCTGTTTGTAATGTACAATCTGGGAGTAAATTCTTTGGTTAGGTCATCCAGCGTAATGAATGCTAACCATAATCCCATCCGTACCTTATCAAACCAATCCAGCAAGGTGGTTATTTCGCCATTATCGAGAAATTCTTTAGCAAAGATTTTCTGCATTAGCAATTTTGCATCGCTCTCGAGCTTAGAGAATTGAGAATTGCAGGAGCTGCAAGCAGGAAAATGAAAAGCGGAAAAAGAAAACTTTCGCTGCTTTGCTTCACCAGTTTTAACAAAGTGCGGTAAGTCAAGGCCAAGGAATACGCTTCTGTTAGGGTCTCCTGTAAACTCAATAAGCCATTTTGGTATGACGTGTTCCTTCGTTTTCTCGTCGGGCATATTGCCGCAGAAAACGCACATCTTCTTGACGTTAGGGTTTATGGGTATAGGAGATATATTCACTGTAATTTGATTTGTTTAAGTAGAGAATATTTCCTGTTTCATCCGCAAGTTTCTAAGCGCCATAAATACCTCTAAACTCGGAAGCTAGGGCATCTAAAGATTTGTCAATCAACTTAGTTGCTTCTTCCGGTGTTCTTGCATTTCTTCTTATAGTCTCTATGGCATCATAAGAACCTAGTCTCTTGAGCCTTACTACAAGCTCATCCTTCAGTGCTTGTGGAACTTGGGAATTATCTACTAGAATCAGCATAGCTGGGATTACGGCTTCATGAATCGTATCGGTTACCTCAGCTACTTTATTAGATAATTGTTCACTTAATAAAATTCTATTCTTTTCATATGACCGCCCTAAATCACCTTCTTTCTGCTGAACTTCACTTATGTGGTCAAGTACAGATTCGGGTGTCAACTTATCCTCACGCCTGGCCATGCGCTGTATTGCGATTGCCTTCTCTTTAAAATTTGTTAAATTGATAAATATCTCATTTATTCCATTGCACTGCGCCTCGTGCAATTTAGTGAATTTATGATTGCTTAGTTGCAAGCTCATCTTATGTGCTTCTAAGTCCTGTTGAAGCGATATTTTGTAGCGCTCTATTCCAGCTTCGAAAGACTTGTTGATAAGCAACTTCACTATAAAGTAAAGGCCGGTTGACAAAGCAGTAAAAGCAGCGCCTACTGGGACGAGCGTTTCGATTAGAGAGGGCATATAGTGAGTAACTAATTAGGCCGATTCAGTCCGCCCCGCAGAAAGTCCAGCAGCTGCTGCTTGCTCTCGATGAGGCTCTTCTGCGTCTCGACTTGGCCAGTGAGCAGCTCCACCTCGCGCTGGGCCTTTTCGAGCTGGGCCTTGTAAGAGTCGCGCTCCTTCTCGCAGTCGGCGAGGGTAATGTTATTCGTGGTGGCCGTGCCGTTGCCACTGGCAACATTAACCGCGTTCTTTTTGCCGGAAATATTAGTTTGGTTCTGGGATGGTGCGGTACCCTCTTTAAATGGTTCACCTTCGCCAGTCAGCAACCAATGTGCATCAACGTTCTTAAAATGGGATACCACTTTTTGAATGTATGCCGCACGTGGTTCCGTGTTGCGTTTGCTAGTGTAATTATGCGTGTTAGTGGGGCTCTCACCAATCAATTCACTAAAAGCCCGCCCGCTCGGGGCTAGTGCTTCTACGAGGAATTTTAGGCGCTGATTTATAGTGTCTTGCGACATTTTTGTTTAAAAAATGGTTATTTTAACCAAATTGGTAACACCAAATTTGGGACATTTTCGTATGTTTGCACTGTGTACTGTACAGAACGGCTGCAAGAAAGCACCTGCCGACTGAATCGTACCAAACACGAGCCATGACCGAGCGCCAGAAGTACCTGCGGCTGCTGTCCATCGTCATCGAGGACTTGCCCACCAGCGCCATCGACGCGCTGATAAAGACGGACTACGACGCCTCGGCCTCGATGCTCAACAACGTGCGTATCGGCCGGGACCACAACCTCGGGCACCTCGCGGCCCTGGTGCGCGTGGGCCTGCCCAAGTACCAGATTCCGGCCGACCTGCTACCGGCCCCCACGCCCGAGCCTCTGTTTCAGTAATGGAAGGGCAGGCTCCCTACCACGCCGCCCCGCAGGGGCCGCGCAACCTGGCTGCTCCGCTGGCCGCGTGGCTGCGCGGGCAGGGCTTTACGGTGGCCGAGTACTACGGCACCACCGTCGCCGCGCACTGGGAGGGTAGCCGGGGCGAGCGCTTCCAGCTCGACTACGACTGGGTAGGCGGCCCCAGCCCCGACGCCACCTGCCGCTTGGGCGTGCGCTATGCGGACCAGACCCAGTATGAGACCCTCTTCACCAGCCAAAAGGTGCGCCGCCTCAAGGAGGTCCGCCTGCTGCTGCTCGGCAACCTGCGCTACCACAACGCCCGGCTGCTGGCTGGCCTGGCTCCCGTCCCTACCACCCACTAACCTCGTTTCTTTACTCCATGCACGCTACCCTGCACTTGCCCGGCGCCACGCCACGCTTTCTCACGGAAGCCGAACTGACCAGCCTCCACATCGGCCCCTCGCTCCAGCCGCAGAATGGCCCAGCCCTGCGCGAGTTGCTGGGCACGGACATCCCTGTTGAGCCGCTGGCCAACGAAGAGGGGCGCTACGCCATCGTCGTGCCCGAGAACGCTGCTGACTACGACTTCGGCCGGACACCCAGCGCCGAAAACGACTTCCTGCGCCTGACGGGCATCGGACTGGAAGAGCCGCTGGTCGGCCCGGTGCTCGTCATCGAGGCGTAGCCCTCCCACAGTAAAAAACGGCGCGAGCCGCCCGACGCCAGTGCCCCCGCATTCGGCGAATGGTACCGCCATGCCCATTCTATTCTGCTACTCTTTTACCTAATCTGCTCTCTTTCATGAAACTGAACACCGCCCCGCCTGGCCCCGCCCGCAAGCCCTGTTTGCGCGACCTCGCCCAGCTCACCAGCCCCACCGGTCTACTGCCGGCTACCCTGGTGCCGCTGCTGCCGCTCAAGCAGCTCAAGCGCCGGGCGAACGAAATCGCCGCCACCCACCCGCAGTACCGCGAGGAGCTGCCCTTGGTGCTGGCCTACGAAGCCAAGCGCCGCCGCCGCTTCACCAGTGGCTTGGTGGTAAGCGTCAGCCAAATACAAGCCGCCTGATGCCGCCCAAAATCTCCCTCACCGACGCTGCCACCGGCAAGCGCTTGCGCGTGGACGCCTTTCGGCCCGGTGACGCGCTGGTGCAGCCCATCCTGGGCTACTGCTACACCACCGAGCATAACTGGACGGTGTACGTGGCCGGCACCATGCCGCCCGCCATGCGCACGGCTGTGGAGCAAGGCCATACCGACCAGGAAGTACTGCTGGTGCCCGAGCTACCCGCTGGCATCCAAGAAATTACCCTGCCCGACCACCGGCGCGAATTCAGCCTTAAAAAAGCCGCCTAACTACCTAGCCCCCTTGCTATGGCCCTGCCCGTCACGCTGCTCACCACCGACGACCTAGCCCCCATCCTGGCCGAACTGCGCGCCATTCGGGAGGCGCAAACCGCCGCCGCCCAGCCCGCCGACGACTACCTGAGCGTGGCCCAGGTAGCCGTGGCCACTGGCGTGAGCGAGCGTACGGTGCGCAAGTGGATAGCTACGGGCAAGCCCGACCGCCGGGGCAAAATCATCCGGCTCTTCACCCTGGAGTTCTCGCCGGGCTTCCCGCGCGTGCCCCGCTCGGCGCTGCTGGCCTTTGGGCAGGCGCTGGGCTTCGAGGCCAGCCAGTTGCAGTTGCCGCCGGCCGGTGCCCCGCTCCCCAAGGCAACCCCGCCCAAGCGCCGCGTGCTCGCTTCCGAGCAGGCCCTGCGCCGGGCTTCCTAAGCTTTCACGTTGTCACGCAAGCCCCCTTTTTGTCAGCTATGTCCATTGAAACACTTACTGGTGACGAGTTTATAAAGCTCGATGCCCCCACCCACCGCGTGGCGCTCGCGCAGTACGAGCAGGCGGTCGAGGCCTCGCTACACGAAATAACCCTGTTGCCCGGCGGCCCGGCTCGCACCGAGGAGCTGGACCGCCTCACGAGCCTGCTCACCCTGCGCAAGGTGCACCGCGTGCGCCTGGAAGAGATGGATGGGGACGAGGCGGTGACTGCTACCCAATCTTTTAACGCCGAAACCGACCAATTGCCCTCGTGAGCAAGCTAACTATTTATTCATCCGAGCCTTCCAATACGCAATTGGCGACGGCTTTTTTCAACCTCAAGAAGCTGGGCATCGCCCTGGTGCTGCGCCCCCTGCACGAGTTGGAGCAGGCGGTGGCCACCGCGCCGCGCCCGCTGCGGCGGCTCGCCTCGCTTCGCGCTGAGCTGGAGCAGGTCACGCTGCAACTCGTCTCCATCGGCGAGCAGCTGGAGGCCCACCAGAACGGCACCCGGCGGCTCGGGGCAGGGGAGGAGAACGGGCTGTATGCCCAGCGCGACGCGCTGCAGGCGCGCCAGCGCGGCATCCAGGGGCACTTGCGGGCCGTGAAGGGCACTCCGGATGCAGGCTAAGGCGCGCTCCTGGTGGCTGGCCCGCCTGGGCGGGGCCGCGCTGCTCGCGGCCCTAGCAGCGGCGCTGAGCGGCACCTAAGGCTAGGGTGCCGCCCGGCCCCGCTATTCCCTCACTTTCTTCTTTCTACGCTCATGAACGTTGTTGCTGGCTGCCTCGCGCCGCTGCTCTATTTTCTACTGGCTCTGCTGCCCATCCTGCTCAAGTGGGCCGCCGCCCCGCGCTTTGTATCCTGGTCGTGGTGGCAGGCCACCGCCATGCTCTGGGTGCCGGCCGGGTTCCTGGCCCTGCTAGCCCTGGTATGCTGGCTGCTGGATTTGCTCTTTGGGCGGCGTGCGCGCCGTCCGTAAACTAAAGATTTGGAATGACTTGACTTTGCCGCGC
>Ga0265780_10011793_pt1 | contig 10308 bp, 10 predicted proteins | sample P1T30metagenome_FD_192432 | JGI IMG/M metagenome (GOLD analysis project Ga0265780, IMG submission 192432) | Plant litter microbial communities from East Loma Ridge, Irvine, California - P1 T30 | ecosystem: Environmental > Terrestrial > Plant litter > Unclassified | place: USA: California... | reverse complement strand
TGCCTACGAGGGAGTTCGTTGTCATCACCCAGGAGACGTGCCGGAGATCGAAGGGGAGCTGGTAGAACGGGCAGGTCCAGGCCTTCGCGGTGGCCGGCTCGATCATGGACTTCAGCACCTCGGCGGCCCCGGGAAGGGAGGTGCCCCGGGCGGTGGTGACGGAGGTGGGGATCTTGTCCAGCTCGTCGATGATCACCAGCGGGTTGGCGACATGGGTGGACAGCAGGGATCGCGCCAGGCGTCCCGGACCGGCGTTGCCCCACCCGCGCTCGACACCACTGAGTGCGAACACCGCACCGTTGGCGGCGCCGATGTCGATGTCGAGCGCGGGGACGGCGAAGGTCTGGGCGAGGTCCCGCGCCCATCGCGACTTGCCGATGCCGGGACCACCGAGCAGGATCAGGGGCGGGGTCTGGAAGGGGGCGGGCCCGTGCCGTGTCGCCTGCTCCATGGCCTGCATGACCGCCGTGGCGGCGGGGGCCATCCAGGGGGCCTCTGCATGAAGAGCGGCGATCCTCTCGTGCATGGCGTGACGGGTGACCATGCCACGCAAGACGCCCCGGCCAACGGCGCGCTCGATCACAGACCGCTCCTCGGCGCGCAGATGCTCGACCATGGCCTTCACGGCGACATGCCGCCGTATCACGTGCCGCTCGGCCCGCAGATGCAGGCGCTCGCCGACAGGGTCTTCGGGCGGGGCGGCGAAGGCCTCGTCTGGGAGGGTGTCGAGCAGCGTGTCCAGATCCTCAAGCCATGCGAGATCGCTGGCGTCGAACGTGCAGGCGGGTTCCGTGTCGGCGTGCGCGGCCTGCAGGATCTCGAGCCGGACGCGGTGGGCCTGGAGACGGTGCAGGACCTTCGCAAAGACCTCATCGGGCGTCGTGACGGCCGGACGGGCCAGGATGCGAACGGAATGGCGGGGCATGGGCATGGCTCCTTGGCCGGCCCCCGGAGGAGGGGTGCCGGGATGCGAGATGAGGTGGGCGGGGCGGGCAGCGGATGGGCGTGAGACGACCCATCGGCGGGTCACTCCGGACCATGGGTGAGGATGGGAGGGAAGGTTGGGGCTGGGGGCACCGGCGAGGACGGGCGGTGGTCCGGTTATGCATTTGCACAATTGTATAACTGCGCAAATATGCAAACTTCCGACGCGTCTTCGCCGCCATGGGTGGGCAGGACCGTTAGGAGCAAACACGACGTCGATGGAACGCCGGCCGGTCACCTGACCCCATTGAACGGCGCGTTGGCTTACGGGCGACCTTCGGGATCCAGAGCGTCGCACAGGGTCCGGAGGCGGTCCTTCGCCAGCAGGGCGGATCGTGCCACGGCGGCCCCATCCGGCCCGGGCAGGCCTTCGCCTGCCAGAAACAGCAGATGCAGCAGGTCCTGAAGAACCGCGGCCTCGTCCAGTGCCCCGGTGATGTCCGCAGCGACCGGGCGCGGCGGTCGGGAGGCGGCGGTGGCGGGCATCGTATGCGCCATCGGGATCACGCGAAGATCGACAAGGCGGACATCCCGGTCTCGGTCGACGCCGAGAGGAATTCCTGTGCCTGCAGGATGATGTCGATCCACTCCATGGCATCCGGAACGCCGGACCACAGGCCGGACATCACGGCCGCTGCGGGAGCGAGGGCTTTGACCGAGGAGATGATGCGCTTCATAAGATGTGTCTCTCTATGATATCTGGCTTCCGCTGAAGCCCCGGCTGAGATGGGAAGACTGTTGACCTGCGTGGCCTCCATGACTTAAATGTAGTTATATTGAAGCATAAAGTCAACTACAAATGAATACAAATCAGAAGACAGCACCCATATCATTTCGTCTCCCGCCCGAGGTCAAAGAGGCACTTGAGAAAGCAGCAAAGGACGACACTCGCTCAGTGTCCTCCCTCTTGGAGAAGGTCATCACGCATTGGTTGATCGAGAAAGCTTACTTGGAACGATAACCTGAAGACGATCACTGCTGCTCTTGACGCAGCGGGTGCGTGGTTCATTCCAGATAACGGTGGGGAGCCGGGGTTCGCCTGAGGAAATAGGATGCCAAGAGCCATAAGACTTGGCGGATCGGAGCTCAGGCAACGCTTATCCATGCGCAAATATATACTTATGCAATTGCATGTTTGCGCACTCCTGCCTCCTCAGCTCAACGTCGGCCCATCCCCCACGCCACTCTGCGCGCCGTATGCTCGAGGGGATCAGTGAGTTCACTCGGCGCGCGAGGGTGCCCGAAGAGGGCCGCGTGCCGCGTCGTTCCTGCATCAGGCGTCTTATGCAATTGCATATTTGCGCAATTGCGCAGGAGGAAAGGCGTCGTCGACGGCGGCGTTTGCGTGTGGCCCCTCTTGGCTCAGCTCGCCCGCTTCGGGGATGGAGTGGCTTTATCGGGGCGCTGACGCGGTTGGACCCTGTGAAGGAAAGCCTCCCTGCTCTTATGCATTTGCGCAATTGCGCATGCTGATGAACCCATCATCCGGGATTGCTGTGAAGACGACCTGTATTGTCTTCTTCCGCTTGCATGTCAGGGTCAGAGAGACGTGACTGGTCCCGAAGCAGGATGTCACCGAAGCGCAGACCTATCACGCTAGCCTTGCGCAAATATGCAAATATGCAAGCCAAGCCACACCGCGTTCCGGTGTCACTTGTATCCGAATTTCCCCACCGTCTTCGCCAGCTCCATGGCACGCAGGCTTATGCCCGTTGACCAGACATCCCTTGCGCAATTGCATATTTGCGCAATTGCATATGCAGCTGAACTCCATTGGTATGGGGACTGTCCCCTTCTCTCATGCTGACTTGGCCGAGAGCATCGGGAACGACCGGGAAGGCGCCCATGTCCGCTTGGTGCGCGCGCGTCAGGCCATATGCAATTGCGCAAATATGCAGTTGCGCAATCGGGCAAGAGACGCAGATCCTGGACATCGCCTTCCATTGTCCCCCGATACGACATGCTCCCTCTCACGCATGCATCCTGGTGGTCACCGGATCGAGTTTGCGGCGCGGCACCCGAGATATCCGCATCCTGGGGCAACTCTTTCACTCATGCATATTTGCGCAAATGAATAATTGCGCAAATATGCAGTGCGGAGCGGCATCGCCCGATGGCACTCGTCCATCTGGGTCAGTGTGCGTGCGCGCTCGATACCGGGGGATGAACCATGTCGGTCACGACCTGTGATCGGGCGAGGAACGTCGCATTGCGCAATTGCATAACGATGCAATTGAATAATTATGCATTTGCACAAGCGAGTGTTCGTCCCCTTCGACGTTCTCTCCACGATACGCTGACCCACGACGCGGTTTGTGCTGTCTGGTCTCACCGCGACCTTCACCGGATCCATGAGGCACCGGTTTGAGGTCCACGACCGGACGGTTTGTGGAGCCTTGCCTTGCGAGAGCCCCCCGTTGCGCAATTAAATAATTATGCAATTGCATAAGCCCCGGGGCGTCCCGTCAGGGTGTCACCTCGGTCTGCCGCGCCATCCCCCGTTCCGTCTCCTGCATGAGATCCGAGAGCCGCAACTCCAGACCGATCGCGAGCCGGTCCAGCGTGGCCAGGGTGGGCTGATACCGGCAAGTCTCGAGATGGGAGATATGGCGTGAGCTGAGACCGCACCGATCAGCCAGCGCGCGCTGCGTCAGGCCAAGCGCTTTCCGGCGGAGGCGCAGGATCTGGGCCAAAGCCATGACGATCGGGGCAGGGGGAGCAGACGGGAGGAGCACGATGCGGGCACCGCATGAGGATAAGAAGCATGGTGCTATATCGTCGGACTTTGCGGAGCAAGCGGCAAGGTGAGCCGTGCGACAGGAGGCGTCAGATGCGCCCTTCTCAGTCCTTGTCCGCTTCCAGCACCTCTTCCGCGCGCCGGATCAATTCCGACAGCGGCATGTCGAGCGCCGTCGCGACGCCGTGCAGCACGGTGATGCTGGGCTGGTATTCGCCCTTCTCCAGCAGCGCGACATAGCGCATGCTGATCCCGGCACGCTCCGCCAGCTTGCCCTGCGTCAGGTCCGCCTCATGACGGGCCTCCCGCAACACGGTGGCGAGCGCGGTGACGATCGGCGGGATCGGCGTGTCGGATTTGCGGGGCGGCACGATTTCCTCTTGCGGCAATGAGCACCATGCTACATATTAGAAGCATGGTTCCTCTACCTTAGCCGGAGACCACCCATGCCGCAACCTGCCATCACCGCCGCACCCACGCCCCGCCCGCAGTATCGGATCGTCCTCGATCCGCCTCTGCCCTCGCGCGACGGCATCCTGAGGGCGGACGATGCGGAGGAGCAGCGCCGCCTGAAGCAGGGGCGGGCCCGCACCGTCGCGTCGCATCTGGTGCTGCGCATTCCCATGGAGCTGGCGGCCCTCGCCATCGGTCTCGCCATCGCGTCGCTGCCGTTCTGGTCGAGCCTGATCGCGATGGACTCGTTCCGCAGCGTTCTGGGATGGGACGTCTATCTGCCGCTGTGGGTGTCCTTCGTGATCAACGTCGTCTGGGCCCTGACGGCGGGCGTGTATTTCAGCGCGTGTCGGCTGACATGGGTGTCCACGATCCTCGGGGTCGTCTTTGGCATTGGCATCTGGATCGGCACGTCGATGCTCCTGTTGGCCGGGCGCCTCTTTCTTGTCTTCCTGCCCATCACCGCCTTCATCGGGATGATTGCCGTGGCCTTGGGCGGTGGCTGGGATCTGCTCGCGTTCGGAACCTGGACCGGCCTTCTCATCCTTGGCCCGGCGGGCGTAGCCCTGCTTCTCGGTCCTCCGGACTTCTGATCCTCCCTTTCCTCATCACCCTGGATATCCTGATGCTTCGCACCCTGACCCTTGCGGCGGCGCTGGCCGCGTCCGTCTGCCTGCCTGCGACCGCCGAGACCTACCACAACCCCGACGACACATGGTGGCGGGCCCTGACCGACACGTTGGACGGCACCGCGCCGGATCTGGAAACGGTGGCGCGGCAGGATCCCCGTTACCAGCGCGCCGACGAGTTCACCCGTGATCAGGTGCTGGCCGACATCGTGGCCGACCTGCGGGCGCAGCGTCAGGGGATCGATCCCGCAACGGCGGTGGTCATGCTGCCGATGCAGGCACGTTTGGGCGACTACAGCACCAGCGCTGGCGGCTTCCCCGTCAGCCTCTTTGCAGCGGGCACCTACCTGCCCCTCGGGGGCGGCAAGCAGCTGCACTTCCGCAACGCGTCCGGGCTTGTGATCTACCCTGCGGCTCTGGAGGACGCCAAGGCCCTGCGCCAGCGTCTCGGTCTCGAGGATGTCATCGCCGAACTCACGCTGACGGATATCCGTCCCTCGGTCACGCGGGCGGGGGCCTATGACGCGCATGTGGCACAGGTCGCCTATGCCACGCGCGGGGGAGACCCCCTGCAGACGGTGGAGGCCGACCCCGAGATCCTGCGCTCGGAGGATGAGACCGCCTCCGGCACCGCCGCCATCCGCGACGCGATCGTCGCGGCCGCCGGTCTGCCGCCTCTGGGGGCGACCTGGACCGAGGCCAAGGCGCAGTTCCGTGGCAACGATTACCACTACGTCGTCACCACTGCCCAATGGTATCCGCCCGGCGGGCCGGAGCCGGTCTACGTCCGCCGTGACGGCGCGATCCTGTCCAACAAGGATCCCGAACCGGATACCGCCTTCCGGGTGTATCTGCAGCCGGTGGAGGGTGATTGGGGGCAGGACAATGGCGTCTCGTTCAGCGTCACGGACCTGATGGGGCAGGGCGGTCTCGACACGGGCGGCCTCGGCGACGGGCTTGCCTGCGGCACGCCGGACCTGGCGGACCGCTGCGCCGTGCTGGACTTCACGCCGGGAGAGGATGGATCCGTCCTGACCACCGCCTGGGGCGTGATCGAGATGCCGGGTGATGTGACGCCCGAGGACGCCATCGCCCGCTTCGGCGATCCGACCCTGTTCGACGTGAAAGAGACCACGCTGGGCTACGAGCGCGAGGACGTGAAGATCGGCCGGAAGGCCCCCCGCATCAACGGGCTTGGCGTCACCGCGACGATGGCCTTTGCGGGCGCTCCGCTGGGGGCGGCCCCCGTCTACGATCCTCTGGACATGACCAGCGGCCGCACCATCCCGCGTCAGATCGAGCTCTTCGCCATCGAAGGTGCCGAGGGCCGGATGCCGCTGCTCTATGTCCTGAGCCGGTGACGTCATCCGTCCCGCCGCCGGGGGTCCATCCTGCCCCCGGCATCCTCCGCCCGCGATCTGCCTGAGCCCGCTGACCCATGCCGACGACCACCCCCCGCCCGAACGGTGCCGCCACCCCCGAGGCGGTCCGCCGCCTCGATCTCGAGGATCATCTGACCCGGCTGGCCGATCTCCTGCATCTCGTCGCCCTTGCCGGGGAAGGCGTGCCACCCCCGCACGGACCCGCCATCATCCGCGGCACCCAGATCGCTCTCGATGAGGTCGACGAGATCAGGAGGGTGGTGGTGGGGGAGTGAGGGATCGAAAGTTCCGCGAACGACACCGTCCCGGCCCCGGTCATCCCCTCGTCCCATGGTCCAACAAGGGTCTGGAAAATATTGTCGGGGGACCCTAGTTAGCCATCAATGGATGCGGCTTTCGAGTGCACCCACTGGAAAGAATTCTGCCTTTGCGTCCGGAACATGCATCGCTACCAATGTTATAAAAGTCTGACCATAACGAAAGTGGGCAAAATCCGTCCTCAACATATAATATAAATAATCTCCCGTATTTGCTCAGACACTATCGGATAAGGTGTTCATCTCCGCGTTTCTGAAGAAATGACTGCATCGCCCGAGATACCGGCGGCTCGATCTGAAACTCGCCGAACCGCTTGCGAAACCGATCCCACTGCTTCGACAGCACTCCGGCGCGCCGCATTTCTGGGCAGATCCAGATCCAATCCAGCCTGGTCACGTTCGGCTGCTCATTGGACGCTGGACGGAAGCAACACGCACCGACAATGCGGAAATCATCGTCGTGAAACAGGAATCCCGTTGCGTCGAATTCGTCCCCGGTTTTCCACTGTATGAAGTCGGTTTTGAACTCGCGTTTGAACGCTTTGGCTCTGCGAAAAATCGCGATGTCCATCCAATTTGGCGAGTTTTGGGTGAACCACACGGCCTCGGGATCTTCGGAAACTGCGCGTCGCAACGCGCGGGACGGCACGGGCTTCAGGGTAGTGACAACCTTCCGGTGTTCGATGTTGTGCTGGTGTTCATCTGATGGGATGCCGCTGACATAGTTCATGAGGCACATGTCGCACTTCACACCGGTATGTGGCTTGGGCTCAGTATAATTTGGAGCATGAACTTCTAATGATACTGGGACACCTGCATCATCATTTTCGACGACATCACGATACCCTGCCCCTACGTCGAACTCCGTTCGTTGCCCGTGCGGAAATCGCCTGTTCTTCGACTGCAGCGTAACGGGAGCCGTAGCATATCGCTTGGCCGCGTAGCGTAGGACTGTGATCTCCTCTTGGGTCACGAACTTCTCCGGAGAAATCGCCGCTACCAACTTCCCGCAGATGAACGCGGGATTTACATTAAATCCCAAGCGTTCGAACCAGATCATGACGCATGCTACCGTCGCCGCACTGATCATCGTATAGCCAACTGGCCCCTCGTCAGGATGAGAATTCTGCTGAAACGCATCTCTTTTGTCAAGTTCTAGGTGTTTTGCCAAGTCGTCAAATGGATCGAAATGCGCGTGGTCGATGCGCGGGTTCATAAATATCAACACGTTCTCGAGTTGGTCTTCGTCGCAACATCCATGCTTGATGATCTTATCAAGTTCTGGCGGATGCCTGCTAGGAGCGGAGCGATCTCTATCAGGCATCCGTAACGCATTAATTACGCCTTCCAGTTCGTTTTGAGATACTGTCACGTAGTTGGCTGGGAACATTGAACACCTGATAGTTCAATTCGCTTCGAAATTTATTGCTTGGTACGGGCCCAATTGCCGATATAAGTAAACACATATATTAGTTATATCAATAGTACGATTTTAATCAAAGCAAGGTGTACCTTGGATATTATCATACCCCTAAGCGCCGTTCTGCACCTGCAGTCATCTTTGCAGATCAGCAACGAGATCGTGGCTTTCCTTACTATCTAATAGTAAAACTAAACGATCCTCAAGTCTGGCGCAGACACTTGGAACCATGTTCTGAAGTCTTTCAGTGAGCCTTCATCCGTCGACCATACCTGTACCCCAGCTTGTTCCAATCTCACCAGAAGTTCGCGCAGTTCCCAAATATTAGGCGAAAGACGATCGCTATGGGTACAAAGCACAATATCGAAATGGATGGGCAAGGCCGCATTGATCAGTGAAGAAATGCCCATGCGGTCCAGAGTTACATTTTTATTATTGAGATCAGTGAAAACCTTGACCGGTGTCCAACCTTTACTGCTGGCAAATTTATTGCAAACAGACACCTGATCCTCGACCCGCTCTTTCGCGTTAAAGGTTCGAGCATAGATCGCCACATGTGGCCTCAACCTTACGATATTAAACTGCATAGCTGGTCCTTTAATTATTTACATGCGCCATGGCGTAAAAGATTACGGAGCTTTTTAGTCAATGGCATGACAGGTTCTACCGCAGCTTCGCAGGCCGGCCTTGCTGATGCGACACGCTAAATCCCTGACCTTTGGCCTAAGGCGAACGTTGGAGGGCTTGGATGGTAGCGGTGTGGACGAGGTCATGGCGAATCACCTTTTGTCTCGGCATGACCCTTTACGTAGTCGGATCAAAAACGAAAAACCACCAGCAACTCGTGAGCTAGTTCCAGAGCTAGTCATCCCGTCATGTACGCGAGGGCGGGGCATCTCATGCTTTAGGCCCGGGCGTGTTTGACGGCTCGCATAAATAAGTCTTTGCGTAAGGCAGGACCCCACCTGCTAAGCGAACTCTGTAAGCACTAGCGTGATCATTAACACAAACCTGAGCCTCAACGAATAGGTTATGGTCATAGGGAAGCACAGAAGACTGAAGCCTTCCTCAATCGTCTCACCCACTGCTGCCATATCCAGCACGCTAAAAAGACATCTTCCGCTTCAACGCAAGCTCAGTGCGGTAGCTCAATAGAAAGAAGATGAGCCTATCGTTAACCCTTGAGTGCAAAATTAGAGGTGGAGTGCATCTCGTTAGAAAATTCGGCTCAATTTCTGACGTATATCAACCAACAATCCAATCGTTACAGTGGCGTTGGCACAGCCTAACCAATAAAACTACGTAACATAAGGCGGATTATTGTGTTTCCGCAGCGCTCAAGGTGAGCGCTACTTTCAACTGCGACTTCTGTTTGAATGCAATGACTTGTTCAAACGGTAGATCGCAGGATGGGTGCCGCATATTCTCAGCTGAGCGTTGACGAGCGCAAGAAGATCGAGCGCTGGAGGCATGCTAAAGTCTCGGTCGAGGAGATGGCGCGGGTCCTGAAGCGCCACCGCTCGACCATCTTCCGCCAGATCCGGCGCAACCATTTCCATGATGCGGACCTGCCCAAGGTGCGTGGATACTTCGCGATGGCGGCGCAGATCCGCACGGTCGATCGCCGCGCCCGCCAGCGCAAGCTGATCCGCCATCCGCAGCTGTGTGATCGGATCGTGAACCACGTCACCGAAGGCTGGACACCAGAGCAGATCGCCGGCCGAATGCGCCTCGAAAAGGCCCATCCGCGCGCCTGCCAAGAGACTATCTACCGCTATATCTACGGCCGCGAAGGCATGAAGCAGGCGCTCTGATGGTATCTGCCAACCCACCGCAAGTCGCGCCGTCCGCGGCGGGGTCGCAGGCCCCGCATCTCCAAGTTCCACCGAGATGTCAGCATCCTGTTCCGACCCGAAGCCGTAGCGCAGCGAAAGGAGTTCGGACACTGGGAGGGATCTGATCCTGTTCCGACAGGCCTTCGGCCAGCAGAACCTCACATCGCTGGTCGAGCGCACGACCTGCTTCGCGGTGCTGCTGACGAACGACAGCAAGCGCGGCGCACCGGTCATGTCGAAGATCACCACCTTGCTCCGCGACCTGCCGCATCACGCCCGCAAGTCCATCACCTTTGATCGCGGCACCGAGTTCGTCGCATGGCCGCGTCTCCAGGCCGAGATCGGCACCGCCAGCTGGTTCTGCGATCCCTCCGCGCCCTGGCAAAAAGGGTCCGTCGAGAACGCAAACCGACGCACCCGCCGATGGCTGCCCCGCGACATCGACATCCGCCACATTACCGAGCCAGACCTTCGTGCGCTCTGCGACCGTCTTAACGCCACGCCCGCAAATGTCTCGGCTGGAGAACGCCCGCAGAGGTCTTCCGGCAGAA
>Ga0265780_10011792_pt1 | contig 10308 bp, 6 predicted proteins | sample P1T30metagenome_FD_192432 | JGI IMG/M metagenome (GOLD analysis project Ga0265780, IMG submission 192432) | Plant litter microbial communities from East Loma Ridge, Irvine, California - P1 T30 | ecosystem: Environmental > Terrestrial > Plant litter > Unclassified | place: USA: California... | reverse complement strand
TCATCGCGTTAGCGATGTTGAGAGTGCATGTCGATTGTCACGCTCGCTGGATCGGACCAAGTGCAAGTGTTTTGAGTGTTGTTCAAGTCGATGAGCGAAGTTGTGTTCACCAGCATCATGACCATGTTGACTGCTTTGACTGCTTTGACTGCTTTGACTGGTGTATGATTGGATGCGAACGGGAAGATGAAGTAGAGTAATGGACTGTTTCAAGAAGAAGGAATTGAATAGTAGGTAGATGTTGCGAGAGAAGCTGGAGAGTGCATTGAGGAAATACTACCGTGCTTCTTCTGCTTTAAGTAGACCACGGTAAACCTCTGGCAAGCAGCTGCCAGGGCGGTATGCCTTGCTGGCAGACGTATCTGAAGCTGATGAGGCAACCCGCTTTGCAACGGCCCGTCCGGGAAGACGGGAAAGCAGACGTTAAGCAGGGCTAAGTTCCAAATAACCATGACAGGAATGAAATTCTGAATTCGTTGACAGGGAGCGCAAGCGGCGGGTGAAGCCCTTCCCCGGAACCAAGATCTAGTAGAGCCTGTAAGATGACACCCCAATGGCGGCTAACAAACGTGGCTGCGATGGAAGGCCAAAGACGTGCTGTGTTACCAAAGGAGCAAGGATAGCTACAGTTGTAAAGGTACGATTCGCTGGGGAAACCATAGCGTATCCGGTCTGGAAGGACGCGCAATGCCAGCCCAACGTGTCATTGGTTATACGAAGGGTCAAACGGCAACTGGCCGCAACTCGACTCTCCGGTGCTGGAGCGGCATTTGAACCCCAGCACTGAATCAAAAGAGTAAAAACATGTAACTTGGATACGGAACCATCCGATGGTATTGCATACGCGGCTCAGGGTACGCGGTGAAGCGACATTGTTTGTGCTCGTGGAGTGAGGCTAACCACTGGGCCGGAAACGGTAGCAATAGACGGATGCATAGTGACGATGCAAAGATTGGTGAGAGGAATTGCGCTTGGGTGAAGGCACGACACACGTCGGGGAAGTTGTCGCGCTAAGCAGTCTCGGCGCCAAGACCGACGCGCCTGTCACCCATCGCGACTTCCTTTGAGCTCTCACCCAGCAATCGCCAGCAGCGATCACGCGCGACCACCTTCACCCTTCACCCCCACTATTGTATCCCAAATTCCCCCGGCAGAACATTCTACTGCCATCACACCCGCCCGGCAGCCAATTCCGCGGCTAGACACCGTTTCGTCGTCGCTGCGCACATCCGACATGTGCTCGACCAGTTTCTAGGGCTGGCAGTCACACGCACCAGTTCTGCATCACCCGTCTAGTCACACCCTCTCCGCCCTCCCATCGGCCCATTAGAGACAGCCGATTCAATAAAACAATAGACGAGGCGTCTTCCAAATCCACTCGTCCCTCCACTTACAACTCAGACCTCACACCACGCCCTCCCACCAGCAATGTCCTCAGTCTGGAACCCCGACAACGTGCGCGATGTTGCCGAATCGGTCGGCATTGCTTCACTTGCCGACAACGTAGTCGAGGAGCTGGCGCGCGACGTTGACTTCCGCCTGGCCCAGGTCCTGGAGGAGGCTATGAAGTTCATGCGACACGGGAAACGGACAACGCTGAGCACACACGATATCTCCCACGCCCTAAAAGTGCTGAATGTGGAGCCTCTGTACGGCTACGAATCCACCCGGCCCCTGCGCTTTGGCGAAGCCTCACTCGGCCCCGGCCAGCCGCTGTACTATGTGGAGGACGAGGAAGTCGACTTTGAGAAGCTTATCAATGCTCCGCTTCCGAAGGTGCCACGAGAGATCACGTTCACAGGTAAGTAATCATGGCTGCTTCTGCAGTGACCACGCAGCCAGTCCCTAACACAGTCCAGCGCATTGGCTCGCCGTAGAAGGAGTCCAGCCGTCAATACCGCAGAACCCGACCACAAACACCACCGATCTGCTACCAAAGGGCCCTAACGCAAACCCGCACCTCGCAGCAGCCAACGGCTTGGACAATGTCAACGTCAAGCCGCTTGTGAAACACGTGCTGTCCAAGGAATCACAGGAGCTGTTTGCCAAGCTGTCGAGCGCGCTCACTGATGAGACCAACATCGAATGGCAGAATGCTGCGCTTGCAGCCATTCGCACAGAACCAGGCATCCACCAGCTCACGACTTACCTGTTGAGCTTTATTGCGGAGAAGGTCACCCACAATATGAAGAACTTGTTCGTGTTGCACCAGATGATGCAAGCCACGCAAGCCCTCCTGGACAACCAAGCCATCTATCTCGACCCGTATATGGCGTATATGGTACCACCCATCTTGACGTGTTGCACGGGGAGGCACCTCGGCCCAACAACACAGCAAGCCTCTTCCAATGCCTCTTCTGAAACATTGAACGGGAATGGCGCGAGCGGTCCAGCATCGTCTCAATTGGATCACTTTGACCTACGGACATATGCCGCATCTCTTCTGAGCCGCATATGTCAGAAAGGCTCTGCGTCGAATCAGGGCCTGAAGTCACGCATTGCGCGAACTTGCCTGAAGCAGTTTATGGATCCAGACAAGTCGCCGGGCACCCACTATGGTGCTTTGAGGGCACTGATGTCTATTACTCACCAAGAGGGCGTCCAGATGCTAATCTTACCTAACCTGAAAGCATACAACGACGATGTGCTGAAGATAAAACTGGCCGAGGAGAACAGCAGGAATGACACTGAGAGAGTGATTGGCATGCTTGTACGCGCTCTGGAAAGCGTGGCTGCATCGAGCCGGCTTCCAATTGCGAATGGCACCACCAACCTCGAGGATCTGAGGGAGCGACTTACCGAGAAAGTGGGAGATGTCCTGACTGATCGCATAATAGCGCGGCAGCGGAACGATGTTGCACAATACTTGCTCAAGGCGAACACCAATATTTGAATTGGTGACCGAGCAGTGTGAGAGGCATTACTGGCGTTTTTTAACTGGGAAAGGAAAAAGGAATGATACCACGTCTTTCGTAGAAACGTCAACAAGGCACTGCCATTATTGCTCTTTTGCCCCGCAACCCTCAGCACAATCTTGCATCATGGTTTCCTCGATGTCGCCCCGCTACGGTTACTGGACCCTGAGGCTTACAGCGGATCCACATACCAGTGATCTGCGGTAGCTTCCAATGATCTCGCACAGGAGGGCAAAATTCACCGGAAGCTATTCTTTACAGCGTTATCAAACGCGTCTTGTGTAACCTGTTAAGCGGTAAGCGGTAATAGCCATTTCTTGCTTGAGTACACATCCTGCGCGTATGCAATCTCCCTCCCCTAAAAATACTACAAATTATTTCATCTTCTTTACACACATGACGCACTTGCTCCATACGTTTCGCTTACTGTGCTAGCGCGCACTAGTCGCGCCTCGCCTTCCCAGAAACGAAACCTGCACCCGCCTCCGCTTCGACGACATCCCAACCATTCGACCCCTCGTCGATATTTGCTACAACTGTAAATCGTCATTCGCTCCGTGCATCTGTCCAGGTGCGAAGAGGCGGTGAGATTATTCGGCACAAGACGAATACCTACCCCACCAGCGGCTATCTGCTGTGTCTTGGCAGCGCCAGCATCAGTCGACCCACTTGATTTGGAGGGACAACACCCCTCTTCATCTACACACGACCGCTGACCGACCAGCACTAACACCGTAATTCTATCATCTGCCTTCCACAGAGTAGTAGGATGGCGGACGCTTCACAGACTGATGCGACCGTCCGGATATTGGATTGGTACGCTAAGCTGTACAGTCGCCGGGTCGATCTTGTTGGCGACTTCGCAGGCAGTGAACGATTCCTTGTTCATGGCGAATCACTACTCCTGGACTGCTTCAGCGACCGGAATATCGACTTCGATCCGGCCTATCAACTGCTACATGCTTCTTACGCAGTTGAGAGGGTTCTACATGGTCTAGTCCATCGACGATGTAACTTTCACATTGCATTCTTCGATGACCACCAAGAGTTCTGTGTGCCCCCAGATGTGTCGCCCGCAGCCAGTGAGAAGTACCTCCTTGCGCGAGCAGCTATCATCCGCCACCTTCAGGTCAACCTGCGGAATGTTCATCCAGATATCGAAGTTCATCGATTTTCATCAACAACTTCGGAGACATTCTCCGACTACCTAAAGACTACCGACATCTATTTCGTTCTCTGCCATGATGGTGCCTCGGCCAATAAGGCATACAAGAAATCTTACCGTACATTCATATACGATTTGATGCGGCGAGGCTACAGCGTTGCGCTTGTTAACGGACTGGAGCTACAAGACACGAAAGTCATCACAACTGTATTGGAGCACTCGCGTTCGCTGGATGTCGTTCCCCCTCCCGTAAGTACATATCAATAACCTGTCTTTATCAAGACACCCGCATCTATATTTCAAGCTAACTATTCTGGAAGGCGACCACATCCGATGTCCAAAACACCAGTATCAACCCAGCGCATCTCAGCAAGGCCGTAGACCTAATAGAAGAATCCTGCGAGGAGTCCTTGACTGAACGAGAGTATCTCACGGTGCTCATTGCCTCCAAAGTGGTCGGCAAAGACGATCAGTCTGAGTTTGCCATTGCACTCCTCAGTCATGCAGGATTGCTTGCAGAACTCAGTATTGCTGACCGCCTTGTGGATACCCAGGAGCTTCCACAAAAGGCGCAAGACTTCTTGGTCAAATTTGCGCAAGAGGCACGGAGCCTGTTAAGTTCAAACGCATGGTTTGAGCAATTTGCTTCTGAGGACGACGAAACTGTCTGCGATGTCGCAGACCTCATAGATGGACGTATCTTCGCCTACTGCTTACAAACCCCCTTCAAAACCGAGCGGTTTGAACTGTTACGCGAGGCCACAGAAGAGCTGAGTGGCCACGATGTACCGGATCTTTCAAGCAAGTCTATGTTTGAGCCCACAGGGGCGGCAGACAGCAACGGCGCTGCAGCCCCATACGCCCTCATGCCTTTCTCTGACTCTGTCTTCGACGAGCACCTCAAACCAGTAAAGTTGAATGTGAGCAAATCCGGAGGCAAGCCCGACGCCACTTCAGCAACCATCTTCCGAGAGGTATCGCACTGGCACAACGCGAAGCGACCGATAGACAACAAAACGAAGAGTCAGCTTGAAAAGGATCCAAAGATTGCAAAGAAGGCTCTCCGCCGCAACCAGTTTTTCATGGCGGAGATGACTTCATATGCAGCCAGCTTGACCAACGCCGTCGGAAAAGTACTTGAGCCCGAGATCATAACCATGGGCGACAAAGGCACACAAGCCCCGTCATCAAAGACTGAGAACGCAAAACCCAAGCAACAGTCGAAACAAAGCACAAAAAACATCAACTCTGCAAAGCAAGCCATGCTTGCTGATATTGCAGCGAGTTCCAAGAAGAAGGACGAGGACGTAGCGAAACAACTGTATCAAGCGTGGGCGACTAAATGCGATGGTATTGAAAAGCAGGCGGACTTGGCTGGACGCTACAACCAGGCCAGACAGTACTTGGTCAGCCTCAATGCCGATATCAAGCGCAAAACTCTCGAAGCCGAAGTTCGCCTCTACATGCTCAACGTACTGGTGCAGATGTGGATCACCAATTGCAAGAGGGCTGACAAAGAAGACGGTATCTACATCGCCGCCCTCATATTCGACACAGTCCGGTCATTCTGCAATCTTCCATCTGTTACGAAGACCATCTCGGCATGTCTCACACAGACAGTCGAGGAACTTGAGTTGCCCGCTCTGCAGATCCCACCTGCGCAAGGTGATCGCAAACTACCTTTCAAGTTCGTGCTTGATCAAGAGACTACTGCCAACGTTGATTTGGCCTTGAACCTGTCTCCCGAGCACTTCCAATTGCTTCACTGCGGACCATACTTTGACCGTACCATGGACTCTGCACCGGACCCACGTGTGCCCTTTGAGCCCGATGCGTGGCAGAGGAAGGTCTTGGACGAGATTGACGCGCGCCGCAGTCTACTTGTCATTGCGCCAACTTCGGCCGGTAAGACTTTCATCTCGTTTTACGCGATGAAGCAAGTCTTGGAGTCCAGCAACAACGACGTTCTTGTTTACGTTGCACCCACAAAAGCACTTGTGAACCAGATTGCGGCCGAGGTACAAGCGCGTTTCTCCAAAAACTACAAGTACGCCAATTCGGTCTGGGGCATTCACACACGCGACTACCGTATCAATAACCCTACTGGATGTCAAATTTTGGTCACTGTGCCTCACATCCTGCAAATCATGCTACTTGCCCCAAGTCACGCCAAGAGCTGGTCAGAGCGGGTGAAATGGATCATCTTTGACGAGGTCCATTGTATTGGTCAAGCCGAGGACGGTGTCATTTGGGAACAACTGTTGCTCATGGCACCATGCCCGATCATTGCGCTGTCTGCAACCATTGGAAATGCTGATGCTTTCAATGATTGGCTCGCCTCGACACAAAAGGCTGCAGGCCATGAGCTTGTCATGGTGCAACACCCACACCGTTACTCAGATCTCCGAAAGTTTGTCTTCACACCACCCAAGCATCCCAAGTCATCGGATTATCTCCCGTTGCCAGCCTCGCGTGCATTTGCTCAGCTTGGCTTAAGCGAGCAGGGTAATTTTGCCTTCCTCCATCCTGTCGCGAGCTTGACCAACCGCGCCCGTGGACTGCCATCTGATCTGACCTTCGAAGCACGCGATTGCTTCACCTTGTGGCAAAGCATGTCGAAACATCAGACCAAAGAATTCCCCATGGACAAAGCACTCGACCCATCAGCAGTCCTGCCTGCCGTCATCAAGAAGGCTGACATTATCAAATGGCAGGTAGGCCTAAAGGCTGTTCTTTCAAAGTGGTTGGCAGATGAGGCGTCTCCTTTCGAGGCAGTCCGTAGAGACCTGAGTCAGGCACTCGCAGGTATCGAACAGGCCGGTCAAGGTGCCATCGAAGAGGACTCAGATGATTCAGATTCCGAGGATGACGAGTCCAAAGCCGACGAAATGGAACTCAAGCATGATGTTAACAGTATATTGCCTTTGCTGGCAGATTTGCAGCGACAAGACGCACTTCCTGGTATTATCTTCAACTACGACAGAGGCCTTTGTGAGAAGATGTGTCAGACGCTTATGAAACAGCTCACTGATGCTGAGGCAAACTGGAAGAAGACGAGCCCTAAGTGGAAGGACAAGCTACGGGAGTGGGATGAGTGGAAGAAAGAGATGGCCCGAAGAGAGAAGCAGGGTGTCCGTGGAGCCAACAAGGGTATGACTAAGCAGGATCAGATGAGAGAAGCAGCTAGCCAGGAAGTCAGTGCTTTTGCGTCTTTCAATCCCGAAAAGCCACTTGATGGCTTCCACTTCGCGGACAACAAGAAGCTCTCGCAAGAAGAGCTCGAGGACTTTGCTTATCAGATGCGCCGTCGCGGCGTTGATGAGTGGCTGATCGATGGCCTTCGACGAGGTATCGGTGTCCATCACGCTGGTCTAAACCGCAAGTACAGGTATTGTGTAGAAATGCTCTTCCGCCGTGGCTATCTGAGGGTTGTCATCGCCACGGGAACCCTTGCTTTGGGTATCAACATGCCTTGTAAGACCGTTGTCTTCTCCGGAGACTCTCTGTTCCTGACTGCCCTCAACTTCCGTCAGGCCGCGGGTCGCGCTGGTCGTAGAGGATTTGATATGCTTGGTAACATCGTGTTCCACGGAGTTCCAATGAGCAAGATCCACAAGCTTATCAGCTCAAGACTGCCTGACTTGAACGGCCACTTCCCAATCACCACTACGCTTGTCTTGCGGTTATTCACGCTCCTGCACTCGTCCGAAAACTCCAAGTTCGCCGTCCGCTCCATCAATGCATTACTGTCGCAGCCTCGACTATATTTGGGTGGAGAGGAAGCGAAGATGACAGTCTTGCATCATCTACGATTTTCGATTGAGTACCTACGTAGGCAACATTTACTGGACTCACAAGGTGCGCCGCTCAACTTTGCTGGTGCGGTCAGCCATCTCTACTTTACAGAGAACTCATCTTTCGCCTTCCACGCCCTGCTCAAGGATGGCTACTTCCATCAGCTATGCGCCAAGTTCGCTACGAACCAAGACTCCGTGCTACGCGAACTGATGCTCACCATGTCGCATCTTTTCGGTCGACAGCACTGCAGAAAAGCAGATATGGAGTTCGTGCAAGACGTCGTGAAGGGAAGCCCCTCCATCGTGTTTCTGCCAGAAATGCCAGAGCAAGCTGCGGATATCTTGCGACGTCACAACAGATCCACACTGGACATTTTCACTGCCTATGTTCAGACATACGTCGAGCAGCACGTCAAGCAGCCTGACAACACACTTCCTCTGACTACGGTCAAGGTTGGCACTGATTCTTCCAAGCCACTGCAAGGCGCAGCGAAGAAGACTCTCAAGGCTCGCTCTGCTTTCGTCGCCCTCTCAGGTCACGACGACAACTTCTCCTCCATCCACGACCTCTGCTCCACGTCCCGCTCCGGCGTCTTCCTCGAGGAAGCTGTCGTCCCGCACGTGGGTCTCTACTCAGAAGACGACTCCTCGCTCCCGCTCAACGCCTACCTCTTCGACTACTTCAACCACTCGAACCCGACGGCGCTCATCACGGCCAACCGCATCCGCCGCGGCGATCTCTGGTTCGTGCTCAACGACTTCAGCATGGTGCTCGCCACCATCGTGACCTCGCTCAGCAACTTCATGAAACTCGGCTCCGACTCGGACCTCGACTTCATCGACATCCGCGGCGGCGGCGACGAGGGCGAGGAGGAAAAGGAAGACAAGTTCCTGCCCAACGACGCCGCTAGCGAGGTCACTAACCTCTCCGGAACGACACTCGCGTCGGGCTCCGGGATCGTTAAGCAGGAAATGCCCATCCAGGTCAAGAAGAAGAAGGCCAAGGTCATGGACTCGTGGGACGACGAGGACGACGAGTCGAGCGAGGAGGAGGCCGAGGAGGAGTGGGATGCGGATGATGCCGAGGGCGAGGCGCCGGCGTGGGAAGAGGGCGCGGGACTGCTGAATGTGCTGAAGGCGTTCAAGGCGCTCAAGGAGGACTTTGACACCAAGTTCAGGATGATGTGGGCTTAGGCGACGCGATGCGATGCGATGCGATGCGCCTTTGTGTGCATTGTGCGAAATTCGAGTGAATGAATGGAAGGATGGACGAGATAGATGATTGGGGGATTAGAAAATTCAATGAAAGATCTTGAGGGCTTGTCGAGGCTCTCTTGCTCACCAAGGCATGGTCTTCTTGCGAGGTACTGTGATGTTGATATGTCATGTAGACGTTGTGTGGCTGGCATGACCGCTCTCGTCAACAAAATGCCCTTGTACAAATGTCGTGAATACACCCAGTCCATCCTTCCCTCAATGTCACCCACAGCATCAAAAATTCACATCCACATTCACCAAGCACATCCGTTTGATAGATTAAATGCATTATACATGCGCCCCTCTCCCTCCCTTCCAGTCCAGCCCTCCCAGACCAGACCAGCAACACATCGTCCAATCTAGCTAAACGTACACATGGCCCAAAACACCAGGGCGAGCCCAAACAATGCGTCTTGTGTCCCTACATGCTTCCATGCCCATTTTCTTTGATCGTAAAACACCGGGGAAAGTGCCAGAAAAGAAACAAAATGCACGGCACATTTCCCCGCCACATAGCAATTACAACGAACATATGAAAAAAAAAAAGGTGTTATGCGAGGAGCCCCCGCTGTGGTTGGGGGGCGTGCTCTTTATTGTGACAGTGAAGTGCGGTGGAGGACAAGTTGCCCTCCTGTTGTCGTTGTGGATGCGAGATCCAACGCTGGACGAGTTTCCAGATGTGCGTGGCTCGGACGTATGGCGGGTTGGTGCATATCTGCGCGTCCGCCAGCTCAATCGTCCTTGTAAGCCAAAACCCACATATTGCGCGCGCCGACGGGCTTAAGCCTTGCGGCTCCTCGTCGAACGTCCGCTGGGGCTCGCACCTGTAGTGACACCGTTAGACATGTGCGATCCAGCTCTGGAGGTGGAAAGACGCCTGCGGGCTTCACCAACAGTAGGTACCTTCTCGTCCTTCATCTCGACCAACGCGCTGGTAGCCCTGCGGCGGCCCTTGGGCACCGGCTTCTTGTACGTGGCGAAGTAGAAGGCGAGGAAGAGGAAGAGGTACGAGGTGATGATGCAGATACCGGCGATGGCGGCGAACTCCTCACCAGCGCACTTGCCCATGTTGGGGATGTGCGGCCAGTAGGTGCTGGTGAAGTAGGTAAAGGACGCGAAGTAGATGAATCCTGGCAGGGGTTAGAAAGGAATGGTGCGTTGTGAGTGCGAATTG
>Ga0265780_10011791_pt1 | contig 10308 bp, 7 predicted proteins | sample P1T30metagenome_FD_192432 | JGI IMG/M metagenome (GOLD analysis project Ga0265780, IMG submission 192432) | Plant litter microbial communities from East Loma Ridge, Irvine, California - P1 T30 | ecosystem: Environmental > Terrestrial > Plant litter > Unclassified | place: USA: California... | reverse complement strand
CAGGATACCGGCGGATTAGTAGTCAGGTGGGTGACCACTGGCGAATACCCGCTGTTGTATGTTTTTGTCTTTTTGCTCATCTCTTTTGCACTACCGACAGAGAAAACAAATCTTTGGCGATTTCTGGGTATCTGCGTGGCTTGTGACGACCGCTTCAATAGAGTGGCGACCTCGGAAGCATTTGGAGGAAGGTATCGGTACTTCGATTTTTGTTTGTATTGTTACCAAGTTCCGCGATGAGTGCGTCCTGAAGGGAGACGCAATAATTACGAGCCCATCTTCGAAAGTTAGACGTCGAATCGATCGTGCAACGAAACAGCCTCTAATCAAAAGCATTTCCTACTTCCGCATCGGAAACCGTTCCAACTCCCTAAGTCCCCGCTCGTCCAGCGCAGCCCTCCTTTTACGCGGCAACCTCCTCACACTCTCATTCGCCCACTCATCCTCCGCGCGAACCCTAACCTTCAATTTCTCCATCCCATCCTCCTGCGTCCTCCTGACTCTAATGCGCATCCTCCTTGGCGCGTCAACGCCAGGAAACACAGGCGTCGTAGGACTACTCTCGAAGCTATCGATTCTCGCGCCGCAGCATAGGTTGGATAGGACGTGTGCTTCGATTTCAGGAGTGGGATCGTGCCATTTTTCAATCTCGTGTTCAGATTCGGATTCGGATTCGGAGTCGGGTATGACGGGCTTTCCATCGACTCTGGTTCTGCGAAGGGGCCATGTGATTTTCCCCCTGCGCTCGTAGAGGTACTCGTATTCTACCTCTCCCTCCGTTGGGCAAGCTGTGCGGAAGGTGTGTAGTAGGGGTCGAGCGTCGCCGCCTTTGGAGACGTCGGTTCCAGGCGCGAAGGCGGCGAGTGCACGGGGCGTGAGGGTTGCGGAAAGGGGATGGGAGCGGACGGGTGGCGAGGAAGTCTGCACTTGCGCGGGGGTTTTGGGGAGGGGAGTTGTGAACGTGTGGACGTTGATTGAAGTGTGGACTTTGAGTGCAGGCGGAGAGGAGGTGGTGGTGGAGTTGTGGCGTTTGGACTTGGGCTTGCGGAAGCAGGAGAGGCTGGATAGGCAAGTCATCGTGGTGGTTTGAGTGGTGGACGAGTTGATTGGAAGTGAGCTGAGAGAATGTGGGAGTGTTGGAGGGGCGAGTGGGATGGTTTTGTGCCTTGGGGTTAACTTGGGGAAAAGTTTGGTATGCTGGTAGGGGCTCTATCTCTACCATGGTTCGAGCACGGATCTTGGTAACGGTGTTAGTATTGACCCAGTACTGTTAGCTATGCTATGTACAACGCAGGGTATCAACTCATCTTGGCCCTACCAATCGTCCTCTGCTAGCGTCCCAAATCTTCCTCTCGCCGCACTCTTGGCTGCGTTCCCCTAGAGACTCGTGGTTGAACAGAGTCTCGTGGTTGAACCTGCGTCGGTTCCAAACGTGATGCCGTCCAAACTTGCATACTCCGGCTTAGGCATCCGGTCATGACAGCGAATCAGCGTCTTCGTGGTGTCAATCTAAGAACAGCTTTTTGTGAGGAGCCGGCCCTTGTCGGTAGCCCGCTTTCGAGGTGTGCGTCTTCCTTTAAAAGGTTCCATATACCTCTTTTGCTCAGCTACTGCCGGTACTGTTGTGCATTAACAGTGCCGGCGTGTTGCCCATGCCAGATCCAGGGGTCGTAGGCGCTTGCCGCTTCTTTTCCTTCTTCGCCCAGCGCACTGCAGGCCGTCAGTATGTCTTCCATCCCTTCATCCGACCGCACTTACATCCACACGCATTACACAGCGTCTTCGGCCCACTCGGACCCTTGCGCCATTCGGGCGAGTCCAGCGTGCCGCAGTCGGTGCACACATACTCGTCCGCAATCTTCAGCTTCTTCTTCTTGTCCGACGAGCTCCTCCCATCTCGGTCTAGCGATATCTGTATGCCAGCGTCGCCGCGTATAAGGTTCGGGCTCGCGTCGCCCGTGCTGATGCCCTGCGAGCGCTCGCCGTCGCGATACCGCAGCCCCGTCAACATCTCGATTGCCTCGACGTGGTTAGAGCCCTCGTAACGCGCCATCTTGTCGTTGATGCTGTCTTGCTTCGTCGCGGCCAGCGCCTCGTCGAGGTTCTGCCGCGTGAGGGCCGTGTTCGAGACGACGGGCTTCGCTGGCGGTGGCATCTGCGCATACGACGCCGCGGCCGCATCGCTCTGCGCAACGCTCTGTGTGGGCTGCGTCTCCGACTGCGTCATGGTTGCAGACGCGCCTTCTGTCCTCTTTGTCCATTCGTCATTCTCGTCCTGCTCTTCGCGCTTCAGATCCGCAATCCGCTTTGTCAGCCGCTCGTTTTCGATTTTGTGTTCGAGGAAGGAGTCGAGGAGGGCGGCGTTCTTGGTGGGGTAGGGCCGTGCCATGAGGAAGAACCCCCGACAGTTGAGCGCATTCGGCGGCGCGAACGAGCTGCCGTCGCTGCTGAGGTGCGGATGGCCATGCGACTCAAAGATGATGCACGTGTCGTCGATCTTGCGGAAGCGGTAGAAGAAGCGTAGCGGGTTGCCCGACGCGATCGACTCGTTGAACTCCTTGACGAAGATGCCGATGTCGTCCGGGTGGATGAACTCGTTGATGAAGCGCCCGGTGAGCTGCGACGGGTCCCAGCCGGTCAGGCTCTTGCACGACGGCGACACGTAGAGGATGCGCCCGTCGGGGGTCAGAATGTGCAGCAGGTCGCGCAGCTCCTCCAGCACGCGCTGCGACCAGTTCCGCCGCTTGGTGAACTCGGTCAGCGTGCTGCCAGACGGGTTCATGCTGGGCGCGCCGAAGCCCGTAGGCAGCGGCCCTGCGCCTGCGCCCGTCATGCTCATCTCCTGCGCAAGCGAATATGCGCCGCCCGCCTCGCTCGCAGTGCTGCTGGCTGCGACCGTCGACTGCATCTGCCCGTGGTTGAAGGCCGCAAAGCCAGCGGCATTGTTCGCATCGACGCCCTCGAGCGACAGGTCCATGTCCATATCCATGCCCATCATGGCGTTCAGGTCCGCCTCATTTGGTTGTGGCATCGGCAGGCCATTGTTCGGTGGCAGCCCTATCTGCGTTCCAATCCTCAATACTGTACGGAGACATCCGTGTCAAAGTGGGGGCCACGAACCTCTCCTTGGTACATACCAGCCATGGCGACGGCTGCCCAGTCACTTCAAGAGCCGACCGCAACGGGTACATGGGATCCTGCAGAAGTCGATGCAGGTGCGAGAGCTTCCTACAAGCACCAGTTGACGCCACAAAGCACCGTTTATCCATGGAAAGCGCTAGCAGTAATTGGTGTTGTGACCGCATGACGGAGTCTCGCCGGTCAATACATGCAGAATGATCTAGACAATGAAGATCAGCAAATCCTATCCCTACGCCTATGTTCTAGCAGACGGGTTCAAACAGAAAAGCGGATGTCGCGTCATATGAGTGAAAGTTCAACTCCATCTGCATCCCCAGAAAGTGTCCGTGCACGTGCCTCATTTATCGTGTCTCACGTGCTGGCGCGAAATCGAATTGCGCGCTAAATCAGGCCACCGCGTCGCCTCCGCATACTGTATCAGCCTTCCCGCCGCTCATATTCAGCGCTCATCACACACCACCCTCACTTTCTCCACTGCGCAGGCTTCTCTTCATAGACGCTCAAGTAATACGCACAACGGGAGTAACGCTGCGAGCAGCGCGGACCGCCGATCAAGATGTAAGCCACTGCCAATAACCATCTCAAGTCAAATACTAACATGTCGCAGGGGTATGTGCACTCTCGACTCATTCTTTTCGAGACGGGTCATCTTTCCATGCACCCAGACTAACACAATGTGATAGCGACTATCGATCGGATGATGATCCAGGGGCGAGTTGCTGCCTCCAACGACATCACTAGCATGCTAACTATCCTAGCATTCGCTCCTTTGGTCCCGAGAAAGGCGAGACTATTCAGTTCACTGGACCACTCACCCTGATCGTAGGCTGGAATGGCTCCGGAAAGACTGTAGGTACTCCAAGTCATGCTACACTCATCGTCTAACATCACGCAGACCATCATTGAATCGCTGCGGTATGCCACCACTGGCGATCTGCCACCTAACAGCAAGACTGGAGGTGCCTTCATCCACGACCCGAAGCTGAAGGACGAGAAAGAGATCGTGGGTCAGGTGAAGCTCTCCTTTAGGTCCGCGTCAGGTGTCCGCATGGTCGCCACACGAAACATCCAGTGCATCATCAAGAAGACTGGCCGGAGCCAGAAGACCTTGGAAGGCTCACTGCTCATGATCAAGGACGGAGAGAAGCACTCCATCTCAACACGTGTTGCCGAGCTGGACCAGATCATTCCCCAGTATCTGGGTGTACCCAAGGCCATTCTCGACAACGTCATCTTCTGCCATCAGGAAGACAGCCTGTGGCCGCTAAGCGATGCGCGTACCCTCAAGGGAAAGTTCGACGAGATTTTCGAGGCCCTCAAATACACAAAGGCCATAGATAACATCAAGTTCATTCGCAAGGAACGCAACACCGAGCTGGGCAAGATGAAGATCATCGAGACCAACACCAAGGAAGACCGAGACCGCGCCAAGAAGAGCGAAAAGCGACAAGAAGAACTTTACGCCGAGATCGAAGAGCTCCGCAAGGTCTTCAACAGCGTAGATGCTGAGACTACCGAGGCGAAGAACCAATCGGTCATCTCATACAACACCGCGGCGCGCTACGAGCAGATTGTCTCACAGCTTCGGGGCAAGCGCTCTGAACACGACGCGAGTATCAAGATCGTGGCGACATTGGAGGACAATCTTGTCCAAATGGCCGAGTCTGACAACGAGCTCCAGTTGATGCTTGATCAGTATGAAGAGCGCGTTGCGGCCTATAGGACACAGAAAGCCGAACACACAGACGAGTACACCGATTTTAAGGGCGTTCTGGAGGAAACCCGCGACTCGTTGGGATTGAAGCAGAGTGAAATTGGAAAGTACGAAGCGCAGAAAGAGCAGCATGATCGGCAAGTACAGCAACGCGAGACGCTCATCATGGAGGCTGCCAAGCGTCACGGGCTTCGAGGCTATGACTACGACATCACCAACAAGCAAGTGGCAGAGTTCAAACAAATCCTCAGCAAGATGTCGCGCGATCAGTCAAAGGCGCTTGATCGGGCACGAGACGAGTCGCAGCGCGATCTGCAGGAGGCCCAAGCAAGCCTCAACCAGCTCAGCACACGCAAGTCCGGCGCAATACAGTCCAAAGAGACGGCGCGAACACATGTCACCAACAATGACAAGCGCATGGCCGAACTGCAGAAGGCCATGAACCAGATCAAGGCGGACGAGGGAAGCGAGGCCATTCTCTTGGACAAGAAGCGTGACACCGATGAGCAGCTGAAGCACGCCACATCGACTACTACTTCCGAGCGGTACGACGAGCGTGTCCAGGAAGCCGATAGCAACGTTCGGTCTTTGGAGGACAAGAAAGAGCGCCTGACCAACGAGCTCTCCGACGCTACGAAACAGGCTCGGGAATCTGCATCCATCGACTATGCTCGCAGTGAGCTACAATCGGCGCAGCACAGCCTGGCGACAATGGAAAAGGTTCACAGCAAGCGTATCTCGCAGCTCGTGGATGCCGACTGGGACGCTGCCTCTCTCGAAAACGCTTACCAGCAAGCTGTTTCTGAGAAGATCAGCAAAGTGAAGGAGGCCACCTCACGACGTGACATCACTCAGTCGAAGCTCGACAAGATCAACTTTGAGATGTCTAGCGTGGAGTCGCAGCTGAAGAAGAAGCGCTGCGAGCTACGGCAGTACGAGACAGAAGTGAAGGAAGTCATCCAAAAAGAAGACATCAGCGACTTTGAGGAGACTCTACAGCAGCTTGAAGACGATTACGAGGCCATCTCTTCTGACAATGCGAAGTTTTCCGCTCAAGTTGAATACATGCGCTCATGTATGGCGGTGGCTAAGAAGGACAATGTTTGTCGACTCTGCCGGCGAGAGCTCCATGACGACAAGTCGCAAGATTTCACAACTGCAGGGTTTTATGCCAAACTCGAGGAAGTCATCAAGAAGGCGGAGAAGAACATGGCAGCCGACAATCCAGAAGACGTCCTGGCCGATCTCGAAGGAGCTCGAAACGTCAAGCCTAGCTATGAACTCGCCATTCGTCTTCGCGATTCTGAGATCCCAACTCTGCAGAAGGATCTAGTTAAGCTGACGTCGGACCGCGATGGCGTCAACAAGCAGCTCGAGGATCATGACGGCGTAGTTCACGACCATGAAGCTGCTCAACAAGAGGTGCAGTCTACGTCTAAGGAGGTCCAGACGATTGTTGGTTACTACAACAAGGTCAACGAGCTTGAAATTCAGATCAAAGAACTCTCTCATACCCAGAAGGCAGCTGGGCTGTCACGCGGTATTGATGCAGTCCAAGCTGATCTCAAGCGGGTATCCGACGAGGTTCGCACTGCTCGAGCAGCTCTAGAACAGCTTGTTGCCGCGCGTGACAAGTCTCGCAATCTCATCACGAGCCTCGAACTCAGCGTTCGCGACATCAATGCTGAGCTCAACAACGCACAGTCAAAACTCAAAGAGAAGCGTGCGCTCAGCACACGGATTGATGAGTACAAGTCTGATAACAGCAAAGAGCGTGAGCTGATTCGTGGCTACGACAAGGAGATCGAGAATATCGCTCCCGAGATCGACCAGGCGCAATACAAGTATGACGATATCAATCGGCGAGGCAAAGATCGTGTGCAGCGCGCTCACGATGAGGCTTCCAAGCTCTCGGACAGCCTATACCAGCTGGATCGTGCTGAACAAGAGATCAACGCGTATCTTGATCGCGGCGGCCCTCAACAAGTCGAGCGTGCACAGCGTGAGATCAAGAACTTGCAAGGCGAGGTCACCCGCATCGAGACCGAGATGACTGCCCTTTCGCGCAAGATCAAGAAGATTGAGGGCACGATCGGCGACACCGATTCCACCAAGCGTTCGATCAAGGACAACCTCCGCTACCGTGAAGCCAAGCGGGCCTCGGTGACTCTTGCCGACGAGATCCATAAGCTGGAGGCTCACGGTGCAGAACGCGATAAGGCGGAGGCTGAGGAGGAAGCTCAACGCTGGGACGACCAGTATCACACGCTCAACACTCAGAAAGCCAGCATCGAGAGCGACATGAAGAATAAGGATAATCAGCTCACCGAGCTAATGGCAGAGTATGAGTCCATCTACCAGAACGCCAGCGACCAGTACCGCGAAGCTCACATCAAGGTCGAGACCACCAAAGCCGCCATCGCCGATCTAGGCCAGTATGCCAGCGCGCTTGACCAAGCCATCATGAAGTATCACACCCTCAAAATGGAAGAGATTAACAAGAGCATCCTCGAGCTGTGGCGCAACGCGTACCAGGGTACCGATGTCGACACCATCCGCATCGCCTCAGACAGCGACACCAAAGGCAACCGTCAATACAACTACCGCGTCGTCATGACCAAGCAAGACACGGAGATGGACATGCGCGGACGCTGCTCGGCCGGTCAAAAGGTTCTCGCCTGCCTCGTCATCCGCCTCGCGCTCGCCGAATGCTTCGGCACCAACTGCGGCCTCATCGCGCTCGACGAGCCCACGACCAACCTCGACCAGCAGAACATCAAGGGCCTGGCTGAGTCGCTATCCCAGATTATCCAGATCCGTCGCAAGCAAGCCAACTTCCAGCTGTTGGTGATTACGCACGACGAGGCGTTCTTGCGCGAGATGAACTGCGCGGACTATACGGATAAGTACTGGCGTGTCGGACGCGACAACTACCAGGAGAGCTTCATTGAGCGCCAGAATATCTCAGAGGTAACAGCCCTTGCGCCCCTGATGAGCACGCAACGTCGCTTTGATATCGCCAATAGGATTAAGTGCAAGGAGTTTGACATTTGAGCAGGTTTCTTGATTTTTTTATAATCACCGCACTCTACGATTCGATTTATTACCACCGCACTTTACAATCGAGTATATCACCGCACTCCATGATCCGACATATGTTGTGCGCATCACACTCGATGCCACGAAGGGCGAGCAGGACCCGAAGTTGTAACAAGGCATAGCAAGGCGTTTATGATAGGTACATGGACAGCATAACATGGAGTTTTCACGATTACCCTTGAACGACCGAGGAAGAGATATCGCAAGGTATATATGGACGAAGTTATCACGGCTACAACGCACCTTACGCATTAGCCATCATTTGACCAACATTGTCTCAATTACTAATACACTGACGACAGCTAGGCCCCCCCCCCCAGCCTGATCTCCTCCGCGCGCCCCCATGTCAACCTCTCAGCAAGCATGTCCTTCTGCAACTGCACGATGTTCCCCTTCAAACGCGCAACCTCCGATTCCAGCTCTAATACTTCAAACTCGTCGTCACGCATGTGCTCGATCTCGTGCTCCAGATCTTCTCTCGTGGACGTTGCTTTCCTACTACCCGTTCTCAGTGCACCCATACACTGGGCGTGTGGGCGCGTACTTGATTCGGCTTTCTAAGTCCCCCATACTGAATTGACGTGCTTTGTGTAATTCGGTACTTATCACGCCTCATGCGGTCCCCGTGCCGTCGGGCTTCAAGGGCGAGATGTCGTTGGCGAGATGGTCTGATAGTGAAGGGGGAATGCCCACGCTGGTGTCGAGGGTTTGTGCGACAGCGCTCACATGCTTGGGAGGGAGGTGGAGATACTGTAGGTGGATTCGACGGCGAGTATTGGGTAGGAAGGTGAGGGCTTGTTTCGTTGGAGAAGATTGCGGAAGGAAAACATATTGTATGTTGGTGTTAGGAAGAGCTAGGAGCAGCGTAGTGCTTGTTGGTATGTATTGGTAAATAGATATGTGCTCGTGGAAAGACATGCAGCCACAAGTGTCAACCACGCTTCAAGACGAGCGCATGCAGCGCAGTGAAGGGTACAACTCTGCGCGCCTTTATTTGAGTCGTCCAACCTACTGCAAATTCACAAACAACCCCCCATCAACCAACAGCTGCGCCCCCGTAACATACGCACTCAAATCACTCCCCAAGAAAACCGCCGGCCCCGCCATATCGGCCGGCACGCCCGTCCTGCCCAGCGGAATCCGTCCCTCCATATACTTCCTCTTCCCCTCATCCTCCAGATCTTTCTCATTCAGCTGCGTCTTAATCGTGCCCGGCAGCAGCGCATTGCACCTGATATTGTACTTGCCGAGCGCGCACGCCGACGACTGCATGAGCGATGTTATGCCTGCTTTGGTAGGCGTGTAGTGTGCTTGCTGGGCGCCGCCGACGAGCGCGGAGATGGAGGATATGCCGATTATGGAGCCGCCTGGAGGCGACTGGATGGAGAGTTGTTGCGCGGCGGCTTGGACGGTGTGGAAAGCGCCGGAGAGGTTTGTGGAGAGGGTTTGGGACCAGAGGTCTGGTGTTATTCTGTGTCACTTTTGTTACTTATGTGGTTCCTTACAGGGAGAAATGGTCTGATGATTGGACGGGCGTACTCGAGAAATTCTTTAAACTCGCATATCCCAGCGTTACTTATACACACGTCCAAACGTCCCCACTTCTCGACTACGGCTGCGACGAGCTTCTTGCCGGTCTCGGGGTTGCTGACGTCGCCGGGGACTTCTATGAGGCGCTTCTGGGCTTCTTCTTTGCTGCCGAGGCTTTGGGATGCTTCTTCTAAGAGGGATTGGAATTGCGCTGAGGACTTTGGGTCGCCGAAGTGGTTTACTGCTACGTTGGCGCCGTTGGCGAGGTACCCGAGAGCAATTGCGCGCCCGATGCCAGTCACGCCGCCAGTAATGGCCATGGACTTGCCCACGAGGAGCTGGGGTGCTGAAGTCGAAGCTGTGCTGGCTCTTCTCCACATTGTGTCGACTGGAGTGTGTTCGGAGGGGTAGATTGGGAGGTATAATGGAATTCACGGTGGGTTCAGAGGCGTGAAAGTATCGCTGAAGAAGAGATAGCGATTAGTGAAGGAGCACAGATCTGAAGAGGCACGTGGAAGCATCGTGAAAATATATTCCGCTATGTGCGGACCCAGGCTTTGGGGGACGTGAAAGGTCGAAGCATGATCGATCTCGGAGTATCAGACGCCGAGGTTTTGCTTGGCATGATCTATGGCGGGCGTCTCACCACACCACGCAGGCGTGTCGTCATCGAACCACTTGCGCAACTCGGCGACGGTTCTGGTCTACGACGCGACATGGTGTACAACTGGGACAACAAGGAGGCTGAGTGCTATCGGCTGTATGTCGAAGAGAAGCGCAATCTGGACGAGGTGATTGCGTACTGGGAGGCTCGAGGATTCACA
>Ga0265780_10011790_pt1 | contig 10310 bp, 8 predicted proteins | sample P1T30metagenome_FD_192432 | JGI IMG/M metagenome (GOLD analysis project Ga0265780, IMG submission 192432) | Plant litter microbial communities from East Loma Ridge, Irvine, California - P1 T30 | ecosystem: Environmental > Terrestrial > Plant litter > Unclassified | place: USA: California... | reverse complement strand
TGACCGTGACCGGCCTGGTACTGGAGAAGATCTGATGGCGCACCCCCACCACCATCTTGCCGCCGGCGCGGCGCCGGTCGTCGGCCGCATGTTCGAAGCCGCCATGTACGACGACGACGCGGCCACACCTGGCCTCGCATCTGCACCCGCATCTGCACCTGCCTCCGCGCCGGCGGGCAAGGAGAGCGCGCACCGGCTCCCGTTCGTTGCCGACATTCTGGCATGCCGGCCCGGTGCCAGCATCACCGTGGCGCGGCGCCTGGTGCTGGAACGCGACCTGTTCCTGGCCGACCATAACTTCGTCGCGCCGGAAGTAAAACCCTTGGCCGACTGCTTCCCGGTGCTGCCGATGACGGTAAGCCTGGAAGTCATGGCCGAAACCGCGGCCTGCCTGGCGCCCGGATACGGGCTGGTCGGGATCGAAGGTGTCATTGCACGGCGCTGGATTGCCGTGACCGATGGCGGCGCGCTGGACTTGCGGATCGAGGGCAGGGTAGTGCGCCAGGCACCGGCCGGGGACCATGACGGGTGCGCGCGGATCACGGTGCAGGTCCATGCAGGAAGCGAGGCGACGGCTGCGATCGAGGCAACGCTGCTGTTCGCCACGCATTATGATGCCGCGCCGCCGGCCTTCGATGCGCGCACGGCAGGCGCCGCGCCGGATGCCGTCACACTCGATGGTAGCGCCGTGTACGCGACGCGCCAGCTGTTCCATGGTCCGCGTTTCCAGGGCCTGGATGGCCCGATCCGCCTCGGCCCGGAAGGCGCCAGCGCGACGATGCTGCTCAGGCCGGCGCACGACTGGTTCGCCGGACAGCCGTGCCCGCAGCTGCTGTGCGATCCCGCATTGCTCGATACGGTCGGCCAGCTGATCGGCGTCTGGTGCATGCAACATGGCGGCACCACCTTTCCGATCGGCCTCGACCGCATCGATTTCCACGGCCCCACGCCCGCGCCGGGCACCCGGGTGCCGGTCGTGTTCCACGTTGCCAGCCGCCAGCTGAAGATGTTTGGCGCGGACGTCGACATTGGCGACGGCGCCGGCGGTACCTGGATGCGCATTCGCGGCTGGAAATCCTGGGAATTTCAGTGGCCGGCGCAGCTGGTTGCGTTTCAGCGCCGGCCCGGCCAGGTGCTGCTCAGCACAGCGCAAGCCTTGCCTGGCGTGGGCGCGGGTGTCGGCGCCGTCTGCCAGCGCGTGGCGGAGGCGCAGATCGCCGGCTTCGACCTGGCATTGCTGGCACGTCATTATCTGCACACCAGTGAAATGGCGCAATTTCTCGCCAAGAAGGCCCTGCCGAAACGCCAGCGCGAATGGCTGCTGGGCCGCATCGCAGCCAAGGACGCAGCCCGGGCCTGGCGCGCCGCGCAGCATGGCGGTCCCCAATTGCATCCCGCCGCGTTCGCCATCATCAACGATGCCCGCGGCCAGCCGCGCCTGGCCGCGTGGCCGGACGCCTTGCCGGTCCCGTTCATCAGCATTGCGCATTGCGCCGGGCAGGCGGTGGCACTGGCCGCCGCAGGCCCGGTCGGGATCGATATCGAGCAGGTCGTCGCGCACGATGACCGCTTCGTGGCCGCGTTCAGCAGCACGGCCGAGCGCCGCCTGCTGGCCGGCTGCGCCCACCCGGAGCATGACGCCTGGGTGACGCGCCTGTGGTGCGCCAAGGAAGCGATGGGCAAACGCATGGGCAGCGGCGTCGATGGCGCGCCCCAGGATTTCGAAGCGCATGCGCTGGGTGCAGACGGCAGCCTGCAGCTGCTGCACTGGCCGAGCGGGGTAGCGGCCTGCATCGCCACCCTGTGCGATGGCGACATCATGCTGGCGGTCGACCTGTCGGCAGTGTAATGGAAACCGCGAATAACCGAGGAGGCACAATGACGACGTCACTTGCCGCACCGCTGCTCGAGATGCGCAGCGTAAACAAACATTATCTGATGGGAGAGAGCCGGATCGATGCCCTGAAAAGCATCGACACAACGATCCGGGCGGGGGAATTCGCGGCGATCTGGGGACCGTCCGGATCGGGGAAATCGACGTTCTGCAATCTCATTGGCCTGCTCGATACGCCGTCCTCGGGCAGTGTGCATTTCGAGGGCCGGGATGTCTCGTGCCTGAGCGACGACCAGCGCAGCATGCTGCGCAACCGCGCCATCGGCTTCGTGTTCCAGGGTTTTAACCTGATCCCGGTCCTGTCGGCGCTCGAGAACGTCATGTTGCCGCTGCAACTGGCGCATGTCGGCGGACGCGCTGCGCGCGAGGCGGCGACCCGGCGCCTGGACGAGATGGGCCTGGGCAGCCACCTCGCCCATCGCCCGGCCAAGCTGTCCGGCGGCCAGCAGCAGCGCGTGGCGATCGCCCGCGCGCTGGTGAGCGCGCCGGCGCTGGTAGTGGCGGATGAGCCGACCGCCAACCTCGATTCGGAGAACGCGTTGAAGGTCATCGCGCTGATGCGTGCGATCAGCCGGCGCGAGGGGACTGCGTTCGTGTTTTCCACCCACGACCAGCGCCTGCTCGAGCGCGTGGATCGGCGCCTGATGCTGCATGACGGTCTCATCGTCGATGACCTGCAAGTCGTGCCAGGCATCGTGCCACTGCGGGAGCACATATGCTGACCTGGATGAAACTGGCTGTCAGGAACCTGTTCCGCAATGGACGGCGCTCCCTGTTTACGGTCCTGGCGATCGCCCTCGGCTTCGTGGCGGTCAATGTGCTGGGCGGCTTCACAACCTATATCTTCAACAGTCTCAAGGAAAGCTACATCTATGCCGAAGCCAATGGGCACATGACGCTGTTTCGTGCCGGCTTCCTCGACAAGGGCAAGCTCGACCCGACCCGCTACCTGCTGACCAGCGAACAGCAGGCCACGATTCACCGGGTGCTCGCGCAACATCCGGAAGTGCTGGTCAGTACGCCGCAACTGCAGATCTCCGGGTTGTTGAGCAACGGCCAGGTATCGACGATCTTCGTGGCGTCGGGCAGGGTACCGTCCGATATCGCGAAGATTGCCGGTCTGGCAAACGACGGCCAGGGCGTCAGGATGTACGACGGCCGGGCCCTGGCCGATGAAAACCGCCAGGGCATCGGCGTCAGCCACGGCCTGGCAAAAGTGCTCGGCCTGAAACTCAGCACCACCGCAGTGGCGATGGCGCCCACCGTCGGCGGCCAGATCAATGCGCTGGACGCCAGCCTGGTCCAGCTGGTCGATGCCCCGATCGAAGCGCTGGAGGACAAGCTGGCGGTGGTGCCGCTGGCGTTCGCCCAGGAGCTGTACGACACCGCTGGCGTCGACCGCATCACGCTGCTGCTGACGCGCAGCACGCTGCCCGAGACCCTGCGCCAGCGCCTCGCGGCCGAGTTCCGCGAGGCCGGCCTGGAACTCGACATGCGCACCTGGACCGAGCTGTCGCCGTTCTATACCAAGGCCAAGAAGATGTTTGACGTGATCTTCGTGGTCAGCTTCCTGATCGTGTTCACGATCGTGGTAATGAGCGTCGTCAACACGTTCACGATGGCGGTCCTCGAGCGCACCCGCGAAATCGGCACGCTGCGCGCGCTGGGCATGAAGCGGCGCGGCATTGTCGGGCTGTTCGGGCTGGAGAGCGTGGTGCTGGGTGGATTCGGGGCGCTGGCAGGCATCGGGCTGACCCTATTGATCGTGGCCATCGTCGGCTGGTTGCAGCCAACCTGGATTCCGCCGCAGATGGCACGCCGGGTCCCGTTGCAGATCCACCTGGTGCCCGCGTACTGGCTGTTCAGTACGGTCCTGCTGATGCTGCTCTCGATCTTTTCCGCCATCGTGCCGGCACGCAAGGCAGCGCGCATGCCGATCACCCATGCCTTGGGCTATGCCTGAGCGACCCGTGCCCGGAATGTTGCTCCGGGCGCCATGAAAGGACCGCCATGAACTCGAATCACTTCCTTCGTCCGGCACGCCGCGCCCGGGCCGCCATGCCGGGCGCGCTGCTGCTGCCCCTGTTGCTGGGCCTGCTGCTGTCACCGGGCGCCGGTGCCGAGCCGTCTTCCGAGGCCATCCTGAAAGCGGCCGATGAGGCGCGCGGCAGCATCAGTGGACTGGTCTGGCAGGTGGCGGTCGAATCGACCGAGAACGAGCGCGTGCTCGATACGCTGGAGTACGACATCAAGGTGCGGGCGTTCAACATCGCAGGTACCAGCCTGGCGCCGCCCAAGTACCGGGGCAACAAGATACTGATGCTCAATACGAGCATGTGGTTTTACAAACCGGGCCTGAGCCGGCCGGTGCCGATCTCGCAGCGCCAGAAGCTGATGGGTGACGCCTCGTACGGCGACATTGCCTCGACCAATTATGCCGAGCATTACAGCGCGACCCGCCTCCCCGACGAAGTCGTCGATGGCGAAGAGTGCTATGTGTTCGACCTGAAGGCCCGGATCGGGAAGGTCACCTACGACCGGATCGTCTACTGGGTGTCGAAGCAGCGCCAGCTCGGGCTCAAGGCCGATTACCTCACGGTGTCGGGAAAGAAATTCAAGACGGCCTCGATGGAATACGGGAACAGTGTCGAATTCCACGGTCAGCGCCGGCCCTTCCTGTCGCGCATCGCTCTGCGCGGTGAACTGCTGAACGGTACCGTGACCTACCTGCAGTTACGCAGTCCGCGGATCGAGCCGATCCCGGACTATGTCTTCGACCTCAATCTGTTCATGCGATAGGGCCGACAATGCGCAACCTTGCCTTGATTCCCATTCTCGGCTTCGGACTCTGCGGTGCCGGCGCGGCCGTCGCTGCCGAGACCCTTGCCGATGAACTGGCGAATGGCTTTTATTCGCGCATCAATCTGCTGGGCTACGATCTGTATCAGGACGTGGAGCAGTCGCTGCTCAATCCCGGCAACGTCCTCGGCATCGCGCACAACGAGGCAGAACTGCAGTTCCGTCCCGATTTCAACCTGAAGTGGAAAAAGTTCGAATTCGACCTCAAACCGCGCTTCCAGACTTCGCGCGCGAGCGTGGCGTACACCGGCCCCGTCGCGCGAGCGCTGCGTCGCGACTTTCCCTTCGTCTATCAGGGCATCGTGCGCTTTCTCACCGACGAGAGCCGGGACAGTTCCTTCGTCAATGAAGGTACGGTGCGCTTTCTCGCTGGCGAGCGGCTGGTGCTGAGCTACGGCAGGGAAAACCTGCAGTGGGGACCATCGGCGCTGCTCTCGCCATCCAATCCATTCAATGCAAACAACGGCAGGGTCAATCCGAACCTGGAGCTTCCCGGGCTGGATTACGCCCGCGCCGTGTGGGTGGTCAGCCCGGCGCTGACGGCGTCGGTGGTCATCAATACCGGCAAGGGCAGGCTGGATGCCGGCCAACGCTATCGCAAGGCCAGCGCGCTCAAGATGGATTACACCAGCGACGACGCGTTCTTTTCCGTGATCGCATCGAAGGCGGACGGCGAGCGCGCCCGTCTCGGCGGTTTTGCCGGCTGGAACGTATCGGACGCGTTGAGCGTGCGCGCGGAGGTTAGTGCAGCCGGGAATGGCACCGACGATCGTTTCGGAACGCGCCGGCGCGATCGCCAGCTGCTGTTGGGCGGATCCTACACGCTGGAATCCGGTCCGACGCTGTCGGCCGAATTCTTCTGGAACAACGACGGTTGCGCTGACGCCCCGATCCAGGTGTGTGTACTGCTTCGCGGGACCTTGCTTGACCCGGTCCGGCCGCTGGTACGCCGCCGCTACGCGATGCTCCAGCTCGTCAAGACGGAGATCGCGGGCAAGCTGAACGTCTACGCGCGCGCGACCAAAAACCTGGATGACCACTCGTCCCAGCTGACGGTCAATCTCGAGTACGAGCTGGGGCAGCACTGGCAGTTGTATGTGATTCCGACCTGGTACCACGGTACGCGGGAGAGCGAGTTCGGCAGCCTGCTGAACCGGTCCCTGTTCGCCGGGGCTTCCTACACGTTCTAGCACCGTATCCTGCTCGCGCCCGCCTGCTGGCGGGCCGTGCACGGCATGCGGCACGACCTATGGAGAATACGATGACAGCTGCACCGAGTTTTGCTTTCGTGACGATGGGAAGCGGCGATTTCCTGGGTTCCACCGTGCGCGACCTGATGCTTGCCAATGCGCTGCACCGGCGCGGCTTCAAGGTCGTGGTGTACTGGATGATGGAAATCAATGCCGACCTGGCTGACCCCGGCATTGAACAACGAATCCTGTGTCACGGTACCCGTTATCATTTCGCGCGCCCATCAGCGCTGCTGGACCGGGTGCTCGGCCGCTTGCTGTTCCTGCTGCCCAAGCGGGTCCGGGTGCGCTCGGTACAGGGGCGCAGCGGCTATGTCGACCGCCTGCTGGGCAATCTGGTCAATTCGCTGTACGGCAGTTCCGAGGGTGACCCGGCGCTGGCGCGGCGCCTGCGCGACTTGCTCGCGGGCGACCAGATCACCCATCTGATGATGAGCTTCGCATCGATCGGCCCGTTGGCACTGCAGGCCAAGCGGATGGGCGGGCACGACTTCGATTACTTGCTGACGTTCCAGGGCGACGAGGAGTTTGCTGCCCATGCCAGGCGGCTCGGCGTGTTCGAGCGGTTTCGCATTCTGGTCGGCGAGAGCCTGCGTGCATCGCCGTGGCCCGCCATCGTCGTCAGTGCCGATTACGCCAATCGCATCGTTGACGAGATCGAGGTGGCGCGCGCTGACATCGCGGTCGTGTACAACGGCGTCGAGCAAGCGGTGGCCGGTATCCAGCATTCGTTCGCCGCGCTGCAGGCGGTATTTCCCGGGTTGTCGCCGCATTTTCCGATCGTTGTGTATGTCGGTCGCCAGGATGTCGAGAAAGGCGTCGACCTGCTGCTGTACGCAATGCGCATGCTGGCGCGCCGCAACGTACGGGCGCAGCTCGTCGTCTGTGGTTCGACGGCCAAGGGCATTGGCTACCGCAAGGTGCTCACCGATCTGGCCGGACACCTCGGCCTGCCGGTCTTCCAGGCCGGTTCAGTCTCGAAAGAGGTGCGCGACGCGCTGTTCGCGCACAGCCACTGCGTCGTGTATCCATCGGTCAATCGCGAACCGTTCGGCATGGTCGTGGCCGAGGCGATGGCCCAGGGCGCGCCGGTGCTGGTGCCGGACTATGGCGGCGTTGCCGAAGTCGTGCGCGCCGGCGACAAGATCGGCGGACTCACGTTCAAGGCCTGGAACAGCGGCGACCTGGCCAATCAGCTGGAACGGTTACTGCTGGACCGGCAGCTGCACCGGCAACTGGCGCGCCAGACGCGCAGTGTGGCATCGCGGTTCAGCGTGGACAACATGGCGGCCGATGTGCTGGGGCATGTCGGTATCACCTATCCACAGCCTGACCGGGCCGGCGCGCACAGCGCGGCGATGGCGGCGACCGTCTAGCGGGTGCGGAGGTATCCCGTGCCGACAATCGACATCCGCACCCCGATCCGCGCGATATGGGAAGAGTTCTGGCATGCCGGCATCCACGATACGGCCGTCATCATGGAACAGATGCTCTATCTGATGTTCCTGCGCCGCCTCGACGAGGTCCAGGCGCGGTCCGCAGCGCTCCATGACGCGCGCGCCGGACCGTGCTGGAGTCCGTCCCGTGAGCACGACCAGCAGATGCGCTGGTCCAGTTTCAAGGATCTCGCCGGGCCGGAGATGTTCGCCCTGTTCGCCGATCACGTGTTTCCCCGTCTGCGCTGCCTGGGCGGCCCCGGTTCCGCTTACGCCCAGATCATGAAGGGTGCGCGCTTCGAGATTCCCTCGGCTGCCGTACTGGTGCGGGTGGTGCGCTTGATCGAGGCGCTGCCGCGTCCGGCCGAAGCAGAACGCACCTGCCCGGCCTACGACTATCTGGCTGCCGGGCGGGCCCGGCTCGGCCGTCGCCACCGCTACCACACGCCGCGCCAGATCGTGCGGCTGATGGTCGATTTCGTTGCGCCGGGCCCGGCGGATATCGTGTGCAGTCCGGGGGGCGGCGCCTGTGACTTCCTGGTTGCCGGCAGCGAGTACCTGTTGCAACGTCATCCCGGTCTGCTGGACGACCTTGACGACCGAAACCATTTTCACCATCGGATGTTCCACGCCCATGACGCCGACTGCGCCCTGCTGCGCATCGGTTGCATGAGCATGGCACTGCACGGCGTGATCAATCCGGACATCCGCTATACCAGCAATGTCGCGCCCGACACGGGGCGCGCAGAAGGGCGCTATACGGTCCTGCTGGCCCATCCGTCGACGTTCCACCTGCCTGTCACGGCCAGTCCGTCCAGCATCGTACAGGCTGAAATACGCATGGTTGCCCGGTGTCTGAGCTTGCTGAAACGCGGCGGACGCGCCGCCGTCGTCGTGCCCCGCCATATCCTGACCGGCACGTCGGCGTCCCATCTGGCGCTGCGCCGCAGCCTGATGGAGGAGCAGCGCGTGGATGGTGTCATCGGCGTAACCGGTAGTTTTTCACCCGCTTGTCCTGCCGCATCGACAGCCATCCTCTTGTTTACGCGCACCGATTGCGGCGGACCCGAATACATCCGTTTCAACGGCGCGCCGCGGCATGTCCTGGACGTCATGCGCGATTGGCAGGACGGTGGCGCTGGCGGCCCGGCCGATGCAGAACGGATGGCAGGGGCCCTGGTGCACAAACGGCATCTGGAAGATGCGGGCCATTTTCTGGGGTCCGGACCGCACGTCGGGGAATGCCATCCAATACCGCACGACGTGGCGGTGGCGCAGGACTGCGTACGATTTTCATCTTGAAATGGCGGAGCGTGATGCGCAGGATGCGGTGGACGGCGATAGGATGGTTCGCATTGCTGGCCGGTGTGGTGCTGGCGGCTGCGCTGGCCAGCGCCTGGCATGGCGCGGGACTGCTGCCGGGACTCGGCGATTTCAGGGGCATCGTCATCGCCGGCGCAGCGATTTTCTTTACCTACCTGTATGCGATCGCGGCGCTGCGAGTCCTGCTGGCCCTCGCGCCGCTGCATGCGGGGGCAATCGAAACCGGGTCGCGCCAGGAGTTCCGGTACCAGGTGTACATCCTGTCCTATCTGTTTTTGTTCAATTCGCTGCTCCATTGCCGTCTGATACCGATTCCGCTGATGCGCCTGGTCTATCTGGCGCTTGGGGCGCGCATGGGAGCCAATACACATTGCGCGGGCATCATGTTCGACCCCATGTTTGTGACGATCGGGACCAACAGCCTGCTGGGAGAGGCCACACTGCTGATACCGCATGTGATCGAAGGGGCGACGCTGGGGCACTATCCAATTGCAATCGGAAACGATGTCACGATCGGCGCACGCGCGCTGCTGCTGGCCGGTGTAACAGTCGGCGATGGTGCGATCATCGCGGCCAATGCGGTCGTCCTGAAAGGCGAACGGATTGGCGCCGGTGAGGTATGGGGCGGCATTCCCGCGCGGTTGCTGGGCCGGGTGCGTAACAGCGGCGTCGCTACGCCAGCCGCTCCAGCAACGCCTCGAGCTGCTGCGCATCATACGGCTTGGCCAGAATCGCATCGGCGACGCTGGATGCCTGACTGGCCCCGCTGGCAAACGCGATGCGCGTCTGCGGCAGGCGCGCCTTGACCCTCAGGGCCAGTTCATCGCCTTGCATCTTCGGCAGGTGCAGGTCGGTCAGCACGATGTCGGGCGCCTGGTCCAGCAAGTCCAGCGCGGCTTCGGCATCGGCCGCTTCCAGCACCTCGTACCCCAGAAACCGCATCAGTTCGGCCGTATTCTCGCGGATGGCGTCGTCGTCCTCCACCAGCAGCACGCGCGCCTTCGAGGTTGTCGGCGCTGACGCCGCCGGGGGCAGGCTTGCCGCCAGCAGCGCATTCTTCTGCTGCTGGTTCGACAGCACGTGCCGCACCTTGCGCGCCAGGTTGTCGCGCGTGTACGGCTTGCCGAGCAGTTCGACGCCGGCGTCGAGCCGGCCCCCGTGCACGATCGCGTTCTCGGTATAACCCGACGTGAACAGCACCGCCACGTTCGGCAAGCGTTCGCGCGCCTTTTTGGCCAGCTCGGGGCTGCGCAGCGGCCCGGGCATCACGACGTCGGTAAACAGCAGGTCGATGTGGATGCCGCTGTCGACTACCGTCAGCGCCGCGCTGGCGTCGTTGGCGCGCAGCACGCGGTAACCCAGGTCGGTCAGCATGTCGACCACCGTCAGGCGCACCTGCTCGTCGTCCTCGACCACCAGCACCGTCTCGTGCCCGCCCGTGACGGGTTGCAGCAGCGGCTCGCCCGCGTGATCCTCGACCTGCAGGGAACGGGGCAGGTAGATCTTGATCGTGGTGCCTTCATCGACCTCGCTGTAGATCTTGACGTG
>Ga0265780_10011788_pt1 | contig 10311 bp, 10 predicted proteins | sample P1T30metagenome_FD_192432 | JGI IMG/M metagenome (GOLD analysis project Ga0265780, IMG submission 192432) | Plant litter microbial communities from East Loma Ridge, Irvine, California - P1 T30 | ecosystem: Environmental > Terrestrial > Plant litter > Unclassified | place: USA: California... | reverse complement strand
CCTGGCAGGAAGCGTGCAATCAGAGGCTTCATGACAAGCAGCGATCCGCAGATGATGGCGACGTTAACCTCGATAGTCGAGAAGATTATAGCGTAGGTACCCGCCTCTGCAGTCGTGTCAGCGTACATTTGATATCGGATCTAGCAAGGCCATACTTGTGACTTCACCGACATTCGCTGCGTCATGTACCAGCACCAATCGTAGCAGTGTTATGATACAGACGCTAGAATCGAAGTCAGCAGATAGCTTTCTATCACAGGGAATGGAGGGACACACAATCCACCAAGCCCAAAGACTGCGACTAGTCCAAGCTTCTGCCGACTGGGCAAATTCAGTTTCCCGATTACGGGAATAGGCAGAACCCAAATGGAGAAGTCGAGTACGAGACCGATGATGCTCGTTGACCAGAAGTGGTTTTCTTTGTTCATGCATTTTCCTGATAGTGTGACATTCCAGTAACTCTGCACAGGCTCGCAGAGAAAGATGTTACCGAAGATGCCCCAAGCCGTGGCACCGAAGACCAGGATAAGAAGCACGTTACATATCCAGACGATCTGAGGGATGACTAGGAAGAGGCGAAGATATTGTACCAGAAATGAGGCTTTGACAAGGTTGCTTGCCAGGTGGTAGAGGATAGTCTGGGCGAGAACAAGCTACAAACAGTCAACAGTGTGCGAAGCCTAATGGATATCACGCACCTTCAGCATAGCAGCAAGCGAGGGTGATTCAAGGCCTCCTTGCTTCAGATCCTCTCCGTCGATGCTGAACTCTGTATTGCAGTCAGCTTTTCCTTCCTCATGCAATGTTTGATTGGGTGTCTTGCGTCCAGCTACTACGGCCGCGAATCCGATGGAGAATACCTGCGAGAATCAGAATGTTGCTTTAAATACTGCCCAGATTACTTGTGCTGGTTACCATGGCTGCAGTGACGATGTAGTCTTCCGGCATAACTGTAGTTGATGTTACTCGGCTGCACCATCGCAAACCCACCACAAGTGAGGCGATCGCAGTGAAGATCACAGTAGGAATCAAAGTCTCATATCGTATATCCGCTGTTGCTTTTGATCTCAGGACGAACCAACTTGGAGATTGATCGTGCATTTGATGAGGAAACGATGGGATCGTTGAGTGGAAGTCAAAATGAGCGCTTTCGGCGTTTGCAGAACAGCAAGGCGATTGTCTTCTAGAATAAATGTCCAAAGTCATCAGCCGCATTCCTTTGTGGGCACATGCAAACGCGGGCTGGACCAATCTACATGTTCCTGAGGGGCACTGCAATTCTGGTCGCTATGATGCCGCAGACCCACTGTGATAGCTCCTAGCCAACTATAAGCTCAGCTGGGGGGGTAAACCATGGTACCTAGGAACTATTTATGAGGGGACAGAACAAAGATCGTTCAGCACCTCAGTTCAGAGAATGTTCGAGAATGTACACAGCTACTCCCCAAAACAATGAATGAGTCAGGCGAATACACCACATGGTGATCATCGATCGTGAGATAGCCGTTGTGCCAAAGTGTGGTTCACTAGTGGATCGGGCCACGCTGAACGGGAATACACAGACTGGATGATATCATCTTGATGTTTACTCACTCTTTCTATGAGACCGCCATGGTGTGTAGACAGGACTCGCAGATCATGTAGTGGGTACATAGAAGCAAACACCAAAGAGCGCGTTCACACCGCATTTCATGAAAATTGAGACGACTTGATCGAGTTCTGGAAACAGTGTGTGGAAGGTCGCGGCAGATTGTATCGTATACATGTGTAAAGGGCACACTTGTGAAATGCAGCAAAGTGAAAGGTGAACGCTGCGCAGGGTGCCGGGTCTTCGCATTGCCTAAAGGGATACTTACAGTGACTCCTTCTAAGAGAGCGCACATGTAAGGGTACACCTCAGCAGGTTGGCTGATAGAGATCGGTCCGAATCTCCCTTGGAGGCGTGGAGGCTTTTACGCTAGGTGCTGTCAATTGTCATGTGTCGGACACTATCTGGGCCGACTATACTTCTAGATGTCCATGAAGTATGGCCCCTTAGCGGCTTAACAGCATGGCGGCCGCGTTGACAGGTAGGGGACCTCTTTTGAAATGCCCTCGACGGACGCGTACCGGGTATGGTTGCCGACACGACACAGGGTTTGACGTCAGATCTAACAGGAGTTGAATGTGAGTATAGGCTCAGTTGCAAAGCATTTAACCCGATCAGCCTCCTCTCGCACACTGCAGTGGCATCAGAGCGGCACGTCCACATAGAGTGTTACATCGGCATGATGCTCATAAAACGTTTCAGAAATCACAGGTTGTCTACAGTTGGTGGAAACGGGTATGCCCAGCTCGTAGGCACACAGCTGTTTACAGATTTGTCACTGCGGGATGCCTTAGTCTGCGCCCCGTGTAGGATAGGATCTTTGGTGGCTGCCTGGGTGGAGCCTTCCCAGGCTGACTGCGGTGAACGTGTGATAAGCGGTGTGCGCTTTGGGGTGATGCTCTATTGCCTTGCGTGCTTTTGTCACCAAGATGCAGAGAAGAGGCTATGACAACAGGCACTTGGGGCAAATTGCGCATCCGACCAGGGGTCCACCCTCCTTACAAAGGACCTCGCGGTCCGCTTAGCGTGCAGCTGGCACCGAGATGTCTTTCCCGTTTAAGGTAGTCCATTCATAAGGCTTGCTCTGCCAGCAGTGCACGATCATCATCAACACCAGCGGCTGAGGCGCTTTAGACACCGGACATGGGCATATTCGCGGACCGAGCTTCAGAGAACATGCAGGTGCATGCGAGATCGTTAAAGTTGCGTTTCGAGGAAGTGAGACCGGAGGAACTAGCAGCCGTTAGCGTCGAATTCGCGTGAGGAATTTGGAATAAACACCACCAGACTGTCGGTAAGTCAACACGGAATGTCGCGTATACGCCGTATGAGATTGGCGATTCCCGAGGCTCTGGGATTTGTCAAGCAACACACGATTTTCGTCCTCGTGGCATCTAGCAGTCCCTTATGTGAAGCAGGCCCATCCATGTCGCTCGGTTGCGATTGGTCAAATCTCCAAGGATTTCGTATTGCGATTGGATAAAGGTTGTTTCGCGACGATCTCCCGTGCGACTCTGCGCGTCTGCACTCTGATTACTGTGTCATTGACGACAACAAGGTTGCCATTCTTATCACAGTGTCGTGATTTGGAAATTTGGTCCATCATCCTGCAAGCCCTAGTCGTAATCGTGCCGGAGCACGTTTCGGAGTTCAGCATGGTATTCGACTTTTGGGATTTGTTATCGTTCGCATCTTGCTTGACAAATTATCCCCAGGCCTTATATGGGTCGCGGGTGTCCACGTTTCCAGCAGACCAAAATGTCTTCTCCTGCTACAAGCTCAACTGGCTCTCAGTCTTCATCCACTTCTTCTCCAAGGATCATGGCTTCTACCACCCATCATGCGTCGTCGCATCCTTTCCTATCACCTGCACACGCCTCGGACATATCATCATGGACAACTTCATTACCCAGACCCCAGTTGTGTCCGTCGACAGAGTCTCATTCCGCACTTCAGTCCCAGGAACAAGCTATCGAGGCCTACCGACAAATGAAAGCTGCACTATTCTCGAGAGCCATGAGCCCTAGCATAACCAAGCCCGCATGAGCATCTCGCGGAGGCGCGGTTCTCCGCCGGATACCATATGCCAACCCACACATACTACTGAGACGACTTACATTTAACGACCAATGGCGTCATACGCCGCTTTATACGGCAGATACCTGGAGGCTGGAACCTCGACGATACCCTAATGGCACGGAGCGTTGCTAGCGCAAACGACGGAGATACTGGTGGTCTGAGAGCCGACATATGGTGACGACGCCATATGATTAGTCCAGATTCATTCTTGGTGGACATTGCAGTCCGGAACGTCCTCATGGTTCGAGACGTAGGGCGACGCTAGAATATCACTACTGTTAATTCACGGCTCTTCAAGAGTTCTCGAACGTTTGGTTCCACGTCATTGCATGTTGTGCGAGTCTGGCCCATCTTGAAATCCGTCTCTTGTACACCGGTGAACTTCCTGGCAACCGCTGCATGCAGCCCTGGAGGTACCTAGGTATGGTCGTGCCCTGTTTTGTGGGAGGCGAAGTCCTGTGTAGCCAATGTCGGACCTTCTGAGATGCTGTTCATACTCGAAGCTAACCTGATGCTGAGACAAGATCGAAATCACGCCAAAAGAGGCTTTGTGGAAGCTCGGTTGCGACATTGCTCAGGATGCGTGAAATGGCAGAGCCACATCATCGGCTTGGCACTTGGGCATGGCCTTATCGATAGCGCGATGGGTCCGTGCACCAAAAGTTCGCCGAACGCGACTCTGCGCGTTCGCAAACGAAGACAGCAACATCACAAGCCAGCCAACCCTTCGCGGCAATACCGATACTGCAGCCAATCACAACATGTCTGGAAACACGCCCAAAACCATGTCCAAGGGACTGATGGGGATGAAGGTACGCAGGGCACTACTGGATTACCCTAGGAATACGCTGAACGCGAGTAGTTTATGCAGCGCGCGGCCGCAAAATCTTCGCCCTCGACGCCCAATGGCCCGCCTAGCAAGAAAGCACGCCTTTCGAATGGTGCATCTGCTGTAGGAACCTCGGATCACGACATCATACAATCGGGACTGGATGCGGAAGAAGCGAAGCGCCAGGCGGCCCTAGACAAAGCTGCGCAACATGCGGGTGAGACAAAGTGGGTGTTGAGTTTCAAGGACCCTCTTGAAGGAAAGAGACAAGATGCAATGAAGGTTAGGCAAGCGGGATTCGCTGAGCTCGACGCAGAGGACGAGGACGAGGACGATGAGGAAGATGTTAAGCCTATAAGAATGCAGTTCGGCGGTGGTGTCAAGAAGAAGGCAGATGTGTGTACAATTTGCACTTGCGATAGAACCAAACTGACGAAATGCAGACAACGGTGCCTTTTGTCAAGGCCGAGAACTCAGAATCAGAATCCGAGCATTCTTCAGACGATTACGATTCGGACGATCCTGCCGCAGATCTGATCCGACAGACCAAGCGCGAAATGGCCACGGAAAAGCGCGAATCCAAGAACAAGCGGGGCGACGATTCCGTCAAGGCAACACCGAAGCGACAGAAGGACAATGGCGACCTACAGGGCTTGACATCGATATCAGGCAGTCGACGGTCCGGAGGCGGGGGCGGCTTCGGTGGCATGGCCAACATGGAATGCTATAAATGTGGGCAAAAGGGACATATCTCAGCCAACTGCTCGTCTACACCACGAGGATCTGCAGGCAGAGGCAAAGGCAAAGGCCGGAGGTAGCCGCGGCGACGTCTTCTCGATGTATTTGTACACTTGGTCCGGTTCAATGATACCCCATGAAGACTCCGTCTTCAGTTGCACTTTGGTCATCCGACCTTGTCCCCGTCTTGGATGAGCATGTACTCGTCTCCGACCATCATCTTCATTTGGCTGTCGTCCATGAAGTTGTCGTGATCGCCATTCAAGGCAGCGCCGTCTTTGTCGTACATGAACTTGGCCAGCGCCAGATAGTCGGGGAAGACGAAGGTGCAGATGGCATCGTAGTCCATGAGTTTGGCTTTGCCGTGCATAATGTCTTGTATGGCTTTTCGATCCCGCTCTAGATGGTATGTCTGTGGCGGTCTCAGCTTGGGTGCTATGTAGTGGACTGCGCTCGGGCTGTACAAGGCTGTAGCTGAGGATGCCATGGCGCTGCAGGATGGGAACTGCGCGCTGTGCGTGGTTGTTGTTATAGTACTCGATAAAGTCGGCATCCGACATGCCATCTTTCTTCTTGATGTATATAGTCGCCTTGACAACCTTTCTGAAGCCAGTCGTGTTCGCGTAACCTGCTTGAAATGCCTTGGGTACCATGTTGTCACGTAGACGAAGATCAACGGTGACGGGCACGGGCAGTAGCCAGCCCTAGTGTCTTATCGACAATGCAGGGCCCACCGTATCTGACGTTGGTCGTTACCACAACGCCGGACGCTGCTGCATTCATTGTTTGGTGAGTAGAGCCGCACTCAGCGCCTGCCACTTCCCCGCCACAATATACGCTGTCCCTCACCGCCTCTTGTCTGCCACAGCTGCAGGCAACTCATTAGTCTCGGACCATAGTGAATCACCAGCGGACCCGCCTGTCCGACCATAGTCCGCTCCACCGCACGTCTTGTGGATGCTCCCATCGCTAGGCGCACGACAGTCTCTGGGAAATCTGTCGCTGGTACCACGACACCGAACACTCGTTCCCAGGCTACCGGTTGCCTGGTCGATCGCACAGTACACAGCATCGTCATCACACTGCTCAGCCTCGACTCGGCTCGCCACCAGTAACCTCGGACCACGCCCCATACATAACCCGCTTCGCTGCCAGGCCGCCGTCGTCCCGCTACCAGCTACACATCGCGCCCTTGCGACTTCGCTGAGAAGAAAGCAGTCAGCCGCCATGGCGGAAGAGCTAGGAAGAGAAGCCGGGGGGAGGTCGCGCATAGAAGACCTGGAAAGGCCACAACTCGACGATCGTTCCTACCGAATCATCACTCTACCAAATCAACTAGAGGTCCTATTGATACACGAGGCAGGGACGGACAAGGCTAGTGCGGCGCTGGATGTCAATGTGGGCAGCTTCAGCGATGCGCCGGATATGCCGGGTATCGCGCACGCGGTGGAACATCTGCTGTTCATGGGGACTGAGAAGTACCCAGAGGAGAACGCCTACAACCAATATCTGACACGCCACGGCGGGTATTCGAATGCCTTCACAGCCTCTACCTCAACCAACTACTACTTTGAGCTTTCATACCCTTCCTCCACACCTGCGAGCAGCCAAACCGCATCGCCAGACGTGTCACAAACTAATCTGTCAGAGTCCAAGGACGAGTCGCCGCTATGGGGAGGGCTGGACCGCTTCGGCCAGTTCTTCATCAGTCCTCTGTTCTTGGAAGACACGGTCGATCGCGAGCTCAAGGCTGTGGACTCAGAGAATAAGAAGAACCTCCAAAATGATACCTGGCGGATGCATCAGCTTAACAAGGCATTGGCCAATCCAGATCATCCCTACAACCATTTCTCGACCGGAAGCTACAAGACCCTCCATGACGAGCCCATAGCACGAGGCGTGAAGATTCGAGACGAGTTTATCAAGTTTCACTCAACGCACTATTCTGCAAACCGGATGAAGTTAGTCGTCCTAGGCCGAGAGAGCCTTGACACACTGGAAACATGGGTGGAGGACATCTTCGCTAAAGTCCCGAACAAGAACCTTGGACAAAATCGATGGGATATGCCCGTTTACACTGGGAATGAACTGTTGACACAGACGTTTGCCAGACCAGTCTTGGAATCACGGTCGTTAGAGCTTACATTCGCCTATCGCGATGAAGAGAAGTTCTACGAGTCACATCCTTCAAGATACCTTAGTCACTTGCTCGGTCACGAAGGTCCCGGTAGCATCCTTGCACACATCAAAGCAAAGGGCTGGGCGAACGGACTTGGTGCTGGAGGCTCTACCCTGTGCCCTGGCTCAGGGCTGTTCACTGTCAATATCAAATTGACCGAGGAGGGGCTCAAGAATTACAAAGAGGTTGCCAAGCTTGTCTTCCAATACATCGGATTGATGCGCGATCAGCCGCCTCTCGAATGGGTAGTCGAGGAGCAAATGCGGATCAGTGAAGTGGAGTTCCGATTTAAGCAAAAGAGCCCACCTAGCCGCACTGCCAGTGGTCTCGCCGGCATCATGCAGAGGCCTTACGACCGCAAGATGCTTCTGAGCGGTCCAGCCATCATCAAGAAGTTCGATGCCCAGCTGATCAGTGAGGCTATGTCCTACCTTCGACCAGACAACTTCAGGATGACGATCATTAGTCAAGATTTCCCAGGTGGATGGGATCAAAAGGAAAAGTGGTATGGAACAGAGCACAAGGTCGAAAAGATACCAGAAGACTTCCTTGCTGAGATCAAACAAGCTTTCGAGAGCAAGAGCCGGCCGGCAGAGCTACACTTCCCGCACAAGAATGAGTTCATCCCAACCCGGCTCGAAGTAGAGAAGAAAGAGGTTGAACAGCCGACCAAGGAGCCGAAGCTTATCCGCCACGACGACAACGTGCGCATCTGGTGGAAGAAGGATGATCAGTTCTGGGTACCCAAGGCTAACGTTCATATCTACTTCCGAACACCCATCACCAACGTCACAGCTCGTATCACGTTGTTGTGCACAATCTATCGCGAGCTTGTAAATGACGCTCTAGTGGAATATTCCTACGACGCTGACCTATCCGGTTTGGTCTACGACTTCACCAACCACATCAGTGGCCTTTCGATTACCGTTAGCGGCTACAACGACAAGTTGCACGTATTACTGGAGAAGGTCTTACTGCAAGTACGGGATCTTGAAGTATCGGAAGATCGTTTCAGGATTATTCACGACCGCATGCTACGTTCTCTACGCAACTGGGAGTACGGGCAGCCTTTCCATCAGGTTGGGACATACTCTCGGCAGTTCAAGAGTGAGAAGAGCGTAATGAACGACGAACTTCTTCCAGAGCTTGAGAATGTGACGGCTCAGGACGTACAGCAGTTCTTCCCGCAAATCCTGGCGCAATGTCAAATCGAGGTTTTGGCACATGGCAACCTATACAAGGAGGAAGCTCTGAAGATTACTGATCTAGTAGAACGTACTATCAAGCCAAGGAGACTGCCATCGAACCAGTTACCTACACGCCGAGGACTCATCTGGCCATCCGGCAGTAACTTCATCTACGAGAAACAACTAAAAGATCCCCAAAACGTCAATCACTGCATCGAATATAGCTTATATGCCGGTCACCGTTACGACAGCGTCACGCGCGCCAAGCTCCTGCTTCTTGGGCAGATGACGGACGAGCCGTGTTTCAACCAACTTCGTACGATTGAGCAGCTTGGCTACGTCGTATTCTCTGGCCCTAGCTTTCACGACATTTGGTCAGGATATCGCATTCTCATCCAGAGTGAGAAAGATTGTCGGTACCTTGAAGGTCGCATCGAGAACTTCCTCAATACGTTCGAGCAGACACTAAACGACATGAATGAGGAAGACTTTGAGAGTCACAAGCGTGCGATGATCAACAAGAGGCTCGCGAAACTGAAGAATCTATCTTCGGAGGACAATAGGTTCTGGAATCATATTTATAGTGATTCGTATGATTTCCTGCAAGGTATGCTGTCACCTAGACCCGTGCACTAGTGCATTTCTAACGAGTATACAGCCGATGTTGATGCCGCGACTATCGAGAAGCTTACAAAGAAGGACATGGTAGACTTCTACAGTCACTACATCTCGACTTCATCCTCTCAAAGATCCAAACTCTCAGTGCATCTACAAGCGCAAGCCAAGGCCAAGGAGCCCTCGCTCGAGGAGAAGAAGACTGCCGCCGCCGCTGCGCTCAAAATCATTCTCGCAGAACACAAGATCACAACCAATGACGAAGCTTTCGAGGCTCGCGTCAAGGACGCATCGTCCAATGCGGCTATCTCGGATGCAGTTGCCAGCCACCTCACTGACGATCTCAAGATCGAGAAGGAAGTCGCGAACAAGATCCTCGACGAAGCAAAGGCTGCATTGGGTGTAGCAGATTCAGGTCTGCCGGCCGCGCCTCAGGCTCTGGATACGAGTGCAGATGTCAAGAGCGTAGTGGATGCTTCACAGCCTGTTCTTATCGAGGATGTGCATGCTTGGAAGGCGAGTATGCAAGTCAGCACCGGTGTCCGACCGGTGCGAAACTTGGAAGACTTTGTCGAGGTTGCTGAGAAGCTATGAGTAAAACTACCGCGCTGAGCTTTCTGTTCAGCAATATATCGAAGAAGAACATGGAGATGCATTATGAGGATGTAGAAAAAAAGGAAGGGGTGCAGCTTCGTTCCCATGTTAGCGTAGTTTCCCTCGATCTATAAATCAATCATACGTATTGCAAGTGTCTGATCTATGATCTCTGATCAGCCATCTGAACCGCGTCCCATTGTCTCGTTAGATCAAGTTCCCATCGCAAAGGTCTCCGCCTCGTCACTCTTCACGAAGCCGACAGGCGAACCGAAACACCACGCACGTGGGAACTCTATACCCCATTTGGCCATCAAGCTCCGCAAATCTTCTTCTGTACCTGGAATTACATTGATGAATACTCGATCGGCATCACAGCGGGGTTCCGAATGCACTGCCCCTTCTTCTCCGCCTATCCTGAAAAACGCCACTTCTCTAGAAGCCGGGGTCTCACGCTCCACATCTTGTAGAGAATGTACGAGTGACTGACGTACGGAGTCAC
>Ga0265780_10011787_pt1 | contig 10312 bp, 15 predicted proteins | sample P1T30metagenome_FD_192432 | JGI IMG/M metagenome (GOLD analysis project Ga0265780, IMG submission 192432) | Plant litter microbial communities from East Loma Ridge, Irvine, California - P1 T30 | ecosystem: Environmental > Terrestrial > Plant litter > Unclassified | place: USA: California... | reverse complement strand
GGGCATGGTAAGCTTTTTCGACATGTGCAGGGCTGATAGTAGTGCTTCTACCTCATCAACAGTTGTGTCACTGCTTGGGTCTCGCTCACACGAATCAACAAGTTCCTGAATGAAGTGAGTCTCTGTCATCGCCTCGGAAGACTTGGCTGACATCAGTCTGAAATGATTGACGAGTTCACCGAAGGTCAAACCGCCGATATCAAGCCCCGAGCTCAGCTCGAAGCAGAGGAACAAGGACTCATCCGATTGCACGATGCCAACTTCTACTGGGGTACCGAAAATGGTTCCAGCTCGCCTCGATTCGGACTACGTATCCCAGACTTGACATTCGTCAAGGGCAAGATCAATCTCATTACTGGTGCTACCGGTAGTGGAAAGAGTACACTCCTCAAGGTAAGCTCACCCATGTTTTCACACACTGATATTAGGCTCTTACCGGTGAACTTCACTTTGAAAAGCGACCAGGAGCATTCTTCCATCTTCCACGAGAGGGAGGGGTCAGTTACGCTGCTCAGGAAAGTTGGTGTATGTCGGAAAGCATTAAGGATAATATCATTTTCGGTGAACCATACGATCTCGCTCGGTACAAGAATGTCATCCGGTCTTGTGGTCTCGAGACTGATTTGACCTTGTTTGAACATGGCGATCAGACCGAGATTGGAGAGAAGGGGATCACCTTGAGTGGAGGTCAGAAAGCTAGGATCACGCTTGCTAGGGCTGTATACTCTGAGACTGCTATTGTTCTGCTTGATGGTGGGTCTTTACGTAGTGAACTAGCTGACGACAGATATCTTCTCTGCACTTGACGCGCTTACTTCGAGGTTCATTATTGACAACTTATTCAATGGGGAATTGATGCGAGGCCGAACAGTCCTTTTGATTGTGAGTCTTATGAAATCCTCGTTGATGAGTGCTGATCTCAGACGCACCATGTCGGTCTTGCCGCTCCGATGTCCGACTACATGATTGCACTCAACAGTGACGGCTCACTCCGAAGCGCTGGTCCTATCGAAGACGAGCTCGAGGCTAATCCCGAGCTGGAGAAAGCAGCCAAGGAGGATATCCAGGAAACCAAAGAACAGATCTCGACGGGAGAAGACAAAGCGGAAGAGACCAAACCTGGAAACTCGCTCGTCAAAGATGAGGAGAAGAGTGAAGGGCGTATCTCCAAGCGAGCCATGTTCAGCTTCTTCAAGTAAGTCCCCATGCTATGATCGTGACCGATGACTGATAGGCAGGAACTTTGGTGGACCCATCTTCTGGCTCACTTACTTCGGTTTACTATTTGGCGCTCAGATGGTTTCTGCCTTCCAGACCTACTGGCTTGGTCGATGGGCTCGGGCATACGACGAGGCCAATGGTCGACATGTCTCTGCCATCTACTGGTTGTCTCTCTACATCGTCTTTGTATTGATTGGTCTGTTAATGATGGCTGGAGCCTGGATCCTGTATTACATCGGAGCCATCAAGGCATCTCGTGTCATTCACCAGCGACTTGTCGACAAGATCTTTGGCGCCTACGCTCGATTCCTCGATACCACACCTGTCGGACGGATCATTTCTCGATTCTCGAAAGATATCAAAAACATCGATTCCTCATTCACCGAGACCTTTGCCGATGTCTCTGAGATCACAATCAGTCTCGCCATCAAGTTCGTCGTCGTTCTCGCTCTTGTGCCCCTATTCTCCTTACCTGCCATCGCGATCGGTGCGCTTGGAGCATTCATCGGTGAAGTCTACATTCACGGTCAACTGAGCGTCAAGCGAGAAATGTCGAATGCCAAGAGTCCCTTGTTCTCTCACTTCTCCGCTGCTGTATCTGGTATCGTCTCGATCCGAGCTTACGGTGCTCAGAAGAAGCTTATGCGAGAAGCGCAGAAGCGAGCCGACAAATATACAAGAGCCGCTACTGCATTCTACAACTTGAACCGATGGGTTACTGTCAGAATCGATATGCTCGGTGGTCTGTTTGCTGCTTCCCTGGCTGGATTCTTGGTTTACGGTCCCCGACTCGATGCCTCCACTTCAGGTTTCGCCTTGTCGCAAGCTATCTCATTCTCCGGCATGATCATCTGGTGGGTACGAATCGTCAACGAGCTCGAGGTCCAGGGCAATTCAGTCGAGAGGGTGGAAGATTACTTGATCATCGACCAAGAACCTGTAGCGACTGAACGAAATCAGCCACCTGCTGCTTGGCCAACATCGGGAGAGATCATCTTGGACGGTTTGTCTGCCAAGTACGCCTCAGACGGGCCTACCGTACTTGATAACTTGAAAGTCAGGATTGCTAGTGGTGAAAAGGTCGGAATTGTCGGACGTACTGGAAGTGGAAAGTCGACTCTGGTAAGTGCTCTCATCTTGCCGGATCGATCGAGACTGACACATAGGCACTGGCGATTCTGAGGATGATCCCTACGACCGGCAGTGTTGTCATTGATGGACTCAAGACTGAGAATGTCAACCTCAAAGCCCTCCGATCAAACATCACCATCATTCCTCAAGACCCCATCCTGCTTTCTGGTTCATTGCGGTTCAATCTCGTAAGCTGACTCGTACAGTCGATTCCAAAAGCTAACGTGACAGGATCCGTTCGGAGAGCACGAAGATATCGAGCTGAATGATGCCATGTATGCCTCGGGTCTCGGTGCTGTACGACATAGTGAAAGCGGAGCATCCACCCCCATGCGATTAAGTCTCGATACCCAAATCGCAGCTGGTGGTGGAAACCTTTCTCAGGGTCAGAGACAACTCGTCGCCCTAGCTCGTGCTCTTGTCAGGAATAGCAAAATCCTGATTCTTGACGAGGTATGTCATTCTTCTCCCACTTGGTTCGAAGCTGACTTATAGGCAACTGCATCGGTAGATTTCGAGACGGATGCTCTGATCCAGAAATCGATCAGGGATCTACCATCACATTGTACCGTCTTGACTGTTGCGCATCGACTTGCAACAGTCATGGACTACGATAAGATCCTAGTTCTTGGTGCTGGAAAGCTGCTCGAGTACGATTCGCCTGATATTCTCAGGAATAATAAAGATAGCTATTTCGCAAAGCTGGTCCAAGCCATGGAGGGACCTTCGAGGTAAATAGACTTGTTTTAGTTGAGTCATGTATATGGTATGATATCGCCATTGTCTGCCGGGACTCATCCGGTTTGGTCGACCAGCACATAGGGGCTGAATCTAGCTACAAGCCTCATCAGCGAAATCCTCCGAGATTGCTATAACCTGTAGCGCACTGCTTTGCCGCGGAGGTACACAATCTAGGCGTCTGAAACAGGTGTGGCTCGACTTGGTCAGACAGATGCCTCGTTTCGAGGATTTGAGTATGTACTGTGCAATGCGAACTACCATTGACTCTGCTGACTCTACCTTCTACCGACTTCCTCTGCAGCTAGGACGATCTCCTTTCCGCCAACTGTTCCTGTCCTTCCGCTGACACCAAACGTGAGAGCGTATCCTGGTGGAAGCTCACTTCCGGGAGCAGGCAGCTCCAACAATGGCCATGAAGCTGGTCCAGGCTTCTGTAGGATCATCTCAATCTGATCATCAGTCTGGATCCTTAAAGCTTATTGCAGCGACGCACCTTGGTACCTAAGATACGGAAAGTACTCGTTGCTGGATCAATGGGGCCGTAGAGGGTGACAGTCTTGTTCACTCGCTTATGTGCGGGCAGGTACAAGTCGAGCTTGATCTACTTAGTCAGCTTAGCTCCCCAGACCGAGTCAGCTTACCTCCTGAGCTGTGAAGACAACAGTCGACTTGGTTTTGTCGGCTCCTTTCGCAAAGGCCGAGACGTGAATCTGCATCGGAGTCTGATAGTGATCCATTCGACAATTGACAAACTCCTCCTTGTCCTCTTTCTTTGCCCCAACAAAGAGATGGGATCCTTCCTTGCATCCTTCAATTTTCATGAATTCGTCGAATTCTAGCACTTTTCGTTTTGGGCAACAAGCATTGTATTTCGTTCCTTCGTGGAAGACCGGCTGGATGTCAGCTTAGTTCTATGAAAGCGATCAGCAGACTTACACCTAGAGGATGATACCTGCACTTTGCTTTTTCACCATCACCCCTCGAGACATCCTCGCCTTCCCATGTAGCTTCACAGGCGCGACGCTTACACCTCGCCCCGTCTGCAACAGGGAGGCTCAAATCATCTTCCTCTTCCTTCTCTGGCTCGGCAGGTGGTGCCTCCATCTTGATTGGGGCGGTAGCAGCTGATGATGGTCCTGCCTTTGCTGCGCCAGTCGAGTAGGTTTCGACGCCGTTCTCCACCGTCACATGATTTGGCTCGGATGGTTTGGCGGCTGTGGTCGACGCTGCTGATACTGGTGCGGCAGCTGTATGAGTTCCAGTCGTACATGGCTGCAAAGTCAGCAAAAGCTAATGGAAAGGATATGCTGCTTACTGGGATGGCCATGAAAGCATCAAATTCGAGGACGGGCTACTGGTCAGTTTGGAGTATGCCTTGGTCATTAGCTGCATACCTTGTTTGTATCACTACAGCATGCTATAGGTCAGTATTGAGCTATACAAATATCTAAAGACGTACACCACGACTTCAGACCCTCATGGAACACCTGCCATGTCAGTTGACCATCCAGCCTGGTCGCAGTGGGCTTTTACTCACAGGTCCTCCTGGGTGGTATTTGCAGCTACCTTCCTCATTATTACCCTCATCAAACTCCTGACTACATCCTTTTCTGGTGCATTTAGGCATGGTGAAGTTATGGAGACAAGGTATAAAGTATAAAGACGACAACAGAAAGTTGTAGCAACTCCACTCTCCTCCACCTTGATGTGCAGCACGTGGCTTTGGCTGATACCTATATTATCTATGCATGCGATACAGCCTTGGATCAGAAGCGATCTGATCCAAGGGTCCAGCTCCCCACGAGACTAACGTCTTGAAAGCCAGAGGAGGACGAAAATGAAGAGTACAAGCAATAAGAACGCCATGAAGTAACACCAATTTCCTCCTTGACGAGATGCCATCTTCGTCATTCTGCGGAATGTGCCTCCAAGGAAATTCGTCGTGGAAGCGAAGGAGTCGTTCTGTATGGATCAGTTGAGCGCCATGTTCTTCCAGTGCAAGCAACCCTGCAGAGTGATCGAATTGAGACATACCATTCCTGCTAATTCCAAATTTCCATCTCGAACCTCATTCCCTATACCGACCGTAATCTACCCATCAGCTCACCTCCTGGCCAGGTCGTAGGTATCTATGCCGGATAGATTTGCAGAAGATTTGACTTACATCCTTCAATGACTTGACTTTGCCCAGCAGCCCACTCAGGCGCTCATCATTCTGCCCTTCAATTTGTTGCGTTGTTCCGCTATATCCTCCCATTCCTCCGCCCCCTGCCCCACTGCTCATTCCGCCCCCATACGGCGACTCGGAGTATTGTGATGAAGATGAGTTGGGGCGATATGGCGATGCACGGCCCGAGGAAGGCCCTGCGCCGGAACCTGGAACTAGGAGCACCGGAGCTGGGGACGGGGAGGAGTTGTGGACTGGTAAACGTTGTCTTCTTATGGTCAGTTCTGTCGTAGCGTTACAGGGCTGGATTTTACCTGCTCATGGTGGCTGTGTTGCTACAATGGTCTTATTTACGGTTTGTAGATGTCTAATGTGACTGACTTGCAATCACTCGGTGGAGGATGTGGGATTGATGACGCGCCAGACTTGCTTAACGGCTTAACGGAATGTCTTCTGGAATCGCATCTTTGCTCGACTGTTAAGAATACATGACCCAGAGAACCTATCTATGGAGCCTTCTTTGCGCCAATCTCCTCGACGATGAGCTTTTTGTACGCAGAAACATCTCCAAAGAACTTGGAAACGGTCCCGTCATTACAGACCCAAAGCTGGTTGGCGGTCCCTGTAATGAATCGCTCGTCGTGCGAGATACTATATGGTCAGCTGATATCCAGTACTCGGGGTATATGACTGACGAGATAACGCCTCCCTTAAACGCACTAACAGCGGCAATCAAGGCATCGATACCCTCGATATCCAAGTGATTACTGGGCTATATCCATCAGTCTCGCGTCACGGCATATGCAGAGGGACTTACCTCATCGAGTAGCAAGATATGAGGTCGACTCATACTGAGGACAGCGAAAGCGACACGCGACTTCTGACCTCCAGAAAGGGTACCAATCTTCTGGATACCCGTCAAACCAGTGATTCCGAAAGCACCCAAGTGGCTTCGGTAGTCCTGTTCGACTTGACCCGGGAACTTGTGCTGCAAGAACTGCACAGGCGTCATGGTGCTATCGAGCTGATCGATATGATGTTGGGTGAAATAAGCGATTCGACATCTAGCATTGTGATTGGCACTACCAGAGTTGGGCTGAATTGCACCAGTGAGCAGCTTGATGAGGGTCGATTTACCGGCTCCGTTAGGACCGATGACGGCGATACGCGAGTCGAGCTGGACATCGATATTGACATTCTTGAGAATGATCTTGGCCGGGGTGTAACCGAAAGTAGCCTCGTCCAGTTGAAGCAGCGGGGGAGAGATCTTTTCTGGCTCGGGGAATCGGAATGTCTCTGATTCGTCCTCCTCTGGAGGCTCGAGTTCGGGGAGCTTTTCCAGGATCTTGATACGGGACTGAGCCTGTGGAGCTGGTTGTGAGCTTACTCATAGGTCATCGGCATAAGTACTTACCTCGGTTGGCGTTGTATCGCCATCGATCGATGTAGGCCTGCAAATGCTGTCGGTACGTAAGTTGAGCCTCGTATTCCTTCTTTTGCTGCTTGTTCCTCTCCTGCTTGGTCTGGTAGAAATTGCTGAAGTTACCTTTCCAGTAGTCGAGTCGTTGAGAATGTTGATGGATGATGTCGGTTGCGACTGCGTCAAGGAACGCTCTGTCGTGCGATCTATACGTTAGCCCTTCCCGACATTTCAGGCGATAGGACCTACACGACCAAAATAGTACCAGGCCAGGTCTGCAAGTAGTCTTCGAGCCAAGCGATGGCGTTCAAATCCAACATGTTCGACGGCTCATCAAGCATGAGAAGCTACACGTTAGCATCGATCCGTATATGGCTGATGAGTGCTTACATCGGGGTTGACAAACAAGGCTCTAGCCAATGCCAGTCGCATCCTCCAACCACCAGAGAAACTCTTGGTCGTCTTGGCCTGATCCTCCTCGTTGAAACCAAGACCGGCCAACAAAGCTCCCGCTCGTGCAGGCCCAGTCTCTGCCTCCATATCCACCAAAGTCTTTTGGATCTCGCCCAATCGCACCGCGAGCTCGTCCTTCTCCTGCTCGAGCTGAATGTTGGGCGCACCATCTTCGTGGGTCGTGGGCAATTTCTCGAGCTTTTCGAGCTGCTTGTTGATGTCAATCTCGTCGGTCTTGAGCTTATGTGCCCAGACATCGGCCTGCAGAACCGACTCGAGAGCCGTAGTCTCGTCTCCGGCAATCTCTTGTTCGACATAGAGTACTGAAATATGGGTAGGGATAGGGACTTCTCGCAAAGCAATGTTTCGGAGCAAAGTCGATTTACCCACACCGTTACGACCGATAAGACCGTATCGTCGCCCAGTGCTCATCGTAAGAGTAGCACCAGCCCTGCAAGGTCAGTTGAATGCAATCATAGAGGCAGTCTGGCTCACAAAATCCTGTTGCTTCCAAAGTTGACATCGATGTTGCTGAGATGGATATCCTTGCTCTTTCCCTTGGCATTTCCGCTCATATCCAATGGATTGACAGCCATGAACATCTCCTCGTAGCTCTGCTGTTTCTTTTGCATGTCGATGAGCTTCGATCCTTGGTACAGGTCGCCCTTTTTACCCCTCTCTCGCTTTTCGATCTTTGCCTTGATTTTCGCTTCAGCTTTGGCCAACTTGCCGAGATCGACTCGAGAGGCTTGTCCTTTGTTGACGGAATCGAGCTCCACTGGGCCAGTCATGGCGAGCGTGGTGGACATCTTGGAGGACTTCATCTTGACTGCCTTTTCGAGACGTGTCGCAGCAATGTTGCGTCGAACCCGCTTGGAAGACTGTGATTCGAGGTAGGTGACCAATCGACCGATGCTGATCGTTAGGTAGGAAGAGATTGCAGGGCTGTATGCTCACAAGTCATCGAGAGGCTTGCTGTCCGAGTTGGACGGACCAGCTTGAAGCATCCCACGAGTCATTTCGACAATGTCATCCATCTCCTCATCCTCGTCCTCTACTAAACCCGAGATGTACGAGACCACCACATCATCTGTTCGTGGGAACGTTTGCTTCTGCATGTCAGACTCTCTAGTATATCATGACTCACTATATCCGAAGCGATCTTTGCCATTGTATACTATGCAATGTAGTAGATAGAAAGAAAGAGATGAAAGAGACAGAGTGGTGAAATCTGATTTGGCGCAACCTCGGAGCCGGTTCCGTATGACGTTGAGTCTGTACAATTCTCACCTTTATTTACTCGTCACTCAGCAGTCACGATGGCAGCCTTGAACCGCCTTACCCAGCGGATCAAGGAGAACTTCATCGAGTCGACTCGCGATATACAGCTGCTGACCGGCGGAGCGGGCTCGTCTACGCCATATTTCGACACTTCCGATGACAAGATTAAGGAGATATCCAAACTGCTCGAGTCGAGGTCAGAACGGGACAGGCTGGAAGCTATGAAGCGAATCATTGCCGGGCTATCTAAGGGCCGGGATATGGAAGGGTTCTTCGCTCAGGTTGTCAAGAACGTTGTTGCTGGCAGTATTGAGATTAGGAAGCTGGTTTACATTTTCCTGCTCAGATAGTGAGTCTTTGACCATATGCCTAGCTAACATGTAGTGCCGCTACCAACTCGGATCTACTGCTTCTATCGATCAATACGTTCCAGAAGGATCTCTCGGATCCATCACCACTGATACGGTCCATGTCACTACGAGTATTGACGTCAATTCGAGTACCGGTTATTCAAGGTATCGTGATGCTCGGTCTAAAGAAGCTAGTCAACGACCGTAACCCGTGGGTCCGAAAGACGGTCGCAGGTGGTCTTGCCAAGATCTATGAGTGAGTCCTGATCGTCTGTAAAGACGTAGCTGAACACTAGCATGGACTCGTCGTCGCTACCGCAACTCATCGCCCTCATTCAGACACTTCTGGCTTCTCCATCGCCTCTGACCCTCGGTGCGACTTTGACGGCATTCATGGAGATCTGTCCTGATCGAATGGACTTGCTTCACCCCTACTATCGCCATATCGTCCGCGTACTGGTCGATGCCGACGAGTGGGGACAGATTGTCGCTCTACAGGTCTTGACCCTCTACGCTCGAACCATGTTGGAAAGGCCAGATACCGCCGGCAACATCGATCCTAGCACTATCACCAAGCCTACCGCTAAAGCAGCTGGTGAAGAAAGTGAAGACGAATTTGATGGCATCGATACCGACCTCGCCATGTTCCTGCATCTCGCTAAACCGCTTTTCCAGTCTCGTAATCCGGCCGTCATTCTCGGCATGGCCAACGCCTACTACCATCTTGCGCCTGCAAATGGAATCGTAGGACAGCAGCTATTGGTTGCACCGCTACTACATCTCGCCGGGGCCTCGCATGTCTCGGCTAGGGGGGAGGAGATTGCAGCTCTGACCTGGGACGTCATTGTGTCGATGGTGGAGGAGCGAAAGGTGAGCACCTCGTGATGGCTGGGCTGATGACAGTGGCTGTTCTCGTCGCATCAAAGTCGCTTCTACGTACACGAATCCGACTCTACCGCTGTCAAGATCGCCAAAATGAAAGCGATGGCTGCGCTAGTCTCGAATGAGAACGCCTCGGCATCGATCAGGGAGTTCAAGGTATGTCGTCTTTCGCGATGCTGGCTGACAGCAGCATTACGTTCGATTCACCGACGATGACGTGGCTGAAGAAGCCGTCCGATCGATCGGTTCGTGCATCCGAAACCAGCCAGACGTCGCTGCAGCGGGACTGAGCACCCTCATGAAACTCCTGAGGAGTTCGAGAGATACTCTCGTCGCACAAACCGTCATCGTCCTCAAATCGGTCATTCTGTCACGTACTCCTGGATCATCCCTTCCTGAACCGCAGAGTCTTGTCGCCCGCCTGGCCAAGCAATTGGACGGAATCACAAACCCTAGAGCTCGAGCTTCCGTATACTGGCTTGTCGGCCAGTTTGCGGCTAGCGGTGCACCACCGAAACACGGTCTAGGATGGGATGGCGTGGCAGCATGGGTGCCGGATGTTCTCAGAAAGGGTGTCAGGGGATTTGTGCAGGAGGTACGTGTTGGTGTCGCGCAAAAGCTGACGAGTAGCCCAACATTGCAAAACTTCAAATTTTGACACTGGCT
>Ga0265780_10011785_pt1 | contig 10313 bp, 12 predicted proteins | sample P1T30metagenome_FD_192432 | JGI IMG/M metagenome (GOLD analysis project Ga0265780, IMG submission 192432) | Plant litter microbial communities from East Loma Ridge, Irvine, California - P1 T30 | ecosystem: Environmental > Terrestrial > Plant litter > Unclassified | place: USA: California... | reverse complement strand
TGCAAGGGCGGGTCAGCGCTGACATCGTGGCTGCGGCGCGTTCAAGCCGCGCCTGCCGGTTGGTAGCGGTCCGAACCTCAATGATAGAAATACGGCGCCAGCACCGCGACTTCCGTAATGTTGTTGACCGGCAGTCCATTGCGCTCGGCGACCTGCCGGATTGCCTCGGGCGTGGGCGCATCGTAGATGCAGAAGCTGCGGGCCTTGTCCGTGGTCACGTACGAGTGGACCCAGGTCACGCCTTGTTCGCTGTTCGTCTGGACCACCTTGCTCAAGGCATCCGCGCCGGCGGCGTTGACGGGGATGTTGAGACCATCCGGGAAAGTGCGTTCTACCATATAGCGTGGCATTTCTGTCTCCTTGCTGTTATGAGGGGCAAGCAACAACACCTATTGGGACTGCCAGGATAAAGTAGCGCAAAACAAAAAGTAGGGCAACCGATTGCTGCGCAATCCTGCATGGAGCGTGGCGCCTTGCGCCAACGAGAGCGCCTGAGGATTTGACCCGGTGCGTGTTGTCACGGAGCGGAAAATTGTCGGCGCGCGTGCAGCAGGACTTGACTCGCTCGCAGGCCAGTGATTAAATCACTAATATGCTAGTGAATTTTATCCGGACCACATTCCTCCCTGACAGGAAAGATGCACCATGATTCTGCGCGACCGGCCCTCCGGGCTCAGTCTGTTCCTCGCGCTGCACGGCTCCGTACTGCCACGCATCCTGCCCGCGTTGATCGTCAACATCGGCATCGCGACCCTGGTGACCTGGTCGCATGGCGACCTGTTCCATTTGAAGATCACACTGACGACGATCCCGTTCACGCTGATCGGTTTGCCGCTCTCGATCTTTCTCGGCTTTCGCAACAATGCCGCCTACGACCGCTTCTGGGAAGGCCGCAAGTTGTGGGGCGAACTGGTGCTGCGCAGCCGGAATTTCGCGCGGCAGTGCCTCAGCCTGATCGATTACCCGACGCCAGCGCTGGCCGCAAACGGACTGGGAGACGCCCGTGTGCGCATGGTGTACCGGGCCATCGCGTTCAATCATGCGGTGCGCGGCGTGTTGCGCAACGACCCATCGGGCGCCGACCTGAAAGCATTGTTGCTGCCGGCCGAATGGGCGCAGATGGAATGCAGCCACAACAAGCCCGATTTCCTGATGCTGCAGATGGGCATGGACCTGCGCCAGTGCCTGAAAGAGGGCCGCATCGACCCTTGCCTGGCGGCTACCATCGACACCACCTTGTCGGCGCTGACCGGCGCCGGCGCCTCGTGCGAACGGATCAAGAATACCCCGGTGCCGTTCTCCTACACGCTGCTGTTGCACCGCACCGCCTACCTGTACTGTTTCTTGCTGCCGTTCGGGCTGGTCGATTCGATCGGGTTCATGACGCCGTTCGTGGTGGCCATCGTCGCGTACACGTTTTTCGGCCTCGACGCCCTCGGCGACGAGATCGAGGAACCCTTCGGCCTCGAATCGAACGACCTGCCGCTCGACGCCATCTGCCGTGCCATCGAGATTGACCTGCGTTCGGCGCTGGGCGATCCGGCTGTGCCGCTGCCGCTGAAGCCCGTCAATTATTGCCTCACCTAGTTGCCCCATGTTTGCCGCTGAAAAAGGATCTGCCATGCACGACCAGTACCAGGATCGCATCCGTCACCCCCTCTTGCGCGAGCGCGTCACCAGCGCCGCTGCTGCGGCCGCGATGATCGAAGACGGCATGACGGTCGGCATGAGCGGCTTCACCCGGGCCGGCGACGCCAAGGCCGTGCCGCTGGCACTGGCCGAACGGGCGCGCCATGACCCGCTGCAGATCACCCTGATGACCGGCGCCTCGCTCGGCAGCGATGTCGACAAGGTGCTGACGGAGGCCGGCGTGCTGGCGCGCCGCATGCCGTTCCAGTCCGATGCCACGCTGCGCGCGGCAATCAATCGCGGCGACGTGATGTTCATCGACCAGCACCTGTCCGAAACCGTCGAGCTGCTGCGCACCGGCCAGATCGCGCCGATCGATGTCGCCATCATCGAGGCCATCGCCATTACCGACAGCGGCGCCATCATCCCGACCACCTCGGTGGGCAACAGCGGCAGCTTCGCGATCCTGGCCGACAAAGTGATCGTCGAGATCAATCTGGCGCAATCGCTGGCGCTGGAAGGACTGCACGACATCTTCATCCCGAAACATCGCCCGCAACGCGAGCCGATTCCCTTGATGACGCCGAGCGACCGCATCGGCACCACCGCCATCATGATCGCGCCGGAAAAGATCGCCGCCATCGTCATCACCGAAAAAAGCGACAGTTGCTCGACCATCCTGGCGGCCGATGACGACACGGCAGCAATTGCCGCGCACCTGGTGGCCTTTTTCGAGCGCGAGGTCGCGCAGGGCCGGCTGACCGAGCGCCTGCTGCCAATACAGGCCGGGATCGGCACCATCGCCAACGCCGTAATGACCGGTTTCATCGACAGCCCGTTCCAGCACCTGACCATGTATTCCGAGGTGCTGCAGGATTCGACGTTCGACCTGTTCGATGCCGGCAAGCTCGATTTCGCCTCCGGCTCGTCGATCACGCTGTCGGCAGCCAAGGGCCAGCAGGTGTTCGCCGACATCGGCCGCTACAAGGACCGGCTTGTGCTGCGGCCCCAGGAGGTGAGCAACCATCCGGAGGTGGTCCGGCGGCTCGGCATCATCGCGATCAACACCGCGCTCGAGGCCGACATCTACGGCAACGTCAATTCGACCCACGTGGGCGGCACCCACATGATGAATGGCATCGGCGGCTCGGGCGACTTCGCGCGCAACGCCTACCTGGCCGTGTTCGCGACCAAGTCGGTCGCCAAGGGCGGCCGGATCTCCAGCATCGTGCCGATGGTCTCGCACGTCGACCACAACGAGCACGACGTGGATATCGTCGTCACTGAAATCGGCCTGGCCGACCTGCGCGGCCTGGCGCCGCGCGAACGCGCCCAAGCGATGATCGACAACTGCGTGGCCGAACCCTACCGCCAGATGCTGCGTGACTATGTGGCTGCGGCGAACCTGCGCGGCGGCCATACCCCGCACATGCTGGAACAGGCCTTGTCATGGCATATCCGCTACGGCGCCACCGGTTCGATGCTGCCGGAACAGGGCCACAAGGCGGCCTGAGCATTGCTGGTCGGGATAGAAACCCGGGCGTGATTGAAAAGCCCTGACAGGCACGGTGCTGTTAAAATTTCCGGTCACCCTCAGATGCCTTTGGCAGGAGTTCGAAAATCCTACGTTTTCTCATCAGAACGGCGATCGGCAGACCAAAGCTGATGCTCGCCGCTGCATTTATCGTGCTGGCGGTCCTGGCCGGCGCGATGACCTATACCGGCTTTCTCGTCGTCGGGGAGCTGGCCCATCACATCGGCACAGGCCGGTTCGTGGCAGGCTTGCTTCTTGGCGCTCTTTTCGCCAGGGTCCCCTGGGTAAGCAAGGGCAAGCTGCGCATTGTGGGTCTGTTGCCCAAGCCTGTCCGCCGGCCACTGATCGTGGGCTTGCTCGCACTCTGCCTGTTGAGCCTTCTGTCGCGCGGCGAAAACGTGCCCGCATTGTTTACCGGTTTTACTGCGGGGTTTGTTCTTGCATTTCCCTGGTTGAGGAAAGCGGTATTCGATCGGGTGGTATCGTCCTTCTCCAAATTTCCTGCCGGCCAGAACCCGCGCAACACCATCGACGACAGGGTCATCGATGGTGAGTTCAGGGAAAAGAAAGACTGAGCGCCGGCCCGTCGCCTTACCAGGGTAGTTCGGCGCCGTTATACGACTTGAACGAGCCGCTGTCGGCAGGCGTCAGCGCATCGATGACGCGCAGCATGTCGGTGACAGCGTCATGGGCGGGGCGCCCGATGGTCTCGCCCTGGAACGGTTGGGACAGGCGCGAGTTGACCGTGCCCGGATGCAGTGCAACCAGCACCGTGTCTTTCCGGGTACGCGCCACTTCGATTGCGGCAGTTTTCACCAGCATGTTCAGGGCCGCCTTGGACGCGCGGTAGCTGTACCAGCCACCCAGGCGGTTGTCGCCGATACTGCCCACCTTCGCCGACAACATCACCATCATGGCGCGCTCGTTGGCCAGCAGCCGGACGAAATGACGCAGGACCAGCGCCGGACCGAAGGCGTTCGCCTGGAAGGTTGCCTGCATCTGCGGCAGGTTCAGGTCGGCCAGGCGTTTTTCGGGCATGAACGCGGCGTCGTGCAGGACGCCCGCCGCATTGACGATGAGGTGATAACGCCGGCCGTTATCGACTACACGCGCCGCCTCGGCGATGCTGGCCTCGTCGGCGAAGTCGATGGCGGGCGCCGAGTGGCGATGCAGGCCCTGCACCGATGCGCAGCGCGGCGAACTCCCGAGCAGATCGACAAAGGCCGCCCCGATCGTTCCCGATGCGCCGATGACCAGCGCATGGAACTGGTCCGGCAGACTGCTCATCATGGTGTCGTCCCCGTCCGTTGAAGTGGCATCCAGTGTACTGCAGGTATGGCAGGGCGCCGGCGTGGGCAACCGTCCGGTGCATGCCTCGAATCGATCCTGCCGCATAATGGAAAGCATGATGAATCGCCGACTGTTTCTTGCTGCCTGCGCATTGTCGGCGCTGCCCGCAGCAGCGCAGGACAGCGTGTGGCGCCGCCTCGCGGGCGGCGGGCATGTGCTGCTGCTGCGCCATGCGGCCACCGTGCCGGGCATCGGCGATCCGCCGGGCTTCGAGCTGGCTGCCTGTGCCACGCAGCGCAACCTGTCGGCCGACGGGAAGGCGGACGCGCGCCGGCTCGGTGAAACATTCCGCCGTGAAGGCGTGCCAGTGGCCGACGTGCTGTCCAGCCGCTGGTGCCGCTGCCTCGATACCGCGCGGCTGGCGTTTGGCAGCGTGAAGCCGGCCCCAATGATCGATTCGATGTTCCAGGACGATGACGCCAGCCGCCAGCGCAAGCTTGCCGAACTGCGGCGCTATCTCGCCGCGTTCAAGGGGCCTGGCAACCTGGTGCTGGTGACACACGACGTCAACATCCGCGCGCTGGTGGGGCAGTATGTGAACCAGGGCGACATGGTGGTCGCCGTCGCAAACGCGGACGGCAGCCTGCGCGTGACCGACACCGTGCCGATGGCGCGCCTGCGATAGACCGACCCCAGGGCCTTCTGCCGCGGCGCTGTCTCGCCCCATATCTCCCTAGTTACCCCGGTAGGTAGAGTAGCCATATTGACTTAGCAGCAGAGGCACGTGGTAATGCGGCACGCTGCCATCGGCAGTGAAGATCACGGGGACTTCGGGAAAGAAGGTCTTGCGCTTGTGATCGGCAAACCATTTGCCCGTCTTGAAGGTCACGCGGTACGTGGTGTTCTCCAGCCTGGCGTCCTGCGGAAAGAGTGCGGCGATGCGCCCGTTTGCATCCGTGGTCCCCGAATTGATGAGTGTCCAGTGCTCGCCATTGCGTTTTTCCAGCGTGACGACCACATCGGGGGAGGGCAGTCCGTCTTCCAGGTTGAGCACGTGAACGCTCAGTGGATTGTCCGCTGCGCTGGCGAAGTGGGTGAGGCTGGCCAGGGCCAGGCCTGCAAGCAAGGTTTTCATGTTAAGCATTTAATGGTCCTGGTTTGTTGGATAACGTGGAAAAATTCGTTCGATCGCGTCGAGCGCGCATGCTTCATCGGTTGCCGCGCCACCAGCACCGGCCACGCCGATCGCGCCAATCACGTCCTTGCCGGCAGTCAGTGGCACGCCACCGCCAAGCAGCAACAGTTCGGGCAGGGTCGTCAGGTTGGCCGCATCCGGATTGGCGCGGGCATTGTCGGCGAGCTGGCGCGTCGCCGTCCTGGTCGACAGCGCCGTGTACGCCTTGCGCTGGGCGGCAAGCGTGTTGTGCGGACCGACGCTATCGTCCCGCTGCAACGCCATCAGGTTGCCGCCGCGATCGACGATGGCCACGGCAAGCGTCTTTCCACGGCTGTGGCACGCTGCCATGGTTGCATCTAGCAACTCGCGGGCGACAGCGACCGGGAGATCGGGCCGCAGCACTTGCCGGGCTGGTGTTGGCGCGGCCTGGGCGGCGCTGCTCGCCAGTCCGATCCAGAGGAAAAATGAGAAACGATGCTTCATGGCTGCCTTGCGTGATGTGAATGCAGGCATCGTAGCGACCCATCCCCGTCAAACAGATTGCTCCCGGATTACAATTTTGTAATGCACGTCCGGACGCGCGTTAAGATGAATGCACAGGAGATTACTGACCGCATGCGCATACTGATCGTGGAAGACGAACGCAAGACCGCCGACTTTCTGCAGAAGGGGTTGCGTGAATCCGGCTATGTGGCGGAGGTCGCCGGCAACGGCTTTGACGGTCGCTACATGATCGAAGAATTTGCGTTCGACCTGGTGATCCTGGACGTCATGCTGCCGGGCCTGGATGGCTGGGAATTGCTCAAGCTGGTGCGCAGCAGGTCGTCGATCCCCGTCATGTTCCTCACGGCGCGCGACGCTGTCGAAGACCGCGTGCGAGGCCTGGAGTTGGGCGCAGACGATTACCTGGTCAAGCCCTTTTCGTACGCCGAACTGCTGGCCAGGGTGCGCACCCTGCTGCGGCGCGGGCCACCGCGCGAAATGGACATCATCGAGGTCACCGACCTGAACATCGATGTACTGCGCCGCCGCGTGACGCGGCAAGGCGAGCGGATTACGCTGACCAACAAGGAATTTGCCTTGCTGCATCTGCTGGCAAGCCGGGCCGAGGAAGTACTGTCACGCGCCCTGATCGCCTCGCATGTGTGGCAGATGAACTTCGACAGCGATACCAATGTGGTCGATGTGGCCGTGCGCCGCCTGCGCGCCAAGATCGACGATCCGTACGCCGTCAAGCTGATCCATACGGTGCGTGGCATGGGCTACGTGCTGGGGGCAGGGCAATGAATCTCACGCCGCGTTCGATCGGCATGCGGCTCGCACTATTGTTCGCACTGGCCAGCACGCTGGTGCTGGGCGCCATCAGCGTATGGCTGTACGGGTCGCTGGCGCGCGAAATCGCCTGGCGCGACGACAGTGCGCTGGCCGGCCGCATCGAGCGCATGCGCATCCTGCTCGACGATGCAGCCAGCATCGATGCCCTGCGCAGCCGGCCCCAGTTATACGCCAACATGCTGGGCAATCGCGACAGCGTCCTGTGGCTCATTGCCGCGGACGGCACTGTCCTCATCGAGATCAATCCCGGGTCGATACCGGTGCCATCCTTGCCGGCCAGCAGCCAGGTCAGGCTGACCGATGCCGCCACGGGCCAGCCGGCGCGCCTGGCCTGGGTCGATATCGGGCAGGGGCCGCGCCGCTTCCGGCTGGTCGCTGGCAAGATGCTGGCCGAACGCGAGCAGATGTTGTCCAGCTACCGGATCACGCTGGCCACCGCACTGGTCCTAGGGGCGGCGCTGTCCTTCGCACTTGGCTGGCTGATCATCCGGCGTGGCCTGCGCCCCGTGCGCGAGCTGGCCGACCAGGCGGCGCGGATCGACGCGAGCTGTCTGCACACACGTCTTGGATCCACCGCCGCTGCACAAGGTTCGCTCGAACTGCGGGGCCTGGCGCGGGCGCTGGACCAGATGCTGGAACGGCTGGGCGATGGCTTTGCGCAGCTGTCACGGTTTTCGGAAGACCTGGCCCATGAGATGCGCACACCATTGAGCAACCTGATGGGCCACACGCAGCAAACCCTGCGCAAGCCCCGCACGCCCGAGCAATACCAGGACCTCCTGGTGTCGAACCAGGAAGAGTACGAGCGCCTGTCACGCATGATCGACAGCATGCTGTTCCTGGCGCGCTCGGAACAGCCGGGCGCCGCCATTACGCGCGAGCCGATCGACCTGGCTGCCATGGCCGCGCAGCTGGCCGAGTATTTCGAAGGGGTGGCGCAGGAGCGCGACATGGCGTTTGCGATCGACGCCGGCGGCACGCTGCACGCCGACCGCCAGCTCGTGCAACGCGCATTGGCCAACCTGCTGGCCAATGCGCTGCGTTACGGCGCAGACCACAGCACGGTGACCATATCGTCGCACTGGCAGGATGACGGTGTCGACATCGTGGTCGGCAATACCGGTGCGCCGATCGATCAGGTACACCTGCCGCATCTTTTCGAACGCTTCTACCGCTGCGATCCGGCGCGCAGCACGCCGGGCGATTCCGGTGGCCTTGGCCTGGCGATCGTGCGCTCGATCATGCAATTGCACGGCGGCGAGGCTGGCGTGGCAAGCGGCGTCGACGGAACCCGGTTCAGTTTGTATTTTCCGCAAACCGGCCTTGCCCCGAGCGCGGAGCAGCCGGTCGCGCGCGCCTGAGGCGTACCTGATCAGCCCCCGGCCAGTGCGCGCAGGGAAATCCCCGTGATGTTGGCGCCGTAGGTGCCCAGCAAAAACCGGGCAAGAGCACCTTCCCGGCATCGCGCGGAATGATATGCTGCGCCCTTACACTACAAAGCCACTGCCATGACCAACAAAAAACAGCCTCCTGCCGAACAGCCAGCCGAGAAGGCCACCGGCCGGGTGGTAAATCCCTTCCTGGACGCCGAGTTCTACAACCGCATGCGCGACTACACCGAACGCGATGCCGCCTTTTCGAAGGAATTGAAAGCCGTTGGCGAAAGCGGCGCGGGCAAGCAAGGCACCGACATGCGCACGGCGCCGTCACTGCAATTGCTGCGTGCCGTCGTGAAGAAGGGTTTAGCGCTCGACGTCATGCTGGAACGCATGGTGCAGGGTGTGGAACTGGGCCTGTGGGAACCGTGGATGAGCGCTTTCGGTATCGAGATCCGCGGCGTCAACTACGCCAAGGCCGAGCAGCGCAATGCCCGCCTGGCCCTCGACATGAGCTTGGCGTGCAAGGTCAATTCGGTATTCGCCAACGCAGGTGTCGTCAACTGGCGCAGCCTGGTGGCACAGGACTGCGCGCAGATCCAGATTGACAAACCGACGGAGAAATCCGGCGCCAAGGTCTATGCCATCTTTTACCTGGATGCGCCGGGAAAATAACGCATCGAATCGAGCTTTAGCAAGGCTTTACGCCGATTCCTGGCGGACGGGCAGCTTCCAGCCCGGCCGGATGAAATGGCAGGTGTACCCGTTCGGATTGCGCTCCAGATAATCCTGGTGTTCCGGCTCGGCCTCCCAGAAAGGGCCCGCCGCGACGATCTCGGTGACAGCCTTGCCGGGCCAGAGGCCGGACGCGTCGACGTCGGCGATGGTCTGCTCGGCCATGCGCTTTTGTGCGTCGTCGAGATAATAGATGGCGGAGCGGTAGCTCATGCCGCGATCATTGCCCTGACGGTTTTCGGTGGTCGGGTCGTGGATCTGGAAGAAAAATTCGAGAATCTGGCGATAGCTGATCTGGCCCGGATCGAACACCAGTTCGAGCGCTTCGGCGTGCGTGCCATGGTTGCGGTAGGTGGCGTTGGGCACGTCGCCGCCGGTGTAGCCGACGCGCGTTGAAAGCACGCCGGGAATACGCCGCAGCAATTCTTCCATGCCCCAGAAGCAGCCCCCGGCCAGGATGGCGGTGTCAGTTTGAGATGTCATTGGTTTCCTTTGCTTGGATAAGTGGTGGGCCGACAGTGCGTGACGGTCAGCCGGTAGATTGTGGCAGATGCAGGCCGATGGCGTGTTCGGGACCATATTCAGTGCGTGCGCGGGCGCGCCCGATTGGCGCATTGGCGCGCGCACCGGCAAGTGCGCTCAGAATCAGCTGTGCGGTTTCCGCCGGCGCATCCCAGTGCGGAAAATGGCCACAGCGATCGAACCAGTGTAGTTGCGCATCGGGGAACAAGGCCAGCGCGCGCCTGGCTTGACGCGGAAAGCACACCCGGTCGCGCCGTCCCCAGCCAATGACGAGCGGATGCGCGATGCTGTTGCGCGGCGCCCCTTGTTGCTCCTCGCCATAAGCGAGCTGGGCCAGCAGTTCATCAAACGCCGGCGAGGCCACATAGCTGCATAATTCATCGCTCACGATGTCCGGCGCCAGTCTTGTCGGCCGGGCAGAAAATTGTGCCAACAGTAAAGCGCGGCCAAGCGGGTTGGCGCAGACCGCCGGCAATACCGGGCGCAGCAGCCGCAGCAGCCTGACCGACAGGTAGATCGAGCTGAAGAACGCGTGACGCTCCCATCCCTGCCAGAAACCCCCCGGATTGAGCGCCACCACGCCACCGACGATCCCACCGCGTCGCGCCAGCTCCAGCACCAGCCGCGCCCCCATCGAGCTGCCGACGGCATCGATGCCGTCCAGGCCATGGGCATGGAGGAAGGCGGCGGTCTCATTTGCCATGGTGCGGATCGA
>Ga0265780_10011784_pt1 | contig 10314 bp, 8 predicted proteins | sample P1T30metagenome_FD_192432 | JGI IMG/M metagenome (GOLD analysis project Ga0265780, IMG submission 192432) | Plant litter microbial communities from East Loma Ridge, Irvine, California - P1 T30 | ecosystem: Environmental > Terrestrial > Plant litter > Unclassified | place: USA: California... | reverse complement strand
TTATCCTGTACAGGCGTTAGCTGGTCTGGTGGAGTCTGCACTGCTCACTTTGGAATACGTTGATGAGTCGGCGGATTATTGCTCGGATACGTTATTTCTTCAGAAAATAAGGGATGCGTTGAATGGAACTATCAAAACTTGATGTCGCCGAGGTTCTTCTGCGCGGAACTTCAATTGCTCAAAACTGTTTGGATAAGTGGAGTCTTTTACTATATCGCGAAAGTGACTCACCTAACTCGCCTCTTTTACTAGCATATCCGTCAACTCCCGAGGCAATCTTGACGCATTGGCGATCGGTTGTGGCTGACGTGGCTTTATATGTCCAAGCAGAGCTGAGATCCGAATTGCGGAGAAACTTAAGCTTATTTTTTTTGGCGCAAGGCGCTGTTGATCGGAAAGTGGTAAAAGCGATTCGCGAGGATACATATTGTTGTAAAAAGATCGTAATTGAAGCCGCATCTCCGGACGTTCTATTTGAACTTCGCCGCTACTATTTGGTTGGGCGAATTGAGTCATTGGACAAAGCCGATACAACGAATGATATGGTAGGCGGCGAAATTTTGTCCGACTTTATTTATAAAGAGTTTCCAGAGGTTAAACCGATTATGGCCAAAGTGAGCCGTGTATGAAAATTACCAAGATACGGATCTCTAATTTCAGATGGTTTAATGGAGAATATACCTTTGATTTTTGTATGGGTAATGCCAAACCCGCAGATGTTGTCCTCATGTATGCGCCTAATGGATCAGGAAAAACGAGTTTTACTGAGGCGATCGAGTGGACGTTTTCTGGAAAAATCGAAAGAATCGATAATTTATTGCGTGAATTTAAAACGCTTAGACCAAAGGAAGGATATATATTAAAAAACCGTACAAATGCAGGATCTGTAAGCGGCGGGATATATATACATCTTTCCGATAATACTCGATCGATCAAATTAAATCGGTCTACTGCGGCATTGGATAAGCGTCGGAACAATGACTACGCGCCAACTCCATTGGAGGTGCAACCTTCGAAAGAACCATGGATTTCTCAAATAAGGGTCAACGATTACATCCTGAGCCAAGCTAAAATTAATGAGTTCTTGTTAAACGCAAGTGCTGGACGACTTTTCCAAGGATTTTTCTCGCTGAGCGGTAGAGAGCGCGACTTGGAATTTTATTACCGTATGCGCGATAGGCAAGCGTCATTAATTGACGAGCTTGATACTGTAAGAACTCGCATTCGCGAGCAGAGGAATACGGTCGAGTCAGCTAGAGAATCGATTCTTTCTATAAAAGCGGCGATTGAGGCTGGCGTAGAGATGAAGAAGTCCGATTTTATTCATGACTTCTCGAAGATGGTTAAAGCTGAGTATCTTACACTGGCTAATTCAGACGTCGATACGCAACGCCTCAGCTCAGCTCAGCTTAGCTTGGAAACAGTGCTTGAAGAGCTCAAAGAACTTGATTCTATCAAACGAGAGCTGCGACCCGTCCGAGTTGAGCGTAATAACTTACGCCGAGCAGCAGTGGAATATGCTCATTTCGGCAGTTACTTGCGCATTAAAACGAGCCTTGAAGAGCGTATTAGAGATCTGCGTTCCAAAGAATCTAAAATTAAATCGCTTTTTTCTCTTGCCAAGAGTGAAGCTGTCTTGAAAGCGCTTGCGAGTAAAGATGCGGTTGACAGGAATCGTAAAGCTTTGCTTCGGTTGGAACGGCAATCAAAAATCAGTTGGGCGTCCCGTGATAATAGACTCGAGGGCGACCGCCGTGACTTCAGTTTAGAGATCGAAAATTTGCAAAGAATTCGGAGCTGGAACGATGAGCGCGCTACGCTAAAACGGAATCATGCGATAGATCCGCTCTCTTTAAATGAAGCATTAGAGGAGTTATTTACGGAAGAAAAAAAGATTTATCATTCTGAATCGATCGGTAAGGCATTACGTAATGTTAATGTCAAGGAGATTCCGCTTGAAACACGCGTTCGGTATAATATTACTGCCGATATTCAGCAGTTGCAGACATTAAAGGACGGAGTAGATGCTATCGATGTTAATCTGAAAAGATTGCATGATCAAATAATTGTAATTGAAGCTCGCTCTAAAAGTATCGGTGAGCTGAAAGTCACGGCGCTACAGCTTTCAAAAGAACATAACTTAGATGCCTGCCCGGTATGTAATACGAATTTTGAAAATTGCGATTCTCTTCTTGACGCAATGCTCGAGGCAGCCAATGGCTCTGTGTCTGATTTTTCCGGCGCAAAAGAGGCGCTTGAGAGTTCTCGCACAAGTGCTTTGGAGAGACTAAATATTTATGAACGAGTATTGAGGGAAAAATTTGCGAGAATAAGTGAAGATCTCGATTCAGAAGTCACTATTAGACAGGAAAGATTGAGGGAAAAAAGAGCGGCCATGCAATCGGCCCAAAGAATGATTTCGCAGATTGACTCTCTAGGAATAAAGGGCGTTGTAGAAGACGATATAAGCGGTTTTGAATCTGCCCTGCATGAAGCGATTGTGGCACGAGAGATTCTTGTTGATACGCAATCTAGAGCGATTATCCGGCGTGAACGCCAATTGCGACGCTTGAGAAATTTTATTGATTTGATTGGGGCAAGACTTCGACAGTTAGATATTGAAATTCAAGGATCTGAAGAGCTGTTGACAAGCACTGGCTATACTAGTGCTGCCAAAGAATTTTCTCAAGAGTATTCATGTGGTATCGGTGAAGTCGAATATAAGTTGGCTGATGTTGAGTTGAATATTAAAAACTGTTGCGATGAGGAGAATGTTTTAAAGGAGCTGCATAAAAGCTCCCTCCTGAAATTTTCAGGCCTAAGCCGAGGCGCGATGGACGACATTCAATTCAAAGAAAAAGATCGGCTTGCTTTTTTGGAAGAGCGTAGAAAATACTATCGGACCGTTCTAAATGCGCTTCAAGGAAAAATCGCCGGTGTTACTCTGATAAAAGTACCGGTCTACTTAATGCAGATCGAAAAATTATTGGTCACAGTGAAATCTGTCCGCGAATCGCTTGCTTCAACAGAGATTGCAAAGCTAGCTGAGTCCAAGGAAGCGCAGGCTATGAAGGTTATCCGAAACCTGGAACCAGAGGTGGAAAGGATAACGTCGGATATCAGAAGCATTGATCTTGCGCTGAAAAAGGCTAGGAAATTCTTTTCTAACTTCGTTCGGTCATCAACGAATGTTGATCTCCTTAACGACATTTACAGGTTAATCGATCCCAACTTATCATATCGTCGAATAATGTTCGAGGTGGAAATGTCGAAAGGAAAGGAAAACCTTTTTATCAAGTCAAATGATGCCACCTCAGATGAGGTCATGTTTAGTGACCAGTCCGTCGAAGGTAAGTCCCAGGTTTCCCCGGCCCTATTTTTTAGTGAAGCGCAATCCAATATATTGTCAATCAGTCTTTTTTTAAACAATCTGGCGACTGCTCAATCAAGGGGCTTGGGTTTCGTAATAATGGACGACCCTGTGCAAAGCATGGATGATATCAATGCGTATGCTTTTGTGGACCTATGCCGGATTTATGCCGCCAAGTTTGATAAGCAGTTGATTATCACCACTCACGATCTAGCGTTTTTTGAGTTATTTCAGGAAAGATTCCCAAGCGCTAATTTCGATTTCAAGTATTTAAAGCTTGATGATGAAATTAAAACTTACAACTAGCGTCTTTCGAAATTATTAATAAGATAATCAAAAAATAAATTTCTAGGATTTGTCCGGAGTTGCTGTTTTGAATAGGATGATACATTGCCCTTTATAGCTAGACAAAAAATTCTCACAACGTTTCGATCAGTGCATGAGTCCTTTAGTGTGGGCCGTAGTTAGGCGATGAAAGCAATGGAATCTATAACGGGCTTCCTGTTGCCGGTAGCCCAGGAAAATTTATTTAGTATGTGAGCGTGATGATGGCATTGACCTCCGATCAAATTCACTACCTCAACCAATACGCGCCAGGCGAGGTTGTGGCGCACGCGTTGTCCGAACTGCTGGTCAATGACCATGATTTACTCGGCATCGATGCTAACGAACGGTCCATCACCTTTCGCTTTGCGATGTATCTGCAACAGCGTCTCCCTAGTTGGACTGTCGGTTGCGAATACAACCGGGACGGCACGGAACCTAAACGGCTCGGACATTTTGAGCTTTACCCAGACAGCGAAGACGATGAGGCAAAGACAGTATTTCCAGATGTGATCGTGCATCGGCGAAGTACACGACAGAATCATCTGGTCATGGAATTCAAGAAATCAACGAGTCGCGTCGATAGACAGATCGATCTTCGGAAACTGCGGGGTTACAAGCAGCAGCTTGGCTACGAGCACGCTCTGTTTGTGGAGGTGGGTACCGAGGGGCAATCGATTATTACCGCGCTTGAATGGGCTTGAGAGGCGATAGAAAGAAAATTTATGACACGTATTCCATCATTCAGCTCTCAGCACCTTGAGGCCGTCTGCCGCGTCCTTGCCGATTCCGAACTTGGCTTGAGTGGGACGCAGATCGAGCGACTGCTGCAAGAAATCGAGGTTGCGGATACATCGCCTGGCATGACCAAGTGGAAGCGGCTGTTCAATGCGCTCGCAGGTGCGCAGAACCAGCACCAGGTCGGCAACCATCTCATTATGTTCATCAACCGCGCGACGAACCCAGTGAATTACGCCCGCGAGCCGACGGTGTTCGCTTGGCGGCGTGGCGAACTCAATTTTGTCCTGGCCTTTCTCGGCTTCTATGTCCGTGATGATGGCAAGGTCGCGATTGGGCTTCCCACGATTTGACGGACACTTTCTGCTAGGCGCTTTTTAAGTTCTCAAATTGTACTGGACTGATGTAGCCCAACGTTGAATGCCTGCGTCTTGGGTTGTAGAATCGCTCGATGTAATCGAACACATCAGCGCGTAGTTCATCCCGAGTTTTGTAGTGCCGTTTGGCCAAGCGCTCTGTTTTCATCGTCGAGAAAAAGCTCTCCATTGCCGCGTTATCCCAACAATTTCCGCGACGGCTCATGCTGCATACGATGCCATGTGAATCAAGCAGACGCTGGAAGTTCTCGCTAGTGTATTGCGATCCTTGATCGGAATGGTGCAGCACTGACTTGGGCCGGCCGCGTCGAAACACTGCCATCAACAAGGCATCCATCACAAGCTGCGACGTCATCGTCGGCTGCATCGACCAACCCACCACGCGGCGGGAAAACAGATCGAGTACCACTGCAACGAAGAGCCATCCTTCGCTCGTCCAAACGTAGGTAAAGTCGGCAGCCCATTTTTGATTAGGTGCTGTGGCTTTAAACTGGCGATCTAGAAGATTTGGTGCAATCGAATGCACGACATCGTCAACCTGGCCAGGCTTTTGTCGCCGCCTGTGGCGGGCCTTTAACCCTGCAGCTTTCATCAATCTCGCCACCCGGTTCTCGCTACACGCATGGCCTGCCTCCTGCAGATCACGGAAGACACGAGGAGAGCCATACGTGTTATCGCTAGCCTGATGGCTCAGACGAATGGACTTAAGCAGGCGCTCGTTTTCCTGGTCACGTGCGCTGGGTGGCCGCTCAAACCAGTCATAGAAGCCGCTGTGGGAAACACCAAGGACCCGACACATGGTTCGGGTAGGCCAGATTGCCCGATGCTTGGCAATAAAGGCGTACTTCACTTGGGCTCTGCAGCGAAGTAGCCGAGGGTGAGTTCAACTGGTGAGCGCAACAGTTCTGATTTAATGGCGTTTTTATGGAGATGTAATGCCAAGAACTGGAAGACCAGGACTGTCTGCGCAGCAGAAAAAAGAGTTGTGGATGCGATGGAAGGACGGCCAATCCTTATCTGAAATCGGGATGGCACTGGGAAAGCACGCCGGGGCGATTCATGGCGTACTGTCGTCCTCGGGCGGAATCACACCCCGCGAACGCCGACGTCGTCCAGATGCGTTGACGGTGTTGGAGCGTGAGGAGATATCGCGTAGCTTGGCGGCCGGGCGCAGCCTTCGCGCTATTGCCTCGCACCTTGACCGTTCGCCGTCAACAATCTGCCGTGAGGTCAGCCGGAACGGCGGCGTAAAGCACTATCGTGCAGCGTCCGCCGAGCTCATCGCCATTGAGCGAGCACGGCGGCCTAAACAGTGTCAGTTGGCTCTGAACAAACCGCTCAACGCCCTCGTGGCAGAACGGCTGGCAGAAGACTGGTCTCCACAACAGATGGTAATCCCCCCACAAAAAGAGCGCGATCAGAAGTAGAATTTCTACTTAAGACACAGAAAGCTCTACATGAAGACGTCCCGCTTTACCGACAGCCAGATCATCGCCATTCTCAAGCAAGCAGAAGCCGGTAGCCCGGTACCAGAGCTTTGCCGCTAGCACGGCATCAGCAATGCCACGTTCTACAAGTGGCGCTCGAAGTTCGGCGGCATGGACGCCTCGTGGATGGCACGGATGAAGGATCTGGAGGAGGAAAACCGGCGCCTCAAGAAGATGGTAAGCGTCAAGCCAGCACCGTCTAGACACAGGACAGCGCCGGTCGCAAAGTAGTCCGTAAGCGGCCAGCGACACCACCTACCGTCGCGATTCAATCATCGGTAGAGTCCCCAAATGGCAGCAGCAAATCGATCTTGCTGTTCGGGCAGGTCGGCAGTCGCGCCAGGGTATCGGCAAGCCAGCGGGCAGGATCAAATCCATTCAATTTGGCAGTAGCGAGCAGGCTCTGGATGGCTGCGGCGCGGCGGCCTGCACGTGCCGAGCTAGTAAAAAGCCAGTTTTTCTTGCCGATTGTGATGGGACGGATCGCGTTTTCGATAGGATTACTGTCTATCGGCAGGATGCCGGAGTCGATGTAACATTTCAGCGCGGCCCAGCGCTTGAGGGCATGGTCGATGGCCTTGGCCTTGGCCTTGGCCATGCCACTGCCGGCAGCAACGCCGGGCTGCGTTGCCAAAAGCCAGGCGTGCAGTTTGGCCAGCGCCGACACCGCGTGCTGCTGGCGTAGTTCGAAACGCTGTTCTGGCGTCATGCCACGGCCCTGCTGTTCAATGGCATACAGCGGCGCGATGTGCCGCAGTGCTTGCTCGGCCACGGGGCTGCTCTTGGCCGCATGCAGATCGAAGAATTTGCGGCGGATGTGGGCAAGACACGCCAATTCCGTCGGCCCCTTGTCAAACAAGGCCTTGTAGCCGACGTAGTCGTTGACGATTAGGTGGCCACACCAGTTCTGCAGGAATGCGCGAGCATGGGCAGCAGCCCGGCTCTCCTAGTAATCGAAGACGACGATGCGTGGCCCGGCTTCCCAGTCAGTGGATCGGTAGGCCCGCAGGTAATAGATTCGAGGTCTCTGCTTCATGTGCACACTCCTCAGGACTTACCTAGTAAGTTTAGCGTGTTGCGTTGACCGGCTGATTCCGCACCCCAGAGCGGGCATTCGCAGTGTTCTGATGCTACAGTTTGGGGTGAGGGGCTGGCGTAGCTTGCAGCGTTGCGTGTGCCTTTGGGGATCAGCCGTACGGCCAAGGGGGAGCGCAGCTGCCCCTTGATGAGCAGGTGTTGCGAGAGGAGGACTGGAGGCGGACCGCAGGTCTGCCCGCAGGGACGGAGCGCAGCGACTCGCAAGGAGGACGGGCCCGCAGAGCCTCGCCCAACATGAATGAGCGGCGGCGGCAGGCAGTGGAATTGGCAGCGCAGTCGCAGCTCAGTCCTTTCATCCAAACGAACGCGTGCCATTGCCAGCAAAAATATTGGCCGGCGCCCACATAACTCAGCCTGACGTCGGATACCGCCAGAAAATCGATGGATCGGGCCGTCATGAAAGATCGCCTGGCTGGCGTCTCAAAAAACTGAGCGCAGCAATATAGCATACCGTCCTAACAATGATCCGCATCAACATCAGCAGGCACGAAAATATAATATTGGCAATTCTAGTTGCCCAATATTTAATACCCTAGCAGGTCAACTATACCATTCCACCGCACGTCGGATTGAGAAGGATTTTATGAGTTCATTTTCTGCGGGAGATCGAAAAGAGTTGATGCATAGCCTGGGAATGATTGACGTAGGCGAAGGCATCTATAAATGGCAGCCTAAGCCTGTGGCACCGATCAAATTCCCTAAAAAGATCGAAGACCTGTTGAAACAAGCACGCGCCTCTGCGGTGCGGGACCAGATGGACCCCAAAGGTGCCGCCATGCGGCACGCCATCGAGGCGCAGTTTGAGCAGCCGGACGCGTTTTCGCCATCCGCCGAGGAGGTGGCGATCGAAGACGGTGGCGATCCTGAGGAGGGCCTCCATCCCAATCCAGCATACCGCGGGCTGGACTGGAATCATTACAAGATGTCGCCCTTCTGGCCCGGTGCAGCCGCCGCCATCCAATACAATCGGCGGGTGCGCGCATTTGTGCACGTCTGGAAAGACGTGCTTCCCGTCTTCGAGGCGCAGTACGCGGAATATCTCGTCAACCCTGCCGTTGTTACCGCAGATGAGACACCTGTTCAACTGACGGCCCTAGTGTTATCGCCGGAGTCGACCGGCTCCAAAATGCCGGCACTCGACCTTTCCGATCTTGTATTCACGCCGGAAGACTTGGCGGTTCACGCGGTTCACATTCCGGCCCATGTGGAGCTGCATCTGGAATTGGCCACCGGGTTATTGGAAAGAGCGCGACAATTGCAAAATGAACGAGAAAACAAAGCGGCGCAAGCCGCCACGTTCGCCCTAGAATTAGTGCAATACTTAGCGGAAGACCGACGCCAGCGATTGGACATCGCGGCTGGCGTCACCGTCGCGCCGATCATCGAGGCCCATAGCTCTGCGGAGGCTGCGCGGATCGAAGCGGCCAACTTCCAGCAGCAGAGCGAGACATTAAGAGAATTGGTCAACTCGATTGATAATGACTCTCCGGTGGCTGCCGCCGAACGATTGGCTTATGTTGGGGCCTGGATGCAGACGGCACTATATGGTCCGGAAATCGTCGCGCATGATGGTCAAAAACGACAACGTGCCGACGAAGCACGGGCCGCCGCAAAACACGCCACAGAGTTAGATTGGCGACAGCAGAAGGAGATGCTACACGGCCAGGCCGGCGAACTGTGGAGCCGCTTCAGGGCCAGTTATGAGCGCTTCGTAGCCCATGGCGAGCGCGCTGCCTCGGCAGCACATGTAGCGCACAACACCTTAAGGCGCATCAACGACACATCGCTTGTTGCTTTTAATAAAATCGTTCTGGCCAGTACGCCGGGTGGACCTCTCAACTACGCCCAGCAAGAACAGCAAGTCCGTATGGAATATGTGGCCGCGTTAAGGCGCGCCTTGCTCAGACTTGTCGAAGCGGAAAACGGCATGAGAAGGATATTTGACTATGCGCCTAGCCTCCCCGACATACTCCACATCGCGTACGAAGTCTGCCAGGGAAAGACGATTCCAGAGGATCGTCCTTCTCCCGCGCAGACCTTGACGGCCGCCACGCGCTGGGCCCGCGACGCCAGCGAATGGCTGCTGCGTACACGACGTCGGGAGAATCGTTGGACACACGTCATCTCGCTCCGGGCACTGCTGGGCAAGCAAAAATGGGACGAGGCGACAGAAACAGCGACATTTTCTTTTTCGATCGATGCTTTGAACGTAGGTGCCATCCGCACACCTCGTCTGTGTGGCATGAATCTGGAAGCCGTCCCAATCGACGAACATGGTTCGCGATTCCCATATTGGACGGCGAGCGTCACATTGCCGGTGACCGGGCTCTATCCACAGGTCTCCAGCACAAATCAGCTCACACAGGAATCTCTGTCCAAGCTGCCACTCGGACGAATTCGCACGCTTGCGACATCGCGTAGCGCTCCCGCGCCCGAACACGCCGACAAATTGACCAATGCAAGCCCGATCGGCACTTGGCAAATTGGATTGGCACCGGCTGGGGCAGTAGATGACATATTGCTGCATCTTTGGCTGATCGAGAAAATCGATGATTAACACTATCGAAGCCGGCGGCGGCAGCGGCGCGGAAAGTCACGTATCGGACACGCCAAATCGTGACTTTCCTGGCAAGCCTATTCAAGAACGATCAACGAGCGTAAAAGGAGGCCAGATCGAGAATGCCTTCCTCAAAGCTTTGTATGATCTTCTTCCTGATTTTTCGCCACCGCACGAGTCAGCTGAGCAACGGTCCAACAAGGAGTTCACCGTCGCCCTCGGAATTAATTCTGAGCTGACAGGCGGGCCGCTCTCCGGCACCGCCGGTATCCAGATCTACGTCAGCGGCAGAACCGGAGAGGGCGGAAACACCCCCGAGTTCCGCCTTGGCTGGGACATATCAGTTCCCGATCTTCCAAAGCT
>Ga0265780_10011783_pt1 | contig 10315 bp, 4 predicted proteins | sample P1T30metagenome_FD_192432 | JGI IMG/M metagenome (GOLD analysis project Ga0265780, IMG submission 192432) | Plant litter microbial communities from East Loma Ridge, Irvine, California - P1 T30 | ecosystem: Environmental > Terrestrial > Plant litter > Unclassified | place: USA: California... | reverse complement strand
GCTTCACCTCGGCGCGCAACGTCTCGAACCTGATGCGCCAGATGTCGATCACCGGCATCCTGGCCTGCGGCATGGTGTTCGTCATCATCGCCGGCGAGATCGACCTGTCGATCGGTTCGCTCCTGGGCCTCCTGGGCGGGATGGCGGCGGTGCTCGACGTCACCCACGGCATGCCGCTGCCGCTGTCGATCGCGGTGGTGCTGGGCGCGGGCCTCCTGTGCGGCTTCCTCAACGGCTATCTGACGGCCTATGCGGGCATACCGTCCTTCATCGTCGGGCTTGGCGGCATGCTGGCTTACCGCGGCGTGGTGCTGGGCCTGACCGACGGCGCCACCGTGGCGCCGGTCTCGCCAGGCTTCGAGCAGATCGGTCAGGCCTATCTGCCGCCGGCGTGGGGGATCGGGCTGGGCGTGCTGCTGTTTGCGCTGGCGGGCGTGCTGGCCTGGCGCCAGCGGGTCAACCAGGCGCGCCACGGATTGCCGGTGATCGCGCTGTGGCGCTCGGTGGCGCGCGTGGCCCTGGTCGGCGTGGCGCTGGCCGGCCTGATCTCCACCTTCAACAGCTATGAAGGCATTCCGCTGCCGGTGCTGATCCTCCTGACCCTGCTGGGCGTGTTCAGCTACATCGCGCGGCAGACCGTGTTCGGGCGCCGCATCTATGCGGTGGGCAGCAATATGGAGGCGACCCGGCTGTCCGGCATCGACGTGCGCAAGGTGAAACTGTGGATCTTCGGCCTGATGGGCCTGATGTGCGCGCTGGCGGGCCTGATCAATACCGCGCGCCTGGCGGCCGGCTCGCCGTCGGCCGGCGTCTCGGCGGAGCTGGACGTGATCGCCGCCTGCTTCATCGGCGGCACCTCGATGCGCGGCGGCGCCGGCACCGTGCATGGCGCCCTGGTGGGCGCGCTGGTGATGGCCAGCCTCGACAACGGCATGTCGATGCTCGACGTCGACGCCTACTGGCAGATGATCGTCAAGGGCCTGATCCTGACCCTGGCCGTGTGGCTGGACGTGGCCACGCGCAGCAATACCCGCTGACGCGCGGCCGCGCGGTGGCGCTTACGCCAGCTTGACTTCACCATCCATCAGCCGCACGAGGCCGAGCGGATTGCCGTCCTTGAGCGCTTCCGGCAGCAGGCCGGCCGGCACGTCCTGGTAGCACACCGGACGCAGGAAGCGCTCGATCGCGGTCGCGCCGACCGAGGTGCTGCGCGCATCCGAGGTCGCCGGGAACGGCCCACCGTGCACCATCGCATACGCCACCTCGACGCCGGTCGGGAAGCCGTTGAACAGGATGCGGCCCACCTTGCGTTCAAGGAGCGGCAGCAGTGCGCCGGCCAGCGCATGGTCGCTCTCCACTGCGTGGACGGTGGCGGTCAGTTGGCCTTCCAGGTGGCGCGTCACGTCCAGGATCTCGTCCTCGTTGCAGCAGGCGACCAGCAGGGACACCGGTCCGAAAATCTCTTCTTCCAGCGCCGGGTTGGCGAGGAAGGTCGCGGCGTCGCACTGGTAGAGGGCGGCGCGCGCGGCGCAGCCGGGGCCTTCCTGGCTGCCGTTCGCCACCAGCTGCAAGCCGGCGACGCCGGCACGCTTGGCCGTGGCAGTGTCATAGGCTTGATGTATGCCGGCGCTGAGCATGGTGCCGGCCGGCTTGAGCTGCAGGGCGGCAGCGGCGGCGTCACGGAAGGCATCGAGCTGCGGGCCGGCCAGGCCGATCACCAGGCCCGGATTGGTGCAGAACTGGCCGACGCCCAGGGTCAGCGAATCGACGAAGGCGCCGGCCAGCTTGGCGCCGCCCGCTTCGAGTGCGCCCGGCAGCAAATAGACCGGATTGATGCTGCTCATCTCGGCGTACACGGGAATCGGTTCCTTGCGCTTGGCCGCGATCTGCGCCAGCGCCAGGCCGCCGCCGCGCGAGCCGGTGAAGCCGACGGCACGGATCGCCGGATGGCTCACCAGGTCGCCGCCAATCTGATTGCCTTCGCCGATCAGGAGCGAGAACACGCCTTCCGGCATGCCGCATTCGAGCGCTGCCTGCAGCACGGCCTTGCCGACCAGTTCCGAGGTGCCGAGGTGGGCGTTATGGGCCTTGACCACGACCGGGCAACCGGCCGCCAGCGCCGAGGCGGTGTCGCCGCCCGCCACCGAGAACGCGAGCGGGAAGTTGCTGGCGCCGAAGACGGCGACTGCGCCGAGCGGGATCTTGCGCATGCGCAGGTCGGGGCGCGGCGGGGTGCGCTCTGGCAGCGCTGAATCCAGGGTCGCTTCCAGGAAGTGGCCGTCGCGGACCACCTTGGCGAACAGGCGCAGCTGGTTCACGGTGCGGCCACGTTCGCCCTCGAGGCGGGCCGCCGGCAAGCCGCTTTCCTGGCCGGCGCGCTCGATCAGCAGCGGGCCCAGGTCGAGGATGCGCTGGGCGATCGTCTCCAGGAAGCGCGCCCGCAGTTCCAGGGGCAGGGCGCGATAGGGCTCGACGGCGGCATCGGCCAGTTCGCAGGCGCGGGCCAGGTCGGCGGGCGTGGCCAGGCCGAACTCGGGTTCCAGGTCCTGCTTCTTTGCGGGATCGTAGGCGCGCGTGACGCCGGCGCTGCCGCGCAGGATCTGGTGGCCGATGATCATTTCGCCGCTGATATTCATGGTGGATCTCCTAGTTAGAATTAATGAGGGAGGCTTGAACGCCGTCGATGTCGTACGCAATCAGACGCTGTTGCGCGATCGGCGATAGAACATTCAGCCTGAATGATAACGTTTTCTGTTAGCGCGAACATTTTTGTTGCAAGGGCCATCTGTATTGATTAGCATGGTTGCAAGCAAGTCAATAATAAATACAGGCAGGAGACAAGATGCGTACCACGTTCGCCCGTCTACCCGACATGGGTTGGCGCTCGACCTTGGGTGTGGTTGCGGCCGTGTGGGCCGCGGCCGCGGCCATGGCCGCCCCCGTCGCCGCCCCCGTCGCCCGGGATGGCGCGAGCTATGTCTGGGACAGCGTCGCCATCGGCGGCGGCGGCTTCGTCACCGCGATCGTACCGAGCCGCAGCGAACCGGGCGTCGCCTACGCCCGCACCGACGTCGGCGGCGCCTACCTGTGGCGGGCAAAAGAAGGCCGCTGGACGCCGCTGCTCGACTGGGTCGGCGAAGACCAGACGGGCTTCCTGGGCATCGACGCGCTGGCGATCGACCCCGACAACGCCGCCAGGGTGTGGCTGCTGGCGGGGATCGCCTACCTGAACGGCGGACGCACCGCCATCCTGCGCTCGACCGATTACGGCAAGACCTTCGACGTGGTCGACGTCAGCGGTCAGTTCAAGACCCACGGCAACGGCTTTGGACGCCAGAGCGGCGAACGGCTGGCCGTCGATCCGGGAGCCAGCAAGCGTCTCTACCTGGGCTCGCGCCGCGATGGCCTGTTCGAAAGCGCCGACGGCGGCAGCACCTGGCAGCGCAACCCGGCGCTGGCGGTGACCACCACACCCAACGACGTCGGCCTGAACATCGTGCTGCCCGATCCCGCCAGCGTGAAGAACGGCCGCGCCCAGCGCCTGTTCGTCGGTGTGTCGCGCTTCGGCAGCGTCGGCCCGAACCTGTACCGCAGCGACGACGCCGGCATGAGCTTCGTGCCGGTGGCGGGCAGCCCGGCCGGCCTGATGCCTCAGCGCGCCGCCTTGGATGGCGCCGGCAAGCTGTACCTCACCTATGCCAACGGCGCCGGCCCGCACCCGGACAAGCGCGGCAGCGAGCCGATCGACCGCGGGCAGGTGTGGCAATACGACATCGTCAGCGGCGCCTGGCGCAACGTGACGCCGGTGGGATCGAACCGGCCGTTCGCCGGGATCAGCGTCGACCCGAGGAACCCGAGGCGGCTGGTGATCTCCACCATCAATACCTTCATCGCGCAGGGCGATGCGCGCGGCGACCGTATTTTCGTGTCGGTTGACGCCGGCGCCAACTGGGTCGACGTCATTGCACGCGGCTTCCAGCGCGACGCGGCCGGCGTGCCCTGGCTCGAAGGGCATGCGATCCACTGGGCCGGCTCGGTTCAATTCGATCCGCTGGATCCGCGTGCGGTGTGGGTCACGTCCGGCAACGGAGTGTTCCGCACGCCCGATATCGACGCCACGCCCGCCACCTGGAGGTTTACCGTGCGAGGCCTGGAAGAGACGGTGCCGCTCGGCCTGGTCAGCATGCCGGGCGCGCCGCTGGTTTCGGCCATCGGCGACTATGACGGCTTCGTGCACGACGATCCGGCCCGCCCGGGACGCATCCACCGGCCCGAGATCGGCACCACCACCGGGCTCGATGCCGCCACCCGCCGCCCGGGCAGCATGGTGCGGGTGGGCGATGCGATGCTCATCACGCGCGACGGCGGCGTTACCTGGACGCAGACCCCGGCCCTGCAGGGCAAGCGTGGGCGCGTCGCGATGTCGAGCGATGGCGCGACCCTGGTGCATGCGCCGCAGGGCTCTTCGAGCCTGTACCGCTCGCCCGACGAAGGCGCCAGCTGGACGCAAGTGAAAGGCTTGGCCGGCCGCGACCTGCGCGCCGTCGCCGATCCCGTCGACCCGAAAGTGTTCTATGCCTACGACGGCAAGGCCCTGATGGCAAGCGTGGACGCCGGCGCCAGCTTCGCACCGCGCGCCAGCCTCCCGCCGGGCGGCTCGACACTGATTCGCGCGCTGCCGGGCCGCGAGGGCGACCTGTGGGTGGCGCTCAAGGACGGCGGCCTGGTGCGCTCGCGCGATGGCGGCGCCAGCTTCGCGGCGCTGGCCGGCATCGGCTACTGCGGCGCGGTCGGTTTCGGCAAGGCCGCACCCGGCAAGCGCGAACCGACCGTCTACATCTGGGGCAGCGTCGGGGGCGTGCGCGGCATTCACCGCTCGCTCGACCTCGGGCGCAGCTGGCAGCGCATCAACGACGACGCCCACCAGTACGGCGGTCCTGGCGACGGCCACTTCATCGTCGGCGACATGAACAGGTTCGGCATGGTCTATATGAGCACCGCCGGCCGCGGCATCGTCTATGGAAGGCCTGGCCCGATATGACGATGTTCTCCAGTGCGCGCCTCTTTCTCGGCGCCTGCGCCTTCGCGCTGGCGACGTGCGCCGGCGCCGCGCCCGAGATGGTATTGCGCTACGACCGGCCGGCCCAGGACAATGACCAGGGCTGGGAGAGAGAGGCGCTCCCGATCGGCAATGGCCGCATCGGCGCGATGGTGTTCGGCCAGCCCGGCCGCGAACACCTGCAGTTCAACGACATCACGCTGTGGACTGGCGACGACCAGGCCATGGGCGCCTTCCAGCCCTTTGGCGACCTGCTGGTCGAGCTGCAGGGCCACGACAGCGGCGTGACCGACTACCGCCGTACGCTCGACCTCGAGCGCGGCGTGCACACGGTGACGTATACGCATGGCGGCGTGCGCTACCGGCGCGAAGCCTGGGCGAGCTACCCGGCCCAGGTGATCGTGCTGCGCCTGACCGCCGACCAGCCCGGCCGCTACAGCGGCGCCGTCACCCTGACCGACCGCCACGGCGCCCACCTCGCGGTGGCGAACGGCCGCCTGTATGCGTCGGGCACGCTGGCCGGTTTCGCGCTGCCCGACCAGGCGCCGAGCGGCAACGTGATGTCGTACGCAAGCCAGGTGCAGGTGCTGAGCGATGGCGGCAAGCTGGTCGCCGACGGCAAGCGCATCGCCTTCGCGGGCGCCGATGGTCTGACGATGATCCTGGGCGCCGGCACCAGTTACGTGCTGGACGCCGCGCGCAACTTCGAGGGCGGGCATCCGCTGGCGCGCGTCACCGCCCAGGTCGACAAGGCCTCGGCGCGGTCACCAGGTGCGCTACGCAAGGAACATGAGCAGGATTTCCAAGGTCTGTTGAAACGGGTGGCGATCGACCTGGGCGAGACGCCCGCAGCGCGCCGCGCGCTGCCGACCGATGCGCGCCTGCTGGCCTACACGAAGGAGGGTGGCGATCCGGAGCTGGAGGCCCAGTACTTCCAGTACGGCCGCTACCTGCTGGCCTCCAGTTCGCGCGGCTCGTTGCCGGCCAATCTGCAGGGCCTGTGGAACAACAGCCTCACGCCACCATGGAATTCGGACTACCACACCAATATCAACATCCAGATGAATTACTGGCCGGCCGAGGTGACGAACCTGGGCGAGCTGGCCGTGCCGTTCTTCGATTTCGTGAACGGTGTGGCCCCGGTGTGGCGGCGCGCCACGGCCGAGGAATTCCGACGCGCCGATGGCCAGCCGGTGCGTGGCTGGACGCTGCGCACCGAGTCGAATCCCTTCGGCGCCATAGGCTATCTGTGGAACAAGACCGGCAACGCCTGGTATGCCCAGCACTTCTGGGAGCATTACGCCTTCAGCCGCGACGAGCGCTTCCTGCGCGAGGTGGCCTATCCGGCGATGAAGGAGGCCAGCGCCTTCTGGCAGGACTACCTCAAGCAACTGCCGGATGGCCGCCTGGTGGCGCCGCAAGGCTGGTCGCCGGAGCACGGCCCGGTCGAGGACGGCGTCGCCTACGACCAGCAGATTGTGTGGGACCTGTTCAACAACACAATCGAGGCGGCCGGCATCCTGCAAGTCGATCCGGCGCTGCGCGCGACGCTGACCGCGATGCGCGACCGCCTGGCCGGGCCGCGCGTCGGCAGTTGGGGCCAGCTGCTCGAATGGCTGGAAGAAAAAGAGGATCCGGTGCTCGACACGCCGCAGGACACCCACCGCCACGTGTCGCACCTGTTCGCGCTGTTCCCCGGGCGCCAGATCGATGCCGTGCGCACGCCGGACCTGGCCAGGGCAGCGCGCCGCACCCTGGAAGTGCGCGGCGACGCCGGCACCGGCTGGTCGATGGCCTGGAAGATGGCGTTCTGGGCCAGGTTGCATGATGGCGACCGCGCCCACCGCATGCTGCGCGGCCTGCTGGCGGCGCCCGGAGCACGGGCCGCAGAACAATCCGGGGTCTTTTCGGAGCATAACAATGCCGGCGGCACCTATCCGAATATGCTCGACGCCCATCCGCCTTTCCAGATCGACGGCAATTTCGGCGCCACCGCGGCGATCGCCGAAATGCTGCTGCAATCGCAGGGTGGCGAACTGCACCTGTTGCCGGCGCTGCCGTCCACATGGGCGCGCGGCTCGGTGAAGGGATTGCGCGCGCGTGGTGGATATGAGGTGGATTTGCGCTGGGCCGATGGCCGCTTGCAGGGCGCCACGGTGCGTGCGGTGGCCGGGAAAGGCGGGCCAGTGAAGGTCCGGTATGGCGCGAAGCAGATCGAGATCGACCTGGCGAAAGACCAGGGCCGCAGCCTGGATGCGGCGCAGTTCCGCTAACGACAAGAACGACAACCGAGGAGACGACCAGCATGACCTTGAACCAACTCGCCCGCCGCTTTGCGCAAACCCTTGCGCCGTTCTGCCTGTTATCGGCCAGCGCCGGCGCGGCGGCCGCCGACCCCGAGCTGCCGCGCCTCGTCCAAAAGGATGGCCGGCACGCCCTGATGGTGGACGGCGCGCCGTTCCTGATGCTGGCGGGCCAGGCCCACAACTCCAGCAACTATCCTGGCGCCTTGCCCAAGGTCTGGGCGGCCCTGAAGGACGCGCACGCCAATACCCTCGAGATGCCGGTCGCCTGGGAGCAGGTGGATCCGAAAGAAGGGGAGTTCGACTTCAGCTTCCTCGATACCTTGATTGCGCAGGCGCGTGAAAACGATATCAGGCTCGTCATCGTCTGGTTCGGCACCTGGAAGAACACCGGGCCGGGCTATCTGCCGGAGTGGGTCAAGTTCGACAACCGGCGCTTCCCGCGCATGAAGGACAAGGACGGCAAGACGGTCTACAGCCATTCTCCGTTCGGCGAACAGACCCTGGCGCTTGACCGCCGCGCCTTCGTGAAGATGATGGAACACATCAGGAAGATCGACAGCGGCCACCGCACCGTGATCATGGTGCAGGTCGAGAACGAGGTAGGCACCTATGGCGTCCCGCGCGACCATGGCGAACGCGCCGAGGCGGCCTTCCGCCAGCCGGTGCCGGCCGCCGTGCTGGCGCGCCAGAAGCCGAAGGTGGCGGGCGTGACCCAGGGCAGCTGGCGGCAGGTGTATGGCGACTACGCCGACCAGTACTTCCACTCCTGGGCCATCGCCAGCTATATCGAGTCGATCGCCAGCGCCGGGCGCGCGGTGTACGACCTGCCGATGTTCGTCAACGCCGCGCTGCGCGAGCCTTCGCTCGACGGTAAACCTGCGGCGCCATGGAAATCCAACTTCGCCAGCGGCGGGCCGACCTGGGACGTGATCGACATTTACAAGGCGGCAGCGCCGCACATCGACCTGGCGGCGCCCGACATCTATATGCCGGAGTGGAACAAGGTGACGGCGGTGTTGAAATCGTACCAGCGGCCGGACAACGCGCTGATGGTTCCGGAGATGGGCAATGCCGCCGGCTACGCGCGCTATGTGTACCAGATCCTCGGCATGGGGGCGCTGGGCGTGGCCCCGTTCGGGCTCGACTACTTCGACTACAGCAATTACCCGCTGGGCGCGAAGTACACCGACCGCAGGATGATCGAGCCCTTCGCCACCGTGTACGGCGTGTTCGCGCCGATGCAGCGACAGTGGGCCCGCTGGGCTTTCGAAGGCCGCACCCATGGCGTGGCAGAGGGCGACGACCGCGCGCCGCAGACGGTGGCGCTGCAGGGCTGGAAGGCCACCGTGTCGTTCCGCGAGTTCCAGTTCGGCGAGCGCCAGTACCTGAAGGACAAGAGCGAATACCGGTCAGGAACCGAGAAGCCGGGTGGCGGCGTGTCCATCGCCCAGGTCGGCGAGAGCGAGTTCGTGCTTGTCGGCCAGCAGGCGCGCGTGAAGTTCGCGGGCGATGGCCCGAACGCGGGCAAGCCCTCGCTCTTGGCGCGGGTGGAGGAGGGCCGTTTCGATGCCAATGGCCGCTGGGTCATGGAGCGCAACTGGAACGGCGACCAGACCGACTATGGCCTGAACCTGCCGGCGACGCCAGTGGTGCTGAAGGTCAGGCTCGGGACGTACCAGGAATAACAAAGACTATTACAGGAGATCGACAATGCGTATGCGTATGAGACAGACCCAGGTGGCAGCCGCGGTGCTGTTCTTGACCTCTGGGCTCCAGGCCCATGCGGGCACTTTCCAGCAGACTGCCACCGGTATCGAGGTCAGGCCCGACACCGGCGCCAGGGTGGTGCGCCTGAACCTCATGAGCGACAACATCATCCAGGTGATAAAGCTCGCCCAGGAAAACAAGACGCTCACGCCCTCGCTGATGACGGTGGCCGCTCCTTGCGCCGACAAATGCGCGTTCACGGTGGCGCCGGGCAAGGATGCGGTGCAGCTCAAGGCCGGCAAGATTGCCGCTACCGTCTCGCTCAAGGATGGCCAGGTCGCGTTCTTCGACGCGGCCGGCAAGCGCTTCCTGGCCCAGGCATCCGAATCGATGAAGCCGGTCGACGTGGGCGGCAAGCCCTTCCTGGCGATCAAGCAGGGCTTCAACCACGGCACGAAAGACGCCTATTATGGCCTGGGCCAGCACCAGAACAACCAGATGAACTACAACGGTGAAGACGTGCTGCTGGCCCAGCACAACATGATCGCCGCCGTACCCTTCGTGGTGTCGGACAAAGGCTATGGCCTGTTGTGGGATAACAATTCGATTTCGCGCTTCGGCGACGCCACGCCCTATGATCACATGTCGCGCAACCTGGTCTTGCGCAGCCCTGACGGCAAGCAGGCCGGCCTGACGGCGCGCTACTACGTCGACGGCAAGCTGGTGCTTACGCGCCAGGAAAAGGACATCGACTACCAATACCTCAAGGACGTGGACGAGAACTGGCCGAAAGAACTGAAGCCCGCCAAGGACCTCAAGAACGTGCGCGTGGTGTGGGAAGGCACGATGAGCAGCGACAAGCCGGGCGTGCACAAGATGCAGCTGTACTCGTCTGACTACGCCAAGCTGACGGTGGACGGCAAGGAAGTGATGGACGTGTGGCGCATGGGCTGGAATCCGTGGTACCACAATTTCGAGGTCCGTTTTGAGAACAACAAGCCGGTCAAGCTGCACCTGGAATGGAAACCGTCGGGCGGCATGGTGGCCATCACCCACAACAATCCGCTGCCGGCGCCCGAGCGCCATTCGCTGACCATGTCGTCCGAGATCGCCGAAGCGATCAACTACCACGTGATCAGCGCCGACAGCATGGACGGCGCGATCGCCGGCTACCGCCACCTGACCGGCCAGGCGCCGATGATGCCGAAGTGGGCCTATGGCTTCTGGCAGTCGCGCCAGCGCT
>Ga0265780_10011782_pt1 | contig 10315 bp, 15 predicted proteins | sample P1T30metagenome_FD_192432 | JGI IMG/M metagenome (GOLD analysis project Ga0265780, IMG submission 192432) | Plant litter microbial communities from East Loma Ridge, Irvine, California - P1 T30 | ecosystem: Environmental > Terrestrial > Plant litter > Unclassified | place: USA: California... | reverse complement strand
CCCAGTAATTTGGGAAGGCCTGTTCATCTGCCGCACGCTGCACCAGCAGAAGTTTTCCCTGTTGGTTGAATACAATTGCACCGGCAACGAGGACATTGTACTCGGGATGCTGACGTAGGAAATCTTTGGCAGGTATCGCGTATGCTTCCAGAGAGGGCGGATAGCCAAACAATGAAACTGACTCGGCCATAATTGTAGGGGAGCGGCTGAGATGTAGAGATATGAAACGATCGATGAGAGTGAGGGCAGTCAGGCTTCCCTATGTGTGATACTCCGTTGCTGCCTTGGACCGTCAAGCGTACCTTCCCCCATGCGGCCTCGACACGCCTCGACCCAATTCAGGCTTCCATGATTGAACTCAGAAGAGCATCTGCATAACCGTGTGGCTGTATGGCTCCAATGCGCAAGACTCCAGAAGAGCGTCAACAACATTCGTCAGATGCAGGTCGGGATGGTGCAGCTAGCACGTGAGCCAAGCATTCGCGCGTCTAGATCGCCGCTAGGTAGTGAAAGTGCGTCACAACATCGTCGACGGCTCGACGCGCTTCAACCACTGGTATTGCACGGTCGCCGCCTGCCTCCCCCAACCACACATTACCACCCCCGACTGCGTACACGACACTTCATCCCACTCAACTCAACTGCGCACACTTGCGACAATGCCTCGCCCACCACGAACCAAAGTCGCGTCGCGTGTCGCAAAGCCCAGCAAGCCCGAAGCTGGCCCCGCGCGCAAGCAGCAAGCGAAGCCCGCCCCGGCGGAGACCAAAAAAGCCAGCAAAACAACCAACAGCTTCAGCGAAGACGGCAATGGCCTCGTTCAAAAGTCACGATCAACGCGTCCAAGGAGGGGAATGCCCTTGGAGAACCCGTCAGAGGCCCACGATGAAGCAGAGCTTAGCATGACTGGTGCGCTGCCAGTTGAAGAGGAAGCTGCTGCTCAGCCAGCCAAGACTCGTACACCTGCATCAAGCGCGTCAAAGAGGGCCCGGACAACGAGGGGTAGCACGCGAAGCTCCACAAAGAAGACATCGCCAACCGTGACCTCGCCAGCACATGAAGATGTGGAAGCTGAAGAGGACAGTGGCTTCGGCGACTTGACATTCTCCTCTCTCGGCTCGAATTCACCAGCTCACGGTACACGCCCACCATCTGCTATCAAAGTTGGCGCAACACCCGCACACGAAAGGTCAATATTAGCCTTGACCAATTTCAAGCGAAGAGCCCGACAGCCAAGCTTGTTACGCATGGTGCAGCAGACTACAGATGTCGAAGACAATGACGAGGACAGTCTGGATGACACTGATAACTTTGACTTTGACGACTTTCTTCCCCATGCCGAGTCGACACCACTCAATGTACGGAAGAACAAGACCGGAGAAGAGACACGCAATGATAGTGGTACTCATGTCTCAAGCTCTGCTTCTCGTGGTACAAAGCGCAAACTATCTCCTGTAGTCGTCCAGGTGCCGCGCTCATCACCACCAGCCAGTCCGCAGTCTGAAAGGGACATTGAGATGGAGAGATCTCTTTCTCCTAGCTTACCAGAAGTAGTACCGTCACACGAACGAATCATTGAGCAGACACAGGAGGACGAAGAGCCAATGAGTGAAACGTTAGCGCCTCCAATGTCAAGCAGTTCGGTACGCGCAGAATCTGAGCCTCCATCTCCAGTGCAGGGGCGACCACGCAGAAGAGGAAGGCAGGCAAAGACGTCTGTGAGAGACGATGACTCCGAGGCTGAAGAAACCGAAACGCCAGCAAAAGCCCAGCGAGGAGCCAGGAAGAAGGCACAGCAAAAGATATCCACTGCGCAACTCAAAGACCTACTGCCCCGCCGACGCAATCGCCTTCGGGATCGTGATGAGTTTGACGTCGAGTCTTCGGATGACACTGAGCAAGTAGACTCGGACGAGGATGAATTGCAAATGCCAGAGAGACGGGTTCGCCAAAGACAAGCGGCTGGCAAACTCACATCACCAAAGGCGGTAAAGAAGACCACCCGTGGGAAGAAGGCAGCATCTAAAGCTGCGCAAAAGTCGAGCAAAACATACAGTCGCAGAATCTCGTCGGACAAGGAGAACGACAAGGTAGGTCAGGCTGGTGCTGACACTACCGAAGTCTCCGCAATTGAGCACTCGGAGAAGCTGGAAGCCATCCGGAAGAAGTTTGCGGAAGTGGATGCTTTTGAGCTGGAGTTTGAAGATGTGACTGCGACGACCAGCTCGAGTCCTTTCCGATGACAGGGGTAGAGGTAGTTGCGCGTGTTTCGGTGCTTTATCTGCATTCTAACGACTGATGATCTTTGCGGAATGCATACACATAATCGGGGGTTTGTTTTTAGATGTTGAGGTTCGAGTCGGCTTTGGTTTCATCCCACCATTGCGAAGCTAGTCGTTATCTGTCCTTATCGTCGGCCCATCCGATGCAGAAGCCGTCGAGGTGCGGTGAGAGAGGGTTTGCGACAACCACTTACGTACATAATTCATATGGATACAAAGTAAAATTGTGTCTAGTGACTTGGCATCTTGTGTTCGACGGTTGTGCGGCATAGTGCACGGCCTCGTTTGAAGGAAGGGGCCGGCCATAGTTGGGTTACGTACTTCCCCAGCTATTGAGCCCCCAGACATGTTAGCATACATCACGCCTCCACCCTCGCTCCTAAACTCCTAACATCCACGCAATGTATCCATAACCCTGTGTCATGCAGCTTCCCGACCACAACAATCACTTGGCCCATGCAGCACCACCTTTGCCTACTCCGCCAGGCGTCCGCATGCCATGAACCCCTCCAATGGCTCCTCGCTGTCTACCTCCAAGAGCACCTCGACCCTGCGCCCGCGAGCTAAACGACTAATCTCAGTGGAAGACGACATATATGCGACGGATGGCAGTGATAGTGGGGCAAGTAGGGGCACCTCGAGACTAGGCTCGCGAAACCCATCTCCTGCTCCAAATGCACGTATAGGCGGCGGCTCTTCCTCGCGCCTCAACGTTACCTCCGCACCCTTTTCCTCTTTTCAAAGACCGTCAGGCACATGGACTCCCAAGTCGCCTTCACAGACACTTTCTGGGCTATGGGGAAACTCGTGGTCGGCTATCCAGGGTATCGCAGCGACTGTCTTAGCCAATGATGGCACAGAAGACTCTGGCACTACTCGTAGAAGAAAGCCTGGGCATGGACGGCGTACATCTGCAAGCGCGCCGCCGCCGAAGAATTGGGGCCCTGCAGGCGCAGACTCGCATGTTGGCGCTGGCACACATGAAGAAAGAGAGGCTCTGGTCAGGGCAATGAAGCGCAAGGACCTCTTGACCGCCAACGAGCACCTAGTACCGGACTCCACAGGCCGCATAAAGCGCAGGAATTCAGATGACCAAACGAGCATCTCCGCACCTCCGGGCGAGAACGACGACCGAGATGCACTAGTATATATCCACCCTGTCCGACCGCAGGATACATTGGCTGGGCTCAGTATCAAGTACAACTGCCAGCAGGCTGTTCTGCGCAAAGCAAATCGCATGTGGCCAAATGACAGCATACAAATAAAGAAGGAGATAGTACTGCCGGTGGATGCTTGTGGGGTGAAGGGCCGGCCGGTCCAAGGGCCAGATGCTCTTCCTGCCGAGGATCTGATTTTAGGAGAATTCGGTGACGGGTCAAGCAGCAAGGCTCCGTCATCAGATACCCAAGGTCTCCCCAATGGTTGGACCACTCCAAAGAAAAAAGACCAGGATGCCAGCTCCAATCTCTCTTCTGATGCAGAAGCACCGTGGAAGCACGATTCTTGGGTACTACTTCCTAACGACAAGCAGCCTACACAAATTGCCCGTATGCCACGCAAAGCTTTGGGTTTCTTTCCACCCGCAAGGCGGAAGTCCCTTGTCTATTCCGACGCTTCCACACCCCGAGCGTCCGTTGACCTACCTCGCTCCTCAACCTCCACCAACCCACTCACATCCTCTCCTTCACAGTCCGTCCGACCGCGCGCATCTAGCAATCTGTCGTCCGCCTCAATGCAAAGTCGCCAAAGGAGCACGTCAGGCCAGACATGGGGTCTGCACGGTCCAGGAGGTGTTGGTACAATGGGAAAGAACGTGAGATGTCCAGGGCCTGCGCAGGATGGCCTCAATAAAAAGTTTGCTCAATATTTGCCGAACATGGCACCTCCACCCGGACAAGAGTATTTCACGCCGTGGGCGCCGAGTTTGCTAGATGCAGGCGCAGGAACTTCAAGTCAATATGGCGGATCTGGCGCTGTCACACCTCTCAGCGGCACTGGCTTGGACTTTCAGGAACTTGGAGGTGCCATAGAGGGCTGGGTCAGGAAAGTTGGCACACAAGCGCAGAAGCTTCTGAACGAACCTGGCACACCAGGTCAGGGGAAACGCAGCGCTGTACCTGTGCTTGGTGCGGTCGGTGGTGACCTGAGTGATCTGATCGAATTGCGAGACGACGCGTTCGAAATTGGTGATGATGAGAGAGACAGGGGCAGGTCAAGAGCAGAAGAGACCATGGCATCCACGGAACGCTCGGTATCCAGATCTGCACAGCAATACCAATCCGCAAGACCGGATTTCAACCTTGTTCTGAGAGACAGAGCAAGAAAAGGTAATGGTAACAAGAAGGATTGAATCGCAACAAAGGTACTTTGTGTCGTGGGCATCTTACAGGCGTTGATATTGGCTGTAGCTACACATGATGTTGCAGTGGTATCCTGATCAAGAATTTCCATGGTTCTAAGACAGGGCTAGCCGGATATCTATAATCAATGGATATGCGCAACAACAAGCCGTGATTTTACATAGCAACCAAGCTCTAGTGACTTTGCGCACACACCCAGGATGCCTTGATTGCATGTAGTGTGAATATGTTGAGGATAGCTGCGAACAGAGTTCTTCATCGGATCGCCGAAGGCCGTGCGCCTCGACACGATCAAGCGAGATGCCTGCCGTAGTGCGCCGTCATCCCCCTTGGCTGAATCGTCCATCTTTGCAATCCAACCGAGAAGGTGTAAAGTTGAGCGAGTCGCGGTGATGCTTGTCAGATGTACAGTTGGATTAGGCAGGCGGTCTACTTTCGCTCTACTGCGGCATCGATCGGCATATGAAGCCACTCCACTCCGATCTACTCGATACCTAACCACGCCAACGACATCGTCCCATTGCCCCTCTTCTCCAATACAGCAGCATCAACAACACCAGATAAATCCCATAGCAACAACTCCACATCTCGGCCTCAGGAAACACTTTGCAACCATGCATCGCTCCCCCGCCGCTATGGTGACAAGACCCATGGTGGACCCGAATATCGAGATTCGCACCCCAAGGGATCCCAATACACTGTCCAACTACCACAACTTTGTCACAAGGCATACAAGTGTGGACTTTGACGTTGACTTTAAGGGAAAGAGATTGTTTGGGAGTGTGGTGTTGACTCTGGAGTGTTTGACAGATGAGGATGTCAAGGAGGTTGTGTTGGATTCTAGGTATGTCTTTGGAATGGAGAGAAGGAGAGTAGGGCATGAAAGACGTTTCTCCTACAATGGCTTTGGTTATGAATTGTGCTGATAAATCCTAGCTTTTTGGACGTCTCTGTTGTAGAGGTTGATGGAAAGAGCGTCCAGTTCAATGTGGGCGACAGAGTGGAACCATATGGCAGCCCGCTCACCATCACGCTCCCTTCCAAGGCTACCAAAGGCAAAACTATCGATGTCGAGATCAAGGTCGCAACCACCGAAAAATGCACTGCACTCCAGTGGATGACGCCTGCTCAGACCTCTAACAAGAAGCATCCATACATGTTCTCCCAGTGCCAGGCCATACATGCACGATCTGTCTTCCCTTGCCAGGATACCCCAGATGTCAAATCGACCTTCAGCTTCGCTCTGCGCTCACCATTGCCCGTTCTTGCCTCGGGTCTGCCGACTGGAGCAAGCGACTACCAACCACCCAAGAAAGATGGCGAGAGTGGAACGATGAAGTACACATTTGAGCAAAAGGTCCCAATGACAGTCTATCTCTTCGCCATCGCAAGTGGTGATCTCGCATGTGCTAGCATTGGTCCTCGTAGCACAGTATGGTCCGGCCCCGAAGAACTCCTTGCGTGCCAACGTGAACTTGACGGTGAGATTGAACCATTTATGAAGGCTCTTGAGTCCATCGTCTCGCCAACTTACCAATGGGGACAATACAATGTGCTCATCTTACCCCCATCCTTCCCATATGGAGGCATGGAGAACCCTGTTTGGACCTATGCTACACCCTCCATCATCTCCGGCGATAAGCAGAACGTTGACGTCATCGCACACGAGCTTTCCCATTCGTGGTCTGGCAATCTGGTCAGCGCAGCCAGCTGGGAGCATTTCTGGCTCAACGAGGGATGGACCACGTACTTGGAGCGTAGGATCGCTGCCGCTATCCACGGAGAAGCGCATCGCCACTTCTCCGCGATCATTGGTTGGAAGGCGCTCGAACAAAGCATCGAGAACTACGGTGCCGACCATCCTTACACTAAGCTTGTGCTTGATCTCAAGGGCCAGGATCCAGATGATGCCTTCTCCTCAATCCCTTACGAAAAGGGCTTCCACGCCTTGTACCAATTCGAGCTGCTTCTTGGAAAGAGCAAGTGGGATTCCTTTATCCCACACTACTTTGATACCTTCAAATTCAAGAGCGTTGACTCGTATGACTTCAAGAGCTGCCTGCTAGAATTCTTCGACAAGGACGCAGAGTGCAAAAAGAAGCTCGAGGAATTCGATTGGGACAAGCTATTCTACGCGCCCGGGTATCCTGTAAAGCCAGAGTTTGATCAAACCATGGTCAAGAGCTGCTACGAGCTTGCAGATAAGTGGCAGGCCCTTGTTGCGGCTTCCTCTGTCTCCTCTACCTCCAGCACCTTCAAGCCGCAAGCCTCGGATATTGACGGCTGGGTATCCAACCAATCCGTCGTTTTCCTCGAACGCCTCCAATCCTTTGCCAGCACCTTTTCGCCTGAGAATGTCCACACGCTTGGCGCAACTTACGGATACGACAAGACGCAAAACATTGAGGTCCTGTCGCGCTACCTGAACATTGGCCTCATGGCAAAAGCCAAGGAGACGTATGCACCAGCGGCTGAGTTGCTGGGCAAGATTGGGCGCATGAAGTTTGTGCGGCCCATGTTCAGGCTACTAAACGAGGCGGATCGGGAGTTGGCTGTCAAGACTTTTGAAGCGAATAGGGAATTTTATCATCCAATCTGCAGACAGATGGTGGAGAAAGATTTGTTTGGCGAGGAGGGTAAATAAACGTCAATTCGCAGAAAGCTGTGTGACAAGTATGATTGTTAGATGAGGACGAATGGAAAATGAAAAACATGCGTATAGCAAGTCATTTGCACGTGTAGGAAAAGTACATGTTGAGCCTCACCCCAAGTCGCGTTTGAGTGAAATGGAGCATTACATAAGATAACTAATCATCTAGTAATTACAACAGCAATCCACACAATCGGTACTTTGGCATGTTCATGTACTATCTTGAAGTCCTATATATCAAATCCGCAAAAAGAAAAGAGAGAGAGAAAACGTTCAGGCCGCAACGAAACCGCAGTGTGAGTTTGGATATCGTCTATGATCGATTTGCAAGTTTCTTCTTCTTCTTTCGGTTATAGAAGGGGGAGTGTTCCCGTATAATTACATTATAGCATGTTCCGCTAAGCATCAGAACAAGTAAAACAATGTATGATATTTATGAGCAAGCCATGAATAGTGGGTGAGACAGACACTCCCCCCTCCACCCCGAAAAAAAAGGAGTCGTAGATGGCAAAGGGAAGAAAGAAGAAAAGAAACACTTAGTGCTTCTTCAACTTTGCAAATCCAAGCCTGCTGTTAGGCTTCGACATGTCGTGGATAATGTACTTGTCCTTGATAAAAGGGATACCAAACAGACCGAAATCGACGCCGCCGCCAATATTCTGGAGATTGCCAAAGCACCACTTGCCATCGTCGTCAATGGGCGAGCTTCGTAGTGCATCGCCGGCAACGACTTGCCTGGCACCGTTGACGGTGAAGGTGATGTCGGGAAAGGTTTTGGCGTTGCAGGGGTAGATGTAGGCTTGCTGGTCGTCGTTGAAGTGGGCACCGGGGACACGAGCCCAGTAGTCTGTGACAATATCCGGCTGGGTGAACATGAGCGAGGTGGCGGTGTCGAGGTGGGTGTTTAGCTTTCGCGAGGTGATGTTGGGGTTGGTGCCGATGCCGAAGCCGTCGCCAACGTAGCCCCAGGCATACCAGTCATCGTGAAGCACGTCGACGTAAGTAATCGGACCGTCTACTTTCTTCGCGTCAATGAAGCCAAAGTCAATGCAGCCGGGGGCTTTTGTCCGGAAAGCGGTGTTGAAGATTGGCTGAGCGAGCTGGGGCCGCAGGTTGTCGAAGAAGGTATTCTGTGGCCCGGGCGTGATCATATTGGCGCCCTTGAAGCCAAGACCGATTATGCCGTCTTCATCTACGTCGTTCAGCCAGCCCTGGGAAACGTTTGTAGCAGCGGCAAAAAGTTGCTGAGTTGAGAGGTTGCCGAGTTTGACTAGAGAGTAACAAGTCAGTATACGTGAAGCTAAGTGGGCAAGGTTGAAAGTATACAAAGCCTATTTCAGATGGCTTTTGTTTTCGGATCCAAGGAAAAGAGGTTAGCTAAAACCTGGCTTACATACATTTCTCAGTGTAGACCAAGCCTTCTGCGGGCAGAGAGCCACCGTTGTAACCGTTATAGAACTTGTATCCTTCCTTGCGGTTGGCCGGGTTGACAGTATAGTAATCATGGCCCTTGAGCTGGTCCTTTGGTTGCAATGAGGAGAAGACCCAGCTAGACGTGGTTAGCTCCAGAAAAAACAAGAGATCATCGAAATCATATCTTACATATCAGAGCTCGCGGTACCAATCCACACATGAAGAGTCTTGCCACCAATGGAAACGGCCGACAGTGCTCCATTGTCATACTGGTCCTCTGGAACAATAGACACGGTGCCTGTGAGCCCTCGAGCTTTCAGGGAAGAGATCCTCTTCGCCTGCCTCTTGGCAGCATCCACAAGTTTGTCAGGCAACTCCATGTTGTACCTGGCCATGACTTTAAGCATCTCATTCGGTCCATTTCTCATGCGTAGGGATCCTTTAGTCTGCTCGAGCGAGAAGGTAGCACTACCAGAAGTGACGGGGTGATCGCCTATATGATGGGGAAGTTAAATAGCGCTCGATGAAAATTTTCAGACTATGAAGTTCCGTCCCAATAGTGCAGGGACTGACTTACCCAGCGGGAAAGGCTTCGCAACTACTGCACCAGTAAAGGCGAGTATCGCGGTGATCTGAGCAGAGGAGAGCATGGCAAAGAGAGAATGTATATTATTGACAATGAACGTTGAGTGATACCGGTAAAGATAGACAAGAACCATGGGGCTGCCCCCGTATTTATACAAACTGTTATCTGTGGAGATTGGTGAAGTGATGTAAAATGACCATCCACTTGGTCAGTACCAGGCTTCTGAACCCCGTAACTAGTCATGGTTACGAGCTGTAGGTGGTAGGCGCTTTTATTCCACAGAGTTGCGATTGGGTGATGAGGTGCTTCATGCACATGGCTAGTTATATTTGGCTATTGTCTCGGTCATGCAAACGAGTGTGGAGTTGTAGGGCGAGTATGTTGAAGAGCAAGATCTGCCCAAAGGTCTGGAAGCGGCACAGCTATGTCGTGCCAGGGCATGGACTCAATGTATCTTGTGTTAGATGCAGAGGGGAGTGAGTTGTCTCGGTGCTTCATTTCGGGCGTATTATCTAGGGGCGTGCGTTTCCTGGCCTCACCACATATTTCCCTCTCATGTTAATACTCTAAAGAAGATACTTTGTTAGCCATGTTATTGAACATTGAACAGTGTATGGTGGTAGGCGATGGAGGGAACTGTATATTGTCAGGGCGGTCGTCTGGAGGCTTGGTGTACAGAGTAATCAGGGTTACGCCGTTAATGGGGATGGGCTAGTGCACCTTCCCGTCTGTTGGAGCTTTTGGAATCTCGTTGCCGTCCAGTTAAACGTTGCATATCTGTCTGTGCCTTTGACACCAACATTGAGAATACGGGTTGCTGACACCAGAGCTATACCCTGTGTTGGTTTGCGTGCGAGTGTTTAGGCTAGTGGTTGCGATATTGGATTGTACATTATGAGATTTGTGTAGAGATTGTTAGATGGATTTGAATTGTTGTTGGACTGCTGAATGTCTGATCGTAGGATTCTCCTTTACATGAATACGAGAGCTATACCCGTAACCCTTGTTTGTAGGAGACGGAGAA
>Ga0265780_10011781_pt1 | contig 10315 bp, 11 predicted proteins | sample P1T30metagenome_FD_192432 | JGI IMG/M metagenome (GOLD analysis project Ga0265780, IMG submission 192432) | Plant litter microbial communities from East Loma Ridge, Irvine, California - P1 T30 | ecosystem: Environmental > Terrestrial > Plant litter > Unclassified | place: USA: California... | reverse complement strand
CGAACCGATCCTGATTACCTTTCTGGGGGTAATGGTGTTGATCCTGGCCCTCGGTATTTTCTTGCCGATCTGGGACTTGGGACAGGCGGCACTGCATCCAAAATAAGCACCGAAACGGGCCAGTGTTGCGAAATGAACGCACTCAGCCCGTTAAAATTAAAATTTCATCAACGAAACATTTCTTAATGGCGAACTCTTTGTCTGTGGAGCATCAAAGTTGCACATTCTCACGGTAGAATTGTTCAGCAATGCAGCACCTAGCGCGACGACCACTCGTCCCCTTCATCGTAACGGAGAAAGAAGAATGAAAACCAGTTTCAACAACAAAGTGCAGAGTGGTTTCACGCTGATCGAGCTGATCGTCGTGATCGTCATCCTGGGCATCCTGGCGGCGACTGCCCTGCCAAAATTCGCGAGCCTGAGTGGCGATGCGCGCGCGGCGTCGCTGCAGGCGGCAAAAGGTTCAGTCAGCTCCGCATCGGCAATGCTGCACGGTAAATGGCTGATCAAGAACGCCTCGCCGATCGCCGTCGAGGGTTCCAACATCGTGATGGTGCACGGCTATCCGAATGCCGCCGGCATCATCGTTGCTGCCGGCCTGACCGACGAATACAATGCGGCAAACAATGGCGCTACCACGACCATCCGTCCGAAGAACCTGCCAGGCGCCCTGAACACTACCTGCGTACTGACCTATGACGAGGCGACCGAGACGCTGCCACCGGTGATCAAGATCGACGTCAGCAAGTGCGAATAATGCTTGCCTGATGCTTCAGGGGCGCTGCGCTTGCAGCGCCCTTTGTTTATGGACAGCCATCGCGTTGTGCTTCCAGGCCACACTCCGTGAACAAGTTTTACCGAATCGGCGACTTTTTGTGATTCTCGCCTATGGGTCTTGTCTATAATCAAGTTCTTAGGACCCGACAATGTTCGATCACCGAATCAGCTTGCATGCGTTTGTTTAAGAAAGCGAAGAAGAAGGATGGCTGGCTGACCGTGGCGTTCGCGCGCGAAGGCATGGCATTGGCGAGCATCAAGCGCGATGCCGGCGCCAGGCCGCTGCTGCGCCTGGCCCAGTTTGTGCCAGGGTCGACCGGCGTCGAGGCGCTCGAGAAGGCCGCGCGCGATTGCCAGGCGCCGCTGCGCCGCTGCACCACCTTGCTGGCGGGCGGCGACTACCAGCTGCTCAATGTCGAAGCGCCGAACGTGCCGCGCGAAGAACTGAAAACAGCGATTCGCTGGCGCTTGAAGGACCTCCTCGATTTCCCGGCCGCCGAAGCCACCATCGACGTGCTCGACATCCCGCTCGACGCCAATTCGCGCGCGCAGCAGTCGGTGTTCGTGGCCGCGGCCCGCAATGCCGTCATCCAGCCGCGCCAGAAGCTGTTTCTCGATGCCAAGGTCGACCTGCACGCGATCGACATCCCCGAGATGGCCCAGCGTAATATCTCGGCGATGCTGGAGCCCGAAGGCCGCGGCGTGGCCATGCTGTCGTTCGGCGACGACGGCGGCCTGCTGACGGTCTCCTACCGTGGCGAGTTGTACCTGTCGCGCCGTTTCGACGTCACGCTCGCCCAGCTGCTGGAGGCGGACCACGAGCGCAAGCATCAAAGTTTCGACAAGATCACCCTCGAGCTGCAACGCTCGCTCGACCATTTCGAACGCCAGTATTCCTTCATCAGCATCGCCAAGCTGGTGCTGGGCCCGTCGACCGTGAGCGGCCTGGACGAGTACCTGTCGAGCAACCTGTACACGCCGGTCGAGACGCTCGACCTGGCTACCGTGCTCGACCTGTCGCGCACGCCCGAGCTGGCCGACCTGGCGCAGCAACAGCGCCTGTTCCTGGCGATCGGCGCCGCGCTGCGCGAAGGCGAGGGCGCATGAAGCAGCAAATCAATCTGTTCAACCCGGCCTTCCAGCCGCAGAAACAGGTCTTGTCGAGCGCGACCATCTTGCTGGCCCTGGGCGCCGTGATCGCCGGCGTGGCCATCTTCGCCGTTCTCGGCCGGATGGAAGCGGCCGAGCTGCGCCAGCAGGCCGCTGCCAGCGCCACCCAGCTCGAGCAACGCCAGGCGCGCCTGGCGAGCGTCAACCGCGAATTCGCACCGCGCCGGCAGGACGCCACGCTGGGCGCCCAGATCGCCGAGGCCGAGATTCAATTAGCCGCCATGCGCCATATCTCGGGTGCGCTCTCGCGCGGCGAGCTGGGCGACACCAGCGGTTTCGCCGGCTACTTCAAGGCGCTGGCGCGCCAGGGCGTGCAAGGCCTGTGGCTGACCGGCGTCACGGTTGGCGCCGGCGGCGCCCAGATCGGCATCAAGGGCCGCACGCTCGATCCGGCCATGGTGCCGGGCTACCTGAACCGCCTGACCCATGAACCGCTGATGCAGGGTAAAACCTTTGCCAGCCTGCAGATCGGCGAGGCCGCGCCGCTGCAGGTACAGGATGCCGAGGGCAAGCCTGCCGCCCGTCCGGCGCCGTATATCGAATTCAGCCTCCAATCGGTGGCCGAGGAGCCGGCTCGATGAAACAGCGGATCCTGCAACTGCGCGCGCGCATCGACGCGCTGTCGCTGCGCGAACGCGCCATGGTGTGCCTGGCCGCCTGCGCGCTGCTGGGATTTGCCGGCCATGCGCTGGTGCTGGCGCCGCTCGAAGCCGATCAGGAAGCGCTGCGCAGCCAGATCGCCCAGCAACGCACCGAGATCGCCACTATCGACGAGGCCATCGCCGGCCGCGTGCAGGCTTTCCAGCTCGACCCCGATGCCGCGGCGCGCGCCCGCCTGAACACGCTGCGCCAGGAGATGGGCCAGCTCGGCGACCAGTTGCTGGCCATCGAACACGGCCTGGTGCCGCCCGAGCGCATGGGGCCCCTGGTCGACGGCATCCTGCGCGCCAACGGGCGTCTCAAGCTGGTGTCGATGCGTACCTTGCCGGCCGAAGCGCTGGCGGGGCCGGGCGCCACGGCGCCGGCAACTGCACCCGCACCCGCACCCGCGCCCGCACCCGCGCCGGTAGCCGCCAATGCAGCGCCTTTGCTGTACCGCCACGGCATTCAAGTCACAGTGCGCGGCAACTATCTCGACATGGTCGACTACATGAGCGCTCTCGATGCGATGCCGACCCGGATGTTCTGGGGCCGGGCCCAGCTCGACGTGGAAGACTATCCCGCCGCGCGCCTGACGCTCACCCTGCATACCCTGAGCCTGGACCGACAATGGATGAAGCTGTGAAGAACCTGATCCTCCCCCTGCTGGCCTGCCTCGCATTGGCCCCATCGCCCGCATCCGCACAGGCGCTGCTCGATCCAACCCGTCCGCCGGCTGGCATGGACCGCGGCATGGCCGAAGCGGGTGCGCTTGACGACGGCCCGCGCCTGCAGTCGGTGCTGATCGCGCGCCATGCGGGCGGCCGCCACGTGGCCGTGATCGACGGCGAGACGGTGCGCCTGGGCGACACCTTCAAGGGTGCCCGCGTGGCGCGCGTCGGCGCCGACGAGGTGGTGCTGGTGCGCGGCAGCGAACGCCAGGTGCTGCGCATGGACGCGCCGCTGCCGGGCATGAGCCGGGCCGCCAAATGAACCCGAAGATTGCCATGACCAAGCTTGCCCTGATTCCTTGTGCGCTGTCGATGCTGCTGGCCGGCTGCCAGAGCGCGCCGCCGAACGCCACCTTCGACGCCATCAGCCAGGAGATGGCCAAGGCCAGCGCCCAGCCGGCGCCCAAGCCGGCGCTCGACGACGCGGTGGCCAATGCACTGCTGCCGCCCGCCGCGACCCTGGCCAGCCAGCTTCCCAAGGCACGCCCGGCGCTCGAGGAACGCTTCAACGTCGCCTTCAACAACGTGCCGGCGCAGCAGTTCTTCCGGTCGATCGTGGCCGGCACCCGCTACAATATGCTGGTGCATCCGGACGTGAGCGGCACCATCAGCGCCAACCTCAAGGACGTGACCCTGGTCGAGACCTTAGAGGCGGTGCGCGATATGTACGGCTACGACTACAGGATCGACGGCGCGCGCATCAGCATCCGGCCGCTGACCATGCAGACCCGCATGTTCCAGGTGAATTACCTCACCGCCCAGCGGCGCGGCATGTCGAACACCCGCGTGTCCTCGACGTCGGTGGCCGATGCCGGCAACAACAACGGCAACGCCAATAACGGCGGCGGCCAGGGCCAGGGCTTCGGCAATCAGGGCGGCCAGAATGGCCAGGATGGGCAGAACGGCAGTAACCCGAACGGCCAGCAGCAGCGCAGCAGCACCGACGTCCAGACCATGTCCGATAACGACTTCTGGAAAGACCTGAAGGAGTCGATCATCGCCATCGTCGGCACCCTGGAGGGTGGCCGCAGCGTGGTGGTCAGCCCGCAGTCCGGGGTGCTGGTGATCCGCGGCATGCCCGACGAATTGCGCAATGTCGACGCCTATTTGCGGGCGACCCAGCTCTCGGTCGACCGCCAGGTGATCCTGGAAGCGAAGATCCTCGAGGTGGAACTGAGCGACAGCTTCCAGAGCGGCATCAACTGGGCCTCGTTCGCCTCGTTCCGTGGCGGCACGGCCAACCGGGTCTCGGGCGGCATGATCTCGCCCGGCGCCAGCCTGGCGCCGCTGCCCTATGGCGGCGGCCAGCCGGCGGTGATCAACAACGGCCAGGGCCTGTCGGCCAGCACCGGCTTCTCGCTGTCGAACGCGGCCACCGCTGCCGGTTCGCTGTTCGGCTTTGCCTTCCAGACCAATAACTTCGCGGCCCTGATCACCTTCCTGGAATCGCAGGGCAGCGTGCACGTGCTGTCGAGCCCTCGTATCGCGGCGGTCAACAACCAGAAGGCCGTGCTCAAGATCGGCACCGACGAATTCTTCGTCACCGGCATCACCAACAATATCAACACCACCAACAACAGCACCGTGGTCAGCCCGACCGTGACGGTGCAGCCCTTCTTTTCGGGCGTGGTGCTGGACGTGACGCCGCAGATCGACGACAAAGGCAACATCCTGCTGCATGTGCACCCATCGGTGAGCCAGGTCACCACCGTCAACAAGGATGTCGACCTGGGTTCGGGCGGCACCCTGCGCCTGCCGCTGGCGGCGTCGAGCACCTCGGAGCTCGACAGCATCGTGCGCGGCCGCGACGGCCAGGTGGTCGCGATCGGTGGCCTGATGCGGCAAGCCTCGAGCGGCGACACCGACCAGCTGCCGGGCGCCGACAAGATCCCGGTCCTGGGCCATCTGTTCCGCAACAAGAACCGCGTGAGCCAGAAGCGCGAGCTGGTGGTGCTGATCAAGCCGACCATCGTCGAAGGCGCCAACGACTGGAGCCAGGACATGCTCGACGCCAGCCGCCGCATCGAACAGCTCGATCCGCGCAGCCGCGCCCGCACGTTGGGCGGCGACTGATGTACGCGGCGCATTTCGGCCTGCGCGAGCTGCCGTTCGGGATCACGCCCGACACCAGCTTCTTCTTCGGCAGCCCACGCTCGCAGGAGGCATTGAACACCTTGCTGGTGGCGGCGCGCGGCGGCGAAGGCTTCATCAAGATCACCGGTGAAGTCGGGACGGGTAAAACCCTGTTGTGCCGCAAGTTCATGGCCACGCTGGGCGCGGGCTTTGTCACCGCCTACATCCCGAACCCGTACCTGGAGCCGCGCACCCTGATGCTGGCGCTGGCCGACGAGCTGGAGATCCCACTCGAACGCGACGTCGACCAGCACCAGCTGCTCAAGGCGATCAATCTGCGCCTGCTGGAATTGGCCGGCCAGGACCTGCGCGTGGTGCTGTGCCTGGACGAGGCGCAGGCGATTCCGGTCGAAAGCCTGGAAGCACTGCGCCTGCTGACCAATCTCGAGACCGAGAAGCGCAAGCTGCTGCAGATCGTGCTGTTCGGCCAGCCGGAGCTGAACCGCAAGCTCGAACTCGATTCGATCCGCCAGCTTGCCCAGCGCATCACCTTTCACTACCACCTCGGCCCGCTGAGCCGCGACGATCTCGATTTCTATGTGGCGCATCGGCTGCGGGTAGCCGGCTTCGGCGGGGCGCGCCTGTTCACCGGCGCCGCGATCCGCGGCCTGTATAAGGCCAGCGGTGGCGTGCCGCGCCTGGTCAATATCATGGCGCACAAGGCGCTGATGCTCAGCTACGGCCAGGGCAAGCAGCAGGTGGGGGACCAGCACGTCGCAATCGCCGCGCGCGATACGGTCGGTGTCACGCGCACCATCTGGACCTGGCTCGCGGGCGGCGCCGCCGTCGCTGCCGCAGCCGCCGGCCTGGCATGGGCCTACGCGATATGAGCCTGATTAACAAGATGCTGCAAGACCTCGACGCACGTGCCGGGCAGCCCGGCGCGGCGCCGTTGCCAAGCGATGTGAGGTTGCCGTCGGCACCGGAGCCGCGCGCGCCGTGGCTGCGGGTCGCGCTGATCGGTGGGGTGGTCGTGGTGGTGGTTGCCGGCGTGGTCGGCTGGCGCTCGATCGGCCAGGGCGAGCAGGCTGCGCCCGTGGTCGCCGCGGCGCCGGCGCCAGGACCGGTGCCGGTTGTCATGCCGGCCACGGCGCCGGTCGTGGTGGCGGACGTCGCGCCGCCCGCGCCAGTGCCGCCGCCTAAACCTGAACCGGAAGCCGTGCAGGTAGCGCAGCCGGAACCGAAGACGGCGCCCCCTGCGCCGCGCAAGGTGGCTGCTGCCGCACCGCGCAAGGTGGCGCCGCCCGCGCCAGTTGGCCGCAGCCAGACAGTGCCACAGCAAGCCGAGAACACCTACCGGCGCGCGCTGCTGGTGCTGGAAGACGGCCGCGTCACCGAAGCCATCGCAACCCTGCAGGCTGCGTTGAAGATCGATCCACGCCATGAGCCGTCGCGCCAGACTTTGGTGGGACTGCTGATCGAGGCCAAGCGGCCCGATGAAGCGATGCGCCAGTTGCAGACGGCGCTGGCCCTGGATGCGCGTCAGAGCGCAATGGCGATGCTGCTGGCGCGCCTGCAGCTGGAGCAGGGCGGTCCCGCGATCGACACCCTGATGCGCAGCTTGCCCTACGCGGCCGGCAATGGCGAGTACCACGCCTTCCTGGCCGGCGTGCTGCAACGCGAAGGACGCCATCGGGAAGCGGCCGAACATTACCAGGCTGCGCTGCGTACCGGTCCGCAAAACGGGGTGTGGTGGATGGGGCTCGGCATCTCGCTGCAGGCCGAAAAACGCGATGCCGAAGCGGCAGCGGCATTCCAGCAGGCCCAGGGAAGTGGCTCGCTGTCACCCGAGCTGCATACGTTCGTGGAGCGCCGCCTGCGCCAACTGGGACGCTGATTCTCGTCACCGTCCGCTCTTGCCAGAATTGCTTGACAATACGTTCTGGTGATCCTAAAGTGATATCACTTTGATGTTACTTACAGGAGGGGTGTACCATGCAAGCAGCACACACGCGTCGCGAATCGGCGTTTTCTTCGGCCAATGGCTACCTGGCGGCCTGCGCCGGGATCGTCCTGCTGCTGGGCGCCCTCTATATGTTCAAGCGCATGGCGGATGCGCCTGCCGGACTGGCTTTCCTGGTCGGTGCCGTGCTGCTGGTGCTGGCCGGCGGCTTGTGCCTGGGCGGCCTGTTCATGCTGCAGCCGAACGAAAGCGCGATCCTGACCCTGTTCGGCAAGTACATCGGCACCGACCGCAGCGAAGGCCTGCGTTGGGCCTTCCCGTTTTACGTCAAGCGCCGCCTGTCGCTGCGCGCCCGTAACTTCAATGCGCCGACGCTGAAGGTCAACGACAAGCGCGGCAACCCGGTCGAGATCAGTGCGGCGGTGGTCTGGCGCGTGCGCGACACCGCACAGGCGGTGTTCGAAGTGGATGACTTCGAGCGCTACGTCGCGATCCAGGCCGAAGCCGCCCTGCGTCATCTGGCCTCGCAATATGCCTACGACGAGGGCGAAGACCTGGCCGAAGGCGAGACCACGCTGCGCGCCGGGATGGACGTGGTGGCCGAGACGCTCAAGGTCGAGTTGCAGGCCCGCTTCGAGGCGGCAGGCGTGGAGGTGCTCGACGCCAAGCTGACCCACCTGGCGTATGCCGCCGAGATCGCGCAAGTGATGTTGCGCCGCCAGCAGGCCGAGGCCATCATCAGCGCCCGCGCTAAAATCGTGCATGGCGCGGTGAGCATGGTGGAGACGGCGCTCAATGGCTTGTCCGAGCGCGGCATCGTGCAGCTCGACGACGAACGCAAGGCGGCGATGGTCAGCAACCTGCTGGTCGTGCTGTGCTCGGACAAGGAAACCCAGCCGATCATCAACACCGGCACCCTGTATAACTAGCAGCGACCAGCATGGCAAGTCCAGGTAAAAAATCCTTCGCCCTGCGGATCGACCCCGCCTTGTGGGAAGAACTGCAGCGCCTCGCCGCCCGCGACCTGCGCAGCGTGAACGCACAGATCGAGTTCATGCTGCGCGAGGGTCTCGCGCGGCGCGGCGTGAAGCACTTCGAGGCCGGCCAGCAGGACGAGCCCGGCGACAGGGAGTAGCCGCTGTGCGGCGATCGCCGCGCGTGCCGGCGGTTGTGATAGCATCGCCGGGTTTGTTTCCTTATCGGCATCTTCCTTTCACGTGGCTTATTCCAGGCAGTTTTCTCCACCGCTCATGTCGTGGCGCTTGCGCCTGGGGATAGTGCTGTCCCTGCTGGTGCACGCTCTGCTGCTGAGCATACCGATCCAGGGCGATGTATTCGGTATTGCTTCATTACGTCTGCCGTGGCAGGAGCGGCGTCTTGCGGCCAGCGACCTGCAGGTGGTGCTGGCGCCGGTGCGGCAGGCGGCGCCTGTTGCCCCGCCTGCACCAGCGCCTGCGCCGCTGGCAGCCCAGGCTATGGTGCCAGCGCCGGTTACAGCCGCGGCGCCGCCAGTAGCGCCGCGCGTACCGGTGCCGAAGGCCCCGCCGCCGCGAGTCAAGCAGGAAGTGCGTGAAGCGACCGTTGTTGCGCCAGCACCCGAACCCAAACCCGAACCTGAGCGCCAGGATCTAGAGCAAGCGCGCCAGGTGGAGCTGATTGCCCTGGCGCGAGCGCAAGCCCAGCGTGAGGAAACTGCGCGCGTCGAAGCCGACCGGGTCGCGGCCGAACGCATCGACGCTGAGCGACGCGAGACCCTGCGCCATGAACAGGAACAAGAGGCCAGGCGCGAGGCTGCGCGTTTGCAAGCCGCCCAACAGGAGCTGGACAGGCAGGAAGCGGTCAGGCAAGAAGTGGCCAGACAGGCGCAGGCCCAGCGCGAGCAGGCAGCACGTGAGCAGGCAGCACATGAGCAGGCGGCAAGCGAGCAGGCGGCTCGTGATCAAGCAGCCCGCGACCAGGCAGCCCGTGACCAGGCAGCCCGTGATCAGGCAGCCCGCGACCAGGCAGCCCGCGACCAGGCAGCCCGCGACCAGGAGCGGGCAAGCCTGGCCCAGGCCAGCCAGTCGTCGTCGCAGGGAGCACCCGTGGGGCAGGGACAGCCGGCGCCGCTCGCGCCGCGCGAGGAGCGCCTGCGCGCGATCGCCGAACAACTCGCCAGGGAAGCGGCTCAGCGCAACCCGGCCGGCACCCCGCCGGGCGTGCCCCAGCCGATGACCAGCGGCCTGCGGCGCGGCTGGCTGTTCGGCCGCGCCGACCCGAACCAGGACCTGGTCCTGTATGCGCAAGCCATGAGCCGCAAGATCGAATTGAACATGACGATGGACATGGTCCGTGACGCGGTGAGGCAAGCGCACACGCAGCCGGTGGTGACGGTGGCGGTCCGCGCCGACGGTTCGGTCGAGAAAATCACTTTCGTGACCTCGAGCGGCGTGCCGGCGATCGACGACGGCATCCGCAAGATCATCGCGAGCCAGGCGCCATTCGGTCCATTCCCGCCAGCGCTGGCCAGGCAGTACGATGTGGTCGAGATCCGCCGCACCTGGCTGTTCGACGTCGCCGTGCGCTTGCAGTAGGCGCCGGCGCGGCTTCATCCCTATTACAGCATCAACCCGTGAGCAGAAAATGAAACACAGTTCGAACGGTGGCCTGGTCTATTCCACCGATGGGGGACGCATGTGCCCCGCATGCCGGCAGGCGCTGGCGTCATGCGCATGCCAGGCCAAGGCTGCGCCAGTCGGCGATGGCGTGGTGCGCGTATCGCGCCAATCGAAGGGCCGGGGCGGCAAGACGGTGACGCTCGTCAAGGGCCTCGCGCTCGATCCGAGCGCGCTGGCGCTGCTGGGCAAGCAACTGCGGACGGCTTGCGGTACGGGTGGCACGGTCAAGGATGGCGTGATCGAAGTGCAGGGCGATCACTGCGACCTGGTGATGGACAAGCTGGCCAGCCTGGGCCACGCGCCGA
>Ga0265780_10011780_pt1 | contig 10316 bp, 8 predicted proteins | sample P1T30metagenome_FD_192432 | JGI IMG/M metagenome (GOLD analysis project Ga0265780, IMG submission 192432) | Plant litter microbial communities from East Loma Ridge, Irvine, California - P1 T30 | ecosystem: Environmental > Terrestrial > Plant litter > Unclassified | place: USA: California... | reverse complement strand
TTAATCATGACATTCCCCGTTCATGTTACCTGCTTTGCAATCGTTACACGCCGCGTTATTTGCACCTATCTTGAATTACATCAGATTCCTCGACCAGACATTATGGCGCCTGGCGCAAGCATATCTTACATGCTTTCGCTCCCGCCCATCCGGACAAGAGTACTCCATCATCTCTCTGCCTACGACGCAGCAAAGCTCGATTCACTCTGCATATGCATTTTGCGTCGGTTAGAGAAGAAAATGTATCTGGATCCTGCTCGCGACATTATTCAGAACGTGATAGAGATGCAGCTGCTGATCAAGGAGGGTATGCAACTACTTCTAATCGGTAACGACGTAGCTGCTCTCTTTCAACGACTACGGGATACGAGGGAGTACTTGAAGAAGAATGGAGCCAGGAGACTTACTATCTACCTTGTTGGCACTTTTCCGCTGCGCGCGAGTGCCACCATCAAGGATAGATTGATTAGATTCAGTCCCATCATGGATAGCAATGATGTTCGGTCATCCAAAGACAGGCAGGAACTCCGAGTACTTGACTGGGCAATGGGACATGGTGGGTCAGACCGAAAGTTCATCATGTCTTTTAATATGCCTTTAAACTCAAGGCAAGACACAGATTATGGTGTTTGGCATCAGATTCACGGTATCCCTGAAAAGACTATCGATTTGAGAGTTTACGTCCCAAGTTTTAGAGACAGATCGGAGGGTGTATGCAGATTTAGGGCTACAGATGTTGTTCGCTTGTTGGCTAGCAATCGATTAGTGCTGCGTCATGTACGAGAGATCATTCTTGCGCTGATGGGCAAGCAGAAGCTACGAGCAGACGATTTGATTGCTCCGAACATGGAATGGGAAACTCCGCGTTATCGTATGGGAACAGTACTCTGTCGACAAGTCCTTAGCTGAATAGAACTATCTCAGATATGATATCAATATTTGCGCTGCGTCAGATTGCGTATTCCCTGCGTCAGATTGCGTATGCATGTATTATTGACGCGCGTTCGCAAGGCGCTTTTTGTTCTTGGCTTATCATAATCTGGGTATAAGATGTTCATCCAACTTGACCAGTATTGTCATGTCATCCCAAACACTCGTACGAGTGAAAGCCATGTCTCCGCTCTTATCTATGTTCCCTGGGTCTGACCCACTTCGTTCAGCGTTGATCGACCACTGCGTTCGAGAAAGCTTTGAGCACGCCGTGACCTCGAGCGCTCAAATAAAGGACTCAGGTCGAGCCTGTGTACAAAATGCGGCAACGTTCTTCTTCACCGACCACTCCAACGCTTTGCTGTTTGCCGAACATGCTCCAAGCATTGCAAACCAGCTTGCTCTGGCCATCCGAAACCAACTGCGCAATATCGTATCCCATGCAGCCGGCGCAAGTGTGCAGCTCTACTTTCAGTTTGTGAAGGATGGTAGCGACACTACTCAACAGACATCCACAATACTGAAGGCATGTCAAGTCATCATGCTGTCAGAGGCAGGTCAAGAACTGGGAGTGAATGGCTACATGTTATCCGAAGTCCAAGACGAACCAACGTGGCCGTGGCGACACGCATTGAGGATGTGGAAGGAAGCACACAAACAAATTTTTATCGATGCAAACAGGGAGGGAGGAAAGAACGGGAGAAATTATAACGAAAAAACACTAAGCGAAGGCTTAACGAGTACGAGAGAGAATAGGGAAAGGAAGCGGACTGTTCGGTTTGTATCGCGTCAAGTTCGCACGGAAAATCCGAGAGAAGGCGTGGAGTTGAACACAGTCGGAGTGGTTTTTGAGGCTTGTGAGCGGATAGAGAATGATCCATTGAAACTGTGGCTGAACCATCTCGTTATGCTTAGGCGTGTATCGTTTTAGACATTTTCCAGTCACAGGACCAGGTATATGGTCCATGGCTAAATTTAGCTATCACTAGTTATCAATTATATTTAGACTATGCTATTTTAGTCATACGTACACATCAAGCATAACTTCACAGCGATGCTACATTAGAAATTGCCCTAATTGAAGACGTCTATACCGCTTGTTGTAGAGACCTCGCTTACTTGTTTATCAACATGCTGCGCCGTTCGCATCACAAAACGAAGACTCCAACCGAAAAGCCACCAGTTCCAAGTGCTGTCGATTACAAACTTGCCAGCCAGGGACGAAGTACGGTTGCACTTGACGCACTCCCAGAGAACATGCAAGCCGCTAAGCTGCAACTTACACCAGACTTAAAGCAGATAATAGAAATCAAGGCGATAGAGAACAGTAATTTGCGACGAGAGCTGGCCTTCTTCAAAATAAAGGAAGAGCCATTAGGAATATTAGTTAGCGCTTTGTATGCTGTTCATCGCGAACTTGAAGAGACGCTGGAACAATATGCGAAGGAAATTGGTGTCATCGATGATGATGAGAGAACAGAATTTGGTCAAGAATTTTAGGAACAACATTGAATTCATTCTAGACTAGCTTGCTTCGCTTTGCTCAAAGTCAAATGCAGGTAAAGATTTTGGCTTTGAAGCTCGTGCCTTCTCTTGTGATCGCTGCCATACTAACAAAACACCAGACCAATACCGACTTGGGTCTACTTTAGCATGATCGACATGGCCGGAGGTCTCAAAGACGTATTCGAGAACATCTGAGCCCTGCTCTATAGCCATGCATACGTGCTCACTGATATCTTCCCAGGCAATCAAAGGGTCGAGTTTGGAGTACATGTAACATCTCGGAATTGATAGGCTGAAAAGATCGGGGTCGAGAAGTTGCCGTCGTGATGTAGACACGGGGTTGTTCTCGTAGCCCTTTACTACGTGATAGAGTGTCCACGTAATCGCTAAGACTAGAACTGCGATGGCGAGAGCTAATTGCTTGATGACGAATATCGGGGGGAAAGACTTGGCGAGCGCGGAGCAAAGACGGGTAAAGCGCGGGTGGCCGGGAGTGCTATCGAGCAACAAGGCCATCACCGGCAGCCGGCCTCCTGTAGCTATCAAGTATTCCGAGGCCAACTCACAGCATTTGTGACTACCCCCTTCCGAGAATGCGTGGAGCAGGATTCCTGTAGATTTTGAGGGGACATCTGGGCCGAACAGCTTATTGATATAGTGGACAACAGGCTGGAGGATCGTACGCTTGCGTTTCGAGCTACGATATGTGAAGTCTGCTGATGATGTGGTAACAACAACGATGCTGGATGAGGGAAACAAACAAGCGTATCTTGTAGTGTAGGTGGAAATGTGCTCCCCAAGGGCACCAGTCCAGGTCATCAGTAGGATGAGACGAGGCGCAGCAAGAGTGCTTTCTGATATGCTGGAAACCACTGGCTTGCGTTCCCAAAAGGAGTCATCGATACATTTCAAGCCTGGAATATTATTGTGCGCTAGGTTTGGCATGGTAGCGGAAGTGAATTGAGGCAGGACAATAGATTGGCACAGACATCAGCTCCTTTATCTGGAGTCAGGAAGTGCCGCGCGTCCCGAGTACTAATTATTTAACGTCATAGCTTTAAGTCCCATACGAACTATCAAGGTATCGACCATAAAGTCTTGTCAGCATCTATGCCTACTCAGAAGTAGAGCGTTTCATCACTGGTTATGTAACTGGAGGATATACATTCACTCTCTTCGATAGTCTCTATCGATCAACCAACTGCTTCTTCAATCTCCTTCATATATTTTAACAACTCTCGTAGCAGTTTGTATAATTACAGCAAGCGCATTCCTCATCCTCATTTGTTTCGCTATCTCTCTCCTCTTCATGCTCTTCTTCCCGCAAATCGCTCTCGCTTAAGGCACTGCGGTTCCGTTTCGTCGGTACATATAGATTAATGCCGTTATTGGACAGCTCAGTATCATCTATGAACTTTTCATCTTCTGTCGTTATTGATGGATCGTACTCAGAGTCAGACTTGTATTCGTTTATGAAGAGATTGCGGGATAGACTGCACAGGTCTCTCACCATGTAATTAGGTAACGACAATTATCTCATAGTCACACGTGAGTGGAAAGACGTATTTTGATTATTATCTACTTTTGGAAGAACGCATCTGTACAACACAATATAATAATGTTTATAACAGGTTAAATCTAGGCATATACTAATTAGCTGTCCGTCGCATCGTCGACAGAGGTATCCGAGTTCATTCGCGGATAGTTTGAGATTGTACCCGGGAGTCCACACTCCTCCCCGTGCTTTCCCATGAACCACGGTTCGAATACAGCTTCAGTCCGCCTGGCAAAAGCTCCGCTCTTATATCCCGGATGACCCCACTCAATGAGTTTATTGTGAGCCGCTTCTATGGTCTCCCCAGTCTTGCTGTGATCGTCGAGGAATGTGTCGTAGCCCTCCATGAGGGTGTCCTTGAGGGTCATCTGCTCTGGCAAGAAAGCCTTGCTGAAGTCAGGCATAGCGCCCGTATTGACAGCGCCAGGCATGACGCAGTTCAGGGTGATGTTCTCTTTGAGCTTGAGTACGGGCCCCATAGTCTTGACCCATTGATGGCTTGCCGCCTTAGCAGCGCAGTACTCTGGGAATGTTGCACAAGGGTAGATGCCAATCATGCTGCCTGTGACGATGATCTGCCCTCCTTTTCCTTGAGGATTGTGGCGCATGAAGTGAGTTGCAAGCGTGGTACCGTATACAACTCCCTTGAAGTCGATGTCGGTGCAACTCAAATCAGGCTTGGGGGGCAGATCCTCGACGGTTACATTGCGGCGGTCAAAATTGTACACCGACTTACGGTCGACGCAACCAGCGTTGGCGATAACGACGTCAAGACGTTTCCACTTGATCCAGACCTGTCGAAAAAGATCTTTCTGAGACGTGAAAGACCGCACGTCGCAGTGTACGAACATGGCCGTCCCTCCTGAGAGATTTAGAGAATCAGCAAGCTGTTCTCCGTCTCTACCTTTTTCTTTGAGGTCGCAAATAGCAATGCGATAGCCCTTTTCGTGCAAGTGCCTTGCCAGCCAGGATCCGATGCCACTCTGTACATTAGATCAGTTAGATCATATCGTCTCTCGTGGATAAGTAAAACGTACAGCAGCGCCAGTGATAATAGCCACTTTCATAGAGTCGGAAGCTGCCATTGCTATAGTAGGCTACGTTCAGGAAAGCTGTTATTAATACACTTTGCAGTCACTCATATAAATACGCTGCTTGCACACGCTCAATTACGTGATTAGCAAATTGAATACGATGTAGCCTTCTTTTCAGCACTAATACTAGACAGGTAAGTCTCTTAGGTAAAGATCGTGCGCTGAGATCAAATAATACAGCCGCTAGCGATTGCAGCTTCACCCCATCACACCAGGTGCCACAATTGCCGCGCTGCCCCACCTTCTATAAATGGATTAGCGCTGACTGTTAAGCGTCGGACAGAACATGTGACTGGTCAGCTATCCCCAAAAAGTGGACCAGACCCTTGCTAGCACATCAGCTTGAGTTGATTTTGCTGTCTGCAAGGGTGAAGCCGCAATCGCTAGCGACTGTACAGTATTCATAAACTGGAAGCCGATTTCGGTCAGCACCGTAAAGCCTTTGCCTTAGCGCTTAAAGAATCCCCAAACGTTCGCGAACGTTGAGCTTTGGAGATCTGTCTACGTTTGCGAACGTGGCTCTTTCGTCGACGTTCGCGAACGGAGCGCTTACTAGTAGCAGATTCGTCCACGTTCGCGAACGTTGGGCTTGGCAGATTCGGCTACGTTCACGAGATTCGCAAACCTTAAGCCTTGGCAGTGAGGTCTTGTGACTGTTTATGAATGGCCGAGAGACAGTTTCTGGAGTGTGACATCGTTTATGGAACATGATGCAGGACCACCACAAAACCCTCCGTATTAACAGTCCCACAAGCGTCCTAGCTAGCAAGCCTCAGGGAAAAAAGAAGCAAACACAGCAGCGCGAAACGCATTGCAATTCAAGAATTACAGAGAATGGATCGAAGGAGTCCAATGAGCAGTCATCTCCAAAGGACGGCCTACTAGTAAAAGAATTGGAGGAGCTAGTCAAGCCAGAACACCTGGATGAATATCAGTGGTTACCAATGTGTACGCCGATGAATACACCTACCGCAAGACCAGTTGCAACATTAGATGCTGAGATACCTCAATTCAACCTTGACGTCCCGTTTCATCGACAGTCCGACGCTGTCCACAATGCCAGACACATTAAAGCTCTCAAGTTTCCCTACAGTTGCGCCATTCTGGGACCTCGGTACGAACAAGTTGGCAGTGCGGAGCAGGGAGAGCCAGGTGATTTAAACGCAGAACTTTTAGCTGTGGTAGAAGGGCTTGCCTGGGCAAGTCCGCAAGTTGGAATTAGTCTGTCGGTAGCTCTTGGTGTGGATCTGGGTTTAGCTCAAGACATAGCAATATAAATCGCACACGCTAGCCGGGAAGGTAGCGAATTAGAAGTGCCTCATTTTGCTTATGTACCTAATTAGACACGGCTGTGACGACGTCCGTGCCACCTCTTAAATGTCCTATCGTTCGCGCATGTACTTCCACCTCACCACCAATAGCACCTTCGAATCACATAAAACGAGTGTGGAGGAAAACTCGCCTCGAGTAGAGGAAGGAGTGGAAGGGTCCAGAACCGAGCTCCCTGTGATCGCACAGTCAAGCCCCCTTCATTCCATTGCCTCCAGGTCCCAGACGTCGATACTGTAGTCATGCGTAAAGGATGAGGAGAGGTGGTTGGCTACGGCGCAGTCGCGGTGTTAGGGCCTGCAGACAGTCGCCAGGAACTTGGCATGCTGTGCGTGTACATAAATGCTGGTACATGCTGAGTTCAGTCTCCTAATAACATCTTCTCTACCCATCTCCGTAAGTCCGACACTGGTGAACACTCGAGATAGCAGTACCGTCGCCTCCTCTGACGATTGCATCTGTTCAAATGGCAGACGATGAATATGTCTCCTCCTCTGACTCGAACTCTGACTTTGGCTCGAGAGTACGTCTCAATACGGAGTTGATCCCTCGAAGATCCAAAAGGCAACGCCTAGGCACGTATCTATACCTCATTAAAGTCCTCTTGTTCATTATTATCGCAGAAGTAAGCCACCAGCCAGGGAAATTTATCTCCTGCTCTGGCTGCAAGATGGCACTAGAAACAGATAACACTGTTTACTTTCTTCCTTTTTGCAATTGCGTAAGTGCCACCCACAAGTTCTCTGTACTCACTAATTTCTTAAGCTTTACTGCCGCCGATGTGTTATTCGACCAATCCTGGAAAAACTGAACAGGCTCAAGCACACTATCAGTACCACTGGTCTTGATCTTATCAACGCTTCAGTCGACGCTTTCATTGATGACACGAACCCGCCCGCCTCCTCGATTACCGCTTTTGTTTGCAGGAGAGAAGATCATCCCCAGCTCCCAGGCGCTGTAGTGTGTTATGGTACTGCATGTTCTATATGTAACGCCGAAGATGGATCAAGCCATGGACACGTGTATCTTCCTTGTGGTAGGTGGTAGCTGTACCTACACAAGAGCTATGCTTACAACCAAAGGCCACCCCTTCTGCATGCCTCATATCACAAGGTGGTTTAAGGATAAAAGGCAGAGATTTTGCCCAATGTGCAGGTCACTTGTGCCTGAGGAAAAGGCGCATTTCAAGCGAGACGGCACATATGCACTCGGCTGGCCACGTAGCTTCTGGTGAGGGAGGTTAGGATAGACAGTAAGGGGACGCGCGGTCAATAGTCAAACAAGAATAGCTGTCCGTGTACACGGCCCAATCTCATCGCAACTGTGACATTATGCTGCTACCAAGTGCCAAGTGCCAGGCCGCGCGGTGCTGGTTGAACGTGACCTGAATAGCTCACAGCACTATGCTACTTCCGTCATCGTCAGCTCTATGAAAGGATTGCCTATTAATAACTATCGGCTAGCTCAGGATGATTCGTTTTGTTGCTGTCTAATTTAGGAACATTCGACAGTATATAATCCAACGCGACGGAGCCCAGGCAGCAATTCGCATCGCAACTAAACACAGCTCAAACATAGCTAGTCTACAGCTTCATTGAACCATGCTGTTCAGAACGATTTTCTTCTTACAGTGCTTAGCGAATTTGGCTTCCCTTTGAACACTGTCACACAAAAGTGTGCGCCACACTGCAAGCAGGGATTACTACGCCCTGACTCCTAAATTCGGTATAGCGTTGATTTGTCAGCACCGATGCTAAGATTCCACAACCTTCAGTCGCTGCAAGCGTTAGAGACGTCTACTTTAGGCAGAAATGGAATTTGCTCAGAAGCAAGGCATGAGGCAGAGTGAGCAGCATCAGCGCTAGCGGACGTGGGGGCGGGGTAACCGCATGAACAGGCTGCTGCCTAAATCTCGAGCTGAACTCACCAGATAACTACATAACGTCCATCCACTCGTAACGGAACAACCGCCGTAGCGGAACAACAACACTACTTTCTCTCCTAATAACGCCGACACCCATCGCATAGCTTAGATATTCTCGGAATAGACACTCTGACTTCTTGCATCTCTATAGACGTAACGTCTTTGTAACAGCTTTCTTCCTTACCTTGCAATACCACAAGTCGCTGCTAGGCTACTAATCGCTATCACCTCGGACTATGTCGTGCCTCTCTCCGTTATCGTGCATATGTACAAAAATTTGTTAGGCTATAGAAAGCTGCAAGGACGTTATATGCCGAGAAAGACACAATCTCTATAGAGCTACTCGCGCTCTAGCAATAGTTTATTGTCAACTGAGTCGCACAGCCCGCATCCTTGCTGTACGAAAGCGGCCTAGCCGTAATCTAACTGCGCCTGAGATCAGCCTCAGCTGACTCGCGTGAGGCAGCCTTGTAGCATCCACGTGACGGTCTGCAGCCCACAATATGCCGAAGCGCCGATGCTAGATTCTTGAACATGTGGCTGGGCGTGGCGTCTGAGCGCCGATAGCGGCCTAGCGAAACGGCACGCAGGAATCATGTCCAACAGCCTTTTAGCGTACGCTGCTGCCGTAGCTGCCGCGTAGTTCTGCCAGCCCTTGTTCTTGTGCGCGTCTGCGTAGTCGCAGATGCCGCGAACGATGACACACGGGTATTCGTTCATCATACCTGCTGCTTCCATCTCGAAGCAGACGGCGTCATGCTCTCGCTGCACTCTCTTGCGCTCAACAGCAGATAGCTGCAGCTGATTGCTCGATGCAATGTTGCCGAAATGGACGTAGTTACGTCTCCAAGCACGATCTCCGCTTGTCATTTGAAGGCGCCCAGTCACAGTACGTTAGCATAAGGAGACCATTCATTCGCCAAGCCTCCGAGATACGTGCTCAAACTAACACAACCTATACCAGTGCAGAATAGGCGCATATTTCTAAGATTCAATTGCATTACATCATAATTTAAGCTGAGTGGCAAGTACCCTGCGTATATACTTCCTTGCGTCCCCGTCCCTCTACTAAACTAAAGCCTTAATTCAATACAGATGGCAAATTAATGCAGGAGAATTGGTAAGGATGTACACATTAAATTATAGAACCTTGAGTAAGACTACGCGGCCAGATGAGAGACCTAAACAGACTATGTTGTTCCATACTGCTGTATGAGATGTTCGATACTCAGACGGGAGCCATAGGAAGCGTTGCTGGTTGCGCCATATCCACTGATCATGCACCAGGATATCAGGAGAATGCTTTTGTTGCCGAGAAGACGAGGGGACCGATAACGATACATGGCCTGCATTGGTGTATAGAACCTTGCAATCAGACGAGAAGGCCATGTACGAAATGTACTGACGAAAGGCTTGTGACACGCTACAACACGTCCTTCTCGCTGCCTCCCACAGCCGTATTGTGTTATCATAGGACGCTGATGCCACCAGCTGCCCGTCTGGCGAGAAGGCTACCGCTGTGACCTTGTCAGAGTGGCCTTCTAGCATGCCGCAATACGTCCGTGTCACCGTCTGCCACAGCCGTACTGTGTTGTCAAAGGATGCCGACGCAACTAGCTGCCCGTCTGGCGAGAAGGCCACAGCCGTGACAATATCAGAATGGCCCTCGAACGTGCTGCGACGCGTCCCTGTTGCTGCGTCCCACAGCCGAACTGTCTTATCGTAGGATGCCGACGCAATCAGCTGACCGTCTGGCGAAAAGGCTACCGCGGTAACCTCCATAGAATGGCCCTCTAGCGTGCCGCAACACCTCCCTGTTGCAGCCTTCCACAGCCGTACAGTCCTGTCGTCAGATGCCGACGCAACCAGCTGACCGTCTGGCGAGAAGGCCACCGCCCTAACAATCTCAAAATGGCCCTCGAACGTGCTGCGATGCGTCCCTGTTGCTGCGTCCCACAGCCGAACTGTCTTATCGTAG
>Ga0265780_10011779_pt1 | contig 10316 bp, 16 predicted proteins | sample P1T30metagenome_FD_192432 | JGI IMG/M metagenome (GOLD analysis project Ga0265780, IMG submission 192432) | Plant litter microbial communities from East Loma Ridge, Irvine, California - P1 T30 | ecosystem: Environmental > Terrestrial > Plant litter > Unclassified | place: USA: California... | reverse complement strand
CCTGTTCATCCCGGTCACAACCCGCATACTCCTCGTCACCCACACCAGTCCTTGTCGATCGATAGCTCGTCTACCCTGTCTTCGGTCCCAACGATGTCGTCACCCAACACTCCAGCTTACTACAGCGGTGACCAATACACTGGTCCATCAGCCGACTTGTCCTCATTCCCCACCACATTCGGATCCATGGGAATCAACAATCACATGTCCACCTCGCCAACCCTGGCACCTGAGTACAAACATTCCAAAGATCTCGTTGGTCTCGGGATCTCGCAACACTCGAACCAAGTGACTCCTACTCAACGAAACCCACTTCAACCTTCAATCATGGAACCCTCGCTCAGCGACCAGTTCTATGTCGCCTACTAGACAACACTTCTTGCCGACTACCCACTCTCCTACTAAACAACACCTCTGTTCTTCTTTCCGACAACCCACTCCGCTCTGCGACTCTCCCCTTTTATTCTCTCTTCCGACTTCCCAATCAGCTTCATCTCTCCAGTCGCCTCACCCTTTCTAGACTCCGATCACCCAGAAAATCCCAAAGACCTAGCCTAGTAACGACATCACGCCCATTTTAGTATCTTATAGTCCATAGTTAAATCAATAGTCATGTCAGCATAACCTAGATTGTATGCCACAAAATCCTGTAACTTGTAGACTATACAATGCATATTTTCAGCAAACCGCGCTCTGGCTACATTCTCCCACTCACCTTCATGTTCCCTGGTCTCTGATGCTAGCCTGCTGACCACTATCATCTACTCGGAGTGGCCCAGTCCGCCAGCTTCTGTACTCGCACTCAAGGACTTCATGCACTCTCCGTCCCGGCATACTGAAGTTCTCACGAGATCATCAAGACTTCCCTTAAAAACAACCGATAGAAAACCAGGAACGCTCATCAAACTTTTCCTGACGGTGATTGCGCAAATCTACAGGGATCTAAAGCCCTGTCACACCAAGGGACTGAGACAGCTTGGCGCACTAATTAGCATGATTCACATGTACCTATGCGATCAAGCCATTGATCAATTAAGCGCTCCATGTGATATCATGATGGCATGCATAAAAACTGGGGTTCTGTGACAACGTGATTATCTGACGGCATATCTATCCGAAGCCGACCGGTCCTGCCGGTGACACGGAATCTTCTACTCCCAGTTTCGGCCCTTAGAATACTCCAAACCACTCGACTTCCATTCCTGAAGGACTAGACTCAACCTCTGCCTAGCGGCCTCCCCATCCCCCTTGATCTTACCACCTTCAATCCCTTCGGTGTACATGACGTTTAGAATTTTGTCTAGCTGTCGCTGACCGAATATCTGCACGGCCTCTCGACCCAGGATCTCAATCCAAGCGGTAACGAGATGAGCGGTCGGTTGCATCCCGGCCAATGCATCTCGTAGGGAATTAGCGAGCCATGACCAAGATGCGGTGAATCGTAATGGTTTGGCCAGTAAAATCGGTAGTTGTGCGGGAGACGGTTTTGCTGACAGGGTCGGTACGAGCGACGCTAGTGGTGTCTGTAAAATCGCAAAATACAGTGAAGCAATCCCACCCATCCGAGCGATATAATCAGGGATCGATTCATCCGAACCTCGACCTGTCGATTTCTCGTATTCTTCACGTGATTGATTCTGACATCAGCACCCCGCATCCATTCTTAGAACTTACAGGTTGTTTATTCGGGTAGAAGGGCACCACCCATGGGCACTTCTTGACGAATCGAGCAAAGAGAATATCACTGAGAGCGCCATGTCCTCGTAGGATCAAGCCCAAAACAACCCGAGCGAGGGGGAAGGCGGCTTCAGCCTTGGCGGAAACCTCGGACTCGGCTTGCTTTATCAAAGCTTTAGAGAGGTGGGAGAGGAGGTAAGCGTAAGCTTTGGGGGTATTGGCGTCGAGCACCATTGGGGAGGATGGGGATGGTTCATTGGGAAGTTGCTCGGACAGCCCTTGGTGTATGCTATTGGTCTGTTCGTTAGCACAAATCATTCAGCGGTGATAGCGACTCACAATGCGAAGAACAGTCTCCTTGGCATTTGTGACCTGTCCCAAATTCCTCGTCATCAACCTCATTGTAGGCCTCAATCCCGTCCTCGTAGCCTTGTCCGCCTTGATGACATTGATAACCTCTGTCTTCATCCATTTTTGCTTGTCCACCCAAATCCTCCATTCAGAACTAGTCTGACCCCTCTTAACCGATTCCGCCCTCTTCTCCTCCAATCTCGCCTTTTCCGCAACATCACTCTGGTCCTTCTGCTCCTTCGCTGCCGCCTCCAATCTGTCCTTCTCCATCTTGTCCTTCGCCATTTTCTCGGCAGCAGCACGTCGAGCTTGTGCTTCTTGTGCCGCAGCTGCCGTCTTCGCCTCCTCCTCTTCTTTCTGCTTCTTCACTTTTGCAAGTTCGGCAGCTCTAGCTTCGGATTCTCGTTTTTCAGCGCCGGTGATGGCAGCGTCAATATCCTGATATCAGCTCCTACCTTTTCAGTCAACTCACGCTCCAGAGCTTTCGCTCTCGTTCCGCAAATTTCTCTGCAAGCTCCTTCTCCTTCCGCTCCTGTTGCAGGACTAATCCCTGAAGCAGCTCTGCCATCTCTTCGTCTTCTCTCGACAGCCTTTCTTGCTCTCCTTGCGTAGCGGTCCGGCGGGCTTTCTGTTTGATAGCAGACAGCTGGGCTCGTCGGTCGCTTGCGGATTTACGGCCCTCCCTCTGATTGTTAGCTCCAGCCTTGTTTACGAGGAATCTGACGTGCCATCGCTTGCTCCTCCGTCACTCGCATGAATGCTCTCATCGCCTTGCTTGAGTCCGGAGTGTCTTCCTCCCATGCGCTAAGTTCAGATTTGATGCTGAGACCCCTAGAATCGAGGGTTTGGCCATTACGCCAGACAGTTTTAGAGTTCCTAAGATGTGATGATTCGGAGCTTGTCCTGTTATTAGCATCGGCAATAATGACCAGAGAAGTACGTACGTGACTCCTGGTACTCCTGGTAGTGTACCAATGTACTCGATATCATCGCCTTCAGAATCGCTTTCTTCGTCAGAACTGGTGATGAAATCGTGTATTTTTCGCCCCAGGCCCGAAATTGGTGGCTCGGACATCCTGTATGAATCAGCAGCTATTGTAAAGTCTAGTAGATAGGCATACCTAGGGATCATCTCGTAGTCAGAATCGTCGCTAGCTGACGAGATGTTGAATGAACTGTCGGATTGATCTGACTCATCTCTTACTCCAACCATCTTGAACTGATTTGAAGTGTATCTTTTCTAATGATAGGTAGATAACCTTGGAGATTGTCTGGATGGTAAGTTAGCGGGTTGGCTGGGTTTGTTGGTAGTGTTGATGGTAGAGGGCGGTATGTTGGGAGGAAAGCAACCATCTTCAACACGACCTTCCTCAGGCACGTTACAACATTTACGGGCACGTGGCAAAGTCAACCATTGGGCAGCTTACATTCATCCAGATGTACAGGAAGCTACATGCATAGCAGAGCGATGCCCGCAGCGGCCGGCACTGCGGCTTGAATAAACTAAACATGATGCACGCATTGTATGGGATGTGACTTGGTGTAGGGTAATGCGGAGTCAAATCAACGCGATGACGCTCGGCAACTTCTCCTCAATCTGCCCGTAGTGGTCATCTGCTCTTACTCACTGGACCATATACAATGTCATTCCTCTTTGCCTCGGCACCGCCCAGCTACGCAGATGAACAGCTCCGAGCCCATCTTGCATCACTTTCGACTCTCTCCATCGCTCCTTCCACCGATTTCTCAACTGCCGATGCGAAAGCTACCCCGGCTCTCGAATCCGCTTTACACGAATTGACTTCGTCCACGGCACCTGATCATGATAAACTCGTTTCCATCCTCAAGGATCTTGGGAAATACAAGGAAGGGGTAGCTTCCTATGCTAGCGGCGTGGATGAGCAAGTTGAGGCTGAAGTCATGTGCCGGGTTGTCATTCTGGTATGGAAAGAGGTTCTACAGGCTCTGGTGGAAGGTGCTCTACAGCTTGAGGAAGAGCGGATATGGTGGGACAACAGTCTTAATGGAAGGCAGGGAGTTATTCTCTACCTCATTCAGAGTGAGTCTTGTGATGGTGCGAACCGTGAATTGAGGTGCTGACAACAGCCTTGCCGATCCGACTGTTTAGTGCCATGCCACCCCTATCGTCCATGTCGATCCCCTCGCTCAAGGCGATGAAGTTCCCATCATCTCAAACAATCTTTAAGCCAGTTCATGCCACCCCAACAGCCGCTCTATCAGCCATCACCTCGCCATACGTCTTGACTAGACGAGAAATGCTATCTTCTCGAAAAGCATTACTAGTCGGACGAGACGATACTTCCCGTAAAGTTGGATTCTTGGCTTTACATGGTCCACAGCTCGGAGGTGGTCAAGAAGATATCGAACAGTCATTCACCCATGGTGATCTCTTAGGCGAGACGACTAGGATCTACGAGACAATCTGCCAAGCCCTTCAAATCCCATTGGCACCACCACCACGCCGATCGAGGTCTAGCCATTCTCCTCCTTCTCTGAACTCTACCGCCAATCCGACCTCGCTCGTTACTATTCTTACCACCCATCTCCCTCGAGTACGCTCAAGCATCGATAAAACGCTCACGGTCCATAAACGCCCCTCGTTCTTGATGCGGTATTGGTTCCCTCTACTTTTCCTACCTCCTGCAGCATACTACGCCGGCAATACATTCGCAAAGAACAAGCAATGGATGAAGGAGCAGATTGTAAATGCAAAGGAAACGGTCAAAGGATTTGCGGTTCAATGGGTATGGGAGCCATTGGAGGGGATTGGGAAGACGATTCGAGGTGGAGGTGAGGGACTAGGTGTCGCGCCCACGACCGTCCAGTCTGATCAAGAAGTGAGTCTCGCTGGTGATGTGGTGCTGATGAGTAGTCACTCGAGAGAATGGTCCGTGATCTAGGAAGAGATTACTACAAGCTCAAGGGGCCTGAGCTGGAAGCTCTTGGAGAAAGGGTTAAGTCCGGCGATATGGAGCAAGTCTTGCGAGTGTACGAGCAGGAGATGCAGGTGGGTCTGACTCGTTTGATGGTATTAGCGCTGACCATATAGAGCCCACTCAAGAGCGCCTTGATGGGCAGCTTGGTGCGAACCCTTTTGATCCAGGTACAAAAGACCAAGGTACGCCCAAACCCGCAAGAAGGAGCTGACAACAGACGGACCTATCCTTATCACTCTTATCCCTCGACCACCTCCTCCGATCTCAACAACTCACATTCGCATTCGTCGGTGTCGCCCCATCGTTCCTAATCCTATACGGTCTAGGCGGATACCTCCGAAGCGCATGGAAGGGAGAAAAGCGGGGAAAACAGAGGCGAAGGCGATACTTCAACGGTCTGCGAGATGTCGAGAGACTCCTCTTGACCGCTCCCGAAGATGAACATGAGATGACTCAGCGGGATAGGGGTTTGTTGATCGTTTCAGTGTCAGGTATGAGGACATGGGCTGCAGGGCTCGGATCTAGTAGAGAGGTGAGTTTCCGTCAACTCGCAAATGTATGTAAGCTGATCGCAGGCATTCTTGGATGATTTGAGGATGGTAGAGAATCCTGCACTGGAACGGAGGGATAAGCTGCAGGTCGTGCAGAGGATTTGGCGTTGCTGGGGAGTGGATGGGAGGAGGCCGCATTAAAGAATCCGGTAGCGTGGACGGAGATGGTATGCACACCTTACCTCGGATGCCTCACTCTACATACTCAACCTGGACGGAACAGGTAGTCATTTCCTCTGACTCTTTCATCGACTGAAGAGCAAGAGTTGAACGTCACCAGGACGCCGTCGTCCAAGCTCATCTACGCCATACATCCCGACATAACAACACATAAAATAACGTTACGAAATAGACCCGACAGCTGGACGCGACATGAAAGCACGACACTATCCCCTCATTCGATGAAAGGCTCGGGTAATGTCACTGGATGAACCCAGCCTCTGCTTCCAAGTCTGAGTGGCTTGTCTCCAATCTTCCTTGACATGCTTCCATTCCCGCTTGTGCTGCTTCAAATCCTCCTTGAAGGCCCAGTATCCATCAAAGCATTTATCCCACTGATCATTAGCGCGATCAAGTACTATAGGAGGGGGAGGGACTCACGACTTGTGGGGATCTGTAGGCGATGTCATGAGTGTAATCCCACCTAGCTTCCCAGGTGTTAAGATCACCTCTGTACCAAGCCCTCTGGACGGTAGACTCGACAGACTGGTAACCCTGCGGCAAGCCCGGGACAGGATCATGGTCTGTCCTCTTGGAGAACACCTCGGATTCGGAATGGGATATGGCAGGTACACGTCGACTACCAACAGGACAAGGGTAACTTCCATTCATTGCGTGAATTTCAGTCTCAATGCAGTGTCCAGCCGTAAATCGCCGACCATCTTTCTTGTACCCAAATACCCTGGTGGCTTTGACTGTCTTGTCGGAGTTGTTCAGGGTCATAGAAGGAGCAAGAGGGGATTTGGAGGATTTGGAGGTTCGGGGTCGGGGGCGTTTCGTATCGGTGGTCGTGGTCGTGGTCGTGGTCGTGAAGCAAGGCATTATGGTAATCAATTAGGTATTGACTGCCTTTCACAGGACAGCCAAGGAGAGACGTGTGGTTTGGGGTCGTGTTGCTGGAGATGGAGATGGTGATGAGCTGGTGATATCTGTGTGGAAATCCAGGAACTGGACCGATATCTGACACAATGATGATTCAGTTGATACACAGCCTATCTATGCGGTGAACCTGCGACGCAATTGGGATGTGTAATGTTTGATGAGATGATATATGAGAGAGGACGGGAAGAGAAGCGGAGTATCACGAGTATATGTACCCAATCTTAGCTGTTGATACTCATATCCAACCCAAGTGATCGTCACATCAGAAAATGAAGCAGTAGTACTAAATGCGTTCTTCGGCGTCATAATAGGGTAATTAGGTCAATGATAAGTCCAGCCTCTACGAGGTCTAGCTAGTCACCGGTCCCTGGTTAGTATAGATGGGAGTGATACATCTTGTCAGCATCGCATGATCGTGATTGCGAAGTTAGAGTTAGAAAGGAGTCGGCGGACACGCCCAATAATTTCCGCTACCACTTTATTTGCTTTATGTTCACACACCTATCTTTCATCCTACATATGTACCAACATGAACGTACCAGAGCTATATAATTCAATCATTTCTCGTCCAGTGAGCTCTGCATGCGTACTATGCTCCTGGTGCGAGGGCTCCTGCTTGGGGACGAAGATGGATTGAAGGCAGTCAAGGATGGGTAAATCCGGGAGGTGATGGACACAGCTCCACAGGCTGTGGACTACGTGTACTCTGCGGACTGGGAAAATCCAGGCTTTACATCCCTTCGGCTGAGAAGCTCGAGAAGCGTCTCTTCATCCAAAAGTCCTCTGCACGACAACTCTGAAGAGAGATTAGCTTTCGAATATGGTACCCAACACCTCAATCAACCCGTATGTCACTCAACATGGATCACTTCACTACCAGGATTCTTAGATTCGCTGGAACGTTGGAGCTAAGGCAAGGGAAACGAGGTATCAGCTGCATTCTCCTCGTCTCTCTCTCACTCTATACATCACACTTTCACTTGATCTACCCTAACATCTACTCAATTCTAGTTCTCCTTGCCCCCAAACACAACCATGTACTTCCCCTACCATCCAACTCAATCCTACTATGACCCGCTTCAAGCCAACCGTCAGATTCCACCCCCATCTGGCTACTCGAAGCCCAATGTTCAACCCTTCTCCTCCTTGGATCAACCCAGACTCCACGCACAACCCCAATCCTCCTACGGTCACACTCTACCCCCATATGTGAACTCGCAGCACTTGTCCGCCATGAACCAGCCTCCGAACCCACCAAATCCCCCTTATGTGGACGTCAACTCTGACTTTGCCAAAGTCTGGGCGGCATGTGTCGACAGCTACGCTTCTTCCGAATCTCGACGGATGCAGCAGCCAATCAATCAACATCCCTTGCAATACCCAGCAACTCCGAACCAGCGATATCTTGCTCTTGGACCCGCTGCTGATATACATGCAAAGGTGTCCCGATGGTCCCAAGCGATTCCACATCCCCCACTTCCTATTCCCGAACAGTGTCTTCGAGCATCTGAGCATCCCCCTCGCCCTGATCCTCGACAACTTCACCCAGCTCAGAAGCCTTCCATCTCCCATCAAGATTCGTTCTTCCGGCCTGCTCCACAACCTGTACCCGAAACCAACCCGCTTCATCGGAATGAAATGCTCGAATCACCCGTTGCGCTCCTGCAAGTACCGCCGAAACGAGGTCGGAATTGGCCAATGCCGTCGACACGAGTACAAGTACCTACTAGATCCGCGCAACTGTTGTCACAAGTCACATCACCTCCATATCCCACTCGGGCCGCTGACCCAGTGGTCAGTACCATGAAGAGAGGTCACGACGACTCGCCAATGGTTCAGCCTTCGCCCGAGGATGAGTTGGTCACCCCGCCCGATGATGCAATTTGCTTGCTTCTCAAACAGCAGGTTAAGCGACTACCTGGTAGTACCGACTGGATTGACGACTCCCCACCTCACATTTGCGGCAACAACCAATCGAAGCCATGCAAGACCCCTCCACACGCGATCCATGACAGAGGCGCAAGAACACCGTTCGACGACACTCACAAGGAGGTTGCCGCGAATGCGCTTGTAAAGATGTACCAAAGATCAAGGACTGATTATAGCCAACCCTCTCAAGTAAGTCTTCCTTCTGAAATACCGGATACGCTAGCTGACAAGCAGGCTATGCTAGCAATCACCCTTATCAACGCCATTCCGTTCGACGACGATCCCATTTACATGTTACCACCCCTTGTCAACAACCATCCGATACGAGTGATCGATAATATCATCATGAGGTTCGCTACGGGGATACACCAGGCGGCGGTAGCCCATCAGGCTGACGGAAAACCTATTCCGATTGGGTCACAGCAGCTGCTCTGGGAACTCCGCTTTGTCTCTATGAAGCGATGGGGTATAGACAGTCTGCTAGCGGAACATACCAAGGCGTTGGCGGAGTCACTGGAAGAGTCTCCCTGAGAGGTGTCGTACATGACGCCAGGATGAGGATCTGGAAGGGGGGATGTTACGAGGTGTTATGTCGCTTTGTTCGAATTTTGGTAATCTGTGAGCTTGCTGTTGAAGTTTGTTCTTGTTTCCATGTATCATGTTCCTTTGGTCTACGCTCTGTACTCGATGTATTCACGTATCCATACAACGGGATTATGGGTAAATAAGTTGACTATAGAGCATATTCACTAGCTGTCGAAGTCTCATATCTCAGATGACAAGGATATTGTGTGAGAATAGACGCGTCAGTTGTACTTCAACCTTATCATGTCACTCATTCTCACTGCGCTTCACTAGACACCCTCCCGACTCACGTACAAATGCCAAGCTCCACAGAACTGTCTCGGGATGTTGAGACATGGGACTCATGTCGGACAATTTGTCGAGGTGTGCCGCAACATCAACCGCAGGAGGAGAAGGAGTAATGGAGACGTTGGAACAACTTTTCATTCTTCACTCTGTGGATCTCCGTTTGATGTTGCTAAAGTCGCGGGTGGATGTCAAGTTGATTCAACATCTCAGGCGGGTAGTGGGGCTGTTCCAACGCAACTCGATCATTGTAATATAAAGTTAGTCCAACCTCTACTGATCCTTCTTATCATCTCATCTTTATTCACCCCCTGTCCTCGACAACTCATTACAGAACCTCGACAGGACCTATCCATACCATACCCATTCACGTCGCTTATCTCATTCCCCAACTACGCGAACAAGGCCACTCAACCCCTTTCCTCTCCCCTCACCCAACATGCCCCCCTATCGTAATAACGAAAACCAGCAGCCAAATCGAAATCCTCCTCGGCTTCCGCTGAATTCTCATAGAGGTGCCGAGTCGGGGCGGCTAGAGTCGAGTGTACGCGATGACAAGCCCGATTTAGGAGGTGATGAACGCGATGTCAAGCCCGATATAGCAGGTGGACAAGGAGCACAGGAGACTGCCGAGGGAAGGAGCGCGTGAGTTCTTTCAAATAATGAACGGTTCAAGAGCTGATGGTAGGATGGGTATACTCCCTGACTATGCGTATGCAGCGCATCCGGCACAGACAGGAACACCACCTCAAAGACTCGGACCGCGTGTCAACAACACTATTCCACCACACAACGCTATTCCACTACTAACCCAACCACGGACTTACATCAGAGCTCAGAATCCCTCCCATCCCGACTCGCCTGTATTTTACTTCCGGAG
>Ga0265780_10011776_pt1 | contig 10317 bp, 10 predicted proteins | sample P1T30metagenome_FD_192432 | JGI IMG/M metagenome (GOLD analysis project Ga0265780, IMG submission 192432) | Plant litter microbial communities from East Loma Ridge, Irvine, California - P1 T30 | ecosystem: Environmental > Terrestrial > Plant litter > Unclassified | place: USA: California... | reverse complement strand
GTAATCTTATAATAGAAGACAACCCGATGCTTAACACATTAGCACACCTTAGTTCGTTTACTACAATGGGAACTATTGAAATTTCTAATAATGCATCATTATCCTCGCTTAGCGGGTTGGGCACTATTACATCTTTTAATTCTCCGATAATCGAACTGACAATTAAAAACAACAGTTCACTTACTAATATGTGCCCAATATCGCCTTCTTTATCTTACATATATGCCAACTCTACACAAGTGTTTATATTTGGCAACGCAAGCCCTTTATCAGGGCTAGAGATACTCTCAGAAAATTGTGACTAAACAATTACGGTTATATTAATTGATTACACTTCCTTAACAAAATATTAGTAGGAAAATATTTTTTATTTAGTAGTTATTTATTTGTTAAATAAATTATATTTGTTTTTAGCAAACTACAATCTAAATTTTTAGGAAATACAATGAAAAATGTCTATTTCTTGTTTATTTGTTTTTTAACTACTGCAGTTTTTGCACAGGGCACTATAACAGCTTCGCATTCTATCAATATCGGTTCAGTAGCAAAGGGTAAAATGTGGGATGTATATGGCTGGCTGCAAAATGATGCCGGCAAATGGTTGTCCGGCCGCAACAAAATACCGGCTAACCTGGAAGCGCAGTTTAAAAACCTGTCTGATTTTGAGCAGAACGGGCTTGGCGAAAATGGCGAGAACTTTACCTACATGGAGTTGCGCGATATTACTATTTACGATTCGCTGTACACCATCCTTATAAAAAAATACAAAGACGGCTATTACAAAAACCCTGCCTATCATACCGGCTGGACTGCGCAAAACAGCATAACCTATTATGTTTTCAGGACAAATGAACTGGAAAAGCTTAAAGGGCTCGATAAAAATGAGCTATATAACGTTAAGATCAATACACTGTATTGCCGCACTATTCGCAATATAGACCCTAAGTTCAGCACCGTAAACATTTCCCAGGACATTGCAAAAGTTATAAGTGGCGCCGAGGCAGCACCTTTTAAAGAAGACCTAATGGTAACCCTAAAACTTAATAAGGATAATGTGCGTTTTCTTATAACTACCTGTGTTAGTTATACTGCGCCATTTGATCTTATAAAATATTACTACGAAACCCCTACTGAGAACTTCACTAAACTTTTTAAGCTGGAATAGCTTTTTATATTTTTAACAACTGTTTAACTACAGCTCTTAAAGCTGAAGGCAGGTAAATAAGTATATTTAACGATTTAAATTTCTAATCTGGTTATGGAAAAAAACATTTGTTTCCTTATTGATGATGATGAAGATGATCGCGAGATATTTATAATGGCTCTGGAAAATGCTGATGAATCGTACAGTTGTGTAGAAGCAGGCAATGGCAAAGAAGCTCTTGCGCTATTAGCACAGGATACGGCTTTTAGCCCCGACTTTATTTTTATTGATCTTAATATGCCATACCTGTCGGGTAAAGAATGCCTTCAACAAATTAAAAAAGACAGCAGGTTTAATAATACACCTATAATAATGTACACTACATCTTCGTACAGCAAAGATGTAGAGGACACACAAAAGCTTGGCGCGGCACATTTTTTAGTAAAACCATCGGGTATGGGGGTACTCATTAACGCCCTTACCAAAGTTTTAAATAAAGAGCCGCTACCCTACTATCTTAATTACACCGAATAAAACCTATTTAACCTATACCGCAACATGGAAAGTATACAGCCAAAAACCGATGGCCCATTTGGTGTCCCCGTATTATCTGGGCATGATGGGCAGGGCAGTATAGAACTGCTTCCTACTGCAATTTATAGTTGCGATGTAAACGGTGTAATTACATCTTTTAATAAGGCCGCAGAAGAGTTGTGGGGACAAAAACCTCAGCCCGGCGATACCATGTGGTGCGGACAGGTTAAGATATTTAACCCCGAAGGCAACGAGGTGCAGCCGGAACTTTGCCCCATGGCCATAGCGCTTAAAGAGCAACGTGCTGTTACAGGGGTAGAAATTATAGTTGAACGGCCTGACGGTACACTTATTAATGTGCTGCCTACTGCAACCCCTGTTTATGATGCATTAGGCAATTTTGCCGGAGCAATAAACATGCTGGTTAACATACCCCACAAAAAGAACGAAGATCTCCTTAACGAGTTAAAATACAAGTCGCTGTCCGAAGTATTAGAGCGTAGGGTAGAAGAACGCACCCTGCACTTAAGGCAAAGTGAAGAGCGTTATCATAAAATGATAGACGAGGTTCAGGATTACGCTATTTTACTGTTGGATACCGAAGGGACTATCGTTAACTGGAACCAAGGTGCCGAAAAGATAAAAGGCTATAGTGAAAAGGAAATTTTAGGTAAGAATTTCAGGATATTTTACCGCGACCATGACCGTGAGGATAAGCTGCCCGAAAAACTGATTCAGCAGGCTCATGATACCGGCCGTGCCATGCACGAGGGATGGCGCCTGCGTAAAGATGGAACTGCTTTTTGGGGCTCTATTGTAATAACCGCCCTGCATGATGATGACAACAATATTATAGGTTTTAGTAAAGTTACCCGCGACCTTACCGAGCGTAAACTGGCCGATGAACAAATGGCTATGTATGCTAAAGATATTGAGTTTAGGAACAGGCAACTGGAAGAGTATGCCTATATAGCATCGCACGATTTGCAGGAACCGCTTAGAAAAATCCAGGTATTTGCAGAGTTGCTGGAAACTAACATCACTAACGAGAGCATTGCAAGGCGCCATCTTGATAAAATTAGTACGGCAGCAAAGCGTATGTCGAGCCTTATTAAAGATGTGCTTAGGTACTCGCAGCTTTCGCGCGCCGATGAACTTTTTGCCGAGGTTGACTTAAATGCCACGTTTGAAGCCATAAAAGAGGATTTTGACCTGCTTACACATCAAAAGAACGTTACAATAAACCACGGCACCCTGCCCACTATTTATGGCATCCCTATACAATTAAACCAGTTATTTTCTAACCTGCTTAGCAACGCAATAAAGTTTAGCGGCAATCACCCCGTAGTTGAAGTTTATGCTGACGAGCTTACCCCCGAAGCTATTACAGATTATCCGCAATTAAACAAGCTGCACCGTTATACCCGCATTAGCTTTAAAGATAACGGCCAGGGATTTGACCAACAGTATGGCGACCAGGTTTTTAAAATGTTTAAGCGCCTTAGCACCAATCCGGGTACAGGCATAGGATTAGCACTCTGCAAAAAAATTGTAGAAAACCACAGCGGCCATATTGATGTTGTTAGCGAAACAGGTAAAGGCACCACATTTACTATTATATTGCCTCTGCAAAATATTCCCGATGTTATTTTGTAGTTATTATACCACTCAGTATATTTTTTAATTACTACAGAACACGCCTGAATAATAGACCGATTGGTATAATCCAATCGCCTCTCTAAAATATTATTAGTATTTTAGTGTTTCCAAAAACATCCAAAACCTTTCTCATGAAAAAAAGTTTACTGGCAGTACTTGCCTTTTTTGCGTTGCACATTGCCACTGCGCAGGAATTTAAAACCCTTACCTATTTTGTAAACGATACTACCAAGTTAGAACTCGACCTGTTTTTGCCTAAAATAAAAAGTAAAGATAAGCTGCCGTTGTTAATACACGTGCATGGTGGTGGATTCTCGGGCGGTAAGCGCGAAGACGGACATCACATAGCCAAGTATGCTGCCGGGCAGGGTTATGCTGCTGCTTCAATAACCTACACGCTGTACATGAAGGGCAAAAAATTTAGCTGCGATGGTATCCTTACCGAGAAAGTAAAAGCTTTTCAGATAGGCGCTAACCAGCTGTGGCAGGCAACGCTGTTCTTCATTAGCAATGCGGACAAGTACAATATCGACTCCACTAAAATATTTATATCAGGGAGCAGTGCCGGTGCCGAGACTGCCCTGCATGCCGCCTTTTGGGACAGGAATGTTATGTCGCTATACCCGCAAAAATTACCTGAAAGCTTTAAGTATGCGGGCATCATATCCGGCTCGGGCGCAATTATGGATGTTAACCTCATTACCAAACAAAACCTTATCCCGGCACTATTTTTTCATGGCAGCTGTGATCTTACCGTACCTTACGGCACCGCGGCTCACCACTACTGCCCTACCAACTCCAGCGGGTGGATCATGCTGTTTGGGTCGTATTCCATTTACAACCATATTGTAGGGTTAAACGGCAGTACCCATTTGTATACTTATTGCGGCGGCGGCCATGAGTACAGCGACGAGCTTTTTGCTAAAGGCCAGCAGCACATTGTAGATTTTATGAACGCTGCCCTTAAAGGCGAGAAAGAACAGGCGCACACCATTATTGCCACCGGTAAGCAGTGCAAAAGCGGTGACTACGATTTTTGCAACTAAATCATTCTGATAAATAACTTATTACTGCTGTCAGGCTGATTGTGGCGGCTTACCCATTTAGTTGGATAACTATATCCTTGCATAGTTACATTGCACAGCAACGGTATTACCGTTACCTTTGCATCCTTAATTTATTATCATGAAAATAGAGATCTGGAGCGATATAATGTGTCCGTTTTGCTACATAGGCAAACGCAAGTTTGAGGTAGCCCTGGCGCAATTAGAGAGTATAGACAATATAGAGATTGAGTGGAAAAGCTTTTTGCTTTCCCCCGATATGAAAACCGATGATACCAAGAACATTCACCAGTTTTTGGCCGAGCACAAAGGCATATCGTTAGAGGAAGCAACGGGAATGAACGATAACGTAGCGCACATTGCCGCCAACGTGGGGCTGGAATATAATTTTGACAAGACCATACCTGCCAACAGCTTTAACGCGCACCGCCTTTTGCATTTCGCAAAACAGCACGGCAGGCAGCAGGCCGCCGAAGAGGCACTTTTTGCAGCCTACTTTACCGAAGGTAAAAACATAGATGATGCACAAACACTGGTAACCCTTGCAGCAACCCTTGGCCTTGACGGTAACGCCTTTGCACAGGCTATGGGTGCAGGCACCTATGTTGAGGCAGTGCTTGATGATATTAACGAAGCACAACAATTGGGCGTTCGTGGGGTGCCGTTCTTTGTTTTCGATAGAAAGTATGCAATATCCGGCGCTCAGGAACCTGCGGTGTTTTTAGAAACGTTGGAAAAAGTTATGAGCGAAGCATAAGTAAAAGCAATATGGCATTCCCTTATTTAAAGTGAATGCCATATTGTTATTTGACGTTTAGATCATTACTGATAGTAAAACCGCGACTAAACCGCAATCTTTTTCCACCTTCCTTTTTTAAACAGGATAAAGCTCGCTATGCTCATGCAGGTTTCGGCAATGGGTATGGCAAGAAAAACGCCTGTAGGCCCCAGGTTAAAATGTTTGGCAAGCAGGTACGCCATAGGGATCTGGAACAGCCAAAACCCAAAAAAGTTGACCCACGTAGGCGTTTTTGTATCGCCTGCGCCATTAAAGGCATTAATGAGTACCATGCCTATACCATAAAATATATAACCCGCGCTAAGTATGCGTATGGCTTTAACAGCAATATCGTGCACATCGGCATTATTGGTAAAAAGCCACATGAGCTTGTCGGCTGCCAAGAGGGTTATGGCCATAATGATGCCCATATAAATAACATTAAACTTTGCGGTAACCCAAACCGAACGCTCGGCACGATCTTCCTGCTTTGCCCCTAAGTTCTGACCAACCAGTGTGGCAGCCGCACCGCTTAGTCCCCATGCCGGGAGCATAAAGAACATCATAATTCGTAACGCACTCTGGTAACCTGCAGATCCTTCATCGCCGCCCGTGGTAGCTACCAGTTCGGCTAAAAATATCCAGCTGCACGAGGCTATTACAAACTGCAGTACACCCGGGGCTGCAATTTTTACAAGCACCCTGATCTGTTCCATATCCGGAATAAAATAAGACGCTACTACCTTAAGTATACCCTTACCGTTAAACAGGTTATACATTTGGTACAGCACGCCTATGCTTCGCCCTATGGTGGTTGCAATGGCTGCACCGGTTAACCCAAAGGCGGGTATCGGCCCAAAGCCGTTTATAAAAACGGGGCATAGGATTATATTAAAGATGTTCGCAATCCAAAGGCTTTTCATAGCAATGGCCGCATTACCCGCACCCCTAAAGATACCGTTAAAGAGGAACAATAACATGATTATAAAGCTGCTGCCCATCATGATACGGATAAACGGCGTACCATACTCTGCCGAAGCCTGAGAGGAGCCCATTGCCACTAAAATATCAGTAGCGAATATAAAGCCTGCTATGGCCAGCAGCACGTTAACCAACATAGAAACTACTATGGCCTGCATACCGGCTTTAGCGGCAGCTACAGGGTCTTTTTCACCTACGCGGCGGGCTACTGTAGCGGTAGCTGCCATACTCATGCCTATGGCGATAGAGTAAAATATAGTAAGTACCGACTCTGTTAAGCCTACGGTTTGCACGGCAAAGCTGCTGTTCTCTAAATGGCCTACAAAATAAAGGTCGACCAATGCAAAGACCGATTCCATCATCATTTCCAGCATCATGGGTATGGCAAGCAGCAGCACCGCACGGCGAATGCTGCCTTTGGTAAAATCTATACTTTCGCCGTTTAGCGATTGTTTTAAAAGTAAGACAAAACGTGATACGGCACTGGGGTATTTCCCTGTTTGTGTCATGATATGGTTGGTTTGAAAAAATTAATGAATAGTACTACAAGTGCAGGTATTGCGCCTTGTTATTTTGCTAAAAGAGGTGTCCTGTTATTAACGGGTGCGGACAGCAAATACTATCATATTTGTAAAAATGAATAGCAAATATAGCAGATTTTTTTTAGCAGAAGCAAGTTTTACATTAACTTTCTAAAAGCGCTTCGCCTACTCTTCCGGCGGCAATGCGTGAGGCTAAGATGCCCAGTGTGAAGATGGTAAGCACCACAATAACTACATTTTCGAAAAGCAAACGTGCAGGGTAGGCCATTGTAGGGGTAATCATGAGGAGTGAGAACTGCTGTTGCAGGATCACGATTACTATAGCGAGCACCAACCCGAAAAATGTACCTAAAGCGGTTATAAAAATACCTTGGTAAAAAAAGATGCGGCGCAGGGTTTTAACCTCAGCACCTAAATTATACAACGTTTTTATATTCTCTTTTTTGTCAAGTATCAACATTATAAGGGCTCCGGCAAGGCAAAACAACGTTAGCACTACCACAAGCGAGCAAAACAGGTACGTAACCAAATTTTCGGCATTCAGCATTTTGTAAAGGGAATCGTTTAGCTGTGCGCGGTTTTTAATGGTAAGCTGGTTTTTAAAAATAGCCTGTAGCTTTTCATTAACATCGGCTTCTTTAGCTTTTGGCGCAAGCTTAATTTCTATCGCACTGTATTGGTTGGGTTTGTATTGCAGGAGCTGCTGTGCGAGGTCTATACTGCAATATACATATTGGTTATCTATATCCTCGTTAATAGAATAGATGCCCACAACCATTAACTGTTCCTTATTAAAACCTTCCTCGGCACTATCAATAGTACCTTTCCCGGCTTTGGGTACAAAAACCTCGAGGGCACGGTTAAAGTCGAATAACCCTAAAGAAAGTTTCCTGAACACGCCGGCACCGGCAACCACCTGCCCGGTGTACATTTTTAGCCAGCGCGTGCCGCCTAAAAGTGTACTGTCCATTTGTGTTACCTTATTGTAGAGGGTATCAACACCTTTAAGGTAAGCCACACAACCTTTATCTTCATAGCTAAACATTACGCGCTCTTCGGCCACGGGGCTAAAAGCGGCAATATCCTTAATATTCTTAAGTTGTTTTTCCTGATTGGGAGAAACCAAAAACGATTTGCCTGTTTTAGGCAGGACTTTAAGGTCGGGATCGGTAGTATTAGCGAATGAAAGGCTAAAATCCCTCAACCCGCTAAAAACAGAAAGTATAATAAAAAGGGCTGCCGTACTTACAAAAATACCCAAAGAAGCAATGCGCGTAATGATGTTTACGGCAGTGCTCTTGCTGTTGCTAATGGTGTAGCGGCGGGCTATGTAAAACGGAAAGCTCAATAGGTTTATAGTTTCTTACGCCTGTCTAAAAGCTCAGGGTTAGTAATAGGGTTGTTTTCGCCGGTAAGCTCTTTGTCCAGCTTTTCCATACGGTCCAGGCTGTCATCTAAATAAAATACCAGGTTAGGTACTTTACGAAGTTGTAGCTTTACGCGTTGTGAAAGGTCGTGCTTAATAAGTGGTGCATTGCTTTTTACCGCGTTAAGTATTTCGCCGCCCCTATCGGTAGGGAAAACGCTAAGATATACTTTCGCAATAGAAAGATCTGTAGTTACCACCACTTTAGATATAGAGAGTACCAGGTTGCTCACGCCGTTTTTGCGCACTTCGCCCTGTAAGATATCTACAAGGTCTTTTTGCAGCAGCGCGCCTATTTTTTTTTGCCTATTTGTTTCCATCCTGCAAAAATACTCAAAATTTTAATCGTTTGGGTTTTAAAGTTCGGGCTTTCAAAAGTTAGTATCGGTATGTGTTGGGAAAAGTTTATAATTTGAAGCAATGGCTTTACATTCAAGGACGGAAGCCAAGAGTATGAAATCAATCATAAGAAAAGTATAACCCGCTATATTACATGCCTAATTGCTATATTTGTAAACACCACTATTATTTACGCTATGGGCATTGTCCTCCTACCCTTTTTATTTTTGGCTACAAGAGGCGCCGTACTTTCCGGCATTGCTGTATACAAAGCCATAAAGAACAAAGCTATAACCTCAAAACATTGTGTCATTGCCTTGGTAATAACACTTGTAATTTATACAGTATTATTTGCCAGTTATTTTTTTAGTGAAAGCGCCTATGCTTTTAGCCCCTATTTTCTATTCCCATTTTTTATGGTACTAGTACCATACCTTATCAGCTTGTGGCTACGCAAAGATCCTAAAGATATTGAGGTTTACAAAAGCTTTATAATAAGTACATTATTTTCCACCTTTTTTTTAATCGTATTTTACAAATATACCTTGGGTATCATTCAGTACTTAAAGCTGCCTATATATCATTAATTAGATTCAGTTTTTGATATAATTCACATCCCACTATCAAAAATTATTGATAAATTGCAGATACAAACAAGCATAAATTATCAATTTTTGAAAATCACTAACCAATGAGTACTCAAAAACAAAACATACTAATTATTGGCGCTACAGGCCAGGTTGGGTTAAAAACCATTGAGCTTTTAGAAAGTACGCAAGACGATAGCATACAAATAATTGCAGCAGTGCGCAGTACCGAAAAAGCAAAGCAATTTACCGAAAGGGGAATTGCCTCTGTGTTAATCGATCTGAATAACGAGGCCACATTTACCAAAGCCCTAAAAAATGTCCACCGCCTCTTTATAGTAACGGGTTACACGGTAGATATGCTAAGGCAAAGCAAAGCACTTGTAGACTATGCTAAAAAAAGCGGTGTGCAGCATATTGTGCACCTGGGTGCCTGCGGAAGGGACGATACCACCGTGGCTCATTGGGCATGGCACCAGCTGGTGGAGCGCTATATTGAGTGGAACGGCTTTTCATTCACACACCTGCGCCCTGAAACCTTTATGCAAAACCTCTTAAGCTATGGTGGAGCGCCGGTTATTAAGAACGGAATCATTATTCAGTATGTAAAAGATGCCCGCAAAAGCTGGGTAGATGTTAACGATGTAGCGGCTGTGGCTGCGCAGGCGTTACTAAAACCGGAAGTTCACAATGGTAAAACCTACCGTTTAGGTTACGATGCCAAATCCTACTACGACATTGCCGACATGCTGACGGAAGCTATTGGAAAGCCGTTTAAGTATGTACCCCACCCTCCCGAAGATTTCTTAAAAACCATGAAGGCTAACGGTGCCGATATGGCCTATATGGATTGTGTGTATAAACATTATATTCGCTATGCCGAAGGATCGATTCCCGGGGCAGATGATGTGTTTGATAATTTTTATGATATCACCGGAAAGCAGCCTACCCGTTGGGCCGATTTTATAGAAAAGCACAAAGAGGCGTTTACTTACTAAACTCAGAGTCCAAATGAGAAAAATTGAGCACATCGGCATTGCCGTAAACAGCCTGGAGGCCTCTAATAATTTATTCGAAAAACTGCTGGGCACACCACCCTATAAAATGGAAGAGGTGCTGAGCGAAGGTGTAAAAACATCGTTCTTTATGAACGGGCCCAATAAAATTGAGCTCCTGGAAGCTACCACTCCTGATAGCCCTATTGCTAAGTTCTTGGAGAAGAAGGGGGAAGGCATTCATCATATAGCCTTTGATGTAGAGGAT
>Ga0265780_10011773_pt1 | contig 10317 bp, 8 predicted proteins | sample P1T30metagenome_FD_192432 | JGI IMG/M metagenome (GOLD analysis project Ga0265780, IMG submission 192432) | Plant litter microbial communities from East Loma Ridge, Irvine, California - P1 T30 | ecosystem: Environmental > Terrestrial > Plant litter > Unclassified | place: USA: California... | reverse complement strand
TTACGCTACCTGTTTGTTAGGCCCTTTGCCGGGCCGCCGCCTCGAACCACTCGCGGCTGGCCTCGTCGGCCGGGCCGTCGCCCGTCGCTTCCCGCTGCACCCACCCCGGCAGGTCGGCGCCGACCGCTTCCCAATTGGCCAGGCAGGGCCGCAAGCCGCCCGGATCGAGCATCAGCGCCAGCACATTGAGCGAGCCGTCGTGCGCGATTGGCGCATGCGCCGGCAGGCCGAGGAACCAGCGCATCATGCGCAGCGCCGCTTCGTTGGCCAGCATGGTGTCCTGCGTGGTTGGTTGAACGTTGTCGAGATGACGGGGCCATTTTCTCAACGGCGCGCGCGGCCGGCGATTACCTGCCAGGTAATCGATCGTGGGGCGCCGACCATACCAATTCCACCAAAAACCATACCAATTAAATACCTGTTGACTTCAACTACCACCCTGCCTATAGTGCGCTGACCCTACCGACCCATTTCATTTTTCACCATGATCGACTATCTCATCGGCGTTGACGGCGGCGGCACCAAGACCCGCGTGCGCCTGGCGCGGCGCGACGGCGCCGAACTGGCGCATGCCCTCGGCGGCCCGTCCGCGCTGCGCCATGGCATCGAGCGGTCCTGGAACACGGTCAACCGCGCCGTACTGGAAGCCTTCGCCGCGATCGGCATCGACAAGATCCCGATGCACGCCTGCGCCATCGGTCTCGGCCTGGCCGGGGTGCACAACAAGGATTGGGCCGCCGCTTTTCGCGCCGCCAATCCCGGCTACGGCGCCTGCGTGCTCGACACCGACGCCTTCACCACCCTGATGGGCGCACATGCCGGGCGCCCCGGCGCCATCGTCGCCATCGGCACCGGCAGCGTGGGCGAAGTCATGCTGGCCGATGGCCGCCGCATCGAAGTCGGCGGCTGGGGCTTCCCGGCCGGCGACGAAGCCAGCGGCGCCTGGATGGGCCTGCGCGCGCTGAACCACATCCAGCACGTGCTGGACGGGCGCGTCGAAGGCGGCCCGTTCGCGCACGAGGTGATCGACGCCTGCGGCGGCAACCGCGATGCGCTCCAGGTCTGGCTCGGCCAAGCCGGCCAGACCGAATACGCCAGCCTGGCGCGCTTCGTGGTGGCGCATGGCGGCAGCGACGCCACCGCGCGCGCCATCCTCCAGCACGCGGGCCGCGAAGCAGCCGAGATCGCGCGCGCGCTCGACCCCGACGGCGCACTGCCGCTGGCCCTGTGCGGCGGCCTGGGCGACACGCTGCGCGCGCACCTGCCGGCCGACACCCTGGCGCGCTGCAGTCCTGCGCATGGCGACTCGGCGCAAGGCGCGCTGCGCATGATCGCCGCCCATCTCGACCTTCACCCTACCCGCGAGGAATGCAGCGCATGAGTTCATCCCAATCCCAACCCATCAGCGGCAACATCCTCACGCCCGGCGGCTGGGTGCGCGGCGCACTGCGCTTCGGCGCGCGCGTGATCAGCGTCGACGGCGTGCGCGCCGACCCCAGCGTCAACGGCGACGACTACATCCTGCCCGGCTTCATCGACCTGCACGTGCACGGCGGCGCCGGGCGCGACATGATGGAAGGCGGCGACGCCCCGCACGCGATCGCCGCGCTGCACGCAAAACACGGCACCACCAGCCTCCTGGCCACGACCATGACCGCGCCGCCGGAAGACATCGAGCGCGCCCTGACCAGCATCGGCGCTGCCTGCGGCGCACGCGGCAAGGGCGAGGCGCGCATCCTCGGCGTGCACCTGGAAGGCCCGTACATCAATTCGGGCAAACTGGGGGCCCAGCCGCCGTTCGCGCGTGAAGCCAGCCTGGACGAAGTCAAGCGCTATGGGGCGCAAGCGCCGATGCGCCTGATCACGGTGGCGCCCGAGATCGACGGCCACATGGAACTGGTGCGCACCCTTAGCGACGCCGGCATCCGGGTCCAGATCGGCCACACGACCGGCGACTACGATGTCGGCGTGGCCGCGCTCGAACACGGCGCGGCCGGTTTTACGCACCTGTTCAACGCCATGCCCGGCCTGCACCACCGCGACCCCGGCATGGTCGGCGCCGCGCTGGCGCATGCCGAATACGCCGAGATCATCCCCGACCTGCTGCACGTGCATCCGGGCGCGATCAAAGCCGCGCTGCGCTGCATCCCCAAGCTCTTTTGCGTCACCGATTCGACCGCCGCCGCCGGCATGCCGGACGGTCAATACATGCTGGGACGCCAGGTCGTGTACAAGTGCATGGGCGGGGTGCGCCTGGCCGACGGCGGCCTGGCCGGCAGCACGCTGACGATGGATCAGGCGCTGCGCAACCTGGTGCAGATCGGCTTGAGCATCGAGGACGCCAGCCGGCGCGTATCGACCAATGCCGCCGACTATCTCGGCGAAACCCTGCGCGGGCGCCTGGCGCCGGGCTGCCACGCCGACTTCGTGGTGCTGGACCGCGACCTGCAGATCAAGGCTGTCTATATCGAAGGAGAACTGCCATGAGCGCCAATACGTCCCTGATGTTGCAGGAAGCCTTGTCCGCCGCCGACTGCATCGCGGCCCAGCTGACCCAGGACACGGCGCGCTACGCGGCGCTGGGCGAAAAGCTGCGCGCGACCAAGCTGCACAGCGCGGTGACGGTGGCGCGCGGCAGTTCGGACCACGCCTCGAACTACCTGGCTTACCTGATCATGGCGCGCATGGGGCGCCTGGTGACGTCGCTGCCGATGTCGCTTATCACGCTGTACAAGTCGCCTTTGATCGTGCGCGACACGCTGGCGGTATCGATCTCGCAATCGGGCCAGAGCCCGGACGTGGTCGAGCCGATCCGCTACTTTCGCGACGGCGGCGCCACCACCGTAGCGCTGGTCAACGACGCCGCGTCCCCTTTGGCCGAAGCCGCCGAATGGACCATGCCGCTGCACGCCGGCAAAGAGCTCAGCGTGGCTGCCACCAAGAGCTTCATCGCCAGCCTGGTGGCCGGCGCGCGCCTGGTGGCCGAATGGCAGAACGACGCCGCACTGAAAGACGGCATCGCCGCCCTGCCCGAGTCGCTCGGCGCCGCCGCGCAGGCCGACTGGTCGGCCGCGATCGAGGTGCTGGCGCCAAGCCGCAACATCATGGTGGTGGGACGCGGCATCGGCTTCCCGCTGGCGCTGGAAGCGGCGCTCAAGTTCAAGGAAACCTCGAGCCTGCAGGCCGAGGCATTCTCCGGCGCCGAGATCAAGCACGGCCCGATGGCGCTGATCGAAGACGGCTACCCGCTGTTGATCTTCGCCACCCGCGGCCCGGCGCAGGCAAGCCTGATCGCGCTGGCCGACGAGATGCGCGGACGCGGCGCGCGCGTGCTGCTGGCCGCGCCCGGCGATGTCGCCAGCCGCGACTTGCTGCTGCCGACCGCGCGCATTCCCGACCTCGATCCGATTGCCGCAATCCAGGCCTTCTATGTGATGGCGGCGCAGCTGTCGAAAGCGCGCGGGATGGACCCGGACCGCCCGCGCCACCTGAGCAAGGTCACCCGAACCAATTGATGGCAGCGCGATGAACGACTACCTGGACCTGGCCGGCCAATTGATGATGGTGCGCCTGTTCGGCACCGAACTCGATCTTGAGACCGACGCCTTTTTGCGCGCGTACCGCATCCGCGGCGCCTGCCTGTTCCGCCAGAACATGGTGGATGCGGCGCAGCTGACGCGTTTGACCGGCGCACTGAAAGACGCGATCGGGCCGCAGGCGCTGATCGCGCTCGACCAGGAAGGCGGCGCCGTGGTGCGTTCGACCTGGGTGCCGGCGCCGCCGAGCGCGATGGCCCTCGGCGCGGCCGATGATCCGGAGCTGGCGCACGCGGTCGGGGCGGCGGTGGCGCGCGCGGTGCGTTCGCTCGGTTTCAACTGGAACTTCGCGCCGGTGCTGGACCTGAACAACAATCCGCACAACCCGGTGATCGCCGAGCGCTCGTTCGGCGCCGACCCAACACAAGCGACGCGCATTGCGATGCGCTGGATGGCCGGCAGCCACAGCGAAGGCGTGGCCTGCTGCGTCAAGCACTTCCCCGGCCACGGCGACACCCACGTCGATTCGCACCGCGACCTGCCCACCGTCGACAAGCCGCGCGAACAACTGGAACGCTTCGAGTTCGCGCCGTTTCGCATCGCCGCGCAAGGACAAACGCCGGCGCCGGCCATGATGACGGCGCACATCGTGTACCCGGCGCTGGACCCGACCAATCCCGCCACCATGTCGCGCGCCATCCTCACCGGCGTGCTGCGCCAGCAGTTCGGCTACGACGGCGTGATCATCACCGACGGTATGGACATGCACGCCATCGCCCACCGCTACGGCGCCGGCCAGGCCGCAGTCAATGCATTGGTCGCGGGCGCCGACATGGTGATGGCGATCGGCGCGCGTGAGACGCAGTTGGAGACCGTGCATGCGATCGCCGCGGCGATCCGCGACGGCGTGCTGCCGCTGCCGGAAGTCGAGGCGCGCCTGCGCCGCCTGGGCGCGCTGGCGGAGCGTTATCCGGCCGGCGCCGTGCGCTATGCCGTGGAATCCGACGACCGCGCCCTGATGGCGCGCGCCTGGCGCGCCGGCCTGACCGCGCTGCGCCAGCCGACACGTCCTGCGCGCGGCGCCAGGGTGCGGCTGGTAGCGCGCGCCGACGTGGTCAGCGACGGCGTGTCGGAAGCCGGCGTGCCGGCGGCCGCCATCGCCGCCGCCCTGGGCACGCTGTACGACGTTGAATTGGTCACCTTCAGCGACGCCGACACCTTCGACTGGCGTGCCCTGCCCCAGGACGGCCGCTTCACGATCCTGGCCTCGACCGCACGCCGCCGCTACGGCGAACGGGCGCGCGCAAGCTGGCGTCCCGACCTGCATCTGGCGCTGTGGAATCCGTACCAGGCGCTCGACTTTCCGGCGCCGGCGCTGCTGACCTACGGCTTCGCGCCGCCGGCACTGGAGGCGGCGCTGGCCTGGCTGGCGGGCGCGATCGAGGCCGGCGGCCGGTGCCCGGTGCCGGGCTTCGATTAAGCGTCGCCCGCACCAACCAACACGGCAGTAACGCGATGTAACCGTACGGGCGTTCACGTCCGCCGTGGGGCACAATTGCCGCAGTCAGAGCACCGTCGATTTATGGGACAATGCACGTTTTGTCCGAGATTGGCATTTTTGCTATATTGGCGAAAGCGCATGTCGTCCACTTACTATTGTCTTGATTGAAGGATACCCAATGTCCCAATTCCGTCTTGCCCGCCTTGGCCTGATGCTGGCCGCCGTTGGTCTGAGCACCCCGCTCCTGATGACGGGCGCCCACGCCCAGGATAAAGCCGCTGCCCCTGCAGCCGCTGCGGCGCCGGCCGACACCGTTCGTCCCGAGCTGTTCAAGCTGCTCGACCCTGCAGCGATCAAGGCGTTGATGGATGCCAAGAACTACACCGAGGTGCAGAACCGCGTCACCCAGGCTGAAGCATTCCCGAACCGCACCCCGTACGAAGACTACGTGCTCAACCGCATGAAGCTGTCGCTCGGTTCGACCACCGGCAACAACGCAATCGCGATGCCGGCGCTGGAAGCGGTGATCAACTCGGGCCGCCTGACCCCGGCCGAACAGACCAGCTTCATCGAAGCGCTGGCCAATATGCACTACAACGCCAAGGATTATCCGAAGGCGATCGAGTGGTTCAAGCGCTACCAGAAAGAAAGCACTACGCCGGACAAGGTGCGCCCGTCGCTGATCCGCGCCTACTACCTGGGCAACGATTTCGCCAACGCCAAGGCCATGCTGCAGCCGTCGATCGAAGCGGCCGAAAAAGCCGGCCAGACCCCGAGCGAAGAAGACCTGCGCCTGCTGGCTTCGGCCGCCATCAAGCAGAAGGATGATGCGGCCTACCTGGTGGCGCTGGAAAAACTGGCCAATTACTATCCGAGCGACGAATTCTGGGTCGATGTGCTCAGCCGCGGCGTGGCACGTAAGCCGGGCTTCGACAACAACACCAACGCAGTGAACTACCTGCGCCTGGAACTGGCCGCCGTCAAGAAGATGGAAGCCCAGGAATACGTCGACCTGGCCGAACTGGCCCTGCGCGACGGCTTCCCGGCCGAAGCCAAGAAGGCGCTCGACGCCGGTTTCGCAGCAGGCGTGCTGAGCACCAAGGCGCACACCGCCCTGCGCGACAAGGCCACCAAGGGCGCGGCCGACGACGCCAAGAACATCGCCGCCGGCGAAGCCTCGGCCGCCAAGGCCAAGACCGGCGCCGGCCTGGTCAACCTGGGCTGGGCCTATGCCACGATGGACCAGGCCGACAAGGGCGTGGGCTTCATCCAGCAAGGTATCGCCAAGGGCGGCCTGAAGAACGCTGAAGAAGCCAAGCTGCGCCTGGGCATGGCACAAGCGCGCGCCGGCAAGAACGCCGAAGCGATCTCGACCTTCCAGACCGTGAAGGGCGGCGGCGGCGCCGGCGACCTGGCCAAGTACTGGGTCGTCCTGCTGCAGCAAAAGCAGCGTGGCGGCGCCCAGACCGCGGCCAAGTAAGCGAAACGCGCAGTATCGCGCATGAGCGGGCCGGGCCTTTGTGCCCGGCCCGCTTTTTTCATGCCTGACCCGTGCGTGACCTGGGTTCGCACCCGATGCCGCCGCTGTGTGTGCGCCCGTACATCAAGCTCGCCGAACCCATCCGATAATCATCCTATTTGCATCGGAGACGACATGACGACAGTGCGCAAGGGCCAGGCGCCCGCCAAGCTGGGACGCAACGAATTTCACCTGCGCTTCCGGCGCGCATTCCAGGACCCCGGCTACGAAGAGCTGGAACAGGAATTGTCAGCCATTGAAAACGTCGCCTGGGACGCCTACGCCAACAGCCGCAAGGCGCCGCACACGGTCAAGGCCGGCCCCGAATTTGCCGACCCTGACTACGACCTGTCGACTGAATGGAAAGAGGCGCGCGACCGCCTGCTGGGCGCCGAGCGGCACCAGAAGGATCCGGCTTCGCGCAACCGCATCCTGATCATCAACGGCTCGGCGCGCAACGACGGCACCTGCCCCGGCGAAGTGTCGAAAAGCTGGCGCATGGCTGAAATCGCACGCGAGACCCTGATGGCGGACGGCTTCGAAGCCGACCTGCTCGACCTGAGCCTGTTGAACTCGGACTACGACCGTCACATCCACCCGTGCAAGGGCTGCGTCTCGACCGCGATGCCGCTGTGCCACTGGCCGTGCAGCTGCTACCCGAACCACAGCGAGCGCCAGGTCAACGACTGGATGAACGAAATCTACGAGCGCTGGGTGCTGGCGCACGGCGTGATCATCATCACCCCGGTCTACTGGTACCAGACGCCGGCGGTGCTGAAACTGATGATCGACCGCCTGGTCTGCGCCGACGGCGGCAATCCCGATCCTTCGTCGACCCACGGCAAGAAGGCCGAGGAAGCCAAGCAGATCGAACGCGACGGCTGGGACTATCCGAAACACCTGGCCGGGCGCGCCTTCGGTCTCCTGGTGCACGGCGACGTGGCTGGCATCGAAGGCGTGCGCCGGGGGCTGTCGGACTGGCTGGAATGGATGGGATTGCTGAGCTCGGGCAGCTTTGGCCAGCTCGACCGCTTCATCGGCTATTACGAGTCGTATGCCGACAGTCACGAGACGTTCGACCAGGACGAAGCGGTGCAGGAAGAAACGCGCAACGTGGCGCGTTCGGTCGCGACCGCCGTGCGCGAAATCCGCGCCGGACGGGTGGCCATTGTCGATCAGCCGTTGAAGCGGCCGCGCCCGAAGTAAGAACCTGTCGCGGTAGGCGGGACAGGTTCCAGGCGTAATTCAGACGGCGGTGTAGCCGCCGTCGACCACCATCTCGTGGCCGTTGACATACGACGCGCCGTCCGAGCACAGCCACAAGGCGGCTTGCGCGATCTCGGCCGCATCGGCAAAGCGCCCCATCGGGTGCGAGGCCTTGAGCCGCTTTTCGCTGCCCGGATCGCGTTCCACCAGGCGCGCCAGCATCGGCGTCTTGACCGCGCCCGGGCACAGCACATTGACGCGGATTCCTTCACGCGCGTACTCGGCGGCGGCGCTCTTGGACAAGCCCACCACGGCATGCTTGCTGGCGGCATAGATCGCATGGTTCGGCAGACCCACCAGCCCGGCCACGCCGGCCATGTTGACGATCGAGCCGCCGCCCTGCTTGAGCATCTGGCGCAGCTGGTACTTCATGCACAGCCACACGCCCTTGACGTTGACGTTCATGATGCGTTCGTATTGCTCGTCGTCGGTATCGGCCATCAGCTGGCGCTCTTCCTCGACCGCGGCATTGTTCACTGCATAGTCCAGGCGGCCGTAGTAGTTGATGGTCTTGTCGACCAGCGCTTCCACTTCGCCCGCCCGGGTGACATTGCTCTGAACAAAAAGTGCCTTGCCGCCGGACTCGACGATCATGGCGGCGGTCGCGTGACCGCCCTCGATCGAAGTGTCGGCCACCACGACGCTAGCGCCGGCACGCCCGAACGCCAGCGCGATCGCGCGGCCGATGCCGCTGGCCGCGCCGGTGACAAGGACCACTTTGCCGGTGTACGACGAACTGCTCGCCGGCTGCTGCTTGCTGTTGCCTTTCATGACACTCCCTGAGAGAAACTTTTGCTTCCGAAGGGCAACATTTTAACGCATGGGTTCTTCGCTTGTCACAATGCGACGGCAAATGCCGCCGATTGTGTTGCTATCAGGGCATACCTTTCCTTATCGTGCCACTTGCGCAGCGACGGCCGTTTTCACTTTTTCCTGATCGCCTGCCATGACCACCGAAAGCTTTGCCGGATCGACGGCTTTGCGCCAGGCGGCATTCAATTCGGTCAACGTCACCGCGTTCAGCTTGCGCTCGAACTCGGCGGACCATTCATAGGTCTTGTTGCGGTACAGGAAGCCGGTCCAGCCCGACGCCAGCTCGCTGTCGTCGGTACGCGCCTGCAGGCGTTGCTGCATGATGCCCGACTTGGCGCCAGCCAGTTCCTCGGCGCTGAAGCCGTCCTTGATGGCGCCGGCCAGTTCGGCGCGCACGGCGGCGTCGACCCGCGCCAGGTTCTGCGGCGCGGCGATGGCGCTGACGCTGAAGCTGCCGGCGCGGTCCAGGGTGCCCGGCGACAGGTTCGAGCCGCCGCCATACGACAGGCCGTCCTTCTGGCGGATGCGGTCCATCAGGCGCGACTTCAGGCCGCCGTCGCCGAAGATATAGTTGGCCAGGGTCAAGGCTGGGTAGTCGGCGTCGTCGACATTCAGGTCGACATTCAGACGTGCGGTGTAAACACCGTTTTCCTTGTCCGGCGTGTTCAGCACCAGCGTGACCGGCTTGACGTCGGCGTGGGTGTCGAGCACCGGCGCAAACGGTTGTCTGGCGCGCCAATTGCCGAACAGTTCAGTGACCAGCGGCGCGATCTCTTGCGGATCGAAGTCGCCCACGATCGCCATCTCGGCCGGGCTGGCGCCGTAGAAGTCGCGGTGGAAGGCCTTGACCTCGTCAAGTTGCAGCTTCTTGACGTCGTCGATGGTCTCGTCCAGGGTACCGACGTAGCGCACGTCGCCGCGCGGATAGCGGTCGAAGTGGTGCGCCAGGGCGTAGCCGGCCACGCTCTGCGGCTCGTTGCGGCCGGCTTCGAAGGACACCAGCAGTTGCTGGCGCAGCTGCTCGAATTCGCTTTCCGGGAAGCTTGGCTCCTTCAGCACATGGGCGGCCAGCTTGAGCGCTTCGGGCAGGTTGGCGCGCGTGGTCTGGAAACTGGTCGGCACACCGACCATCTTCAGGCGGTTGAATTCGTCTGCCAGCTGGGCACGGCTGTAGCGGGTGGTGCCGCGCATTGGCAGCGACACCATCAGGCCCGTCAGCATGCCTTTGCCGAACAGGCTTTTTTCGTCGCCCACGTGCTGGCGCAAATCGACCGTCACTGTCTCGCCGCGGTTCTTCTTCGGCAGCAGCGCCAGCTTCATGCCGCCGGCGGTGCTGAGCAGCGTGCGCTGCATGATGTTGGCCTGGCTCGGATCGAAGTCTTCGGCCACCAGGTTCGACGTCGCCGGCTTGAAGTCCTTCAGTGCTTCAACCGCGCTTGGCGCAGTCGGCAGCGCGGCGCGCTGCGACGCTTCTTCGGGAATGAAGGTGCCAACGGTGCGGTTGCTGCGCAGGTAGTAGCGTGCGGCGCCGGCGGCGATCTGTTCAGCCGACATTTTCTGCACCCGGTCGCGGCTGAGGAAGTACAGGCGCCAGTCGCCCAGCGAGATCGGTTCGGACAGCGCCTTGCCGACTTCCTGCGGTTCGTTCAGGTTGCGCTCGACCGAGTTCAGCCACATCAGGC
>Ga0265780_10011772_pt1 | contig 10318 bp, 10 predicted proteins | sample P1T30metagenome_FD_192432 | JGI IMG/M metagenome (GOLD analysis project Ga0265780, IMG submission 192432) | Plant litter microbial communities from East Loma Ridge, Irvine, California - P1 T30 | ecosystem: Environmental > Terrestrial > Plant litter > Unclassified | place: USA: California... | reverse complement strand
TGTGCCGGTGATGATGGACGATCGGCCGCGCGTTATCCGGGCACGAACACTGGCAGCTTCTCGTCTCCCGTGGTGGGAATGAACTGCGCTCGCACCCGCTGGCCGACGGCAAGCGCCTCCGGCGCGCCCGTCATGACGTTGGTCATCAGCGTCGGCCCTTCTGCCAGCGTGACCAGTGCCAGCACATAGCTGCCAGCGCGCGTTGCCACCTGCGTGTACGAGTAGATTTCGCCGTCGCCCGAAGCCTCCACCCAAGTGCTTTCGGAAAGGCAGAACGGGCACAGCGCACGCGGGTAAAAGAACGCTTCATTGCACGCGTTGCAGGTCTTAATCAGCAGTTTGCCATCGCGGAGTGCGTCAAAGAAGGGCGCATTATCGGGATCGCGGACAGGCGACGCCGGCGTGTAATCTTCAGCCATGTCAGATCGCCTCCATGATAAGCGTTCCACAGTTGTGCCGCGTCGACAGCGACATACCCATGCCCTGGACTAAGGCGATGTCGCAGTTGGGCACCTGCACCGCCGGATGAGCCTCACCACGCAGTTGACGCACCGTCTCGAACACCTTGGTGGCACCGCCACGGTTGTTGGGGTGGTTGTTGCACAGCCCGCCGCCGTCGGTGTTGAACGGCAGTTTGCCGACGCCGGAGATCAGGTTGCCGTCAGCGACGAACTTGCCCCCCTCGCCCTTCTCGCAAAAGCCGAGATCCTCGAGCTGAAGCAGCACCGTGATCGTGAAGCTGTCGTAGATGGAAGCGTATTTGATATCGGCCGGGGTCACGCCCGCCTCGGCAAAGGCGATCGGCCCGGAGCGCGCGGCGGCGGTGGTGGTGATGTCGACGCGCCCGCCATTGTTGTACTTCATCGCTTCTCCCGCACCCCGTACGATCACGCCTGGCCGCTTGAGCGAGCGCGCGATCTCGGGCCGGGCTACGATGATCGCGCCGGCACCGTCACTGACCACGCAGCAGTCGAGAAGATGCAGCGGGTCGGCAACCATGCGTGAATTGAGTACATCCTCGACCGTCACCACGTCGCGCAGCATCGCATGGGGATTGTGCTGGGCGTGGTGTGACGCCGCCACCTTGATCCAGGCGAGCTGCTCGCTGGTCGTGCCAAATTCATGCATGTGCCGGCGCGCGGCCAACGCATATTGAGCGGGAGTGACAGGCCGGTAGGGCAGTTCGAACGAACTTTCCGGTGTCGATCCAATCGCTGGCGGCGAGCCGCCCAGGCCGGATCGCGGCATCCCAGCAAAGGTGATTAGTACCACGTCGCACTTGCCGGCCATGATCACCTGCGTCGCATGGGCGACATGATTAACGTAGGACGAACCGCCGGTGTCAGTCGTCTCCGCATAACGCACCTCAAGGCCCAGATACTCGACCATCGACATTGGCCCCAGTCCCGGGGCGACGCTGTCGGTGATGTAGCCGTCGATATCCTTGCTGGTCAGGCCGGCGTCCGCCAGCGCCCCGCGCGCTACCTCAGCATGAAGCTGGGCAAGCGTCCTGTTCGCTATCTTGCGGTCGGGATGTTCGTAGATGCCGACAATCTGTGCCTTGCCGCTGATGCTCATGACATCTCCTGCTGGTATGGGGACGCTAACTCGATGCTGCGGTGCAGTTCGACACCGGTTCTGGCCTGCAGTTCGTCGAAGCTGAGCCCAGACGCCATTTCGCGCACCGTCATGCCGGCGTTCCGGTCGACATCGATAATGGCGAGGCTAGAATAGACCCTGGTCACCGCTCCTACCGCCGTCAGCGAATAGGTGCAGTGTTCGACAAGCTTGGGCTCACCCGACTTGGTGGTGTGCTCGGTGATGATCCACACGCGCTGGGCACCAACCACCAAGTCCATCGCACCGCCGACGCCGGGCGCGACGCTGACGTCATCGGTTGTCCAGTTGGCGAGATCCCCCCTGCCGGACACCTGATAGGCGCCGAGTACGCACAGATCGAGGTGACCGCCGCGGATCAGCGCAAAGCTGTCGGCATGATGCACCAGCGCACCACCTGGCTGGATGGTGACATGTTGCTTGCCGGCATTGACCATCCAGGGGTCAAGGTCTTCCGGCGCGGGCTTCGGCCCCATGCCGATCAGCCCATTTTCCGAATGAAACATCACTCGGCGCCCTTCGGGGATATAGTCAGAAACCAGCAGCGGGATGCCGATGCCAAGATTGACGTACCAGCCGTCCTGAATGTCCTGCGCGACGCGGCGCGCGAGTTCGGTTCGGCCGAACGGGGTGAAGTGGTTTGATGCGCTCGACATGGGCTTTCCTCAGAAGGTGGGGGCGAGCACGGGAACGTGGACAATACGGTCGACATAGACGCTGGGCGTCACGACCACTTCCGGATCGATGTCCCCGATTCCGACCAAGTTGCTTGCTTGGACCACGGTCAGCTTGGCAGCCGCCGCCATGACCGGATTGAAGTTGCGCCCGGTGCCCCGATAGGTGAGATTGCCGAGTGGGTCTGCTGTCCATGCCTGCACGAACGCCACATCCGCATGGATCGGCAGCTCGAGGATTTGCTGAACGCCGCCGAAGTCCCGCGTTTCCTTGCCTTGCGCCAGCAACGTGCCCGCGGCAGTTGGGGTAAAAAAAGCGCCGATGCCCGCGCCAGCCGCACGGATGCGCTCCGCCAGAGTGCCTTGCGGAACCAGTTCCAGCTCGATCTTCCCCACAGCATGCAGTTCGCTGAACAGGTTGCAGTCTGAGCTCCGCGGAAAGCTGCAGATCATCTTGCGGACCTGCCCACGCTGCAGCAATCGCGAGACCGTCCGCCCCGGGGTGGTCCCGGCGCCATTCATCACTAATGTCAAATCCCTGACCCCGATCTCGGCCAGTGCCTCGACCAGATCGTCCGGCTGCCCTACGAGGCCGAAACCGCCGATCATGATCTTCGCACCGTCCTTCACGCCGGACAGGGCGTCGGCGGCATTCGCAACGACCTTGCTGTTCACGTTTGCAATTCCCCTCCCATCGTCGGCTTCGCCGCGGCCGCACTCGGACTTGGTTCGCGTGCCGTCGGTTATGTCTCGCCAACCCCAGCGGTTCGAGCGCAAGTGATCGGCCGCCGCGGCGGCGTGCGCGTCGAGAACCTTCAACCCCAGTCCGGTGGTGGCCACGCCCTACGGCATCGGATAATCTTGTGCGTTCAACACCCAGCCCGGCTTTAACGAGAAATCGACTCTCGGCGGGCTGAAGATATCGATCAGGTGGCAGGGTGGCTCTGGCAGAGCTTGCGACGTGTGGATTGCCGGCGGCGGAATGACCGTCATGGAGGGTGCCGAACAGCGGATCTTGGCGTCATCGCGCCAGATCAACCTGTTCGGGGTCCAGGGCCACCTGATGTAGTGCATGTAATCCCCTTGTAGCGTCAGCGAGCATTGCTCGAAGTCGTCATGGTGGTGAGGCGACATCTTGTTGGGATCGCGCGGCACCATGGAGACGGGCATCAGGTTGATCATCAGGTTGGTGGATCGATAGAGCCGGCCGAACCGGCCAGGTTGATCAGGCGGGTCCATCGGATACAGCCGCAACTTGAAGCCTTCTGGCGGATCGGGCCAGGGCATGAAGGGCGGAATGTTCGGGTGCGGTTGCTCATAGCTCGCGGCATTGTAGGATCTGGCGCAAAGGTCCGGTGACAACGCGCTGAACAGGCGCAGGATCTGCCCGCCCTGCTTGACCACGATCCGGCTTGCCCCCGGAGGAATGATCGCCAGCTTGTAGCGGATATCAGTCGCGCTGCCCGCCTCGGTCTCAATATCGACCGCGACTTCCTTTTCAGGAAAGAACGCCATGTATTCGTCTGTCTGATCCTCGCGCTCTAAGACAGCGCCAGCCTCAGCTTCGGTATAGGCAAGAACAAAGTTTTGCCCACGTCCATACCAGGTGCGATACCCCCGCCCACTTTCCGACGGCAGTACGTTATTGAATTCGATCAGCTCTGCGTCGGCATATTCGACAACAGGCGGTTTCGGCACGTTATTGGCGTCACCACTCAGAGTGGATCGGGGATCATTGATGTCGTACATGACTCGCCCTCCTTGGTTTCGATTATGAACCCAATGGGATTGCTGTCAAGAATGATATTCGCTATGGAGAATTTATGACGTCGGAATATGATCAACGCGCTGAAGCGGCCGCTGGGAAGCCTGTGGGAGCGGTGATGGCTGCGATCCAGATCCTGCGCTATCTGGCGGACCAACCGGCACCAGCGACTAACATTCAAATCGCACGGAGCTTGAATCTCAACATCAGCACTAGCTTCAACATCCTGCGCACGCTGGTCAGCGAGAGCTTGGTTACCTTTGATCCCGCCGCAAAGGCTTATTCGCTGGGCTACGCTCTGCTGGAGCTAGCCAACAACGCGCTGGATCAGATGACTGCAGTGCGCCTGATCCACCCCGAACTTGAGCGCCTGACTCAGCAATGGGAAGTTACTACCGCGCTGTGGCTTCGCGTCAGCCAGTCGCAGGTGTTTCTAGTTGATCGAGTTCAGCCCAACTCGTGGATTCGAGTCGAATTACCGGTCGGCCGCCGCATGTCGGCGCTCGCGGGCGCGCTGGGGAGGTGCCTCGCCGGCTTCCCCGGCTTCGACCAGGACGAGATGGCGGAATTGTATGGGACCGTCGGCGGCGACGACCCTGTTGCCTTTGACGAGTTCATGGCCGATGTGGCGGAGGCGAAGCGGCTTGGCTATGCCGTCGATCGTGATCGCCTCTGGCGGGGGACAACTGCGCTGTCGAGTTGCATCGTCGAGCCGTCCGGCCGGCCGATGTTCGCCCTTTCGGTGGTGACGCTGAGCGCACGTTGTTCGCTCGAGCGACAGCTCGCCATCGGCGCAGACCTCCAAGAAACGACGAGCCGGATCAGCCGCCTTCTGCTTCGCCCGCACATTCAGCCCGACGACGGCGCGGTGCAGGAGACGGCATGAACCGCTGGTTCCGCCTGTCGTCGGAACGCGTGCGCGATGCCGGACGTCGGCGCGACCGCAACCGCGACCGCGACACGGCCGACCTGGGGCGGAACAGGGCATTTCTAGTGAGCGTGAAAGCGTGAATAGCCGTCTGCTCGATGAGGCGGAATGCGCGGTGTCCGTGCTTCTCTCCATCGCTGCGGCGCACCTGGTCGGGACGGCAAATGTGGCATGGGCGGCCTTTGCGGGCCTCCTGGTCATGCGCGGCCATGCCGCCGACACGCTGCAACGCGGACTGCTGCGGATCTTCGGCACGGTCCTAGGCGGCGCGTTGGCGTATCTTCTCGTGCCCGTGCTGGCAGACGACCTAGCGCTGCGTGCAGCGGGACTCTTCGTCGCCGGCACCGCTACCATCTACATGGCGCTGACCGCGAGACGTGCTTATGCCTGGCTGATCTTCGGCCTCACCTTCACCATGGTGTTGTTGGATAAGGTCGAGCATCCCCACGCCGAACTGACCGCGTTTATCCAGACGCGCCTGATCGAGAACGCGACGGGCACCAGCGTCTGCGTCTTGGTCAGCCTTGCCTCGACGCTTACGCTCCGGCGGTGGTGGCCGGCTAAGCGCGTTCCCGCAGCAGAGCCGCTGGGGTGGCACCGCCACGCCCTTCGCCATGCAGTGCAGGGCGGACTAGCTCTCGCATTGCTGGTCACCATTGCGTCATGGCTGCCGTTGCCGGCACTGGCGCAGGGCGCGATTGCCATCGTTGCGGTCATGCTCGTGCCCGCCGCCGACTTGCAGGCATCGACACTGGCCCCGGTCACCAGCCGACTGTTCTATCGCTTCGTCGGCTGTGTGGCGGGTGGAGTGTTCGGTGGCATCTTCGTGCTCCTGGCGAGCGGGAGCGTAGCGGTTCTGATGGGAGCAACGGCACTCGGGGTCGTAATCGGCCGATATTGGGAAAACGGGACCCACACCCACCATTACGCTGGCACCCAATTTACCTTCGCCGTTCTCATCACGCTGGTACCCGACAATTTCGCGCAGGCAACCGCCGGCCCAGGATGGGACCGTCTGCTCGCGGTGTTCATCGGAATGGCAGTAGTCGAACCGGTTCTGATCGCCTCGCATGCACTGACCCTGCTCCGCTCGGGCCGCGGCAAGTCCGCTGAGCTGGCACGCGCTGAGGAGGCCGCGAATGAACTCCCATCTGACCATCTAGTCGGGGCGGCCGATGGTCACCAATCGGGTCATCGCGGTGATACCCAGGAGCGCGCAGCCGAGCTGAAAGATCGCGCCTATGCCTCTTAGTAATTCGCTCGGAGCCCCGTTGCCGCACATCTTGGCTGCGCGCCGATCGTCCGCTGGAGCGGTTCGCGCGCCGCCGCGGCCGAGGCTTTGCGGAAACGCAGCAAAATAAAAAACAGAGAGGATGTGGAATGGCGAATACAGGGTCGATCATCGGCTTTAAGCCGAAGCGGCGAACGCTCGGCTGCAACAGGGGTATCGTCGATCTCGCCCCGGTGTCAGGTCTCCCGACCCTCCGCTGCGCGGCCGCGGTGCACATCGCATGACGGGTGGGGCAACCGCTCCGGAAAGCGTCCGGAACACGCGCGGCGAGGCGATCACACATTCGCTGGACGCCGACTTTACGTGGCGAACCCGCTCGCTGCCGCCCATATTGCTCGGAACATTGTTGTTGTTCGACTCTTGGGATGTCGGGTTAATCTCCTACGTGGCGCCGGTGCTCGCTAAAGAATGGCATCTTGGGTCGCTCTTTCTTGGTACCGTTCTTTCAGCCGGTTATGCTGGGCAGTTCTTTGGAGCCCTGCTATGCGGTGCGCTCGCTGAACGCTGGGGGCGCGTGCCTGTACTTTACCTAGCCGTCATCATAATGTCAGTACTTAGCATCACTTGCGCTTTCCTACACAGCGCGGAATTGATGATTGCTGTTCGTTTTGTGCAGGGAATCGCAATTGGCGGAGCGCTTCCGGTCGCTGCATCCTACATTAATGAGATTGCTCCATCGCAGCAGCGCGGGCGATACTTCTCTGTGTTTCAGTCGCTCGCCATGTCGGGCTATGTGTGGGCTGCGCTGTTCAGTGTTCTGATCATCCCTCACCTTGGCTGGCGGTGGATGTTCATCATCGGCGGGCTGCCAATACTCGGCTTGCCCTTTGTCTGGGCCAAACTCCCGGAGTCTCCTCGTTGGCTCGCGAGGAAGGGGCGTTTGGTGGAGGTCGATCGTGCGCTCGCGAAGCTCGGCGCCCGCTCCCTGCCGCCGCTCGCGACCACGGGATTGGCGTATGACGAGCCGGCACCCGCCAAACCGGGGGTCGCCGCGCTGTTCCAGCCAGCGATCAGGGGACAGACCCTCACCGTCATGGCACTGTGGTTTCTGGTTTCCTTTGTGAGTTTCGGGCTGGTAACATGGGTGCCGACCCTTCTCACCACGGTATTCAAAATGCCGTTGCGGGATGCGCTCGCCGTCGGTGCGGCAAACAGCGTCTTGTTCCTGATTGCAGCGCCTCTAGCTGCGTTGGTGCTTGACCGTTTCGGCCGACGACCGCCGGCGATCGTCGCGGGGATGCTATCTGTCGTCGCCCTTGTCACCCTCACTTTCCTGAACGAGCGACAGCTCGCGCTAGTAGTCGGAATGCTTATATTGGGTAAGCTTTCGTCAGCAGTAGGTTCGGTGATCCTGTGGCCCTTCTCGGCCGAAACATTTCCTACTCGCGTCCGAGCCCTCGGCTTGGGCGTAGTCAGCAGCCTTGGGCGCGCGGCGTCGATGATGACGCCGATCGTGGTGGGTGCCATCCTCACCTTTCAGAAGTCGCCGGCGGCGGTATTCTTGGTCTTTGCGGCCTGTGGTGTCGGCGTTTGCCTACTATGGTGGTTCGCCGCGGCTGAGACGGCGGGTCGGTCCCTCAAAGAAGAATAGGGCAGGATCCAGCCTGTGACAGGGTGATGGTCCTGCCCCACCGCCTGAACCAACGTATGCTTACCGTCGATCGCCGCTTGAAAACAGACAGGCGGCTTTCCATCATGCCAAGCATCGACGCTCAGCGTTTTGCCATCACGGATTGCCCGTCAGCGTGATCCGGTTGCCAAGATGCCGAAAGGCACGATCACGGCAGGTAAGCAGGATGACCTGCATTCGTGTTGCCGCCTCGGTAAGTATCTCGGTCATAAGATCGAGGCGGGTATCATCCGAGTAGACCAGCGGATCGTCGAGGATCAGCGACACCGGCACGCCCTGCTCGAGCAGCATGTCTGCGAAGGCCAGGCGGGTGAGGACGGCAAGCTGCTCCTGCGTGCCCTTGGAGAGGTCGCCGCAGTTCTCACCCAACCCGCCCCGCACGATCAACGTCAGGCCCAGATCGTCACCGAAACTTGGATCGGCATCGGGCAGCAGCCGCTCGATATGCCGGCGCGCGCGCCGCGCAACCGGCCCGACAAACGTCCGTGACGTCTCCACGCGGGCGCCTTCCAGCGTATCGCGCAATAGTTTCAGCGTGTCCGCTTCCTGCGTGACCCGCGCTAGCGCCGCAACCGCAGCATCCGCTGCTTCCCGCGAGGCCACAGCGCGATCGCCCAGCCCCTTGCCGCCTTCCGCGTCGATGCGTGCCTCAAGCCCGGCAATGACCTTCTCAAGGTCGATACGCTGGGTCCGGGCGACCTCGACCCGCTTGTCTAGCACCGCGATCTGGCGTTCAATCACGGCCAGGTCATAAGCCGTTGCCGCCCGTTCGGCGTCCTGCAGGTTGATCAGGGCAGCCGCCTCACGCTGACGCGCGTCCGCAAAGGCCTCCTCCAGTCCGGCTGCCTCCGGCTTGTCCGTCATCGCCGCAAGTTGCACGGTGGCATTGGCGGCATCTCGCTCGGCGCCTGCCTCCTCCACCATCAACGGGCCATGACGCACTTCCGTCTCGCGCAATTGCTCGGCAGCAGCCTCGGAAACACCTTCTGCCTTCGCCACAGCCGAGTCCGCCTGCGCCGCAACCGCCATCAGTGCGACGACGTTCGTCCCTTCGCCACTCCCCTCACCTTCCGCGTCTTCGTCCAGTCCCGCTATGAAGAGCTTTAGGGCCGATGCACCCGCCTCAATACCGAGCAATGCGACCGCAGATGTGACCCCAGCGATCCGGGCCTCCAGCGTGCGGACATTGGCTACTGCATCCCGAGCCGCCTCGTTGCGGATTCGGGCATCGGCAAGGCTCGCCACGCCGTGTTGTGCTAGGGCCGCAGCAAGATCGTCGCGGGCGTTGGCAAGCGCCGTCTCGGCCCCCTGCAACCCGGCAGGCGGGCGGATGATCAGTTCCGCTTGGCCAAGCCGGATGCGCGTCTTGCGGAAGAGCGTCCGGTTACCCGGCGCCGCGACCATGCCATCGATGGTCACTCCATCAAGATCGCCGGCGAACTCGATGCAAATGGCGCCGGCATCGAGTGCGGCATGTGCCTTGTCGACGGCACGCTCGCGCTCTTCGAGGCTCTTGACCACCTTGGCAGGAAGCTCGGTGCGTCCAAGTGCGCGAGCGGCGTTGAGCTCGGCCTCAAGGATCAATAGCTCGGCATGTCGCTGCCGAGCCCGGATGATCTCACCTCGGCGGTCCTGTGCTGCCGTCCGCGCCCTGCCCTCTTCCAGCGCCATATGAGCCGCACGGCGCTGCTCACGAGCAGCGGCTAACAACTCCCGTGCCGATGCGGCACGGTCGCGGGCGTTGCCCAGCTCTTCTGCAAGCGTCAGTCGGCGATCACGCGCTTTGGTCAACGCTGTCGCAGTGTCAGCCACCGCAGCGCGAGCGTCAGCCAGTCTCGATGCGAGATCATCCAGCGCCGTGACCCGGTCGGCCAGGCGGCCCTGCTCGGCCCGCCGCGTATCGAGCAATTGCGCAGCCGATCTGGCCACCTCTAGTTGGCCGACCAGAACCTCTCGCCGCTCTGCGTCAGTCGTATCGGCAAGATCGCGGTCGAGTAGTCTGAGCTTCGCGCGTCCGACCTCAAGATCGGAGAATGCCTGCTCGAGTGCTGCCAGTCGGGCTGCGGCATCCGCTGCCGCACGCTGGGCAGCGTCATGCTCCTCCCGCGCTGTCGTCTGGCGACCGGTCGGCCTGCCGCTGTTGGTCCAATATTCGGCGAACTGGCTATCAATACGCGGCCGGACACGCTGATAGGCCGCGCCGCCCATGATTGTGCCGACCTCGGCTTCCAGTGTTGCCCGCACGCTGTCACGCACGATCTCGCCAGGTGCCGTGACCTCAAGCGCTTGGGCTTGTCCTACCCAAAGCAGGCCAAGCGCACCGTGGGCGGCGATATCCCCGGCCTGACTGGTGTCGCGACGCGCACCGAGCAGTCCCTGGAGCTGCGCTTCGGCATCTTCCCCCTGCGCGCGA
>Ga0265780_10011771_pt1 | contig 10318 bp, 6 predicted proteins | sample P1T30metagenome_FD_192432 | JGI IMG/M metagenome (GOLD analysis project Ga0265780, IMG submission 192432) | Plant litter microbial communities from East Loma Ridge, Irvine, California - P1 T30 | ecosystem: Environmental > Terrestrial > Plant litter > Unclassified | place: USA: California... | reverse complement strand
CAGCCGGGGTCAGGTCGACCTGACCCCGGCTGTCGGTTCAGAAGCGGAAGTTGGCGCGGGCGTAGTAGTAGCCGCCGTTGATGCCGATCGGCGAGAACGAGGGGTAGATCGTCACCGCCGCGTTGTCCAGGTTTTCGCGCTGGATGCGCAGGACTTCCGGGTTGATGCCGCTGGGGTACTTGTTGAACAGGTTGTTCGCGCCTACCGCCAGCGTCCACGCATTGCTCAGGCGGTAGCTCACTTCCAGGTCGGTCACGGCCAGGACGCCGATCTCGGTCTTGAAGTAGTTCGCGCCACCGTCGGGCGACTGCATCTCCGACGACTTGCCGTAGATCGCCTCGCGCAGGTTCACCGTCCACGCACCGATCTTCCACAATGCGCCCAGGTTCACGCGCATCTTCGGCGAGGCCGTTTCGATGTCCGAGATCGCCGTGGCGTCGAGCAGCACCTGTGGCCGCAGCTGCGTCGGCGCCTGGTTGATCTTGATGACCTCGACCTTGTTGTAGTTGGCCGCCGCCGACCAGTCGACGCGGCCGTAGTTGCCGTAGTTGCTGCTCTTGGTGGCGACGAATTCCAGGCCGCGGCTGCGCGTGTCGATGGCGTTCGAGAAGATGTTGATGCCGGTTTCGACCACGGTCGGATCGAGCACGTTGCCGTTGGCGAGGATGGCCGCCGTCACCGCCGGCGAATTCACCGCGCCGCCCGAGCCGTACAGCGAACCGCTGCCGACGATGCGGTCGCGGATCTTGATCTGGTAGGCGTCGAGGGTGAGGGTCACGCCCGGCGCCGGGTTCAGCACCAGGCCGGCCGAGAGGTTGGTCGAGGCTTCGGGTTTCAGGCCATCGATTCCGACCAGGCGCGCGCCCGGGGAGTTCGGCGCCAGCTGCACGAAGGCGCTGCGCGGCGAGACGTTGGTGGCCGAATAATAGGACTCGGCCAGGGTCGGCGCGCGGAAGCCGTTGCTGAAGGTGCCGCGCAGCGCGAACGCCGGCGAGAAGTCGTAGCGCGAGGTCAGCTTGCCGACCTTGGCGTTGCCGAAGTCGCTGAAGTGCTCGTAGCGCCCGGCCAGGTCGACCGTCCATCCGGTAACCGGCTGCGCGGAGAAGTTGATGTACACGGCTTCGTTGTCGCGGTCGTGCTTGCCGGCGTCGGTGAGCAGGAAGCCCGGGTAGGACTGCGAGCCTTCCTTGTAGCGCGAGGCCGGGTCGCCGGCCACGATCTCGTAGGTATCGCGGCGCTGCTCCAGGCCCAGCGCCACGTTCAGCGGCGTGGCCCAGCCGATGGCGAACTCGCGGGAGATGTCGAGGTTGTTGGTCCACTGGCTGGCGCGGAATTCGCCGGCGTCGAAGCGGGTCGGCGAAAAGCCGGTGTCGTTGAACAGCGAGACATTCACCGAATTGTCGACGCCGAGCCGGGTCACGTCCTTGCCGTAGGTGCTGGACAAATCCCAGCGCCAGGCGCCGATGCTGCCCTTGATGCCGGCGGTGAGCGCATAGTCGGTTTCGTCGAAGGTCTCGAAGGGGCTGAATCCGAGCGGGTAGACGGCCGGGATGCGGTTCGGCATGCGGTAGTTCTCGTAGGCGCGCGCCGTTTTCTCGCCATAGGTGGCGAAGCTGTAGAAGCTGGTATTCGCACCGAGGTCGAAGCCGAAGTTCAGGGCGCCCACGTGCTGGCGGTACTGGGCGTCGCCCTGGATGCGGTTCAGGTCCGGGTAGCCCGGCTGCAGCAGTTGGGGCTGGGCCGCGAGCGTGGCCGGGTCGATCACGCGCGGGTCGATGCCGCCGCGGTTGCTGAAGCCGTGGTACTTGGTTTCCGCCGTCAGGCTCAGGTAGGCGGTATCGAAGGGCGACAGGCCGAGATTCGCGCTGGCGTTGCCGGTACGGCCGCCGCCGTCGTAGTAGCCGCCGCCGTTGATGTTGCCGCTGCCGCCGCTGGGGTTCGACTTCAGGATGATGTTGATCACGCCGGCGATGGCATCGGTACCATATTGCGCGGCGGCGCCGTCCTGCAGCACCTCGACGTGGTCGATCGCGCCCAGCGGGATGTAGTTCAGGTCGGCCGCGGCGCCGCCCTGGAAGGCGCCGGCCAGCACGGCCAGGTTGGCGGTGCCGTGGCGGCGCTTGCCGTTCACCAGCACCAGCGTGTTGTTCGGGCTCAGGCCGCGCAGGCGCGCCGACAGCGTCATCGCCGCCATGTCGGAACCGAAGGCCTGGATCGTGAACGAGGGCAGGTTCTGGCCCAGGGCCTGGCGCAGGTCGGCCTGGCCGGTGCGGTTCAGCGAGGCGGCGTCGAGCACCTGGATCGGCGAGGCGCTGTTCTCGACCTTCAGGCCCGAGGCGCGGGTGCCGGTGACGATCACCACGCCGGTGGTCACCGGCCCGGCCTCCGGCTCCGGCAGGGGCGCCGGCACGTCGGCCACGGCGACCTGGGTGGACTGCGTTTCCTGCGCCGGCGCCAGGCCGGAGTACAGCATGAGGACGGCGGCGGCGCCTTTGGTGAGTTTGGCCTTGAGCATGGTGATCCCTGTTCTGGTGGAGGTGGATGAGTACAGCGTGTTGTTATTTTTTGGCGGCGACGACTTCGATCTCGACCAGCCAGCCGGGGTTGCTCAGCGCCGCCACCTGGACCACGGCGCGCGCCGGCAGGTTCGGCTGGGCGCCGCCGAAGAACTGGGTATAGCCCTCCATGAAGCCGGCCACGTCGCCCTTGCCGCCGCGCGCCGGGTCGCCCACCAGGAAGACCTGCATCTTGACCACGTCGGCCATGCCCAGGCCCATGCCGGCCAGGATCTCCTTGACCTTGTTCAGGACCCCGATCGTCTGCTGCTTCGTGTTGCCGAAGGCGGCCAGCGAATCGCCCGGCGCGCCCTTGTCGACCACCGGCGGCACCTGGCCGCTGATGAAGTGGATGGTGGCGTTCGGCGGCAGCGTCACCGCCTGGGCGATCGGGAAGTCCGAGCCGGGGATCTTGTGGCGCACGATGTCCTGGGCGGCGGCGGGCAGCGCAGCGGCGAGCAGGATGAGGAGGAGAGGGAGCGAACCTGGTTTCATGGAGTTTCCTGGTGGGTGGGGATCAGTGTTTCTCAGTGCTTCTCAGTGCTTGTTAGCGAGACGCCCGCTGCCGGCCTTGGCCGCCTGCAGCGCCGTGCGCAGGGCCGCAACCTCGGCGTCCGGCACCGGTGGCGCCGCATTGCCCCAGCTGGAACGGGCATAGGTCAGCACGCGGGCGATGTCGACGTCGGTCAGGCTGGCGCTGAAGTCAGGCATGCCGCCGCGGCCCTTGAGCAGGACCGTGGCGGCGTCGGGCGCCGGTCCCTGGAGCAGGGCATTCCCGGCCAGCGCCGGAAAGGCGCCGGGAATGCCCTTGCCGCTGGCCTGGTGGCAGGCCGCGCAGTTCTTCAGGTACAGGGCCTTGCCCTCTGGCTCCTGAGCGGCGGCGGGTTGCTGGACGGCGGCGGCGAGGGCGCCGATCAATAGAAGTCGGAAGTTCATGCCTGGGCCCTCGCGTGGAGACGTTCGATCTGCTGCCATGCCGATTCGATGGCGCCTGCCTGCCAGCCGGTGAGGTAGCTCAGGTGCTCGCCGGCCAGCAGGATCCGGCCTTCGCCCTCGTGCAGGACCGGGTAGGCCGCCTTGCGGCTTTCCGGTGTCCACTCGGCCCAGCCGCCCAGGTTGTACTGGACGCGGTGCCAGGCCACCGAAAAGGCGCTTTCGAACGAGGAGCGGTAGGCGGGAAAGATGCGCTGGCCGGCGGCCAGGGCGAATTCGGCGCGCTCGGGCGGCGTCATGGCGCTGACCTCGATCGCGTCGAGCATGTAGTTGTAGTAGCCGAGCAGCACGCCCTTCTTCGACTGCCACTGCGAGGACGGCACCGAGATCGTGTTGATGCCTTTCAGGTCGGTCAGCACATGGCCGCCGTAGATGCCGTCGTCCTCTTCCCAGAAGCGGCGCCGCATCTGCAGCCCGATCTTCCCGACCGGCATATACGCGACTGCCTTCACAGCTTCCTGCAGGCGCGGCGAAAAGCCGGTGTCCACATGGCGCAGCACCGACAGCGGCAGGGTGCACAGGCAGTAGTCGGCGCCCAGTTCGGCGAGCTTGCCGCTGGCCTTGTCCTTGACGGTCACCGTGACCCCGGCGCCGTCCTGGCGGATGCGCTGGACCTCGGCGCCGTAGCGGATGCGGCGCCCAACGCGGCTCTCGAAGGCGCGCGCGATGCGGTCCATTCCGCCCACCGGCTGGAACATCGTGTTCTGCATCGGGAAGTCCTGCACCGCGCTGTAGACCTTGCCGATCTTCGAGGCCAGCAGCTCGCCGAAGCCGAGCGGGTCGGAGGCTTCGCCGGCGCCGGGCACCATGCCGGCGCCCGGATTGACCTTGAAGCCGCGCCCGCTGCGGCCCTTGTAGCGCAGGTCGCCGGCGTCGAGGTGGCCCTCGTTGGCGAGGTAGTCGAGCAGGCTGGCCTTGTCGGCGGCGCCGAGCTGGCGATCGAGCTGGCCGTCGTTCACCGACTTGGCCAGCAGCTCGGCCACGTGGCCGCGCAAATCCGACTTCACCTGGGCCGGGCGCAGGCGCTGCCCGGCCAGCGGGCCGCCGTCTTCCAGGTAGACCCAGGCCTGGTCGTTATCGTTGACCATCACTTCGAGCGGCACGCCGAACAGGCGCGTGTAGTAGAGCGTCGACTGGTGGTGCATCGGAATGCGCCAGGGGCCGTGGTTGATGTAGTGGCCGGCGTCGAAGCGGCACTCCTGCACCTTGCCGCCGAGTTCCTGCAGGCGGAAGCCCTTGCGCGCCGTCTGGCAGCGCCCGCCGGCGAAGTCGCGCGCCTCGACCACCTGCACCTCGTAGCCCAGCTTGCCCAGCTCGAAGGCGGCCGTCATGCCGGCCAGGCCCGCACCCAGGATGAGGATGCGCTTGCCCTTGCCGCTGCCGGCCAGCGCCGGCGGTGCGCTGGCGCGCGAGGCGATGCCCATGCCCCATGCGTTCATCGTCGTCAGCAGCAGCGACGATCCGCCCACCGCGGCGGCCCGGTACAGGAAATCGCGCCGTGTCCATACCTTGTTCGCTCCAGCCATGCGCCACCCCTTGCTTGTTGTCGATAGGCAACACATAGCAAGCGCTGTGCCTGGCGTGGCGGGAAAGCGGTCCGGTTTGTACCCGAAAACAATGTCGTTTCGCCACCTGGCGCGGCGGTACGAAAGGCGTGCGAATAATGTATGTACGTCGCGCTGCGCCGGGTGTCACCCGGTGGCCTGGAAGCAGAAACAGACTTTATTTTGGCGTGCACACATTATTTTTCGTGGACGGCCAGGAGGCAAAGAAACGGTGGCGCACAGCTGCCCGAGGCAAATTTGATGCGCCGCACCAAATTGAGCAGGAACGCACTGCAATAGGCAATTTTTGCGGGCATGCCGCATGGCGGCACGGCATCGAGGCTTGCCGCAGACGGGTGTCAGGCAGGTGGGGCAGGGCCGCCGTCGCGCTCGATCCAGTAGCTGAACTGGCCGTAGGTGGGCGCCGTTTCCGGATGGGTGCCGAAGTACTCGTCGACCATCTGGCGATAGGCCGCGCGCCGCGAGAACACGGGGTGCATGGCAGCGTAGCGCAGCACGGCGGCACGGATGATGCCGCGTACGGCCGCATCCGCGTTCAGGCCCACCGCGCCCGATTTGCTGGGACGGCCGCGCTTGATGTTGGCATTCGCGCCGCGCGTCCTGCCGGGTGCGCCCGAGTTGGCGTAGTCCGGCAGCAGCGCATCGGCGTGCTGGCCGCGCTCCCAGTAGCGCCGCAGGTAACGGTAGATCGTGGGAGACGAGATGCCGCACGCGGCCGCGCAGGCCGCCACCAGCGGGCCGCGGCGGCGTGCGTCGAACAGGGCCGGCTCCTGGCGCACCAGAGAGGCGACGACCGCCCAGGCCTGGTCGCGCAGGGCCAGGTATTTCGGCGGCAGGGCGGCGGGATCGGCGCGGACGCAATAAGGATCGCTTGCCAGCAGCCGCGCCCGCCCCTGGCCCACGTCGCATTCCAGCTGCGCCAGTGGCGTCATGTACGGCAGGGCGTCAGCCGTCTTCAGTTCATAGGTATAGGCCAGGGCCGCGGCGCTGTCGATCCAGAGGATGCGGACCGTATGCGGCCGGCTTCCGCCATACTCCAGCAAATCGTTCCGCAGCAGCATACGCATCCTCCCGGCAGGTGAGCGTGTAAATATGCAATTTTCACGCCAGCATAAAACCGGGCGCTTGCGCGTTAGCGGCTCTTCGAGGATTCCTTTCTTGAAATGAAAAAAGCCGGGACCGCAGTCCCGGCAAACGCTGCATCTGACTTGCCGTATCGGCCGCGCTATGGACAGCTGCCGATGATGTAGTAGCCGGCCGCGGTCTGGGCCAGGGTACTGGTGTAGAAGGTGTTGTACAGGCCCATGTTCTGGTTCGAGCCGTTCGCCAGCGCATAGCCGCCGCTGGCGTGGGCGCGTCCCGCCTGCACGTGGGCGTAGTTGCTGGCCGTGCTCGTGGTGCAGGCAAAGCCTGCGCTGGTACTGCCCGTGACTGGCGCCGAGCGCGCGCTTTCCACACCGCCGTTGCCGAGCGCCGACACCTGGTAGCTGTAGCTCGCGCCGGACGCCAGGCCGCTGTCGGTGTAGCCGGTCGAGGCCAGCGCCGCGCCATTCAGCTTGCTGCCGTTGCGGTAGACGTTGTAGCCGGTGGCGCCGTTCACCGCGTTCCAGGCCAGCGTGATGCTGGTCGCGGTGCTGCCGGTTACCGCCAGGTTTGCTGGCGCCGGCAAGGCAGGCGCGCTGCCGACCAGGACCTGGGCGATGCTGCAGGCGGCCGAGGTGGCGCCGGCGCTGTTGGTGGCGGTGACGCTGCCGCTGTAGTAGCCGTCGGCCCGGCCCGCATAGGCCTTGCTGAAGCTGGCGCCGCTGCCGGCTGCGGCGTCGTTCACCGGCGTTGGCCCGTTCAGCACGACCCTGTAGCTGGCAATAGTGCCGCCGCTGGCCGCGCCATTGACGGTGATGGACGACCCCGACACGCTGGCGCTGCACGAGACCATGTTCGGCGCCGCCACTTGCGCCACGCGCAGGTTGTTCCTGAACCAGAAGTCCATCACGAAAGCGGGGTAGTTGACCTTGGTTGCGTCCACGTAGTTGCTGTTCTGGCCGCCGGTGCCTGCGGGCCAGGCGTGGCCCATGCCGGTCACCGTGATCTCCGAGGTGCGCAGCTTGCCGTTCGCATCTGTATAGGGGATGTTGCCGCCGCCGGTGGGTACCGTGGCTGCCGCGCCTTTGGTGAAGCTGCCGCCGTAGGCAAGGCGCATCGCCGCCGCGTCCAGCGGGCCGTAGCCTTGCGCCACCGTGTAGTCGCCCGTGCCCCAGATGACGCTGGCGATTTGCGTGCCGAACTGCGCTGCGTTGGAGCCGGCGAAGCTCTTGCAGTTGTTGGCCGCCGTGGTGGCGCTATAGCCGGAGGGGACGATGCCGATCTGGGTGGTCGACACACCCGGCGGCGGCCCGGCGTTGATGCCGATGCCGGCAAAGATGTCCGGCGCCAGGCAGCCCATCACCATGGTCTGGGCGCCGCCCGAGGACAGGCCGGTAACATAGACCTGCTTCGGATCGATGGCGTACTGCGGGTTGCTGACGAAGCGGTTGACCAGGTCGAGCAGCACGCCGGCATGGCCCGTCGTGCGGCTGTGGGTGGTCCGCGCCCAGTCCCAGCAGTGCACGCCGTACACGTTGCCGGTGGCGTTGGGCGCCAGGACCACGGCGCCGTACTGGTCGGCCACCGCTTTCCAGTTGTAGCCCCGGTCGCTGCCGCTGTCGATGACGTCGCCGGCCGCCGTTTGCGAGCAGCCGTGCAGCACCAGCACCAGCGCGCGCTTGCCGCCCAAAGCCGGCGCGCTGGCCGGCCAGTAGTAGTAGCCGGTGAGGGCGCCGCCGTTGACGCTGTCGCTGGCCCAGGTCTGGTTGCTGCTCCAGGCGCCGGGACCGGCCTGGACCTGGGCCTGGGCGGCGCAAGGCGAGAGCGCGGCAACGACTGCCAGCGAAGCGGCGGCCTGGCGCGCTGTACGTGAAAGGGAAAAGAGCATTCGAGCCTCCTGCGTGAGTCACTGCGATGGAACCGGGCGCGGGAGCGTGACGACGCCACCCGGCAACCGGAATCGGGAACACGGATACATCAGGCAGCCGCGAGCAACGCTAGGAGGATGGCGTGGGAAGGATATGCATGGCTTGTCTCCGCTGTTTTGATTGTGGTGGCGATGCGAAGTTGCAAACCCGCAGTCGCCAACGCATTCTAGGCCGAGCAGAAGCCGGTGCAAGCGGCGCGCAAGCACCCTGTTTGTGCGGTTTTGCACAGGAAAATAAAAACCGGGGCGCATGGCCCCGGTCTGCACTGCACGAATGTGAGGTGCTCAGTCGCGCATCAACTCGGCGATCATCTTCACCGGCGCATTGCCATAGCTGAGGAACTGGTCGTGGAACTGCTTCTGGTTGAAGCGGTCGCCCAGCGCCTGCTTGCGCTGCTCGCGCAGTTCCAGGATCTCGCTGTAGCCGCTGTAGTAGCTGGTCAGCTGCACCGACGACAGCTGCACGCGGCGCCACTTCTCGGTTGCTTCCTGGCGCGTCTGGAAGGCCTGGTTCACCAGCAGGTCCATCGCCGCTTCCTGGCGCATGCCGAGCACGTGCACCGAGTAGTCGAGGATGGTGTTGGTCACGCTGCGCAGGTTCCACTTCGAGTACATCAGCCACATCTCGGGCGCGTTGCCGCCATAGCCGGATTCGAGCATCATGCGCTCGCCGTACACGGCCCAGCCTTCGACCATGGCGCCGTTCCCGAACAGGGATTTGACCAGCGACGGCGAACGGTTCGCGTGCACCAGCTGGGCATAGTGGCCGGGGATGGCTTCGTGGATGTTCAGGATCTGCAAGATCCACTCGTTGTACTCGCGCAGGCTGCTCTCGGCCTGTTCGGCCGACAGTCCGTCCAGCGGCGTCACGTTGTAGTAGGTGCGGTCCTTCGGACGGTAAGGGCCCGGCGCGTCGATGCTGGCGCCGGCCACGCCGCGCTGGTACATCGGCGTCTCCCTCACCTCCAAAGGCTTGTTCGGATCGAGCGTGAGCAAATCGTGCTTGATCACCCAGTCCTGCAGCTCCGGAATCTGGCGCCGGATCTCGGGCAGGAAGTTCTCGCGCGCGACGTGGCGGCTGGAGAGCTTGTCGATCAGCAGGCCGATCTTCTTGAAGCGGTCGTTCGGTTTGCTCACGCCGGCCATGTAGCGCGGCCAGAGTTCGTCGGAGATCGTGTCCATGCGCGCCAACAGCTCCTCGCGCGTGCGCAGGGCCTTGCGGAAGGTCTGTTCGGCGCTGCTGGCCGACTGGATCTCGAGCGCGAACTTCTGCTCGTACAGCGCCTTGCCCAGCCTGAACGGACGCGCTTGTCCGCTTTGGGCCAGGGTCTTGTCCATCTTTTCCAGGTAGTCCACGTAGCCCAGCACCGCGCTGCCGGCATTCGCGATGCGCTGCGCGAAGATCGCCTTCTCCTGGGCATTCAGGATCGATTCCTGGGCCGCCTGGCCGAGGTCGGCCAGCACTGCCATCGTGCCCGGCGCCTGGGCGATCGCCAGTTGCGTGTGTTCGCGCGTCGGGTTCTTGATCGTCGTCTGCGCCGCCTGGTAGTAGGCAGGCACGTCGGCCAGGCGCTTGAGGAGGGTGCGCAGGCGCTGCGGCTTCGCGGCGTAGTCGGTGTTCAGGATCAGGTCGAGCGGCTGCGCCACGTTGTACAGCGACGGGTTCCATTCGAACTCGCGCAGCGTGGTCAGGCGCCAGCGATCGGTCTCGAGTTTATTGACCAGGAGGGCGACGTCGGTGCGCTGGCGCGGCGACATCTGACGCTGGTCGAGCTTGCGGAATTTTTCCAGCCACTCGCTGGCAAAGGCCAGCTTCTTGGCGCGCGTGGCGTCGTCGGGAATGGTGAGATTCGCGGCGGCGTCGAATTTGCCGACCGAGATGCCGCCTTCGGGATCGACGCGCCAGAGCGCAGTCAGGTACTGCATGCCGTACGAATCGGCGCGGCGGTCGAGGCGTTTTTCGGAACCGCTGGACTTTGCTGCAACGGCAGTGGTCGCGGTTGCCGCTGCGGCGGCGGCGACAGCCTTGCCCTTCGACTTGCCCTTGGCGGCGGGCGCCTTGGTCTTGGAAGACGCTTTGGATTTGACTACTTTCGTCGCCTTCGGCTTGGCGCTCTTGGTCTGCTTGGCGCTGGCGGGCGCCAGCGCGAGGCTGGCAAGCATGACTGCCAGCGCGAGTTTCGTTTTCATCATCG
>Ga0265780_10011769_pt1 | contig 10319 bp, 7 predicted proteins | sample P1T30metagenome_FD_192432 | JGI IMG/M metagenome (GOLD analysis project Ga0265780, IMG submission 192432) | Plant litter microbial communities from East Loma Ridge, Irvine, California - P1 T30 | ecosystem: Environmental > Terrestrial > Plant litter > Unclassified | place: USA: California... | reverse complement strand
AAATATATATTCTGCATTTTATATTGTTTTTCGGAACGTTAATATTCCATGTTTCATTTATGTTATCCCCATTTGGAGTAAAGAATTTGGGAAACTGTATCACTATATAGTTTGGGACTATATCGACTACAATTTCAGAAAGCGGACTTTCACAATCATTAATTCTTTGGCTAACATAATATTTTATTTGTCCTATTTGATTTGATTTTGGAATTACGGGCAACTTTGTTATTCGTTTCAATTCTTCATCATACCATGTCAGATTACTTCCTGCAGCTGTAAGCGGAAAGGTGATATCATTATGATTGTATATAACAGGGGATTGTACAAGCGGTGCGGCAGGTGCCGGGTTAATAATTACTTTAATAGTGGCTCTTGAACTTTCACAGCCATTAATTGAAGTTTGGCTAACATAATAAACGCTGTCTGCTGAAGGCAGGGGTGCTACTGTGCTTCCTGTTCCACCTGATAACTGAGTGTACCACATTAATTTTGTTCCGATAGCAGATAATCGGCTAATTATGTCTTCTTCACAATATATTACGGGAGATATTACTGTAGGTGCCAGTGGTGTACTTTCTATAGTAACAGTTATTGGTATTTTTGCGCTTTCACACCCATTTATTGTTTGAGAAACATAATAAATAACAGTCCCAGGCAATGATGTATCGGGAATAGGCGATACAGTGTTACCAACTGTAGTATTAAAAGTGTTGTACCATAAAAGGCCGCTTCCGTTAGCCTCTAGAGGTTGGGCTACTTCATTCTGGCAAAAAGAAACATCATGGGGAATAGCTAATGGTACCACAGTTTTAGCTATTGTAACATTTAGTGCATCGGATATGCATCCATAAATATTTTTAATTTTAATGTTGTAATTGTCTTCTGCTAACCCCTCAAGGTAATTTTGCGAGCTCCATGTTGTACCATTATCAAAACTGAATTCAATTGCCATAGGATTAGTTACTGTAATTGTACCTGTAGTATTATCACAGTCGGGCTGAATTGTTACAACGACAGGTATAGAGGGTTTACCTGAGTCGTTAATGACTGCCTGCGTTGCAGGAGATTCACAACCTTCAGTATTTATTGTTTTAACCAAATAAGCTCCAGGTAACAATTGACCTGAAACAGGATTTTGAGACCATGTAGTTCCATTATCAAAACTGTAAGAGGATGCGGTTTCATTTATTGTAATTGTACCAGTATTTGCTGAGCATGTTGGTTGCATAACTAATATTTGAGGAGCTGCAGGTTCTGTTCCGGGATAGTTTATTGTAATAATCGCAGGGTCAGAATTGCATCCCATATCATTTTCAGAAATTACATAATACGTTCCCGGTGAAAGAGGACCAGAATCTTTACTTGTTCCCCAGGTTGCACCATTGTTAAAGCTATAATTGTACGCTGTTGATGTTATTTTTATAGAACCTGTAGGCTGTGTACAGTTTGAAGGCTGCGTTACTATTACTTCTGGTATAGCTGGCGAAGGTATTGTTTGCATTACTTCAACCTCTGTTATTTTAGAAATACAGCCCTGCAGGTTTTTAAACATAAGTTTATAAATATGTCCGGGTATCAAATTATAAAGCGTATTGTTTGTAGTCCATGTAAGGCCTCCATCAAAACTATATCCGGCAGCAGTTTCCTCAATGGTTATATGGCTATAAGGTAATGATTCTACACATAATACTTGTGCAGAGCTATGTAATGGTGCTTTTAGTGTTGGTATAGTTTCAAGTAAAACGGTTTGAGGCATAGATATACATGCATCACTATTTTTTGTGAGCAATATATAATTTCCCGGTGGCAGGTTGCTTTTTACCGGATATGTTTGCCAGCTGGCTCCATTGTCAAAGCTATACTGGAATGCTGGTGTTGTAATGGTAATGCTGCCTGTAGTTTCACAAACAGGTTGTATGGCATTATATGCAGGTGGTTGACTACTGTTTACATATACTGTTATTGAATTTCTTGTGTTGCATGCATCGTTTCGTTTCAATACGATATCATCAATAGCGAAATCGTTACCTAAGGCAGATTGCTGGGTATTTCGAATTCCGACAGATATAATATCCGCTATCCCGGGTGTAATAAATGTAAAACTAAATTTTGTCCAGTTGCCGCATATTGCTGCTACAGTAGGTGTAGATTCTACAGTAGTTGAATTACTATTAACTGTAGCCTGAAATCTTGAAAGATTTGAAGGACTTAATGACTGTACCCAAAAACTAAATGTATAGTTGGCATTACCATCTATAGGTACTATCTGTTCCCAAACCATACCTGTCTCATCATATGGAGCGCCATTTGCAGCAAGCATCATTCCATTTCCTGTTGTATGATCGGTGCAGGGCATAAAACCTGCATTCCATTGAGATGGATTTGATACTACACCATAACTTTGGGGTGTATTTGAAGAGTCAGTTGTTCTGTAAACATACCGGGTGTCGAAACCAATATTTCCAAGTGAAAAATCTCCATTAAATATAAGGTTTGTACCGGTTTGAGAACTACCTGTTACTGTGTACTTGGTATTTTGCAAAGGTGAAACTGTAACAGATGATAATCCTGAATTATTTGTAAGCAAAGGGTCTGGCGGCAAAGCAGACCATTTATAATTAGTATCTCCAGAAGCAGTAAGTGTGACCGAACTTCCGGAACATATTCCCTCATCATCTCCTGCTGAAAGATGCGGTTCAGGTATAGATATGGTTACGGGTTTTGTTATTGATATACCATTAGCATCAGTTATCGTTAAGTTATAATTTCCCGCAGGCAAATTAAACTGGCCATTGTTGTTCTCTTCGGTAACAGGGCCTGAAATACTATATTTGTATGGTGATGATCCTCTTGTATATACTGTTAAAAATGATGTTGAACTATTTCTACAAGCATCATACGCTAATGAATATGTGAATGAAAAAGGGTATGTTAGTTCTATATCATCAATCGCGAAATCATTACCTAAACTACTGTGATTATTATTCCATAGATTTATATGTACACATTTACTTGTTGCAACAAAAGAGTAACTAACCCTTTTCCATTCTGCCATTGGTAATGGTGCCATTGTTGCTCCCTGTACAAGAGTTAAAGAGGAAGCATTTTCAATAGATATACCAATATCCGCTAGTGTTGCGGGACCTATACACATTGTTGAAACAGATTTTATCCAGTAACTAAAAATGTAAGTTTCTCCCACTATTAAAGCACATGTGCCGTTACCACTATTAAAAATGTTTAAAAAAGACTGTTGTCCGGATGTTGTGTTTCCATCAATAACAAGCATTTTACCAAGTCCTGTAGTATGGTCATTACCATTCAAAAAATCAACATTAAAATTTTTGGGATTATTAATTACACCGTATTGTCCGGGGCTTGAAAAACCAGAAGGTGCTATTATCTCGGTGTAACCAGCTCCATCGACCGTATACCAGGGGATGTTGTATTCAAAATCACCATCATATAAATAATTTTGTGCCTGTAATTTAAGTATAGAAAATAGTAGTAAGAATAAATATAACACAAAAAATAAACGTTTCCTCATGACACAAAATTGATTTGATGGTAGTTTACAATGCTTTATCATTTAAGATAAGCTATTAGTCATTGTCGGCGAAATTAAATAAAAAGATAAAATTAACAACACTGAATTTATTTGATATCAATTTTCCAATAATCCAATTTTTACCTACTTTTACAAACCAAACACAATACCGCATTATGAGCCACAAAATATTGCTTACTTCAAGAGAAGTCAATATCATCCTTAACCGTTTGGCCTGCCAGTTAATTGAAAAACATCTCGATTTTTCAGATACCGTACTTATTGGGCTTCAGCCACGCGGGCGTTTTCTTGCAGAGCGTATTAAAAAATTACTGGAAGAAGAATATAACGTAACAGGGATAGAGCTTGGTTTCTTAGATATAACTTTTTTCAGGGATGATTTTCGCCGTTCAGACAAGCCTTTAGAGGCCAACAGGACAGAGATAGATTTTCTTGTTGAAAATAAAAAAGTGGTTTTTATAGACGATGTACTTTACACAGGCCGCAGCATTCGTGCGGCACTTACCGCAATACAGTCGTTTGGGCGACCGGCAGAAATTGAACTTTTAGTTTTAATAGATCGCCGCTTTAGCCGACACCTGCCAATTCAGCCAGATTATCGTGGTCGCCAGGTAGATGCTATAAACGACGAGAAAGTAAAAGTGTCGTGGAAAGAGCACGACGGAGAAGACAGTGTTTTTTTAATATAAGGCTTAACTGCAACAGTAACTACAATGAAAGAATTAAGCGTTAATCATTTATTAGGAATAAAATATATCAACAAAAACGATATCGACCTTATTTTTGAAACTGCCGATCAATTTAAAGAAGTAATAAACCGACCGATTAAAAAGGTTCCCTCACTCAGTGATATAACCATTGCCAATATTTTTTTTGAGAACAGTACAAGGACTAAACTGTCGTTTGAACTGGCACAAAAAAGGCTTTCTGCCGATGTGATAAGCTTTTCTGCAGCACAATCATCAGTTAAAAAAGGAGAAACGCTTATAGATACCGTAAACAACATACTTTCTATGAAGGTAGATATGGTAGTTATGCGTCATGAAAGGCCGGGAGCGGCACATTTTCTTTCTAAAAATGTAAATGCAAGTATAGTAAATGCAGGAGACGGTGCCCACGAACACCCAACGCAGGGGCTGCTTGATTCATACACAATTAGGGAGAAATTAGGTGAAGTAGGTGGTAAAAAAGTGGTAATTGTGGGTGATGTACTTCACTCAAGGGTAGCACTTTCTAACATATTTGCTTTGCAGATGCAGGGTGCCGAAGTTAAAGTTTGCGGACCAAAAACACTTATTCCTAAATATATAGAATCGCTTGGTGTAAAAGTTGAGCCAAACCTACGTAAGGCTTTAGAATGGGCAGATGTTGCCAATATGCTAAGAGTTCAGAACGAAAGGCTTGATGTTAACTATTTTCCGTCAACTCGCGAATATGCACAACAGTATGGTGTGGATAAAGCATTGCTTGATTCGTTAAATAAAGAAATTATTATCATGCACCCCGGACCTATAAACCGTGGGGTTGAGATAACCAGTGATGTTGCCGATTCTCAGCAGTCGGTTATATTAGAGCAGGTAGAGAATGGTGTAGCCGTAAGGATGGCAGTTATTTATCTACTGGCTTCTAAAATTAAACAGTAAAAGTTTATTGTCGCAGTCACAGTTTTTAGTCTGCTACTATTAAAATATTCTGAAGAGAAGTTATAGTTGGTATTCAACTTTGTAACTTAGCTTCTTTGCAACGCAGTAACTCAAAAAAATGAAAGTAGAAGAAAAAGGACATACTGTTATAATTAAAGATACACAGGGTGATTACAATGCGTTTCTTGAAAAAGTAACATCAGAATATAATACCTTTAAAGAACGCAATATCGTTCTTGATGTTAGCCAGGATAAAAATATCGGGCTTACTGATATTTTATCTTTTCTATCTTTATCAAATAAACACAGAAAGGCAAAAAAATCTTTTGTGCTTGTAGCATCTGATATTGACTTTAACGAAGTACCCGATGAAATGGTAGTTGTACCTACAGTATTAGAGGCAAACGATATCATTGAGATGGAAGAAATAGAAAGAGATTTAGGTTTCTAAAAATTTGATTATTTATAATTTTCTATTGTTTAGGGTTATATGGGTAATCTTTAAACCCTGAACCTTAAATATACAAAAATGAATTTAACTGTACTTGGCTGTTATGCCGCCACCCCAAGAACCATGACTAATCCTACATCTCAGGTATTGGAAATGAAAAACAGGATGTTCCTGATAGATTGCGGGGAAGGCACGCAGGTACAGCTAAGGAAACATAAGCTTAAATTCTCACGCATAAACCATGTGTTTATTTCCCATTTGCATGGTGATCACTTTTACGGACTTATAGGACTGGTATCTACGTTTTCGCTGCTTAACCGCCAATCCGACTTACATATATACGGACCAAAAGGCATCAAGGAAGTTACGCTTTTGCAGTTAAAATTTTCTGCTTCATGGACTAGTTATAATCTTTATTTTCATGAACTTGACAGTAAAGAATCTCAGGTGGTTTTTGAAGATGATAAAGTAATTGTAAGCACTATTCCGCTTTCACACAGAGTGTATACCAATGGTTATCTTTTTCAGGAAAAATCGGGTGACAGAAAACTAAATCTTGATGCAGTTAATGAATATGGTATAGAGACCTGCTATTATAATAAGATTAAAAGTGGCGGGGACATGAAGTTGGATGATGGCACGGTGATAGCTAACGATTTGCTTACCTTCGATCCGCTTCCTGCTAAAAGCTATGCGTTTTGTTCTGATACAAAGTATGATGAAAGCATTGTGTCGTTAATCAGGGATGTTGATGTTTTATATCATGAAAGCACATTTCTTGATACAGAAGAACATCTGTGTGAAAAAACAATGCATTCTACGGCAAAACATGCTGCGGCCATAGCATTAAAAGCGAACGTTAAGCAATTAGTGCTTGGGCATTTTTCTACACGATATGGCTCTATCGAACCTTTTAAAGAAGAAGCTGAAACTATTTTCCCAAATGTTGAGCTAGCTGATGATGGGAAAATATTTGAATTTTAATAAAAATACAACACTCTACATTTTAACTTTTGAAATATGACTGACCTAAGCAATTACCGCCGATCTTACGAAAAAAGCGAACTTACAGAAGATCATATTCCGGAAGACCCGATGAATCTTTTTAAAAAATGGTTTATAGAGGTAGAAGAATATAATGGATCTGGAGAAGTTAATGCTATGACGGTTTCCACTTTTGGACTGGATGGTTTTCCTAAATCCCGTGTAGTATTACTTAAACAATATACGTATGAAGGTTTTATCTTCTTTACTAATTATGATTCGGAAAAAGGTAATGCTATAGCTTTTAATCCTAATATTTGCCTCTCCTTTTTTTGGGAGGGAATGGAACGCCAGGTTATTATTAAAGGTAAAGTTGAAAAGGTTTCTAAAAACATATCAGATGGTTATTTTGAAAGCCGACCGGAGGGTAGCAGGCTTGGTGCAATTGTATCACCTCAAAGCCAGGTTATACCATCAAGGGAGTATTTAGAAAATAATCTGAAAAATCTTGAAAAAGAATTTGAAGGTAAAAATATACCACGTCCTGAAAATTGGGGTGGTTACCTTGTAAAGCCTGTAGAAGTTGAATTTTGGCAGGGGAGGCCCAACCGTTTACACGATAGGATAAGATACAAACTTCAGGATGATTTTTCATGGAAAATTGAACGACTTGCTCCATAGCCTGAAATTTTAATAGCAAATTAACATATTATAGGGAAACTGGCTTTGTTATTTTACGGATATTTAATTTATTGGTACATAACTATTAAACCTATAAAGCGTATGAAAAATTTAATTCTGATCCGCCACGCGAAGTCAAGCTGGGAAGCACCGCTGGAGGATAAAGACCGCCCTTTATCAAAAAGGGGGATTAATGATGCGCATCTTGTAGCGTCTGAAATTGAAGAACACTTACCGAAGTCATATATTGTGTGGAGCAGCACAGCAAAACGTGCTAAAAATACAGCTTATATATTTGCAGAAAACCTGTCTATACCTTTAGAAACTATAATTTTTAAAGATGACCTATATACATTTGATGCGAAAAGCCTTGAAGATGTCATAAAAAGCTGCAATAATCAATTTGATAACCTAATTCTTTTTGGACATAACGACGCTATTACTAATTTTGTTAATACCTTTGGGAACCAAGCTGTAGAAAACGTACCTACTGCTGGCTTTGTATCCCTTTCCTTTCAGCAAAGTGACTGGAAAGATATCCGAAAGGGAAAAATAGAAAAAGTATTATTTCCAAGCGAATTAAAGAAACATGATCCACCACTCACCGGTAAACCGGTACATTGATAGAGAAAAAAGCTGGCTGGCGTTTAACGCAAGAGTATTGCAGGAAGCAGGAGACGATAAAGTGCCTCTGCTGGACAGATTAAGATTCTTAGGAATATTTTCAAACAATTTTGATGAATTTTTCAGGGTGCGTTACGCTGCCATACGCCGTTTGAGCCTTAGCGGACAAACCGGTGAGAAGATTCTTGGCGGTATTTCTGCCCAACAGCTTCTTACAGAGATTACCGATATTGTTATTGAACAGCAGTCGGAAAGTTTACGTATTCTAAGCGTTATTGAAAAGGAACTTGAGAAGGAAAATATTTTTATGGTTAACGAAACCCAGCTCACAAAAGAGCAGGAGAGTTACATAAAAGATTTTTTTATTCAAAAAGTGAGTCCTGAACTGGTTACCATTATACTTAACAACCTTGACGAATTTCCGTTATTAAAAGATACATCGGGCTATCTTGCTGTGAAACTCGTAATGAGGCCTAAAATTCTTCCGGGTCATCATGAGCCAACGCAGGAAGTTCGTTATGCGGTAATAGAAATGCCTAAAACCGTTAACAGGTTTGTGATACTGCCATCTAATACAGATAAGCAGTATATTATTATGCTTGATGATGTTATACGTCTTAATCTGAATGGGATATTTAATATATTCAGATGTGATAACATTGCAGCGCACATGATAAAAATTACCCGTGATGCCCAGCTGGAAATTGATAGTGACCAGAGCAAAAGCTTAATGGAAAAAATTTCTACCAGTGTTAAAGACAGACGTATTGGCGAGCCTGTACGTTTTGTTTACGATCAGGCGATAGGTGAAGATACACTTGATTTTTTCCTGACACGTATGGAAATCGATTCATCCGATAGTATTATCCCGGGAGGAAGATACCATAACAGGCGTGATTATATGGATTTCCCTAATTTGGGAAGACAGGATCTGCTTTATCAGAAAAATGTTCCATTACCTGTACCCGGACTTAGCCTAGAAGGGAGTATAATTCATAAAATAAGAGAGAAAGATTATCTGCTAAATGCACCTTATCAGTCGTTTGCTTATGTAATTAAATTTTTACGTGAGGCAGCACTTGATCCCAAAGTTACTTCAATCAGTATAACATTATACAGGCTTGCGAGAAATTCACAGATAATAAGCTCACTTATTAATGCTGCTAAAAATGGAAAGAAAGTTACAGTTCAGATTGAGCTTCAGGCACGTTTTGACGAAGCCAGTAATATATCATATGCTGAGCAAATGCAAACCGAAGGCATCAACCTGATATTTGGTGTTAAAGGCCTGAAAGTACACAGCAAAATTTGCGTTGTAGAACGTATGGAAATGGGCAGGATTAAACGTTATGGCTTTATCTCAACCGGTAACTTTAACGAATCAACTGCTAAAATATATACAGATGTTACATTGTTTACGAGTCACCAGCAGATATTAAAGGAAACACAAAGGATATTTGAATTTTTTGAAGTAAACTATCGTGTACACAGGTATAAGCATCTTTTCGTATCGCCACATTATACCCGAAGTAAATTTTATAAGCTGATTGATAGGGAAATACTTAATGCAATTGCAGGTAAAGAAGCGTATATAAAATTAAGGATGAACAGCCTTACCGATTTTAAAATGATCGATAAGTTGTATGAAGCAAGTAGGGAAGGAGTAAAAATTCAGCTTATTATACGTGGAATATGTTGTTTGATACCGGGTATTGCTGGTATGAGTGAAAACATCGAAGCCATAAGCATCGTAGATAATTATCTGGAACACTCAAGGGTATATATGTTTGCTAATTGCGGCGATCCTGAAATCTATATTTCATCTGCCGACTTTATGACCAGAAACCTTGATGCAAGGGTAGAGGTTACCTGTCCAATCTATGATCCTGAAATAAAACAGGAGTTGCTTGATACTTTTGAGATTGGCTGGAAAGCTAATGTAAAAGCCAGGCTGCACTCTGAAACTCTGGAAAATAAATACAGGAAGAAACCTGATGAAAAGCCTTTTCGCGCACAGCTGGAAACCTACAATTATTACAGAAATAAATTAGACGTTATTTACGAACAGTTATAAGTGATTCATTTAGTACCTAAAAGACTAAGTGCTTAAGCCACTCAGAGAATGATTACAATAAAAAAATATGCTGCTATAGATATTGGCTCAAATGCCATGAGGTTACTTATATCTAATATTGTAGAGCAGGAAGGTGTAGCGCCGCAGTTTAATAAAAGTTCGCTTGTAAGGGTACCGGTGCGCCTTGGACAGGATGCTTTTACTGTGGGCGAAATTACCGAAGAGAATATTGAGCGTATGGTAGATTCTATGAAAGCCTTTAAACTCCTGATGAAAGTGCATAAAGTAGAA
>Ga0265780_10011768_pt1 | contig 10319 bp, 7 predicted proteins | sample P1T30metagenome_FD_192432 | JGI IMG/M metagenome (GOLD analysis project Ga0265780, IMG submission 192432) | Plant litter microbial communities from East Loma Ridge, Irvine, California - P1 T30 | ecosystem: Environmental > Terrestrial > Plant litter > Unclassified | place: USA: California... | reverse complement strand
AGACGCGACCCTTCGCGTCTCGGCGCTCGCGCCGCTTGCCGGTAATTGTTCGCTGAACTCGTTCAATGCTGAGACGCGAAGGGTCGCGTCTCTACATCATACGGCCGGATGCCGTAGGCTTGCGTTCCTTCGACCTGTCACGTCGCCTTTTGGCACAACGCAAGCCGCCCGTTGCTCCGGCTTTTTTCTGAATAAAACGCGCTGGTGCCGTAGCACCGCCTTACTTCGGTTCGACCCCAACCGCTGGCAATTGCTGGCGGCCGCACAAATTCTGGAGTGCAAAAACGTGGGCGTTGCGCCCGTCGCCCGGCCCGTTTTATTTCTTTTTCATCATCAACGACTGAGGTCCAAATGAGCGCCTCAGCCTCGTGCAACGACCATTCTCATGGCCTCACAACTACGCGGCAACGACCTCCGAAACCTCGGTTTCCCGGAGGGCCGCGCTATCGGGCTCGCGCTGGCACAATTGCAGCGCAAGCACCTTAAGAAACTCTCTCAAACCGACCAGCTAGCCCTGCTAGGTCACCTCATTGCCAACCCCAACGACTACCTCACTCACCTCGACTGGAGCCACACGGCTGCCGCCCTGCTGCCCCCGCCCAACCGTCACATCAGCCTGGTGGAGCGCAAGGAATACGCCGTGTTCGGGGCCGAGCACATCGACCCCAGCGCCATCCACCAGATGGAAACGGCCATGAAGTTGCCCGTGACCGTGGCCGGCGCGCTCATGCCCGACGCCCACCACGGCTACGGTCTGCCCATCGGCGGCATACTGGCGACGGATAACGCGATAATTCCCTACGCCGTGGGCGTCGACATCGGCTGCCGCATGGCGTTGTCGGTGTTCGATTTGACACCCAAATACCTCGCCCAGCGCACCCAGGAGCTGCGCAGCCTGCTGCTCGAAAACACCCGTTTCGGCAGCGGCCGGGGCTGGGAGCGGGGCCAGCGCCTCGACCACGCCGTGCTCGACCGGTCCGAGTTTCAGGAAATTCCCTTCCTGAAAAATAAGCTCGATAAAGCCGCCGAGCAGGTTGGGACTTCCGGCTCCGGCAACCACTTCGTGGAGTTCGGCATTGTCGAAATCACCGACGTGGAAAACGAGTTGGGCGTGCCCGTGGGCCAGTACCTGGGCGTGCTTTCGCACTCCGGCTCGCGGGGCCTGGGCGCGGGCATTGCTGAGCGCTACACCAAGCTCGCTAAGGACGTGTGCCAGCTGCCCGGCGAAGCCCAGCACCTCGCCTGGCTCGGCCTCGACACCGAAGCTGGCCAGGAATACTGGGCCGCTATGACCCTGGCCGGCGACTACGCCTCAGCCTGCCACGAGCAAATTCACCGCCGTCTGGCCAAAGCCCTCGGCGAAAAGCCCCTGGCGAAAGTGGAAAACCACCACAACTTCGCTTGGAAAGAGCGCCTGGCCGATGGCCGTGAGGTCATCACGCACCGCAAAGGGGCCACGCCGGCGGGTTCGGGCGTGCTCGGCATCATCCCCGGTTCGATGACGGCCCCTGGCTTCATCGTGCGCGGCCGGGGCGTGGCGGAGTCGTTGGCTTCGGCCTCGCACGGGGCGGGCCGGCTGATGTCGCGCACCCGCGCCAAGGCCGAGCTGGGCGAAGGCCAAGTGCGTAAATACCTCGCCGACCACGGCATCGAGCTAATCGGTGGCGGGCTGGATGAAGCGCCCCAGGCCTACAAAGACATCCGCGCCGTAATGGCCAGCCAGCGCGAGCTGGTGGATGTGCTGGGCTCCTTCACCCCGAAAATCGTGCGGATGGACGGGGCGTAACTCGCCGCGTGCCGGCCTACGAGCTGTGCAGCACAAATTTCAAAATGACCCTGACTATCAAATAGTCAGGGTCATTTTGTTTATACTGATTCCGCCACAGCTGATGCTGAGCGCGGCAATTGGGTAGCAGGTAATATGCTGGTTTTATACTGCTAATAGTGACAAGTAAGTGGTTGAGCCATTCATTCAGCAATGGCTCGACCACTTGCTTGTTGAGGGGTTTCCATCGAGTTTGGTGTGACATTAATCACATTCATTTTGTGATTTGCCTCCTTCGCCCGCCCTTGGCAAGCGCCCCAATTTTGCATCGTCAACAAGCAGCAAGGCCTTCTGCTAGTCACTGCGAAAAGAGCCTAATCTGGAAGTCGAGCCGTGCCGGCAATTCGGTTTCTATTCTGGAAAGGCTATTTCACAAGCACCCGAAAAGGCACTCTATGCTTGCCTATTAACCCAACCACTTTCACGTGTTATGAAAAACTTCCCAAAGGTTATTCTGCTCCTGGCCGCCATTTGCCTGCTGAGGCAGCCCAGTACGGTTCACGCTCAAACAAGCAAAAAATTAGTTAATCCCCAACCCGCTCTCCAAATGAAACACATTCTTTTTATCGTTACCAACGTAGCCGAAATTGGCCCCAAACACCGCAAAACCGGCTATTTCTTCCCCGAAGTGGCCCACCCGTACCACGAGTTCACGCAGCAGGGCTACACTGTGGATTTTGCGACACTCAACGGCGGTATTCCTCCCTATGATGGCTACGATGCCAACGACCCACTCCAAAAGGAATTCCTTGGCAGCAAAGGCTTTGCGCGCCTCAACAACAGCCGCAAGCTGAGCGAAGTGGACGCCAGTCTCTACGATGCGGTGTTTATTCCGGGCGGGCTCGGGCCGATGGTGGACATTGCCCAGGACCCCTTGGTGAAAAAAACCGTGGCCGAAGTGTATGAGCGCGGCCAGGTGCTCGGGGCTGTGTGTCACGGGCCGGTGGCACTCCTCAATGCGAAACTCTCCAATGGGAAATACTTGGTCGACGGTAAGCGCATCTCCTCCTTCACCGATGAGGAAGAAAAAGACTACGCTATTGCTGACGTGCCTTTCCTGCTGGAGCAAGCGCTCCGTGACCAAGGAGCGCGCTTTGCTGAAGTAGGGCCCTGGCAGCCCCTGAGCGTAGTCGACGGCCTGCTGGTAACCGGCCAGAATCCAGCCTCTGCGACGGCCGTGGCCCGCGATATCATCAAGCTGCTGGAAGCAAAGTCCACCACGGCTTCGGCCAGCAAGAAGCTAACGACAGCCTCTGTAAGCAACTAAATCAATTACGGCGGGAGGCGTGCCCCTCTGCGGAAACGGGCACGCCTTCTCCGAAGGTCCTAAATACCAAATCACCAGTCACATGGAAGATAACAAAGTGTTTTATATGGTCAAGTGGCAGGTTCAGCCGGGCCAGGAGGAAGTAGTTCGCCAGGCCCTCCAGCAGCTGGTGGCGCAGAGCCGGACGGAACCGGGCTGCCTGTACTACCAGCCCCACGTAAGTACCGCGCAGCCGGACCAGATATATCTCTACGAAGCCTACGCCAGCCCCGCCGCGGCGGCGGCTCATCGGGAAACAGATTACTTCCAGAAAATCGTGCTGGGGACCATCGTCCCGCTGCTGCTCACCCGCGAGGTGGTGGCCGTCAGCCCGCTTACTGAAGTGGTGAATTCCCGCTTCTAGTAGCGTTTAGGAGCGCCGAAGGCGACTAAGCGTCTCGCGGGTTACGCCCAAATAGGCCGCTATATCCTGTTTCGGTACGCGTTGGGAAAGATTGGGATAAAGCTTGAGTAGTTTTTCGTACCGTTCCTGCACGCTTAGGTTCATGCCGGCCAGAATGCGCTGCTGCATGGCAATAAAGCCCGACGTGATTTTCAGCCGGAAGAAGTGCTCTATCTTATGCATCTCGGTGCACAGCTTATCCCGGTTAGCCAGCGAAATAGTCAACAGCTCCCCCTCTTCCAGGCTGCTGATGAGCATAGTGGCCGGCACTTGGTTGAAGAACGCCTGATAGTCGCTTATCCACCAGTCTTCCAATGCAAACTGGATGATATGCTCTTTCCCTTCCCGGTCAATATTAAAGGCCTTTAGACAGCCCTTGATGACAAAAAACTCGTGCAAAACCGGCTCACCTTCCTCAATCAGAAATTGGTGTTTACGAATCTTCTTGGGGGTAAAATGAGCCAGTATATAATCGAATTCCTCATCCATAAGCGGCGTGATTTTCTCGAAATGTTGGCGGAGAGGATGGAGCATGAGGCAGTAAAAACAACTCAGGTTTCAGGTGTCTGACTGAAGAGTTGAGTAAACATAAAAATGGCCGCGTAAAAAAGGTGAGTATGAGAAGTTTTTTCCTGAGCATAGGAAAAGCCCCAGCCTCCGAACAGCCGCATCAGAATTCGTCCTGGTTCATCTAATCATCACCTTGTGCCATAAAAATTGCCCACCATTAGCTGCTGCGAAGGCTCACCATACTGGCTTCTCTATAAGTTCAGATGCTTCCTCGAACCGAGCAGATTCTGGTGCAGCGCTGCCGCTAGCCTGCTAGGCACCTGAAATCCGATAAGCAAGTCTGTTTTTCTCTTAAAAACCCCTCAACCGTATGTCTTCTTTCCCCCAACTCGCCCTGGCAGCTCTGGCGGCCTTACCGCTAGCAATGTCCACTTCAGGTCCGGCCGCAGCGCCAGTTACCACCACCGGCGTTAAAAATATTGTGCTGGTCCACGGCGCTTTTGCCGATGGCTCTAGCTGGGCCAAAATCATTCCGTTGCTGGAGGCCAAAGGTTACCACGTCACCGCGGTTCAGAACCCGCTGACTTCGCTGGCCGATGATGTAGCCGCCACTAAGCGCGCCATCGCCCTGCAAAATGGCCCTGTGCTCCTGGTTGGGCACTCGTGGGGAGGTTCCGTTATCACCGAAGCGGGCAACGACGCCAGAGTGGCGGGCCTGGTGTACGTAGCCGCTGCTGCCCCCGAAGCCGGCCAAACCTTCGTCGATATGGCCCAGGCGGCCGCCCCGCCGCTCGGCGCCAACGCCTTCAAGCCCGATGCCGACGGCTTTTTGAGCCTCACGCATGAAGGAGCCATTCACGACTTCGCCCCGGACTTGCCGATGGCTGAACGGGAACTCATCTACGCCACACAGGGCCCATGGGCCAGCTCGTCTCCCACGAAAGACAAAATTTCGACGCCGGCCTGGAAGGTCAAGCCTTCCTGGTACGTCGTGGCCAGCGAAGACCGCATGATTAACCCCGACTTGCAGCGCACGCTAGCCAAGCGCTTAAACGCCACCACGCTGGTGCTCAAAAGCAGCCACGTACCCATGCTCTCGCAGCCCGCCAAAGTAGCGGCCTTCATCAGCGAAGCGGCGGAAAAAGTGGCCGTGAAATAGGTGTGCCTGGTTTCGTTTAGACGGGCATGCTTCCAAGATAAAAAGCCTCAACCGCTACAGTTGAGGCTTTTTTATTGCTTTTGCCTAATCTAAACATCACCCTCCCGGCGGCGTAGAAAAGCCTCACACCCTTTCCCACTCCCGCTATGGCAAACCAATTGCGCGGCAACGACCTCCGCAAAATCGGCTACCCCGAGGGCCCGGCCATCAACCGCGCCCTTGATGTGCTGGCCCAGAAGGAATTCAAGAAAATGGATAAAGGCAGCGCCCTGGCCCTGCTCAAACAAATCAAGGACGACCCGTTCAAGTACGTGCGCGATGAAAACTGGCGCCCGGTGGCCGAGGAGTTGGTGCCCCAGCCCACCCGCGATGTGGCCCTGAACCCGGCCATCAAAGACTACCGCCGCTACGGCAACGACTTCATCGAGGACGGCGCGCGCCGGCAGATGGACGTGGCCATGCAGCTGCCCATCACCCTCGATGGTGCGCTTATGCCCGATGCCCACCAGGGCTACGGCCTGCCCATCGGCGGCGTGCTGGCGGCCGATAACGCCGTGATTCCCTACGGCGTGGGCATGGACATTGGCTGCCGCATGGCGCTGTCGGTGTTCGAACTGCCGCCCAAGTACCTGGAGCAACGCCGTGACGAATTGCGCAAGCTGCTGTTGCACCATACCAAATTCGGCAATAAGGAGGTTTTCAAGAAAGTGAACACCGACGACCCCATTTTCGACCGGCCCGAGTTTCGGGAAATTGCCGTGGCGCGCCAGAAGCGGGAGTCGGCCGTGAAGCAGCTGGGCTCGTCGGGCTCCGGCAACCACTTCGTGGAGTTTGGCTTGGTTGATATTACGGAATCGAAAAATGACCTGGGCGTGCCGGTGGGGCAGTACCTAGGTGTGCTCTCACACAGCGGCTCGCGCGGGCTGGGCGCAGCCATTGCGCAGCATTACACCAAAGTGGCCATAGATAAATGCCCCCTGCCACCCGAGGCGCGGCACCTCGCCTGGCTGTCGCTCGATTCGCAGGAGGGGCAGGAATACTGGGCGGTCATGAGCCTGGCCGGCGATTATGCCTCGGCCTGCCACCACGACATTCACCGCCGCATCAGCCAGGCGCTGGGCGAAAAGCCGCTGGCGCAGGTCGAAAACCACCACAACTTCGCCTGGAAGGAAGTGCTAGCCAATGGCCGCACAGCCATTGTACACCGCAAAGGGGCCACGCCGGCGGGTGCGGGCGTGCTCGGCATCATCCCCGGCTCAATGACGGCGCCGGGCTTCATTGTGCGCGGGCGCGGCGAGCGGGAGTCACTCAACTCGGCGTCGCACGGAGCTGGGCGGCGCCTCTCGCGCACCCAGGCCAAGGCCAAAATCACCGAAGGCGAGCTGCGCCGCGAGCTGCGCGACCACGGCGTGGACCTGCTGGGCGGTGGCCTCGACGAGGCTCCGGCCGCTTACAAAGATATCCGCCAGGTCATGGCGCACCAACGTGAGCTGGTGGACGTGCTCGGTTCCTTCACGCCAAAAATCGTGCGGATGGATGGCGCATAAAAACCTTAAAGCCGGCAATCCAATCAGCTAAGATTAAGCGTAAATGAAGGCGTGTCTCTACAGGGGACAGTTGTTTTCATAGCTCGGAAAGCCTCTCGTCTTTGACGGGAGGTTTTTTAATAAAAAGTGAACCCATTTTGAGTAGAATAAAAAAGCCCTCACTGTTTCAGTGAGGGCTTTTTGTTTGGAGTCGGTAAGAGGCGAATGTCTACCAGATTATTGGACGACGAGTTTTTTGGCGATGATTCCGGCGGGGGAGTGGGCCTGGACGGAGTAGACGCCGGGGGCCAGTCCCTCCAGGGGCAGCTCCAGGGCTTCGGCGGCCCCGGCGGCCAGCGTGCGGGTGCGCACGGTGCGGCCCAGCTTGTCCACGACGGCGACCGTGGTGGGCCGGCCTTGGCGCAGGGCCGCGGGCAGGAGCAAGGTGGCGGTGGCGTGGGCGGGGTTGGGGTAGAGGCTGGCGAGCTGGGCCAGGGCGGCGGGGGCGGTGGCCAGCACGCGCGGCTGGGTGGTGAAGAGCAGGGCGTAGCGGCCGGCGGTGGCGGCGGGGCTGGCCAGGTTCAGCGAGAGCGCCGGCGCAGTGGCCAGGTCGGCGTAGGTGCCGGTGCGGGCGTCGCGCAGGTAGGCGCGGTAGGCGGCGGGCAGGTTGGCCAGGTGGTCGACGGCCAGGGTGTAGGTGCCGGGCGTGGCGGCGGCCAGGTGCAGGGGCAGCAGCACGTCGGCGCCGGTCAGGGCGGGCTGCCCGTTGATGGCCAGCAGCTCGGGGCCGGCTTCGGTGGCCAGGGCCAGGCCGTTGGGATTGGGCAGCGCCAGGGCATCGAAAGCGCGGTCGAAGGCTGCCGTAGCGCCTGGCTCGAAGTAAACCGCCGCTTGGGTCGTGGCCGCGGCACTGTGCAAGCGCAGCAGCACTTGCGGACGCGTATCGGCAGTGCCGCGCTGAAAGGACGTGTTATTGTAAGTGGTGAGGCGCTCGGCGTTGGTGAAGGCGATGCTGCCGGTTTGGCCCGCGGTACTGGTTCGCACGAAGAAGCCCTGCGACGAAGGCAGCACGTTGGTGCCGCCATTCACGCCTATGCCGCCGATGTAGCTGGCGTAGGAACCGGTGTACTGGCCGCTGCTCTTGAACACATACAGGGCGTTGTCGATGTTGGTTAGGCGGTTGTTGCTGATAACCAGGTCCCAGTCGAGCGGGGCAGGGTAGGGGTTGCCACGCAGGTGCCAGCCGCTTTCTGCCTGACTGCCCCGGGTGAGGCCGCCCGCATTTAAGCTGCCGTTGTTGAGAGTTCCCACAAAGCTCACAGTGGCCGCGCTGCTGATATTTACGGTGTAGCCCCGCGTCACGTCCAAGCCATCACCCAAGCTGTTGGGCGAGAAATAGCCCTTGTCAAAATCCTGCGGGGACGGGTTGCCGCTGGTGGTCACCCGGCTTTCGTCGTAGCCAAATACGGTGGGGAAAGGTATCACGGTATTACCAACCGTGTTATAGGCTCCATTCACGACTGGGGTGAATCCGGTCGTGGTCAGGCCGCCCACTGTGCCGCCGCTAACGGGAGCCGAGTAATGACGATACCCAAGCCCGCTATTGCGGCTGGGGTCGATGTAGCGCTGCACTGTAGCCGCGCCCACCACGCTGCCGCTGATGTTGACCACCTGCGCTGTGTTGTTGGCATCCGAAAGCAGCGTGAACGTCTGGCCCGTCACCGTCAGGTCGCCGTACAGCGTGAGCAGGCGTCGCACCGAAGCTGGCGCGGCCAGTGCGGCGGCCGGGGCCAATGTGGCCGTGCCCAGCCCGATGGTTAGGTTCTGGAAAATGGTGGGCGAAGTACCGCCGATGGTCTGGGAGGTGTTCAAATCCAGTACGACAGTGCTATTGCCTGCACCTACCAGCGTGCCGCCATTGTTGGTCCAGTTGCCGCCCACTACCAAGTTGCTGCCGTTTAGAGTCGTGAGTACCGCTCCGTTTGTGAGCGTAATGGCGTGAGTTTGCTGGTTGGTGCTAAGGGTGGGCTGGTTGGGCGTGCCGCCCGGAATCACGACATCGGTGGCCGCGTTAGGCACGAAGGCCGGCGTCCAGTTGGCAGCCGTGGTCCAGTCGGTGCTAACCGAGCCGTTCCAAGTAATAGAGGGTGGCGGCAGCAACGATACCGCCAGGTCCCGGATTTCAAAATTGAGCAAAGTGCTGGCTGGTACCGTATTGCCCAGCTGCGTGGCGACGCCAGTGGCTAGGTCGAGGCGGTAAGTGTTGCTGGCCCGGGCACCATTGGAGCGAGGCTCCGTCACCTCCGTTATATAGCCTACGTTGGTGTTGGCCGACGGATTGTAGAAGATATCAAAGCCAATATCGGTCGGGTTGCCAATTGGATAGTTGCCCGGCGAAGCACCGCCCGTGATAACAAACCGCACGGTGCTTTGTGTGGTCAGCGTGCCATTGTTGGGTGGGTTCTGGATGGAGAGCAGGCCGTTATTTAGGTAGTCGAAATCGTAGAGCGTGGTGCTGGTGGCAGTGCCCACGAAAGAGTTGGTGTAAGCCACCGCGCCCACGCCGGCATCGGCTGGGCTGCCGCCGGCGTAGGCCAGATTGGTATCGGTAGCCGCAATGCCGCCGGTAGCAGGGTCGAGGCGGTAGTTGACGTTGTTGGTGCTCACCACCCGAATGCGGTCCACGGCCGGGTTGAAGTCGAAGCCGATGCGCTCACCCGTGCCACCCAACTCCAGCCGGATAGCGCTGCCAACAGTAGAGGCCACGTTGGTGCCAGCATTCAAGAGGTAAAGCTGCGTGTTATTGCCGGCCGTGCTGGCATCATAGCCTAGGGCGTAGAGCAGGTTATTGGCTGGGCGGTAATCAATGCCGATTAGCGTTTGGCCGGCCGTCACGCCGGTGATGCGCAAGGGCGCCAGGTTTTGTGCCGCTCCATTGACGGGGTCGATGAGGACTAGGCCTTGAGCCCCTACCGGCTCTCCCCGAAAGTTAGAGCCGGTGATGGTGCCCAGGCCCAGAATTGTTTGCGCCCGGATTGCAAATGGATGTGCCACCGAACCCAGCAGCAAAAGCGCAAAAGCGCTAAGTCGGACTCTTGCCAAGCCTCCTTTTATTAAGTGTAGCGTTTGTGTCATATTTTTTATAATTTTTATGAGACGAAAAAAGGTGGACTATAGGCTGTGAATCAGCAGCTTCTAAGGTACTGTAAAAAAGCTTTTGGCTGATTTTCGCCGCTATACGCGCCCGGAAGAGAAAAGATTAAAAGCCGATGATTCAATTTCAAGCCTGCTTGATATAATATAACTCAACTAAGATTGATAAGCATTTGAAATACACTGCTTCCACTCAGGTACTGACGAAAAAAAGAAGCCCGCTAACTGACTATGGTCAGACAACGGGCTTCTTTTTAAGCTACCAGAAAGCGCTCCGCGCTATGCCGCTACTGAACGACGAGTTGCTTAGCGATGATTCCGGCGGGGGAGTGGGCCTGGACGGAGTAGACGCCGGGGGCCAGTCCCTCCAGGGGCAGCTCCAGGGCTTCGGCGGCCCCGGCGGCCAGCGTACGGGTGCGCACGGTGCGGCCCAGCTT
>Ga0265780_10011767_pt1 | contig 10319 bp, 10 predicted proteins | sample P1T30metagenome_FD_192432 | JGI IMG/M metagenome (GOLD analysis project Ga0265780, IMG submission 192432) | Plant litter microbial communities from East Loma Ridge, Irvine, California - P1 T30 | ecosystem: Environmental > Terrestrial > Plant litter > Unclassified | place: USA: California... | reverse complement strand
AGAATAAATAAGAACTCTGGAAGATTAGAGAATTTATAGATAAAATTTTTTAAAATGCTAATCAGTTTTAATGCTCTTTTTTTATTAATCATCTAGCACAACAGTTAAGTAGGTGGTCATTCACCATTCCTGTTGCCTGCATGAAAGCATAACAAATTGTTGTTCCAAAAAATTTGAAGCCACGTTTTTTCATGTCCTTGCTAATCGAATCAGATATCACCGTTTGTGCAGGAACATCACTCATTTGCTCTATATTGTTCTCTATTGGTTTGCCATCAGGCATGAAAGCCCAAATGTATTTTGAGAAGCTGCCAAATTCTTTTTGCAGCGCAACAAATAATTGCGCATTTGTTATCGCACCACTAACTTTCAACTTGTTTCTAATGATTCCCGCATCATTCATCAACCTTTCCACATTCTGGATATCAAAATTAGCTACTTCCTTCACATCAAAATTTGCAAACGCCTTACGGTAGTTTTCTCTCCTTTTAAGGATCGTAATCCAGCTTAATCCTGCTTGTGCACCTTCTAATATTAAAAATTCAAATAAAGTTTGATCGTCATAAACAGGTTTGCCCCATTCTTCATCGTGGTATTTGATGTAAAGTGGATCTGAAGTAGCCCAGGAACAGCGTATTGAGTCGTTAGTCTTAAGTCCGAAGTCTTGAGTCATTTTATGCGAATTTAGCTGGGTTGTTAATCATAAAGTTTAATAGTTTACTAACTTCTTCACATTGTGAATCTAAGGAACCAAACGTTTCTTTACTGATGTAATCACAAGCTAATGCAACATCAAGCCAAACCTGAGTTTCACCATTTTCCATATCGGCATCAGTCAGTTTACTTATAAAATGATTAGGATACCTCCTTTTTTTATATGCTTCTCCGATACTGCTGCACACCGACCTAGACGATCTCCTAATCTGATCCACCAAACTATATTGCTCAGTCTTTGGGAAATCTTTTGTTAAGAAATAGATTTCCATTAACAGCGAAAACCCTTTCTTGTAAACGATCAATTCTCTAAATTTTCCCATACTTTATTTTCACCTAATATAGCATTTTGGGTAGAGACTTATGACTTTAGACTCATGACTTTGGATTGTCTGAGAGCTCATCCCAATATTCCACCGCTCGTCTATAATGAGGAATAACAATACTACCACCAACCAGATTAGCAATCATAAAAACTTCATTCATTTCATCGCTGTTAACTCCAGCATCGAAACATTTACCTAAATGATACTTGATGCAATCATCACAACGCAAAACCATTGAAGCAACTAAACCCAACATCTCTTTAGTCTTTACATTCAATGCGCCATCGGCATATGAAGTTGTATCAAGGGCGAAAAAACGCTTGATATTCGTATTTGCGGTTTCCATTATTCTATCGTTCATTTTTTCACGATAGCCATTAAATTCTTCTACTAACTTTCCCATAATAATTATTGAATGAGTGATTTTAAATGAGCGAGTGAATGTACACTATCTAAATCTTATTCATCAAGGTTAATTTCTTCTATTGGACTCCAGAATACCTTTTTAAAATTAACAACCTTATCATTTTTAACTTCTACCCCTTCTTCAAATAAAAGCTCTTCCATCCTTTCAGGGGTTTCGAAATGAAATTTTCCCGTAAGTAAACCACTACTATTTACAACCCGGTGTGCGGGCACTTTCGGATGAGCAGTTCCTGCATAAGCCATTGCATGCCCAACCATTCTTGATGATTTAGCTGCTCCCAAACTTTTAGCAATTGCGCCATATGAGGTTACTCTACCTTTCGGAATTAATCGGACAATCTCATAAACCTGTTCGTAAAAGTTAGTGTCCATTATTCAAAAGAAAATTGAATGTAATTGATGTTTTTATCATGCAGCAAATACTTCTTTTCGTAATAAGTTTTAATCGATAAAACGTTATCTGCTAAATCTGATGTGTATAAATGATCGGTATTTTTGTGGACAATTAATCCAAGTTCTTCCACTTTTTCGCAAGTATAGGTGTAAAGTTGATCGTTATCGGTTTTAAGATTAACTTTTCCACCTGTCCTTAAGACGGTTTTGTATCGACTTAAAAAAGCAGGGAAAGTCAATCGTTTTTTTTCTCTGCTGTCTTGAGGTTGCGGATCAGGAAATGTAATCCATATTTCATCAATCTCTCCATCAGCAAAATAATCCAGTAGGTTTTCAATTTGTATCCTTAAAAATGCAACATTGTCAATTCCTTCTTCAATGGCAGTCTTAGCGCCACGCCAAATGCGGTTGCCTTTATAATCTACGCCGATAAAATTCTTGTCAGGAAACAATGTTGCCAAATTTACCGTGTATTCGCCTTTACCGCAGGCTAATTCCAATACTACCGGATGCTCGTTTTTAAAGTGCGCTGCAGCCCATTTGCCTTTCAGCTCTTTTCCTTGATCTAATTGATATACGTTTGCGAAGGTTTCTATCTCGGCGAAACGTCTAAGTTTATCTTTACCCAAAAGTTTTTTTTCGGCAAATTTACAATTAAAACATTTATTAGCATTGCTTTTCAGATACAGATACCCTGCTTTTAAGTAAATCAATCGTATTTTTGCACACTATAAAATATATCACATTGGAAAAAAGCGCAAAAATTTATGTTGCAGGTCATAGAGGCATGGTTGGTTCTGCTATTTATCGCAAATTACAGAAAGAAGGTTTTGAAAACTTAATTACGAAAACTTCTGATGAGCTAGACTTAAGAAACCAACAAGCAGTAACTGATTTTTTTGTAGCAGGAAAGCCCGATTATGTATTCTTAGCGGCAGCGAAAGTAGGAGGCATTGTAGCTAACAATACTTACCGAGCCGATTTTTTATATGAAAATCTAGCCATTCAAAATAATATAATTCATAATGCTTATCTAAATGGCGTTAAAAAATTGATGTTTTTAGGTTCGAGTTGTATTTATCCTAAACTTGCTCCTCAGCCACTTAAAGAAGATTATCTGTTAACAGGTACTTTGGAGCATACCAACGAACCTTATGCAATAGCGAAGATTGCTGGTATTAAAATGTGCGATGCTTACCGGGACCAGTACGGTTGCAATTTTGTTTCTGTGATGCCTACAAATCTTTATGGTTACAATGATAATTACCACCCTCAAAATTCTCATGTGTTACCCGCATTAATTAGAAAAATACATGAAGCCAAAGTGAATAATGACGCAGAAGTAATTGTTTGGGGTTCTGGCTCGCCAATGCGTGAATTTTTATTTGCCGATGACTTAGCTGATGCCTGCTATTTCTTGATGCAGCACTACAATGAATCCAATTTAATTAATATTGGAACAGGACATGATTTGACTATAAAAGATCTCGCTTTGCTGATTAAAGATGTTTTGGATTTTAGCGGAGAACTTGTTTTTGATAGCAGCAAGCCAGATGGCACACCTCGAAAACTTATGGATGTGAGTAAGTTGCACAGCTTAGGCTGGAAACATCAAATTGAATTACGTGAAGGTATAAAATTAGCCTATCAGGATTATCAAAGCCGGTATTAAAATATCATAGCTAAAATTGATATATTTGAAAAAATAAATAAATTTTAGCTATATGACTTTAGTTCAACTAGAATATATTGTTGCAGTAGATACTTACAGAAGTTTCGTAACTGCTGCTGAAAAGTGTTTTGTAACGCAGCCAACATTGAGTATGCAGGTGCAGAAGCTGGAAGAATTACTCAGCGTAAAAATATTCGATCGAACCCGACAACCCGTAACGCCTACCGAAATTGGCGCTCAAATTGTAGTACAAGCCAGAATCATCTTACAAGAGAGTGGAAAGGTAAGGGAACTGATTAGCAGTCAGCAGCAAGATGTAATTGGCGAGTTGCGCATTGGGGTTATTCCAACGGTAGCGCCTTATTTATTGCCACAGGTAATTTCAGCAATGCTAGAGAAATACCCTGAACTTAAACTGTTAATTTGGGAATATACCACTGAAGATATTATTCACCATTTAAAAACCGGGGTGTTGGATTGTGGTATTCTGGCTACACCCTTAACAGATTCAAATATTACTGAAACACCGTTGTATTACGAAAATTTTGTAAGCTACATTAGCAAAAGTAGTAAGCTTTATAAGAAGAAAGCAGTTGATGCAGAAGATTTAAATGATGAGAATATCTGGTTGCTGAATGAAGGCCATTGTATGCGAAATCAGGTATTAAATATTTGCCGTTCTACCAAAAATAATAGGTTGCAGGGTTTGGAATATAATACAGGAAGTGTTGAAACCTTAGTGAGAATGGTCGATTTAAATGGAGGAGCCACACTACTTCCTGAGTTAGCCATTGCAGAACTCAATACTAAACAAGCCAATAAAATTCGTCACTTTAAGTCGCCCGAACCTGTTCGGGAAATTAGTTTGGTTACACATAAAAACTTCATCAAACGCCGGATGCTAAATGCTTTGAAAGAAGAAATTCTAACAATTATTCCGAAAACAATGAAGCAGAAAAAGAAAAAAGATATTGTTAGTATATAATGATCTGGAATGATTAAAGCAAAGCTTTGAGACTAAAAATACCTGTCTTTCGAATTGTAAACTTCTGCTAATCGCTAATACTATACAACCCTAATGTATTAAATAGATTACTTGGATTGGTTTTTGTTTTATTCCATTATTACTTATTAATTTAGCCCATACAACAAAACAACGTGAAAAAGAATATAATCCTAATTGCAGTATTATGCATAAGCATGTTCTCGGCTTATGCACAAAAAACAACTTACCTGGAAATGCTTGCCAATCAACCGAAATGGGTTGATTCTGTTTTTAAAAAGCTTAACCGCAGAGAAAAAATCGCACAGATGTTCTTTGTAAGGGCGCATACCAATCTTGGTCAAAAATATATAGATTCAGTTGGTTTAGTAATTAAAAAGGAGCAACTGGGCGGCGTAATCTTTTTTCAGGGTGGCCCAGTTAGGCAGGCCCGTGCTACAAATGCTTACCAAAAGGTGAGTAGAGTTCCGCTAATTGTAGCAAACGATGGCGAATGGGGTTTAGGGATGCGTTTAGATAGTACCATTTCTTTTCCTTACCAAATGACGCTCGGTGCTATCCAAAATAAGGACTTAATATATAGAATGGGGCAGGAAGTAGCCAAGGATTTTAAACGGCTGGGCATGCAAATGAATCTTGCACCTGATGCTGATATCAACAACAATCCTAAAAATCCTGTTATTAATTATCGCTCTTTTGGTGAAAATAAATATAATGTAGCCACCAAAACCGGCGCTTACATGAAAGGAATGCAAGATGGTGGCTTATTAACTACCTTGAAACATTTTCCGGGCCATGGCGATACAGATGTAGATTCGCATTACGATCTTCCTCAGCTTACTTTTACACCGGCCAGATTAGATAGTTTGGAAATGTATCCGTTTAAAGAATTGATTAAACAAGGTGCATCAGGCGTGATGATTGCGCACATGAATATTCCTTCTTTAGATAATACGCCAAACTTACCATCAACGTTATCAAAACCAATTGTAACGGGAATCCTGAAGCAAAGATTAGGTTTTAAAGGCTTAATTATTTCAGATGCGATGGATATGAAAGGCGTAGTAAAATACTTCAAAAATGGTGAGGCAGATTTATTGGGCATTATTGCAGGCAATGATATTTTAGAGCTTTCTGAAAACAGTGATAGAGCTATTACTTTAGTTCGAAAAGCAGTTAGGCAAGGCAGAATTGATATGAAAGCCATTGATGAGAGTGTGCGAAAAATTTTAACAGCTAAATATTGGGCGGGCTTAGCGAATAAAGATACTGTAGTTACGCAGGGTATTATTGCTGGCGTAAATAGAAATTCCAGCAACGCTCTAGTGCAAGAGTTGGCCAACGCATCGGTAACCTTGTTACGAGGAAAAGAATTTATCAAAAATATGGTGCCAATTAGAAGAACTGCCATTATTAGTATCGGTGTACCATCGGTTACCAGATTCCAAAAAGAAATTTCGAAAGGATTTTATAATTCAGTTTATTACGTTTTAGATAAAGATGCAACGGCAACACAAATATCAAACGTTGCCAGAGAAATCGGTGCTTTTGATCAGGTAATTGTTGGAATTCACGATAGCAGAGCAAGGCCAGGAAATAACATTCCTTTAAACGCCGGCGTTAAAAATTTTATCAAGGAACTGTCTACAAAAAATACAATTTTTTCTTTATTTGCTAATCCATATAACTTATCGGCTTTGCCGGGTTTAGAAAATAGTAAAGGTTTAGTAGTTGCTTATCAAAAAGAAGATTATATGCAGGTTTCTGCGGCTGCAGTTATCAATAACCGATTGGTGCCTAAAGGGAAGTTGCCTGTAAGCATTCTACCAAACTATAAGTTTGGCGATGGACTTTAATTTAAAAATCTAACTATATTTTAATTTAATGCTGAATGATTTCATTCAGCATTTTTTGTTTCTTTAAGTTGATCTAGTTTTAATCTTAATCGTATTTATTAAGTCTTTCGTGGATTTTTTGAGCAACTGATGTCAAGCTTTTATTTCGCAAAAATTTTATCTGCTAAAATGTTACACTTCTTTTGATGTAATCTGAAAATATTGTAAGTTTAAAGTTTTTTAAGCGAGGTAGCTTAGAAAAATTTTATCCCCATCAATGTTACGCGTCGATAGTTCTAAACCTTGTAAAGTGGTGTACTCTTTGTGCAAACATGAGTATTTAGGCTATTTAATTGAGCCTCATATTGTTCAATTAAATCCACAAGGTGATTTTTCATTTACTTATCAGCGAATTTTTACCCATACCGCAGAAGAATTTTCTGCCTGCTTAACAGAAATCGACTACAAGCTAATTAAAATTTTAGATGATATTGAGCAAGATTCCGTCATCAAAAAATATTATAAAAAATTAATCAGACCGACTGAATTTTTTACAAAAGTTTTTGATGCTAAATTCTATGAAAGTGTTCGTCCGAAAATAGAGAAGAAACTAGCCGAAGCGCTGGAAATATTAAAAGTAAAAAATGAACTTTATGTAATGGATAAGGACGGTTGGCCTGTTGAACGAAAAATTGAACTTGCTGCAGAACCCGCTTCCATCCTTTTCCACTTTCGCAGAAATGAGATAGAAACCAGGTATTTTCCAACAATAAAATATCAAAATCTTCGCATCGAATTTATGTTTAAAGAAGCGCAAATCATCAGTAATAAACCTGCCTGGTTATTATTAAATGATGTACTTTACTTTTTTGATCAGGATATAGAAGGGAAAAAACTACAGCCATTTCTGGCAAAACGATACATTGCTATACCAAAAGCTACCGAAGCAACATACTTTGAGAAATTTGTAGCGCCATTGATTGAGAAGCATCATGTTTATGCTGAAGGCTTCGAAATTCGAACTGAACAGTTTGAGGCTGTTCCGATTATAAAAGTTTTATACGTTGATGGCGGCTTATCGCAAATTCAGTTATATTTTAAATATGGTGAATACACCTTCCCTGTAGAAAATGCATTTAAAGTAACCGTACGTTTAGAAAAAACTGACGATAATTATATCTTCCATCGCATTAAACGATCAGCAGAATGGGAGAAGAAACAATATAATCTGCTTTTATCATTAGGGCTAAAAAAAACAAGTTCTCTTTTTAGCAATTTAGAAGTTGCTGTAGAAGAGGAAAACCCAAGTTATGCAGCCATTAACTGGGTTAATGAGCACATTGAGATTTTACTTGCGGCAGGTTTCGAAATTGAACAGGCCACAGGACAAAAGCGTTTTGTTTTTGGAGCCAATAAAATTGATTTAGAGGTAAAAGAAGGTAATGATTGGTTCGATATCAACGCTGTAGTTTGGTTCGGCAAATATCAAATTCCATTTCTTTCTTTAAAACAACATATTCTGCACAAACGCAGAGAGTTTCTGCTACCTGATGGTGAGGTAGCCATCATTCCAGAAAAATGGTTTACCCAGTATGGAAGTCTGTTTAGCCTTGCGGAAACTACCAGTGGGATAAAGTTAAAAAAGCACCACATTGGTTTAATAAATGATTTAGCCGAAGACAGTTTGGCGAATGTAACATTAGAACGAAAGCTACAACGATTAGTAGATTTTGAAGATATTGCCGATACCCAAATGCCCGTTAATTTTAAAGGCAGTTTACGTGATTATCAAAAGGCAGGTTACAATTGGTTTAGCTTTTTAAGGGAATATAACTTTGGTGGTTGTTTGGCCGATGATATGGGTTTGGGTAAAACCATCCAAACGTTGGCCATGTTGCAGAAAGTTAAAGAAGATGATCTAGCTGGTGGATTGCAATCTACATCTTTAATTATAATGCCAACATCGCTAATTTACAACTGGCTAACAGAAGCGAAAAAATTTACTCCGAAGCTTAAAATTTATGCCCACACGGGTAGTAATAGAAATAAGGATGTAGCTAAATTTGCCAACTTCGACATTATTATTACCACTTACGGTGTGACAAGGGTGGATGTAGAAGAGCTAAAAAACTTTTACTTTAATTATGTTATTTTGGATGAAAGCCAAAACATTAAAAACCCGGCTTCTAAATCTTTCAAATCTGTAAGAAGTTTGAAATCTAAACACCGGTTAATTTTAAGTGGTACGCCAGTGGAAAATTCAGTTGGCGATTTATGGTCGCAGCTTACCTTTTTAAACCCTGGTCTTTTAGGTACGCAAGCTTTTTTCTATGATGAATATGTGCAGGCGATCGAGAAAAAAAAGGATGAAGAAAAGGCCAGGAAACTCCAGTCTATTATTAAACCTTTTGTACTACGCCGAACAAAAGAACAGGTGGCTGCAGAATTACCTCCAAAAACAGAGCAGGTAATTTATTGCGATATGAGTGAAGATCAGGCTGCATATTACGAAAAAACCAAATCTGCCTACCGCAATGATTTGCTGGAAAGTATGGATAATGGCACTTTTGCCCAAAAACAAGTTCAGCTTTTGCAAGGTTTAACCGCACTGCGCCAATTGGCTAACCATCCCGTTATGATCGATGGAACCTACGATTCTGATTCAGGCAAGTTCGAAAACGTAATCCATACACTCGATAATGTGTTAAAGGGCGGGCATAAAGTGTTGGTGTTTTCTCAATTTGTAAAACATCTGGATATATTTAAAAAACACTTCGAAGCAGAACATATTCCATTCTCTTATTTAGATGGCGCAACGCGAAATCGCGGAGAGATTGTTTCAGAATTTCAACAGAATGAAAGTTTAAAAGTGTTTTTGATTTCGATCAAAGCTGGTGGTGTAGGTTTAAATCTTACACAGGCAGATTATGTTTTCATCTTGGATCCCTGGTGGAACCCTGCGGTGGAACAGCAGGCCATTGATAGAACACACCGGATTGGTCAAGATAAAAAGGTTTTCATCTACAAATTTATCGCGAAAGATACTGTAGAAGAAAAGATTCTCGCCCTGCAAAATCGCAAAAAGTCTTTGGCCAATTCATTAATTACCACCGAAGAGAGCTTCTTTAAATCGCTTAGTAAAGATGATATTAAAGATTTATTGAGGTAATACTAAAACTCTATCAAAATCAATTTGTTATATCCTAGAATATTAAATCGAAGATCATGACAAATGAAAATTTAAATACCGCCTTAAATAATGTAAAAGAGGCTTGGAAGTATCCTGAATTATTCCAAAACACCTCACGTTCAGAGCGTATCTTATCTGGCGTTGTAGGTTCCTACCTTTTATTCAAGGGTTTAACAAGTATATTTTCTCATCCCGTAATTGGTGCTACAGGTGCTGCGGTTGGTGCCGGATTGTTATATCGTGGTATTACAGGTTATTGCCCGGCCCGCGATTTAGCAGAACAGCAGCAAGATTTGGATATAGAATCGGATGATATCGTGATTAAAGAAACCATCATTTCTACAGAGTTGTAGTAATAAATTCAATACGAAACTTTCATTTCTTAATAAACTGGTTAACTTTAAATGTTAATCAATAACTATGAGCAAGTACGCATTATTTTTTATTCCAACTTTACTAGGCATGTCTGCAATTGCACAGGAAAAGAAGACTGATCCAGCCAAAGATCCGAAAACTACCGAGGTTTGGGAACCTGTTCCGAAACTTGTAACGCCAGGTCAACTTCCTCAAAATGCACCATCAGATGCAATAATTTTGTTTGATGGTAGAAATTTGGACGCCTGGCATTCTGTTAAAGATCCTTCTAAACCTGCCGCATGGACAATAGACGATGGATTTTTTACCGTGAAAAAGGGCACCGGAAATATCGAAACCAATAGGAAATTTACCGATTATCAATTGCACATGGAATGGAGAATTC
>Ga0265780_10011764_pt1 | contig 10320 bp, 7 predicted proteins | sample P1T30metagenome_FD_192432 | JGI IMG/M metagenome (GOLD analysis project Ga0265780, IMG submission 192432) | Plant litter microbial communities from East Loma Ridge, Irvine, California - P1 T30 | ecosystem: Environmental > Terrestrial > Plant litter > Unclassified | place: USA: California... | reverse complement strand
GCGCGCAGGCGCGAGAAGCCGGCGTTGAGCAGCACGATGAAGTCGCCGATCTCTTGCGGGATCTCGTGGGCGACGATGGCCAGCGCGGTCACGATGCCCACTTCCGGGTCGGCCAGGAAGGCCGCCGCGATCAGGATGCCGTCGGTGAAGTTGTGCATGCCGTCGCCGAGCAGGATCATCCAGCCCGACTTGCCCGCCTCACGTGCGTCATGGCCGTGGGCGTGGTGGTGTCCGTCGCCCTCGTGGTGGTGCGAATGGCGCAGCAGCGCCACCTTTTCCAGTAAAAAGAACGCCAGCAGGCCCGCCAGCAGGGTGGCGAACAGGCTCTTGATGTCGGCGCCCGATTCGAAGGCTTCCGGCAGTGCGTGCAGCAGCGACGTCGCCAGCATGATGCCGACCGACAGGCTGACCATCTTTTCGACCACTTTCGACAGCAGGGCGAACGAGAAAAGCGCAGCCCCGGAAATGCTGACGACGCCGGCGATCACGGTCGCCAGCAGGATGGAACTCAGGGTCGGGTCGAAAAGCGGGTCGATTTGAAAGCCTCTTGTTCTGTTCTTGCGACGATCCGCAAACCGGACATTGTACCGCTCCCGGCCCACGGTCGTCCAAGAGCCTGCCTAACGAGGCAGGCTCCAGCGAGGCATCAGGCCACGCCGTGCTTGCGGAACCACGCCAGCGCGCGGTTCCAGCCATCCTTGGCGTCAAGCTCGTTGTAGTTCGGGCGGTAGTCGGCGTGGAAAGCGTGGTCGGCATCCGGATACACGTGGATCGTCGAGCGGCTGTTGCCCTTGTCGAGGGCGGCCTGCATGCGCTTGACCGTATCGAGCGGGATGCCGCCGTCCTTGCCGCCGTACAGGCCCAGCACCGGCACCTTGAGGTTCTGGGCGACGTCGACCGGGTGCTTCGGCGTGTTCGGGGTCGCCTCCCCAACCAGGCGGCCATACCAGGCCACACCGGCCTTGACGTCCAGGTTGTGCGCCGCGTACAGCCAGGTGATGCGGCCGCCCCAGCAGAAACCGGTGATCCCCAGTTTGGTGGTGTCGCCGCCGCGCTGCTTGGCCCAGGCCACCACGGTGTCGAGGTCGGACATGACCTGCGCGTCCGGGGTTCTGGACACGATGTTCTTGATCAGTTCGGCGGTGTTCGGCGCCTTGGTCGCGTCGCCCTGGCGCACGAACAGGTCGGGCGCGACCGCCATATAACCCTGCTTGGCGAAGCGGCGCGCCACGTCCTTGATGTGTTCATGCACGCCGAAGATCTCGGACACCACCAGGATCACGGGGACGTTGGTCTTGCCGCGCGGCTGGGCGCGGTAGACGGGCACGTCCTGGCCTTCGATCACGAGGATGCTGTCGGCCGCGTCGAGGCCTTCGGCATCGGTCTGGATCTGGGTTTGCGCGACCACCGGCAGCGCGGCCGCGGCGAAGCCGGTGCCGACCGCCGCCTTCAGGAAGTCGCGCCGCTTCACGCCATCGTCGTAGGCGCTGGCGCCCAGCAGGCTGTGGGCATCGTTGACGAGATCTTTCATGGACATCCCCTTTCTGGTCAGTGTTGGACAGGCTTGCCAGTCTAGCATCGCCTGGACGAGTACACGCGCCGCACGGATGAGCGCAGGTCGTGGCCGGAATGACACATATGCCCAATTTATATTTTCGTAATGAGAATGATTCGCATTATAATTATCATCTTCAAAATAAAGATCGCGTCGCGACGGTGTGAGTGCCGGGAGCCGAAACGGTCGGCCTTTGCACTCCCCCATCGACAATCCAAGCTCATGACCCGCCCATCCCCTAGTTCCGCTCGTCGCCTCGCCCTGCACACCACCGCCGCCGCCGTCCTGGGCATCCTGCCAAGCTGGCACGCCATGGCAAAAGACGCTCCTGAAGTCCCGTCCGTCGTCTCCGAGGTAAAAATCACCGGCGCCAGGGACGCCACGACCGAAGGCAGCGGCTCGTACACCACGACCGGCCCGCTCGCCACCGGCGCCCGCCTGAACCTGACGCCGCGCGAGACGCCGCAATCGCTGTCGATCGTGACGCGCGAGCGCATGGAAGAACAAGGCCTGCAGACGCTGGCCGAGACCATGCAGCAGGTGACCGGCATCTACGTCAACTACAACGACACCGAACGGGTCACTTATAACGCGCGCGGCTACGCGGTGAACAACTTCCAGGTCGACGGCATGCTGAACCTGTTTGGCAGCTCGCTCAAGGCGAACGGCGACAACGTCGTCTACGACCGGATCGAGGTGGTACGCGGCGCCACGGGCCTGACCACCGGCGCGGGCGATCCGTCCGCCACCATCAACCAGGTGCGCAAGCGCCCGACCAGAACGTTCCAGGGCAATGCCGCCGTGCGCGTCGGTACCTACGACCTGCGACGCGCCGAGCTGGACGTGTCGGGTCCGATCGCCTACGAAGGCAAACTGCGCGGCCGCTTCGTCACCGCCAAGCAGGAAGCGAAGTCGTTCCGCCCCCTGTACGAGCAGGACCTGGGCGCCGTGTATGGCATCCTCGAGGCCGACCTCGGTGCAGCCACGACGCTGGCGGTGGGCTACGAGCGCCAGAAATCCGATCCGCGCGGCTCGACCTGGGGCACCGTCCCCTACTGGAACGCCGACGGTTCGCTGGCCAATATGCCGCATGACCTGAACCTGTCGACGCCGTGGGCATCCTGGAATATGGTCGAGAAAAAAACCTTCGCTACGCTCGAGCACCGCATCAATGGCGACTGGCGCCTGCGCGCCGGCTGGACCACGGCCGATCGGGTGCAGGACGGCAGCCTGTACTTCGGCTATGGCGGCTATCCGCGCGCCGACGGCAGCGGCATCACCGTCGCCCATGGCCGCTTCCCGGCCGACGAGACGATGGACGTGCTCGAGCTGAACATCGACGGCAAGTTCGACCTGTTCGGCCGCCGTCACGACCTGGTCTTCGGCTGGGGCAAGGCCGACCGCGAAACCGTGTCCCCGCGCATCACGCTCGGCGCGGTGCCCGACGGCTATGGCGCAATCCCGGACTGGCAGACCTGGACCGGCGATGTGCCCGAGTTCCAGAGCACGGTCGGCGCGCATCCGACCTCGATCAACAACGTCGACCAGAAGGCGGCTTTCGTGGCGACCCGCCTGAACCTGTCCGACGCGCTCAAGGCGATCGTCGGCGCGCGCCATGGCAAGTACGCGACGCGCACGCGCAACTTCAGCCAAGCGGGCGCCAACACCAGCACCACGGGGTTCACCAACGACGACATCGTCACGCCCTACGTCGGCCTGCTGTTCGACCTGAACCGGCAGTGGACCGCCTATACCGCCTACACCAGCATCTTCCAGCCGCAGAACTTCCGCGACGCGAACAACGAATTCCTCGACCCGGTCGAAGGCAATAATATCGAGGCCGGCGTCAAGGCCGAACTGTTCGACCGCCGCGTCAACTTCTCGGCGGCGGTCTTTCGCAGCAAGAAGGACAACGTGGCCGAGATCGACGACAGCGTGCCGCCAAACTCGTTGCCAGGCGCGGTCCAGGCCTACCGCACGACCGGCAAGGGCAATGTGATCGACGGCGTCGAAGTGGAAGCCTCGGGCCAGGTCCAGCGCCAGTGGAACCTGTCGGCCGGCTACAGCCACACCCGCTCGCGCAACGCCCTGGGCGCCCCGATCAACACCGTCATCCCACGCAACCTGCTGCGCATGTTCACCAGCTATCGCTTCGGCGACAACGGCCGCTACGCGGTCGGCGGCGGCGTGAACTGGCAAAGCAATCTGTGGAACACGGCGCAAAAGCCGACCGGCAGCTTCAATACCAGCGGCGCGCCGATCACCTCGGCATCGCGCATCGGACAGGGTTCGATCTGGCTGGCGAACCTGATGGCGAGCTACCGCATCAACGACCACCTGACCGCCAGCGTCAATGTGAACAATGTGTTCGACAAGATCTACTACAACCGGGTCGGTTTCTATAACGGCCTGCATTACGCCGAACCGCGCACCGCATCGGCGACGCTGCGCGCCAGCTTCTGAGCCGGCGCCTGCGACAGCCGGACGACTGGAACAGCTCGTGGCCGCCGCGCCGGCCCGGCCACGATCGGCGCACTAGTCTGAGTTCCTGGCAATCCCCGCGTCAGCAAGAATCGCTTCGAGCTGCCGTATATCGACCGGCTTGACCAGGTGATGGTCGAAGCCGGCGGCCGCCGTCCGCGCGCGACCCCGCTCCTGGCCATAGCCGGTCACCGCGACGATGACCACATCGCGAGTGGCCGGCCTGGCGCGAAGGCGCGCCCCCAGCTCGTTCCCATCCATGTCGGGAAGACCGATATCGAGCAGAAACACCTCAGGTGAAACCTGCTCGCACCTGGCGCGCGCGCGCCGCGCATCGTGCTCGACCAGCACCTCGTGACCACTCGATTCGAGCAGCATGGTCAGCATCGATGCCGCGTCCTGATTGTCGTCGACGATCATGATGTGCAGCGGCTGTCCTGCCCGCCGTTCTGCAGGCGCCACGCCAACAGCGTACGCATGGTCGCCCGGCAGCACGACGCCCAGCTTGCCGGCCTTGACATAGGGCACCAGCAGGTCGGCGCGCACGCCGATGCGCGCGTGGGCGTCGGCGTAGGCCGCGCTGCGGCTGTCATGCAAGACATCGCGGTTGACCACGGTCTGGCCGGCGCGCAGGGCTGCCCTCACCTCGTCGAGGTTGGTCGAATCGGGATCGTGGAAATTGGCCGGAAACGCATCGAAGATATGCTGCCCCACGATGTCCTCGGCGGTGCGCCCGGTCGAGTTCAGATAGGCGGGATTGGCGCCGATGATCATGAACGCCCTGTCGATCAGCAGATAGGGATAGGGCGACGCCGCAAACAGGGCCGAATAGTCTGGTCAAGAAATCATGCAGCATTCTCAAACACAGGCGGACGCGCGCGCTAATTCGCGATCCGCCATGGGCGCTGGCGCGGCTCGGTGCGCGCTCAGTGCGCCTCCTCCCAGTTCTTGCCAACGCCAGTCTCGGCCAGCAGCGGCACATTCAACTTGGCCACGCCAGCCATCAGCTCCGGCAGCTTGACCCGCACCAGTTCCAGCTCGCCTTCCGGCACTTCGAGCACCAGTTCGTCGTGCACCTGCATGATCATGCGGGTACCCAGCCCATCGCTTTCAATCCAATTTTGCACCGCGATCATCGCCAGCTTGATCAGGTCGGCCGCCGTGCCCTGCATCGGCGCATTGATCGCCGCGCGTTCGGCGCCGGCGCGGCGCGGGCCGTTCGGCGAATTGATCTCGGGCAGCCACAGGCGGCGGCCGAAGACGGTTTCGACGTAGCCGCGCGCCTTGGCTTCCAGGCGCGTGTTGTCCATATACTGCTTCACGCCCGAGAAGCGCGCGAAATAACGCTCGATATAGTTGGCGGCCGCGGCGCGTTCGATGCCCAGGTTGCCGGCCAAACCAAAAGCGCTCATGCCGTAGATCAGGCCGAAGTTGATCACCTTGGCGTAGCGGCGCTGCTCGCTCTGCACGTCAGTCGGCGCAATGCCGAAGATTTCGGCGGCGGTGGCGCGGTGGATGTCTTCGCCGTCGGCGAAAGCCTTGAGCATCGCCGCGTCGCCCGAGATGTGCGCCATGATGCGCAACTCGATCTGCGAATAGTCGGCCGAGACGATCACGTGGCCCGGCGCCGCGACGAAGGCTTCGCGGATGCGGCGGCCTTCGGCGTTACGCACCGGGATGTTCTGCAGGTTCGGCTCGTTCGACGACAGGCGGCCGGTGATGGCCACGGCCTGCGCATAGTTCGTGTGCACGCGGCCGGTGTTCGGGTTGACCATCTTCGGCAGCTTGTCGGTATAGGTCGATTTGAGCTTCGACATGCCGCGGTGCTCGAGCAGGATCTTCGGCAGCGGATAATCCTCGGCCAGCTTCTGCAGCACTTCTTCGTCGGTCGACGGCGCGCCGGTCGCGGTCTTCTTGATCACCGGCAGGCCGAGCTTGCCGAAGAAGATCTCGCCGATCTGTTTCGGCGAACCCAGGTTGAACGGGCCGCCGGCCGCCTCATAGGCCTGCTGTTCCAGCTCCATCATGCGCTTGCCAAGTTCTCCCGATTGCACGTCGAGCAGCGCGCTGTCGATCAGCACGCCGTTGCGCTCGATCTTGTGCAGCACTTCCATGGTCGGCATCTCGATCTCGCGGTAGATATACGCGAGACCCTTGTCCTTCTGCACTTCCGGCAGCATGCTCTGGTGCAGGCGCAGGGTGATGTCTGAATCCTCGCCGGCATACTCGGTGGCGCGCCCCAGCTCGACCTGGTCGAAGCAGATCTGCTTGACGCCCTTGCCGCACACGTCCACGTAGGGAATCGTGGTGTAGCCGAGGTGGCGCATCGCCATCGTGTCCATATCGTGCGGCTTGTGCGACTCGAACACATACGATTGCAGCAGCGTGTCGTGCACGATGCCGCGCAAGACCACGCCATGGTTGGCGAAGATGTGCATATCGTACTTGAGGTTCTGGCCCACCTTCGGCTTGGCCGGGTTCTCCAGCCAGCCGCGCATCTTTTCCAGCACGTGCTCGCGCGACAGCTGGTCCGGCGCGCCGGCATAGCGGTGCGCCACCGGGATGTAGGCGCCCTTGCCTACTTCGACCGACAGCGAGATGCCGACCATTTCGGCCGTCATCGGGTCGAGCGAAGTGGTTTCGGTGTCCACCGAGGTCAGTTCGGCCGCCTCGGCCAGCGCCAGCCATTTGTCGAGCTGCTCGTCGGTGAGGATGGTCTCGTATTCGCCCTTGATGACCGGCATGCCGGCCAGGGTGGCCGCGCCTTCCGGCGAGTTCAGTGGCCCACCGCCCGGCGCGCTGCCGGCCGCTGGACGCACGCTGCCATCGGTCGCCCTGGCGCCGCCCAGGTCGCGCAGCATGGTCTTGAAGCCGTAGCGCGCGAAGAAATCACGCAGCGCCTCGGCGTCTTCGGGACGGCCCACCAGCGTTTCCTCGAACGAGATCACGTGCTTGACCAGGTCGCAGTCGGTCTTGACGGTGATCAGCTCGCGGCCTTTCGGCAGCCATTCCAGGGCCGCCTGCAGGTTGGCGCCGACGGCGCCGCCAATGCTGGCCGCGTTCTCGATCACGCCATCCAGCGAACCGTGCAGGGTAAGCCATTTGACGGCAGTCTTGGGGCCGCACTTGGCCACGCCCGGCACATTGTCGACGGTGTCGCCGACCAGGGTCAGGTAGTCGATGATGCGGTTCGGCGGCACGCCGAACTTGGCCAGCACGCCGGCCTCGTCCATGCGCTCGTTGGTCATGGTATTGATCAGCATGACCTTGTCGTTGACCAGCTGGGCCAGGTCCTTGTCGCCGGTCGAGACCACGGTCTTCATGCCACGCGCCGTCGCCTGCACCGCCAGGGTGCCGATCACGTCATCCGCTTCGACGCCGTCGACCATCAGGATCGGCCAGCCCATGTAACGCACCACTTCGTGGATCGGTTCGATCTGCTTGCCCAGGTCCTCCGGCATCGAGGCGCGCGTGGCCTTATATTCTGGATACAGGTCGTCGCGGAAGGTCTTGCCCTTGGCATCGAAGACGCAGGCGATATAGGCGGCTGGAAAATCGGCGCGCAGGCGGCGCAGCATATTGACCATGCCGTGCATGGCGCCGGTCGGGAAGCCGTCCGGGCTGCGCAGGTCGGGCAGCGCGTGGTAGGCGCGATAAAGATAACTGGAACCGTCAACGAGCAGCAGGGTATTGTCCATAAGGGGGAGGCATTCAGGATTTCGGCAGGCGGCGCCATCCGTGGCGCCAGGGTAAGCGCCATTATCGCAGAATCCGTATCGGCAGCCGCGCCTGAGCTTCAAGACACTTACCCCTATAAAAAGATAAGGTTTTGGCACACTTTTCACAGGGAAGGGACGCTGTTTGCTACAATGGACTAAACGACATTAGGTGACCATCATGCTGCGCTCGACACCCCGCTTCGCCCTCCTGACGCTTTGTCTGCTCGCCGGCTCGGCCGCGGCCCAGCAGTCGGCGTTGCCTCCGACGCAATCGACGCCGACCCCGCCGCAGAACCAGCAGCGCCCCAGCGATGCGCCGCCCCAGCTCGAACGCATCGAGCCAGGCAGCGACACGCCGGCGACCACGATTCCGCCGCGCGAGCGCACCAAGATCACCGAGCGCCGCAGCAATGACGGCACGGTCACCCAGGTCGAGGTAGAAAGCGGCCCGAGCCGCTACACCATGAAACCCAACGTTGCACCAGGTAACGCCCAACCCGGCGATGCCACTGCCAACAACATCCGTGCCCCACAATGGACGGTGATGGAATTCGACTTTGGCAATCCCAAGAAGCAGGACACAGCCGATCAGCCGGTCGCGCCGGCCCCTGCGCGTCCGGGCGTGCCCGCCCGCGCCGACGTGCCGCCGCCGCCCGCGCTGGAGCCGACCACCAAACAATGATCCCGCCAGCCGCGGCGCAAGGCTGCGGCGGTGGGCTCTCACCTACTCTTTTGTTAGCACATGGCAGTATTTACCGCGGTCTCGCTGGATGACCTTCACCAGTGGATCAAGCAGTACCCGCTCGGCCAGGCCGTCGGGCTCGAAGGCATTTCCTCCGGCATCGATAACAGCAATTTTTTCTTGAACACCGAGCACGGGCCGCATTCCGGCCAGTATGTGCTGACGATCTTCGAGAACCTGCGCTTCGACCAGCTCCCCTTCTACGTCAAACTGATGGCCCACCTGGCCGAACGCGGCATTCCGGTGCCGGCGCCGGTGCCGAACACGGACGGCGAACTGGTGGTCGCGCTGCACGGCAAGCCGGCGATCATCGTCAGCCGCCTGCAAGGCAGCTCCCAGCTCGACCCGCAACCGGTGCACTGCGCCGAAGTGGGCCGCTTGCTGGCGCGCATGCACCTGGCCGCCCAGGATTTTGCATTGCATCAGCCCAATCTGCGTGGCCTGGACTGGTGGGTGGAGACCGCGCCGGCCGTCCTGCCCTTCCTCAGTGAAGCCAAAGCCGCGCTGCTGCGCAGCGAAGTGGCCTACCAGAGCGAGTTCGCCGCTGGCGCCACCTATGTGCAGCTGGCGCGTGGGCCAGTACACGCCGACCTGTTCCGCAACAACGTGATGTTCGAGGGCGAGCGCCTGAGCGGCTGCTTCGACTTCTATTTTGCCGGCGTCGACACCTGGCTGTACGACGTCGCCGTGACCGTCAACGACTGGTGCGTCGACCTGGCCGCAACGGCGGACCGCACTGGCGTTCTTGACCCAGCCCGGGTCCGTGCGCTGCTGGACGCCTACCATGAGGTGCGGCCATTCACCGACGCCGAACGGGCCGCCTGGCAGCCGATGCTGCGCGCCGGCGCGCTTCGCTTCTGGCTGTCGCGCCTGTATGATCTGCATCTTCCCCGTGCGGCCGAGCTGTTGACGCCGCATGATCCGACCCATTTCGAACGCATCCTGCGCGAGCGCATCGCTTGCCCGGCGCCGAATTTGCCCTAAATGAACAATTTGCCTGCTATCACCGGCTGGATCTGGCTCAAACGCGGCGCCAGCCTGTTCCGTCAACAACCCGCGGCCCTTACTACGCTGCTGTTCGCCAACATCCTCATCAGCATCCTCATCAGCGCTGTGCCGCTGCTGGGGCCGATGGTGGCGGTGGTGCTGATTCCCTCGTTCTCGATGGCCTTCATGATGGGTTGCTCGCTGATCGAAAGCGGCCAGCGCGTCTCGCCCGCGGTGCTGCTGACGGGATTCCGCAAGCCGGTGTTCCGCGAATTGTGCAAGGTCGGCGTGGTTTACCTGGGCGTGTCGCTGGTGCTGGCGCTGATCACCCGTTTCGCCGTCGATGCGACGTTCTGGGAGCAGGTCCGGGCCCAGGGCACGACCGGCACCCCGGCCGTGCTGGCCGGATCGGACGTGCTGGCGATGTTCCTGATCTTCGCGGTCGACGTCGCGGCGCTGATCTCGCTGTGCTTCGCCGCCCCGCTCACCTACTGGCAGAAGATGCCGCCGTTCAAGGCCGTGTTCTACAGCTTCTTTGCCGTGAAACGCAGCGCCGGCGTGTTCCTGGTGCTGCTGCTGGCCTGGTTCGCGATCTTCTTCGCGGTGTGCATGGTGATCGCCATGCTGCTGGGCGGGAACAATCTCGCGCGGGTGGTGATCATGTGGGTGATCTTCCTGTTCATCCTTCTGCTGCAGTGCGCGATGTATGCAGGGTACCGGGAGATTTTCGGCAAGCCAGAGTCGGTGCCGACCGACAAGGTCAGCCTGGAGAAGTGATGGATTGACGCCGGGCTGGCCGGGCGCACAGCCCGGCCAGCCCGGTTTGGTTTCAACGG
>Ga0265780_10011763_pt1 | contig 10321 bp, 8 predicted proteins | sample P1T30metagenome_FD_192432 | JGI IMG/M metagenome (GOLD analysis project Ga0265780, IMG submission 192432) | Plant litter microbial communities from East Loma Ridge, Irvine, California - P1 T30 | ecosystem: Environmental > Terrestrial > Plant litter > Unclassified | place: USA: California... | reverse complement strand
GAGCACGTGCGCGCCCGCCGCGCCCAGCGCCCGTGCGGCCTCGGCCACCGTGCTGCCGGTGGTGAGCACGTCGTCGACGACCACGACGGGGCGGCCGGCCACGCTCCTCCTGCCCAGGAGACCGCCTCGCGCGGCCTGCGCCCGACCGGCGCGGTCGCGCGCCTTCTGCGGCCCCGGTGCGCCGCCGACGCGCAGGAGGCCCGGGTGCAGCGGCAGGCCGGCCCGGGCCGCCAGCAGCGCCACCGGGTCCCAGCCGCGACGGCGGGAGCCCGCCGCGGAGGGCGGCACGGGCACGACCAGCACGCCGGGCCCGCCGGCCCGCGCGTCACGCTCGACGCTCCGCCCGTCGAGCGCGAGGTCGAGGGCCCCGGCGAGCGCCGGCGCCAGTGCGCCCGCGAGCCGCGTGCGCCCGCCCTGCTTGCAGGCGAGGACGACGTCGCGCACGACGCCCTCGTAGCGCAGGCCGACGGCCACGGGCGGGCCCGTCGGCAGCGTGGTCAGCACGGGCGCGGGGGCGAGCCGCGCACGACAGGTGGTGCAGAGCTCGACGTCGGCGGCCCCGCAGCCGGCGCAGTCGACGGGGGACGCGACTGCTGCGGCCGCCCGGAGGTGCGGCACGAGCCGGTCGCGGAGCGAGGCCAGGGGCGGGGACGGGGGCGGAGGGGTCACGGGGCCAGGGTGCGCCCCGGTGCGGTCCCCCCCGCTGCCCGGCCCGTGCCTCCTGGGGACGGGCCGGTGATGCAGCCCGCTGGGGAGGGCGGGTCAGCGCTGCGTGGCCAGGAGGTCGGCCTGCACGCCCGTGTCCTGCCAGCCCGTGCCCCGGGGCTCGAGCACCCGGCCGTCGTCCATGAGCAGGTGCAGGTGGTCGCGCCCGTCGCCGCCGACGATCGTGACGGCCCGCCCCGTGGGCCTGCTCGGTGCGCCCGGCTCGCCGCCCAGCTCGCGGAGGGAGACCTCCGACGCGCCCTCGACGTCGGTGAGCACCGCCACGGTGTTCTCGTCGGCCCAGGTCGCACCGACCGGGACGCCCGCCGGCGGGGACAGCTCGACGGGGTCGCCCAGCGACAGCGGCACGCGCCGGGCGTCGCGCAGCACGCTCGTCACGAGCAACCGTGCCTCGCCCGCGACGTCGAGCAGGACGAGCGCCCGCGTGCCGTCCCGCGAGACGCGGAACGACACGAGCGACTGGCCGGCGGGCAACTTCGACGACACCTGGTGCGCGACGCCGTCGCGCCCGGTGGCGACGAGCGACCGGGCGTCGTCGCGGGGGGCGGTCCAGGCGTACCCGTCGCCGTCGAGGGCAGGAGGCGCGAGGCCGGGCCGGGCGTCCACCCGCACCGCGTCCGCGTCCCCCTGGACCAGCCAGGCCCCGTCCGCCGCGCCCACGACGGCGCGCTCGTCGTCGACGGACGCCTCGACGGACACCGGGTCCAGCGCCGTGACCTGCGGGGACGTCGCCAGCACCTCCGGCCCCGAGGAGGTCGCGTGCCCGAGGACCCCGTCGACCACCACGAGGGGCCGGGGATCGACGGCGGGGTCGCGGAGCCTCGAGGCGCTCGACGGGTCGGGCACCTCGAGCACCGCGGCCTGCACGGTGAGGTCGACGGCGGTGACGGCCGCCACCGACGAGAGGCTCGCGAGCAGCTGCGCGCGCATCCTGGCGCGCTCGACGGGGTCGGCGCTCAGCGCCTCGGCCGTGAGGTCGACGCGCGCGCGGCCGCCCACGACCGTGACGGCGTCGAGGGAGAGCTGCGTGCCCTCGGGGAACGCCGACGCCAGGGCGCCCTGCAACCAGGGCGAGGGGCCCGCGAGGAGCGCCGCGGCGATGCGGGTGCTCGTCGAGGACCGCGCCAGGAACCACCGTTCGTCGGGCACGAGCACCGAGTACGTGGGGTCGTAGAAGTACAAGGAGTGGGGCCGGAAGACGATGTCGACGTTCGTCGTGGTGAGGACGATGCCGTCGGGCGCGTAGCTGATGCGCCACTGGTCGCCCTCCCGCACGAACTCGAAGCCCAGCGTCGTCGTGGAGGGCGTGAGCGCCTGCGCGTAGTGGCCGTCGGCGTCGATCGTCGCCGCGCCCACGACCGTGTAGTCGAGCCGGGACCCGCCGGCCCGCGTGACCGTGCCCGGCCCCGAGCGCACCACGACGCCCGAGCGCGGGTCCCACTCGCGGGCGAAGTCGCGGCTGAGGAACTGCCGGGCGACGGCGTAGTCGTCGGCGGAGCCGGTCCCCGCCTCGACGAAGTCGCGCAGGAGCTGGTCCTGGGTGCTGTCGACGGCGGGCCCGGACGGACGGTACTCGAAGTCGCCGACGACGTCCTCGCGCACCGGGCCCCCGGCCCGCACGGGGCCCGCGTCGGGGATGGACACGCAGCCCACCGTCGCGGCGACCGTGACCACGGCCCACAGCGCGCCGAGGCGGCGCCGCAGGGCACCGGAGGTGCGCCGGGCCCCGCGGGACGAGCGCCGGGGCGTGCCGGGCGCGAGGGCCGTCGGGTCGGTCACGCGGGCCTCCTGGGGGTCACGTCGGTCGAGGTCTCGGCGGCGCCCCACTGGCCGAGCGGCGGGACCCCGTCGGTGGCCTCCCGGGCGTCGTCCGGCAGGGCCGACAGCGGGGTGGACGTCACGACGTCGCCCGCACGGCGCGGCAGCGTGACGACGAAGCGCGAGCCCTCGCCGGGGCGGGACCACACGTCGATCCTGCCACCGTGCAGCGCGGCGTCCTCCTGGCTGATCGCCAGGCCCAGGCCGGTCCCGCCGATCGTGCGCCGACGCGACGGGTCGGCGCGCCAGAAGCGGTCGAACACCCGCTCCGTGGACTCGGCCGTCATGCCGACGCCGTGGTCGCGCACCGCCACGGCCACCGCGTGCGCGTCGCTGTCGACCTCCACCGACACCGGCCGGCCCTCGCCGTGCTCGAGGGCGTTGCCCAGGAGGTTCCGGACGACCCGGCGCAGCCGCCGCGGGTCGACCTCGGCCTCGGCCCAGCCCCCCGGCGCCAGGACCGTCACGCGACTGCCCGTGCCGGCCGCGAGGGGCGAGTACTCGTCGACGACGCCCTGCACGAGGCGGACGACCGCGACCGGCTCGACGTCGAGCCGCGCCGCACCGGCGTCGAAGCGGGAGATCTCGAGCAGGTCGGCGAGCAGCAGCTCGAAGCGCCCGACCTGGTCGTGCAGCAGCTCGGCGGTCCGCGCGGCGGTGGGGCTGAACGACGCACGCTGGTCGTAGAGCACGTCGCCGGCCAGGCGGATCGTCGTCAGCGGGGTGCGCAGCTCGTGCGACACGTCGCTGACGAACCGCTGCTGCACGTGGCTCAGCTCCGCGAGCTGCGTGATCTGCCGTTGCATCGCGTCGGCCATCTCGTTGAACGACCGGCCGAGGGTCGCCACGACGTCCTGGCCCCGCTCGGGGATGCGTTCCTCGAGGTGGCCGGCGGCGATCTTCTGGCTCGTCTCGGCGGCGACGCGCACGGGACCGACGACCAGCCGGACCACCACGTAGGTGACCACGCCGATGAGCAGGACGAGCGCCAGCGACCCGACGGCGAGGGTCTGCTGCACGAACGCGAGCGTCTGCTGCGCGTCGGAGAGGTCGTAGACGAGGTAGAGCTCGTACCGCCCCGCGGTGGGCACCTCGAGGGTGGAGCCGACGACGAGCCCGGGCACCTCGTCGTCGCCCGCGGGCAGCGACACCGACTGCAGCGACAGCGTGCCGTCGGACGCCGCGACCGCCTCGCGCATCTCGGGCGTGACCACCGTGTCGGGGAACCCGGCGCTGGCGACGTTCTGGATCGCCCGGGCGGTCTGCTGGCCGGGCGTCCGCAGGATCGCGATGCTCGTGCCGCCGGGGCTCGTGGTGGAGCCCAGCACGGCCGCCTGGGCCTCGTTCTGCAGGGACTCCAGCTCGGCCTGGTCGCTGCCCTCGGTCGCGGTCGCCGAGTCGAAGATGTTCTGCGCGAGCAGGGTGGCCCGCTGCGACTCCGCCTCGACCTGCTCGCGTCGCTGCTCGGTGAGGTTCGCTCCGATGCTCACGGAGATGAGCATGCCGATGAGGGTCACGGCGACCCCCGAGAGCACGACCGTGATCGCGACGGTGCGGAAGAGCAGGGACGACCGCCACGACGCCGCCACCCGGGGCAGGAGGGTCCGCCAGCGCAGCCAGGTCACGGCGCGGGTCAGGCTCCCTGGCCGGCGCGGTAGCCCACGCCGCGCACCGTCGTGACGACGCGGGGTCGGTCGGGGTCGTGCTCGACCTTCGCCCGGAGGCGCTGGACGTGCACGTTCACCAGCCGGGTGTCGGCCTTGTAGTGGTAGCCCCAGACCTGCTCGAGCAGCATCTCGCGCGTGAAGACCTGCTGCGGCTTCGCGGCGAGCGCGTGGAGCAGCTCGAACTCGAGCGGCGTGAGCGGCACGACCTGGTCGCCCCGGCGCACCTCGTGGGCGGCCACGTCGATGCGGACGTCGCCCACCGTGAGCACCTCGGTCGTCGTCGCGGGGGCGGGGCGCAGGCGGGTGCGGATGCGCGCCACGAGCTCCTTGGGGTCGAAGGGCTTGACGACGTAGTCGTCGGCGCCGCTCTCGAGGCCCAGCACGACGTCGGCGGTGTCGCCCTTGGCGGTGAGCATGATCACCGGCACCCCGCTCTCGGCGCGGATGCGGCGGCACACCTCGATGCCGTCGACGCCCGGCAGCATGAGGTCGAGCAGGACCAGGTCGGGCGAGGCGTCGTGGAACGCGTCGAGGGCGGCGTCGCCGTCGCCGCAGAAGGACGGCTCGAAGCCGTCGGCGCGGAGCACGATCCCGATCATCTCGGCGAGCGCCGGGTCGTCGTCCACCACCAGGATGCGCGGGCTCATGGTCTCCGTCTCGTGCGGGGCCGCCTCGTCGTCGCGGCACGTCGGGCCCAGCGTAGCCGAGCAGTGCTCGCCGTCCGAGCGACCACCGCGCCGCCCCGCCCCCGGCTGGCCCACCGGTGCCTCCGTGTGGAAGCATGGACCCGCTCGAGGCACCACGACCGGTGCGACTCCCGGGGGGACCATGACCGATCCGCACGCGTGGCAGCCGCCGACCGGGGGCCCGCGCTCCGACGGCCCCGCCGCACCCGCCCCGTCGCCCGTCGCCGGGCCTCCTGCCGGTGGCCCTCCCGCCGGTGACCCCTGGCCCGCACCCGCGCCTCCTGCCGCACCGCGGGCTCCCGGGGGCTGGACGCGCCCGACCTCGCCCGGCATCGTGCCGCTGCGCCCCCTCACGGTCGGCGAGATCCTCGGCGGCGCGTTCACGGTCCTCCGGCGCAACCCGCGCACCACGTTCGGCACCGCCCTGCTGGCCCAGGTCGTCGTGCTCGTGGTCGCCGTCGTCGTCACGGGCGGCGTCGCCGCGCTGGCGTTCCTCCGCGTCGACAGCGTGCTGCCCGAGGACCGCGAGGCGGCGACGGCCGGCGCGGTCGCCGTCACGGTCGCGGCGGCGCTCGTGCCCCTCGCCCTCTCGCTCGTCGTCTCGGCGCTGCTCCAGGGCCTCTTCGCGCTCGAGACCTCGCACCAGGTGCTCGGCCGACGCCTGCGCCTCGGCGGGCTGTGGCGCCTGGCCCGGGGGCGCCTCGCCGCCCTCGTCGGCTGGACGGCCCTGCTCGCGCTGGCGAGCGTCCTCGTGACGGCGGTGATCGTCGGCGTCGTCGTGCTCGGCGTCGTGCTCGGCGGCGAGGTCGGCGGCGTCGTCGCGGTGCTCGTGGCCCTCGTGCTCGGTCTCGGCGCCGCGGTCCTCGCGGCGTGGGTCCTCACGAAGACGGCGTTCGTGCCGAGCGTGATCGTGCTCGAGCGCGCACCGGTCGCCGCGGCCGTCCGCCGGTCGTGGGGCCTCACCCGCGGCGGCTTCTGGCGCACCTTCGGGATCCTCCTCCTCGTGCTCGTCATGATCCAGGTCGCGGCGCAGGTCGTCACGGCGCCGTTCTCGTTCCTCACCCCCGTCGTGCTCGGCCTCTTCCTGCCCACGGGCACCGAGGACCCGACCGTCGCGATCGTCGTCACGGCGGCGCTGTACCTCGTGACGGTGATCGTCGCGAGCGTCGTGGGGGCGGTCGGCAGCGTCGTCCAGACGGCCTCCACGGCCCTGCTCTACGTCGACCTGCGCATCCGGCGCGAGGGCCTCGACCTCGAGCTCGCCCGCCACGTCGAGCTGCGCGAGGCCGGGGCGACCGACCTGCCCGATCCCTACCGCACGCCCGAGGCGGGGCCGGCCGGGGCCTCCTGGGCGTCAGGAGGCGCGGACCGCCCCGGCGCGCCCGGCGCCCCCGGCAGGCGGTGACGCCCGTCGCGGCCCTCGCCGCACCGCTCACGCCCGACGCCGACGAGGCCCGACGCGCCCTGCTGCGCGAGCTCGCCGACCCGCGGTACGACGCCGCGCGGCCCACCCTGCTCGACCGCGCGGCGCAGGCGGTCTGGGAATGGCTGCAGGGCCTCCGCTTCGCCGGGGTCGACGGTGCCGGCGGCCTGGGCCTGGTCGTGCTCCTGATCGTCGTGGCGATCGTCGTCGTCGTGCTGCTCGTCCGCTTCGGCGTGCCCCGGCTCACGCGTCGGTCGGCCGCGCCCGACGCGCTCTTCGGCGCGTCCGACGACCGCGACTCCGAGGCCCTGCGCCGCGCGGCCGCGGCCGCGGCCCGTGCCGGCGACCACACGACGGCCGTCGCGGAGCAGTTCCGTGCCGTGGCCCGCGCCCTCGACGAGCGCGGGCTCGTGCCGTCCTCCCCCGGGACCACGGCCCACGAGACCGCGCGCCGCGCCGCCGCGGTCGTGCCCGCCGAGGCGGAGGCGCTCACGGCCGCCGCGCGGGCCTTCGACGAGGTGCGGTACCTCGACCGGGCCGGCACCGAGGCGGCCTGGCACCAGGTGCGGGCCCTCGACGAGCGCCTCGCGCGCGCGGCGGTGCCCGCGTGACGGTGACGACGCCCGGCCTGGGCACGCTGGCCCGTCGGGCGCGACCCTGGCTCGTGCTGGCCGGCATCGCCGTCGCCGGCGCCGTCGGTTCGCTGGTCGTCGTCGGCAGCGGCGCGACGGCCGGGCGCCCCCTGGACCCCACGGACCCGCGCACGGCGGGCACGGCCGCGCTCGTCGAGGTGCTGCGCGGCTCGGGCGTCGACGTGCAGGTGAGCGACTCCCTCGACCGCACCCTCGAGCTCGCCGCGGTGGCGCCCCGCGACACGACGATCGTCGCCCACGACGCGCTCGGGCTCCTCGACGCCGACGCCTGGTCGCGCGTCGGCACCGCGTCGGGCACGACCGTCCTGCTGCAGCCGGACGACGTCGCCCTCGGCGCCCTCGCCCCGGGCGTCACGACCGGCCCGGCCGCCTCCGACGGCACGACCACCCCCTCCTGCGCCCTGCCCGCCCTCGACCGCGTGGGCGAGGTCACGGCCACCGGGACGGCCTACGCCGTCGACGACGACGCGGACGGCGCCGTCGCCTGCCTGCCGCTGACCGACGGGCACGGCCTCGTCGAGCTCGACGACGGCGACCACGTCACGACCGTGCTGGGGCTCACCGACGCGCTCACCAACGGCACGATCACCGAGCACGACGACGCCGCGATGGCGCTCACGCTGCTCGGCCGCACCGACCGCGTCGTCTGGTACCAGCCGGGTGCCGACGACCTGCCCGTCGGCGGCACGGGCAGCCTCGCCTCCCTGACGCCGCGGTGGGTCACCCCCGTGCTCGTGCTCGCGGCCGTCACGGCCCTCACGGCCGGGCTCTGGCGGGGCCGCCGGCTCGGACCGCTCGTGGTCGAGCGCCTGCCCGTCGTCGTCGCGGCCGACGAGACCCGGGAGGGGCGCGCGAGGCTCTACGAGCGGGCGGGAGCACGCGGGCACGCCCTGGACCAGCTGCGCCTCGGGGCCCTCGGTCGCCTCGGCCGCGCCCTCGGCCTCTCCTCCACGGCCGGCGTCGACGACGTCGTCGGGCGCACGGCGGAGCTCCTCGGGGCCGACCCGCGCGGCGTGCGGCACGTGCTCGTCGACGCCCTGCCGCAGGACGACGCCGAGCTCGTGCGGCTCGGGGACTCCCTGCGCGACCTCGAGGCCGCCGTCGCCGAGGCGGTGCGGCCACGGTGACGCCGCCGACGCCCCTCCCCGCTCCCCCGGGCCCGCGCCCCGCCGCGGACCACCGACCACCGACCCCCTCTCCCAGGAGCCCCCGTGACCAGTGACCTGCAGCAGACCTTCACCCGCGTGCGCGCCGAGGTGGGCAAGGCCGTCGTCGGCCAGGACGGCGTCGTCACCGGGCTCATCGTCGCGCTCCTCGCCGGGGGGCACGTGCTCCTCGAGGGCGTCCCCGGGGTCGCCAAGACCCTGCTCGTGCGGGCGCTGAGCGCGAGCCTCTCGCTCGGCACCACCCGCGTGCAGTTCACGCCCGACCTCATGCCGGGCGACGTGACCGGCTCGCTCGTGTGGGACTCCGGCACCGGGGCCTTCGAGTTCCGCCAGGGACCGGTCTTCACGAACGTGCTGCTCGCCGACGAGATCAACCGCACGCCGCCGAAGACGCAGTCGGCCCTGCTCGAGGCCATGTAGGAGCGCCAGGTGTCGGTCGACGGCACCTCGCGCCCGTTGCCCACGCCGTTCCTCGTCGCCGCGACCATGAACCCCGTCGAGTACGAGGGCACCTACTCCCTCCCGGAGGCGCAGCTCGACCGGTTCCTGCTCAAGCTCACCGTCGACCTGCCGCCCCGCGACGCCGAGGTCGAGGTGCTCGTGCGCCACGCCGCCGGCTTCTCGCCCCGCGACCTCCGTGCCGCAGGGGTCACGGCCGTGCTGGGCGCCGAGGACCTCGCCCGCGCGCAGGAGGAGGTGGGCCGGGTCGGCGCCTCCCCCGACGTGCTCGCGTACGTCGTCGACCTCGCACGGGCCACCCGCGAGAGCCCGTCGGTGCGCATCGGCGTGAGCCCCCGCGGCTCGACGGCGCTGCTCGCCGCGAGCAAGGCGTGGGCCTGGCTCACCGGCTTCGACCGGATCACGCCCGACCACGTGCAGGCCATGGCCCTGCCCGTCCTGCGCCACCGCCTGCAGCTGCGCCCCGAGGCCGAGCTCGAGGGCGTCGACGCCGACGCGGTCCTGCGCTCGGTGCTGCAGCAGGTCAGGGTCCCGCTCTGACATGGCGGTCACCGGCTGGACCGTCCTGCTCGTCGCCCTCGGGGCCGTGCCCCTCGTCGTGACGGGTGATCCGCGCGTGCTGCCCGCGTGGCTCCTGCTCGTCGTGGTGCTGGTCGCGGTCGACCTCGCCCTGGCCGCGTCGCCCCGGCTCGTGCGCGCGACCCGCGACCTGCCCGGCGCGGTGCGGCTGGGCGAGTCGGTCGAGGCCCGCCTGCGCCTCGTGCACGGGGGGCGCAGGAGGCTCCGGGGCGTCGTCCGCGACGCCTGGGAGCCCTCGGCCGGGGCCACCGCGACCCGTCGGCGCGTCTCGCTGCGCCCGGGCGGCGGCGTCGTGCTCTCGACGGTGCTCGTGCCGTTCCGGCGCGGCGTGCGCCGGGCGGACTCCGTGACGATCCGGTCCCTGGGCCCGCTGCGGCTCGCGGCCCGGCAGGCGAGCCTCGCCCTGCCCGGCGACCTCACCGTGCTGCCGCGCTTCTCGTCGCGGCGGCACCTGCCGAGCCGGCTCGCGCGCCTCCGCGAGCTCGACGGTCGCACGAGCGTCCAGGTGCGCGGTCAGGGCACCGAGTTCGACAGCCTGCGCGAGTACGTGCGCGGGGACGACGTGCGCTCGCTCGACTGGCGCGCCACCGCCCGACGCGGCGATCTCGTCGTCCGCACCTGGCGACCCGAGCGCGACCGCCGGGTCGTCGTCGTGGTCGACTCCGGGCGCACCTCGGCGGCACGCGTCGGCGACGAGCCGCGGCTCGACACGGCCTTCGAGGCCGCGCTGCTGCTCGGCGCGCTCGCCTCGCGCGCGGGCGACCACGTCGACCTCGTCGTCACGGACCGGCGCGTCCGCGGCCGGGTCCAGGGCGCCTCCGGCCAGGCCCTGCTCTCCGCGATGGTCGAGGTCATGGCCCCCGTCGACCCCGAGCTCGTCGAGACCGACTGGTCGCTCGTGCCCGGGCTCGTGCGCGGCGTCACCACCCAGCGCAGCCTCGTCGTGCTCGCCACGCCCGCCGAGTCGCCGGGGGCGGTGCGGGGGCTGCTGGCCGCGCTGCCGCAGCTCACGCGACGGCACCTCGTCGTCGTGGCCGCCGTCACCGACCCGACCGTCGACGAGGCCGCGCTCGGCCGCGGCGACAGCACGACGGTCTACCGCGCCGCCGCCGCCGAGCGGGCACGCCTCGACCGCGCGCGGGTG